>Ga0187871_10003477_pt1 | contig 12227 bp, 10 predicted proteins | sample June2016WEW_16_1_FD_132988 | JGI IMG/M metagenome (GOLD analysis project Ga0187871, IMG submission 132988) | Peatland microbial communities from SPRUCE experiment site at the Marcell Experimental Forest, Minnesota, USA - June2016WEW_16_10 | ecosystem: Environmental > Terrestrial > Soil >... | reverse complement strand
GCGGTAATCGCCGCCGACGCGATCGATCGAATATTCGAGCTCGCCCAGCCGCGGCTCGATGACGCCGGCGCCACGCACGCCCGACACGCAGCAGCTCGACTTCACGCGCGGCACGACTTCGCGCTTGAGCCGGCACAGGGCGGCTCCGCTGGAGACCTGCGGATAGGAAAAGCTCCAGGACCGGCAGTTCTTGTCCTGCTCGCAACGCGTCGCGCACACCGCCGGGTCGCCGTTGGTCACGGGGCTCGTCGCGTAATCGCCGCCCGGCCGGTCGTAGCCCGATTGCGCCAAGGCCGGCGCGATGCCGGCCGCCGCCATCGCCGCGCAGACGAAGACGGCCCAACCCATGATGAGTGTTCGCATACGCCACTCTCACGATTGGCATCGCGACGTCGCCCCGATCCACAGAAGAACGTTCTTCGCGGCGAAATGCTACAAGAATTTTGGGGTTTTTCGCCGCGCCGTCGCCTAGCGGATCGCAAGTGCGCCCGACTGGCGCGCCTACAGCGCAATCGCTTCAGACTGAACCGATTGGCGCTCTAATATCTTGGCGGAGCATGATCTTATCGGAAAACCGGCTTCCACCCTCGGATCAAGTCCGAGGGCAGGCTTTTTTCCGGATCATGCTCTAACCGCGGAAGTGTTTCGACAGTTTGAGCCCCTGCGCCTGATAATTCGAGCCGATATCGCTGCCGTAAAGCTGGTCGGGACGCGCCAGCATCTTCTCGTAAACCAGCCGGCCGACGATCTGGCCGTGTTCGAGGATGAACGGCACTTCGCGCGAGCGCACTTCCAGCACCGCGCGCGAACCGAGCCCGCCGGCGCCGGCATAACCGAAGCCGGGGTCGAAGAAGCCGGCATAATGCACGCGGAATTCGCCGACCAGCGGATCGAACGGTACCATCTCGGCGGCATAATCCGGAGGCACCTGCACCGCCTCGGTGGAGGCGAGGATATAAAACTCGTCGGGATCGAGGATCAGGCTTTGGTCGGCGCGCTCAGCGATCGGCTCCCAGAAGTCGGCGATGTCATAGGCGGCGCGGCGCTCGACCTCGATGACCGCGGTATGGCGCTTGGCGCGATAGCCGACGATGCCGTCCGCGTCGCGGACGCCGGCGCCGGAAAGGTCGACGCTCACCGCGACACCGTCTCCCATCACTGCCTCGGCGCGGTCGACCAGTCGCTCGCGCGCATGCAGCGCGCGCAACGCCTCGGCGTTGAGCACGGCGTCGCCGCGGTGCAATCGCATCTGCGACAGCCGCGAACCTTCGCGCACCAGCACCGGGAAAGTCTTCGGGCTGATTTCGGCATAGAGCGGCCCGTGATAGCCGGGCGCGACGCGATCGAAGCCGCGCGTTTCGTCGGCGATCACGCGCGTGAAGACGTCGAGGCGTCCGGTGGAGCTTTTCGGGTTGGTGGCCGCCGCGATGTCTGTCGGCAGCGTCAGGCTCTCGAGCAGCGGCACGATATAGACGCAGCCGGTCTCCAACACCGCACCCGCGGTGAGCGCGAATTCGTGCAGCTTCAGTTCGGCGATACGGCGCGCGACCGCGGTCCCGGGACCGGGCAAAAAGCTCGCCCGCACCCGATAGGCGACGGCGCCGAGGCGTAGATCGAGACTCGCCGGCTGGATCTGGCCGGGAGCAAAGGGGTAAGCCGCGCGAATGCCCCCCGCCTCCGCCAGCGCGGCGATCATGCGGTCGGGCAGGATCCCCTTGTCCGAAGGCGTAAACGAGAGCGGCACGCGTTTCCCCGTGTCGAGCGGCGGCGGAAATATGATGCGGTCGCGATCTAACCCGATGCCCGGCTTGACGGAAAGACATGCCAGGCGTATGAGCCATTTTATCCCGTGGTCATTTGAGCCGGCCGGCTTGCAGCCACGTAAAACAAGTTGCTAAAAGGCCGGGGACGCGTGAGCCCGGCCCGAGGATTATCCTCCCGGCCGGGTTTTGTTTTTTGGCCATGAGGAGGGCCAGATGTCCGCGTCCGCGCATGATCGCTACCGTTACCGTCCCGAAACCCGCCTGGTCCAATCCGGCACGTTGCGCTCGCAGTTCGGCGAGACCTCCGAGGCCCTGTTTCTGACCCAGGGCTATGTCTACGAGAATTCCGCCCAGGCCGAACGCCGCTTCAAGAACGAGGAGCCGGGCTTCCAATACTCGCGCTTCTCCAATCCGACCGTGGCGATGTTCGAGGACCGGATGGCAGCCTTCGAGGGCGCGGAAGCCGCGCGCGCGACGGCGACCGGTATGGCGGCGGTGACGCTGGCCCTGGTCGGCCAGCTCAAGACCGGCGACCACGTGGTGGCGGCGAAGGCGCTGTTCGGCTCCTGCCGCTATATCGTCGAGGACTATCTGCCGCGCTACGGCGTGGCCTCCACGCTGGTCGACGGCACCGACCTCGAGCAATGGCGCAACGCGGTGCGGCCCAATACCAGGACGTTTTTCCTGGAGACGCCGACCAACCCGACGCTGGAAGTGATCGACATCGAAGCGGTCGCGCAGATCGCGCACGCCGCCGGCGCGACGCTCGTCGTCGACAACGTCTTCGCCACGCCGATCTACCAGTCGCCGCTGGCGCTCGGCGCCGACTGCGTTGTCTACTCGGCGACCAAGCACATCGACGGCCAGGGCCGCTGCCTCGGCGGCATTATCCTGGCCTCGGAGGACTTCATTCAGAAGCGCGTTCACGTCTTGCTGCGGCAGACCGGACCGTCGCTGTCGCCGTTCAACGCCTGGGTGCTGCTCAAGGGGCTGGAGACGCTGGCGGTGCGCGTGCGGCGGCAGACCGACAGTGCCGCGACGCTGGCGGTGGTGCTGGCCGAGCATCCCAAGATCGCCCGCCTGATCTATCCCGGCCGGCCCGACCATCCGCAGGCCGCCATTGCGCAGAAGCAGATGCGCGGCGGCTCGACGCTCGTCGCCTTCGACATCAAGGGCGGCAAGAAGGCCGCGTTCCGCTTTCAGGACGCGCTCAAGCTCATTCGCATCAGCAACAATCTCGGCGACGCCAAGAGCCTCATCACCCATCCGGCAACGACCACGCACCAACGGCTGACGCCGGCGCAGCGCGCCGAGCTCGGCATCAGCGACGGCATGGTGCGGGTGTCGGTCGGCCTGGAGCATCCCGACGACATCGTCGAGGACGTGCTCGCGGCCCTGGAAGCGGTGTGAACGTCATTCCGCGGCGGCGCGCAGCGCCGAGCGCGGCACAATCTCAGCGGGCCGAGCGGGCCGCCGCGGACGCGACCGGACGGGTCGCCGCGTCGGCGATCCCGGCGGCGAGCAGTTTCGCCACGCAGCCATAACCCCAGTCGTTCATGTGCAACGCGTCCGGCGCGACGAAGGCGTCGAACGGGATATGCTGGACCTCGTGCCAGTTGCGCATCACCGCGAAGCGGCGGAACAGATCGACGCCTTCGTCCTTGGCGGCGACTGCAATCTGATCTTCCATGCCCTCTGTCTCCGGTTTGGCCAGCACCCGCGGCGCAAACTGCATGTCGATCAATATCACATCGGCGCCCGCTTCCTTGAGCTGCGCAATGCCTTCGTGCAGCAGCACCGAATGCGGTCGCAGTGGGCGATCGCGCAGCACCGAATTGGTGCCGACCTGCCATAGCACGAGATCGGGATGCGCGGCAATCACGCCAGTGGCGAACCGGTCCAGCATTTGCTCGGTCACTTCGCCGTTGACGCCGCGGTTGAGCACGGTGATGTCGTGCGTCGGGAAGCGCTGCTTGAGCTCAACGGCGAGCCGGCTCGGATAGCTCGCCGCCGGAGAGCTGGCGCCGGCGCCGGCCGTCGAGGACGAGCCGATGGCGACGATGGTCAGCGGCTCGCCGCTGGCGAGACGCCGCGCGGTGTGGCGGAGCGGATAGGTGAGACGTGTGACTTCAGCCGGCGCGCCGCAGGCGAAGCCTGAGGTCGGCGACGGCGCGGCCGGAACGGACAAGGCGGCAGGCTTCGGCGCTTCGGCGGACGCCGACGGAGCAACAGGCGTGGCCGGTTGGACAGGCACCTGAGCCCGCGCCGGAGCGAGCATGGCCAAAACAATAGCCCCGGCTGCTGTACAGCCGAACCACCTGAAAGTTTGTTTGATCGTCGACATCAACGCGTCGTTTGTTCTTTCCCGGCGTCGAGATGACCGGCATGGATAATCAGCGACGCCAGGGCCCGGCCGATACATTCGTGAACACGCCGCGCCATAGCATAGTCTTTGGTCGCCGCATAGAGGTCGAACACGCCCTCATCGCTCCAGTAGCGCATGATCGCCAACCGATCGAACAGTACGAGGCCGTGCTGCTCGGCCACCCAGCGCATGACGTCGGCGTAGGCGGAAACGCCGAGCATGGATTCGGTGCGCGGACTGTGCTGCATGTTCATCATGATCACGTCGGCATGGTCGGCGGCAATGGCGTCGATGCCTTGATCGAGGCTGGTGCGGAAATCCTCCGGTTCGACGCCGCGCAGCGCGTCGACCGTGCCGGCCTGCCAGATCACCAAGGCCGGCTGGTCGCCGGTCAGGATTTTTTGCAGCTGGGACGCCATGTCCGCGGTGGTCTGCCGCGACTCGACATGCGCGGTCACCTTGATCTCAATGCCCGGCAGCCGCTCCCTGAGCGACTGCTCCAGTTGCGCCGGATAGGCGAAGCGCGCACCGTCGGGACCGGACAGCGCCGAGGAGCCCGAGCCGACGACGCTGATATCCAAGCGGTGGCGATCCTTGATTTCGCTGCCGACACGCGTGAGATCGGCGTCGGCCGGCAGCAGCCATTCCGGCACGTCGCATGGCGCCGCCGGTGCCGCTGCTTCATCCGGCGCCGCCGTCGCGGCGCCGTTCAACAGCGCAATCGTGGTCAGAACGGCAATGACGAACGTCATGCCTCGCCTCCCGCGAGGTCTGCGTCGGGTGATTTGACGCGCGATTGGGGACTTCGCCCTTCTATGGCCTTGTACCACGATATAAGGTTGGCGGTAGCGATCATAATGATAATGCCTAACGCGCTGACGGCCGTCTGTAGCAGCGGGCCGCCGGAGGATTCGGCGATAATGAATTGCCCGGCAAAGGCCAGAAACACGCCGAGGCAGAAAATCTCGAGCGAGTGCTGACCGCAGCGGATGGCGGGTTGCAGGATCGCCGATTTCAGGCCGGACCAGTGCCGCGGGATGAAGCGGATCGTCACCACCGCCAGCGCCAGGAAATGCGCGAAGCGCAGCACGTCGAGATTGGTCTTGTCGATGGGATACATCCACTCCGCCAGCCAAGTCGGCACGAAACGGTCCAGCGCCTCGAAGTGCCACGTCAATGTTATGGCGAAGGCGAAGACCAAGTAGGCGATGGCGACGACCAGCACGATGCGCGAGCGCAAAAAGCCGGCGAGGCGCTGGGAGCCGCCGAGCGCGCACCAGGCACCGAACACGAACAGCAATTGCCAGGCGAACGGATTGAAGAACCAGACGCCGTTCGGATAGGCCGGCAGGTTCCAATCCAGTTTCCACGTCAACGCGTAGACCACGGCCGATCCGGCCAGCGCCACGTTCGGTGCCCGCAACAGCAGAAACAGCATCGGCGGAAACATGAGCAGCAGCACGATGTAGAGCGGCAGCACGTCCATGTTGACCGGCTTGAACTTCAGCAACAGCGCTTGAAAGATGGTGATGTCGGGCTGCTTGAGAAAATCGAGGATTCTCATTTCCTCGGCGTACAGCGGATTGTCGAAGGTCGCCGCGACGTAAGCGATCTCCGCCATGAAGATGGTGAACAGAAAAATATGCGCGACATAGATCTGCCAGGCGCGCCGCAGGATGCGGGCACTCGAGAGCATGAAGCCGCGCTCGCGCATGGTGCGGCCGTAGACGAAGGCAGCGGTATAGCCGGAAATGAAGATGAAGATCTCGGTGGCGTCGCTAAATCCATAATTGCGGATGGTGAACCAGTTGACGACGTTTTCGGGAATATGGTCGAGGAAGATCAGCCACAAGGCCACGCCGCGGAACAGATCGAGCCGGAGATCGCGTTCGCTCGTGGCCGCCTGCGGCGGAGATGCCATTGCCATGGAAATATGCACACCATTGCCGGCCGCCGCGGCCGGTTGGGCCCGACGCCGGGGGCCGCCAGACAATCTAATCCGCCGGCGCATGCTTGAGAAAGCGCGTCCACATGCTTATTGCAACCGGGATAGCGTCCACACTCAACGAGCAAACGCCGGCAAATTTATGATTTCAGTGCGGTTTTGGATTTGAAGCTCGTCGCGTTTTTGCCCCCGGGCGGCAGGAGCTTCAAATCCGCCGCAGCAGGCGCTATTGCTCGACCGCAGACTGCACGGCGTTGCGGCAGCACCGGCTTCCGCATACCGTTTCGACGGAACCGCCGTCAGGATCGTGCCGGCATTACGCCAGGATTCGTCTCATGTATCGTGCCGTCACCCGCAACATCGAGGTCCAGGTGACTCCGCGCTACGTCGCCGACCGCTCGTCGCCGGAGAACAATTATTTCTTCTGGGCCTATACCATCGCCATCACCAATAACGGCACCGACACGGTGCAGCTGAAGACCCGCCACTGGCGCATCACCGACGCCAGCGGCCGGCGCCAGGAGGTGCGCGGCGCCGGCGTCGTCGGCGAGGAGCCGGTTCTCAAGGCCGGCGAGTCGTTTGAATATACCAGCGGCGTGCCGCTGCAGACGCCGTCCGGCTTCATGGTCGGCACCTACGGCATGGTGAGCGCGAATGGCGAGCATTTCGACATCGAGATTCCGGCTTTCTCGCTCGATGGCGGCGACAGCAAGCGGACGATCAATTAAGCCGGCGGTCCATCGTCACAGCTTTTGCGAAATACCCGCGAAGAACCCGCGCCGCGCCCCGTATTGCGGGGCAAATTCGCCGATGCCGCTACCGGTGCGAAGCTCGTAAGGGTTATCGAACAGGTTGACGATGTCGAAGCGCACGGTAAGCGGCTTGGCGTCCGGCGACCATTTGAAATCGTGCGACACGCCGACGTTGAACACGGCGTAAGGAGGCGTGTGCTCGGAATTGGGCGGGACCGCCGGTGTAGACTCCAAATCGCCGCTGCGCAGGCCGCTGCCGTAGATCAGATTGGCGGTAAACAGGGTATCGTACCAGCGATACGACACGCCGGCGGAGCCCGTCATCAGCTGCATGTCGTCGGTGTAGTGCCAATGGGTGAGGAGATAATTGTAGTCCGCAGCATCAATTAGATACTGGTTCGACTCCACGTCTTTGCCTTCAGTTATGTTGTAGGCAAAATTTGCATAGGCTTTGAAGTTGCCGTTGGTGTACTTGAGCTTGAATTCGCCGCCTTCGCTGTAGCCCTCCGCATAATTGAACTGGGTTAAGACCACGGCCGCGCCGAACTGGCCGTCATCGAGCATGTCCCGAGCATCCTTGTAATAGGCGTCAACTCCCATGGTCAGACCCGGGAGCACCTCCTGATCGACGCCGACGTCGTAATAATTCGACCGCTCGGGCTTCACCGGATCAGCCGAGGGGACATCCGGCTGATTGGTGGTGTTGGTGAACAAGGCGATATTCGCAGTATAGGCCTGCGCCTGATAGGGTGGCGTGAAATAACGGGCATAGCCGGCGTGGAAGGTAGTGCCGGTAAACGGCTTATAGATCAGCGCCAGACGCGGGCTGAGCTGGTTGGCGTCGACATACTGGTACAATTGATCGAAGCGCAGGCCGGCGTTGAACGTCAACTCGCTGGTCAGCTTCCATTCGTCCTGAATGTAAGTGCCGATGTTCCAGCCGAGCTTGGAGTTGCTGTCGGTAATGTCGAATGGCGGGCCGGTGACCGCACCTGGCGAGCCGGGCAGGACGGTGTAAACGTTGTTGATGTTGGTCTGTTCCCCACTCACCGCGAAGCCAAATCGCAAAGTGTGTCGATCGTTGACGAGGTATGACGCATCGCCCTGGGCGCCGTTGAGCAGGCTTTCCCGGGTCACGTTCGACGCCACGTCGTTGAACACCAGGTCGCCGTAGGTATCGGGAACGAAGTTGACCTTGGCGTAGCGTGAAAACACCGCGAATTGCGCGTCGCCGTCGGTGCCCTTCTTTTGCAGGGCCGCGATATTGACGACGTAGATGTCGTATTCGTTCTCATTGAGCAACAAAGAATTGTAGTTCGCCGGACCGAAATCGCCGAGCGGCATTTGATTGGGGTTGTTTGGTATCTGGAACGCGCTGTAGGACGCCGCCGAGATCACGCTCAACCGCGTCGATTCGTCGAGCAGCGTCGAAGCATAGCCGAAGAACTTGCCTTGCTGCGTGTAGTCGTGGATGGCCTCTGGGCTCGCCGTGGGATTTTCCAACCCGAGCGCGTTCCAGTTGCCGCGCGCGGTGACGAAATATTGGGTATTGCCGACGCTGCCGCCGTAGTCGAAGCTCGGCGTGAACGTCTGGTGGCTGCCGCCGTAGAGACTGATGTCGCCGCTCGGCGCGGCAAAGGCCCTGCTGGTGATATCGAGAACTCCGGCGGTGCGCAGGCCGTATTGGGCCGGCAGCGTGCCGGTGAGCAGCGACATGCTGGCGACGAAATTGGTGTCGATGACCGGGCCGAGCGCCGAGACGCCCTCGGGAATCACCACGCCGTTGACCCGGTATTGGACGTTGGCGTACTCGTTTCTGACGTGAAAATCGGGATTGGAAACGGCTGAATCGTAGGACACGCCCGGCATTTGCAGAATGACTTTGTCGATCGGCGTGTTGTCGCCCTGCGGCATGTCGACGATCGCCTGGCGCGTGATGGTGTAGGTCGAGGCGCCGATCTTCGGCAGCAAATTATTACGCGCCTCATCCAACGCACTCATCTTGGCATCCAAAGCCGCCTGTGCGGCGGTCGGCGCGTCGGTCTGCTGGGCAATGCGCTGCGGCGCTCCGGCGCCCGGCTTCGGCTTGGGTTTGGTTTTTGGTTTCGGCGCATTAACGACGATTTGCGGCAGCTGCGTTCCGCCGGCCGGCTCGACGGCTGGAGCTTGCGGAACAGCTTGCTGTTGCTCGGCCGGCGCCTGTTGTTGCTGCGCTGGCGCCGGCTGCTGCGCGTTGGCGCCGAGTACCGCCGCTAGAATGCAAAGCGCGATGCCGCTCGGCAGCCGGACGCGATCGACGAAGCAGCGTGCAAATCCTGGTACCGGTCGCCGCAACATCGCCCACCAAGTACTTTAGAATTATGTTGAAGTAATAGTTTTTTCATTGCCTTGCTGAATTCCGTATATGTTGGGCGCGACGAACTAACAATCGCAAATACTCAACACGAATGAATATTTTTAGTTGTCAGATTTGAATTATAAGAATTCAAATCTGACAGGTTGAAAAATCCCGCGATAGATTTTCACCGAGCGTCTAAAGACTGGCTCGATTAGGCGCCGCACTCGCGTCCGCGCGGAACTCGGGCACATCGGATCTTTCAGGAATCCAGCGCCGCGTTATTTGGGCTTATTTCATCCGGCTCGAACACGTAGGTCGAGCTGCAGAACTCGCAGGTCACGGTGATCTTGCCGTTCTCGACCATGTCGTCGCGCTCGTCCTGGGAAAAGCTTTTCAGCATGGCTTCGACGCTGTGGCGCGAACAGGAACACTGCGCATTGACCGGCGCGGGGCGAAACACGCGCACGCCATGCTCGTGGAACAGGCTGTAGGCCAGGCGTTCGCTCGACAGCGCCGGATCGATCAGTTCGACGTCATCGACGGTGGCGACCAGCGAGCGGCCTTCGACCCAGGCGTCGTCCTCGGGCAGCGTATGGGTTTCGCTGCCGGGCGGGGCGTCGCCGGGATGCAGGTCGGCTTGGCGGGCGCGTTCGCCGGCTTTGGGCAGGAACTGCAGCAAAATGCCGCCGGCGCGCCAGCGCCGGCGCGCGCCGCTTTCGCCGCCGCGGAACTCCTCGGCGACGGCAAGGCGGACGCGGGTCGGAATCTGCTCCGAGCGGGAAAAGTACTCGTGCGCCGCGTGTTCCAGGTCGTTGCCTTCGAGCGGCACCAGCCCCTGATACCGGCTCATGTCCGGGCCCTGGTCGATGGTCATGGCGAGATGGCCGTGGCCAAGAAGCCGACCCGGCGCGGCGGCGCCGGCGGCGATGGCGGCGACGATGCGTTCCGCGTCAAAGCGCGCGCAGGCCCGCAGCTTGTCGGGCGACGTGAAGTCGACCACCAGCATGCGGACCGGACCGTCGCTCTGCGTCTGCAGGATGAAACGGCCGTCGAATTTCAGCGCCGAGCCGAGCATGACCGTGAGCACGATCGCCTCGCCGAGAAGCTTGGCCACCGGCAGCGGGTAATCGTGGCTGGTCAGGATGGTATCGACCGCCGGCCCGAGCCGCACGATGCGGCCGCGCAGGTCGAGCGCGTTGACTTCGAACGGCAGGATGGTGTCGTCGAGGCTGGCTGGCGCCGGCTCCCGAACCGGGATGTCCGCATGAGGATTATTCATCGCCAGGCAATATAGGCGGCAAGGGACGAATTGTGAGTCCTCTGAGCATGATCCGGAAAAGTGGAAGCCGGTTTTCCGAAAAGATCATGCTCCACTAAGGATATTAGAGCGCCAATCGATTCAGTCTGAAGCGATTACGCTCTAGGGTCGCGCGGTTGCCGGATCAGGCGCCGGCCGCCAGGCACCAGGTCAGGATGCCCTTCTGCGCATGCAGCCGGTTCTCGGCCTCGTCGAACACGACGGAATGCGGGCCGTCCATGACCTCGTCGGTCAAGACTTTGCAGTTGCGCGGAGCGGGGCGAAATCACGGCAATTGCGGCCCGCAGGCCGCGATTCGCAGCTCTGGAGTGCCGCGGGGCCCGGAGTGATCGTCAGTTCGACATTCTCTCTTGATGGCTACGAGGGCGGGATTCGGCTTGGGTCTTGAATACCGCAAGCAACCAGAAAGGCAGTGCCGTGAAAAGGCAGACCAGTGCGGCGACCGACCGAACATCCTGCGCCTGCCACGGATGGCCGGCCGGGTCGGTCAAGAGGGCGATAGGCTCATTGCCAAGAAGCAGGCTTAGAATGGGAGCAATGATGATCGCCGTGTACGCGAACAGCGGCTGTGCCCGGTACCTAGGCCCTTTCGTGTGCGTCGCCCGCCGGCGTCTCGCATACAGGGCAAAGCACTGGAAGAAGACATAGACCGTCAGATACCATCCCAGGAAGTTGCTCAGCGGTACGCCGAAATAACTCCCGCCATTGTGCCATACCCAGCTACCGGTGATCGTCGACATCCTCGGATCGATAGTGAGATCCCAAGACACCATGATAAAGCTTGCGATCGCCGGCGTCGCGAACGAGAGCAGGCCGGGCAGTCTGGTGTCCTCGTCGCCGAGAATAGCGCGAGCCAGCGTCCACGAGAGATAGCCCACGCCGAAATAGGCTGGCCCGATCAGCACCGGCACTAAGAACAGTTTGGGCCCCAAGGCATCGCTGTAGTGATACCAGCCGAATGGGAAGCCGGTCATGATGCTGAGGTTTTCAAACGCGTTGCTTACCCCCAGGCAGACGACCAGGAAGAGCAGGATGCCGCGGCAGCCGTAGGTCGACGCCCCATGCAGCACCCCGAATAGCGTGAGAGATGACGCAATCATCGCGCCACTCACCCCCTGCGGCAGACGCAACACGACGGCTGCGATATGCGCCAGGACGCTGGCTGCCGCGAGCACCCAGAGCAGCGACGACGTCCAGCCTTGCGTCCCCTGTTGGGCTGCGTTGGTGCGGATGTCTGCTGTCATCTGGCCGCCCTAGCGTAGCCGAACTCCTTCAGATAGCGAGAGATGAACAACTCGCGTCCTTTGAGTCGGGAGGTTAAGTTTCCAGGGTTGTGCCGTGTAAGTCCTCCGCAGAGGTGGCGCCGTTCTTGGATCAGGCGCCGGCCGCCAGGCACCAGGTCAGGATACCCTTCTGCGCATGCAGCCGGTTCTCGGCCTCGTCGAACACGACGGAATGCGGGCCGTCCATGACCTCGTCGGTCACCTCTTCGCCGCGATGCGCCGGCAGGCAATGCATGAAGATGGCGTCCGGCTTGGCGCGCGCCATGAGCCGGCTATTGACCTGATAGCGCTTGAGCAGGTTGTGGCGACGGGCGCCGTTGCGGTCGCCCATGGACACCCAGGTGTCGGTGACGACGCAGTCGGCGCCCTTCACCGCCTCTTCCGGGTCGGTGCCGATGTGGATGGCGGCGCCCGAGGATTTGATCCAATCGGTGAGCGGCTTCTTCGGCGCCGACTCCGGCGG
>Ga0187871_10003476_pt1 | contig 12228 bp, 14 predicted proteins | sample June2016WEW_16_1_FD_132988 | JGI IMG/M metagenome (GOLD analysis project Ga0187871, IMG submission 132988) | Peatland microbial communities from SPRUCE experiment site at the Marcell Experimental Forest, Minnesota, USA - June2016WEW_16_10 | ecosystem: Environmental > Terrestrial > Soil >... | reverse complement strand
GTGCGGCCGAGCAGCACGCCGCAGCACTCGTGCGGATATGTTTCCTCACCGTGACGGCGGAGGGCAGCGTAGTCCTTTGGAGTGAGCTTCAGCAAAGTTAGGTGTTGATTGCCGATAGTCGATTTCCAACTGCCGACTGAAAATCAAAAACGGTGGGAATTCGGCAATCGGAAGTCGGCAATCGACAATGTCATCCCTCCGTCCAAAATCTCTCGCTCAGGTATTTGTCGCCGTTGTCGCAGAGGATGGTCACAATCGCGTGGTCTTTCTCCGGGTCAAGCCCCTCGGCGACTCTGAGGCTCCCGACGATTCCGGCGGCAGCGGAGATTCCCAAGATCAGGCCGCAGTCGCGGGCGACGCGGCGGCACATGGCATAAGCATCTTCGGTCGCGATCTCAAGGTTTTCATCCGCGAGCATCGGGTCATGAATCTGCGGAACGATTGCGCTGGCCATGTGCTTGGCGCCTTCTATGCCATGAAAAGAGGAATCGGGCTGGAGTGATACGCAGCGGATTGTGGGATTGAGTTCCTTCAAGCGGCGCGTGGTACCCGTAAACGTACCGCTGGTACCAAGCATGGATACAAAGTGAGTGACGCGACCTTCGGTCTGCTGCCAGATTTCATTCGCCGTGCTGTGGTAGTGGGCGAGCCAGTTGGCGTCGTTCGAATACTGATCGGCATAGAAATATAAGTCCGGCCGCTGTGTGGCAAGTTCGCGGGCCATGCGGATGGCGCCATCGGAGCCATCGCCAGGATCGGTATAAATAATGTTCGCGCCGTAGACGTTGAGAATCTTCTTGCGCTCGGCGGAAACATTTTGCGGCATGCAAAGCGTGACGGGAAATCCCTCGGCCGCTCCGAGCATGGCATAGGCGATGCCGGTGTTACCGCTGGTGGCGTCGAGCAAGATTTTGCCGGCGCTGAATTGGCCGCTGCGGCGGCCTTCGGCAACTATGCTGGCAGCGGCGCGGTCTTTCACCGAACCCCCGGGGTTGTGCCATTCGGCCTTGCCCAGAAGTGTTAGTCCGGGGAGATGTGTGGTGAGCCGGTCAAAACTCAGCAGGGGCGTATTGCCGATACGCTCCAGCAGACTCAGCCCTGGGCGCGCCACGGCGGGTTCCGGCGCGCGATGCGCGGGAAAAGTTTCCGCCAGCCGGGCTGAACTCTGACTCATATTTGAACTATCTCCTGGTGACTAACGTAATATGCAACAAAGATCGAAACACGCTATGTAGTATGGTGTTCTTAGATGATAGAGATTGCAAGTACGATGCAGGGCTGAACCATGACGCACACTTTGTGCCGAGTCCGCATCTAAAAGTCAAAAGAAAGATTGGAAGCGTAGAAAATGTCGAAAGCAATTGAAGCACGAACCTATGAGGAAGCGCTGGCCTGGTTGCGTGAGCATGGCTTCGATGTAACCGAAGCGCCGGGCACGAATTGGCGCGTGTTCCTCAGGAAATACAACGTCTCGGCCGCGATTCAAAAGACTCCTGAAGACGGTGTGAAGATCTTCGCCTATCCCGGTTATTTGATCGGCAGCGAGATCTCAAAGCTGGTCAACCGCGGCTATCAGCAATTCTTGAAGACCTCGAAGACGGAGGTGCCGGCGAGTGCCGACCATCTCAAAGCTCTGCAATCGTTTGCGGAAGAGCTGAAGATCGCGCTTGGACTGCCCAGCCTTTACAACGAGTCGCTGGGAACCGTGAGCGATTCTTACCACTACGACCGTCTTAAGGATGACGACAAAGCGCCAGTCGACCGGCCAAAGCGGCCTTGGGAAGTTGCCGGCAAGGCGGTCGCCGTCAAGAAGGGCCGAGCATAAGTCCGCTGGCGGCTGCCGTCCGCAACGAAATCCTCTTGTAATTGCCTGCTCTCGTGCGAAACTGGTGCGCTCAGTTTAGCGGAGGTTTGTATGCGCGCCCGGTTTGTCTTCTACTTCTCTTCCTCTCTTCGCTATTGCTATCTGCTGATCATTCTCGTTGCGACCATTCTCCTCACAGGCGGTGGTCGGGGCCTCGCCCAGGACGTGTCGGGTAGCTATGGCAATGATGCAAGAGCTATTGAGCGCGTGCTGCGCACACAGCAGCAAGCCTGGAACCGGCACGACTTGGAAGGCTTTATGGCCGGCTACTGGAATTCTCAGCAGCTCACGTTCTTCTCGGGCGGAACCGAGCAGGATGGATGGCAGGCTACGATGGACCGCTATCTTGCCAAGTATGCGGGGCCGGGGCACGAGATGGGGAAGCTGGAATTCTCCGGCTTGCGGGTGGCGGTACTGGGGCAGGATTCGGCATTTGTGCGTGGGTCGTGGAAGTTGACCATGTCTGACGGCAAGACGCCGCGGGGGTTGTTCACGCTTGTGTTTCGGAAGTTTCCCGAGGGATGGAAGATTGTGCATGACCATACTTCGGTGGCGGAGTGAAGCGGCTGATGGCTCCCGACTTCTGGCTGCTCGCTCAACCGTCGCTCTTCCAAAAGTTTGGCGATTAGCTTATAGAATAGCTTTTCACCGCGAAGTTCGCTAAGGAGGGCCGCAAAGGTCGCTAAGAACGTCTTCCGACTGCGAATCGGCTGGAGCGCGATCTGATTAAAAAAAAATCAGATCGAATCCACTAAAATACCTGGAATCAATAAGTTGCGATGCTCTGGCCTGGCATCGATCTCAGCAAAATCTTGAAAGCAAAGAACTTACCCGCAAAATATTCCATTCAAAGGACTTAGCCTGCCTAGATTCCGACTAATGGCTTGGAAATCTGTAAGTGTGGCCGCAAAATATTGAGACTACGGCGCTTATATCTCAGTGCTATTTTTTTTAAAGATCTCGTGCGTGTACAAATAATGTCGCCGTTTTTGAGGATCGAAGTCAAGGTTATTCTCGGGTTGCTCGGTAGAATGCGACGGCTCGCCGGCTGAAGCCAATCCGATTTATGCGGCTTGATGCCGCGGCTGGAAGCCGCGCCCTTTCAAAGAATTCTCAGGGCTGGCGTCTCATACCTTTGTCCATGGCTTCGTTGGCCAGGCGGTCGGCTTCCTGGTTGTGTTCGCGGAGGGCATGGCCTATGGAGAACCAATCCAGTTGGGCGATTAATTCTTTGGCGCGGCTGTGGAGATCCTTCAGCGTTGGGTTCTTCACTTTGTAGATGCCTTTGATCTGGCGGACTAGCAGCTCAGAATCGCTGATCAGCTTCAGCGCTTTGGGGCCGTGCTGGACTGCGTATTCCAACGCCGCTATCAGGCCCTGATACTCGGCGAAATTGTTGGTCTGGTGGCCGAGGTATTCGTTCAGGTGAGCTACTTTCTTTCCGGATTGATCCTGGATTACTACGCCGTAACCGGCGGGGCCGGGATTGCCGCGGGCTCCGCCGTCGCTGTGGGCGATTAGGTAGTGGTCTGGGGCGTTACGAGCGTCTTCGTGCTGGGGGAAGAGTGGTTTGGTTCCGGAGGCGCGGGGGTAGGGCATGCTTTCGAGTTTACAACGGCTGGATGCGTGAGACGCGGACTAGAGGCAACACGGCGAAGCGATAATGGAAACGCCTTGCGAAGCTGCCGGTTGTGCACGCCCGTTAGGGGTCCTTCAACTGCGCAAGACGACTCGCTTCGCTCATCGTCTTGCTTCGCTCAGGATGACAGACGATGAAGAATTGCGGGCAATGTGTATTAGCGGCCGGCGGCTAGGCGGGTGGCCAGGCGTGGAGGCAGGTTGGCGGAAATGATCCGCTCCTGCGCAGCTTTCAGGTTGTAGGGCGTGCGGTGAAAGTGGATGATCTGGGCATCGGTATCGAAAAGGGCGAAGGCGGCGCGCCAGTCTCCGTCGCGGGGCTGGCCGACTGAGCCTGGATTGATCATGTAACGCGTGGCTTCGCGCAGTTGCAACGCAACCGTCTCGGCTTGCCCAACCGTGCGATATTCAGGGCGGAAGCCGTCGGCGCTGTTACCGTTGGCGAAGAATCCACCTTGCAGGTGGGTGTGGCCGAAGAAGGTGATCGGCGTGGCGAGCGCGAGGAGGGGAACCAACGCGTCGCCGATGGAAACGATATAGGCATCTTCATCGGCCGGCGAGCCGTGAACCAGGTTCGCCTGTGAGAAACCCTCGAGAGGAATCGGGCCCTGGGGCAAGGCATGCAGCCATTGGTGATGTTCTGGAGTCAACTGGTCGCGGGTCCAGAGGGCGGATGCGGCGGCCATGGGATTGAAATCCTCGAGATCGATGAGGCCGGTTGCAGCTTTGTCGTGATTACCGCGGACGAAAATATTTCCCAGGCTTAGGGTGCGGTCGATGACTTCGTTGGGGCTGGCGCCGTAGCCGACTACGTCGCCGAGATTCGCAACCAGGTCGTAGGGCGGAGCTGCTGCCAGGCAGGCTTCGAGCGCTTCGAGGTTGGCGTGAATGTCGCTTAGTAAGAGTATGCGCAATTGGCACCGGGCAAAGTGGGGATTATAGACCAGTGGGCGAATTTCAGCGCTGCTGAGTTTCCGGATGGAGATCAAGACCCTTTACCACGGAGGACACGGGGATCACGGGGTAAATTCCATTTATTGGTTTGGATTTACGACCGGGCAACGCGCCCAGTGACCTTCGGCGACCACTACGAGCGGCGGCAGGGCTTCGGCACATTTGGGAATGCGGAAGGCGCAGCGCGGCTCGAAGGCGCAACCGGGGGGCATGGCTTGCAGGGGTGGGACCGTGCCTTCGATGGTTTCGAGAGGATCTCCGCGTTTCGTTTTCAGGTCGGGCACGGCGCGCAGCAGTCCGCGCGTGTAGGGATGTGCCGGGGAGCTAAAGATTTCATGCCTGTTGCCGAGTTCGACCATGCTTCCGGCATACATCACGGCCACGCGCGCGGCCACCTGTGAAACCACGGCTAGATCGTGCGAGATGAAGAGCATGGCCAGGCCGAACTTGGCGCGGAGTTCCGCGAGCAGGTCGAGAATCTGCGCCTGGATGGTGACATCGAGTGCGGTGGTGGGTTCGTCGGCGATGAGTAGCTGCGGGCGATTGACGATGGCCATCGCGATCATGACGCGCTGCCGCATGCCTCCGGAAAGTTGGTGAGGATAGTCTCGCGCGCGGCGGGCGGGATCAGGGATGGCGACATCCGTCATGGCTTGAACGGCTAGATTGGCGGCCTCGCTCCTGGAATGCTTGCCGTGGGCGAGCACGGCTTCGGCGATCTGATCGCCCACTCGCATCACGGGATTTAGCGCGGTCATTGGTTCCTGGAAGATCATGGCTATGCGTGAGCCGCGCAGTTGGCGCATGTTGTCGTCGGGCAGAGTGGAGAGATTGCGGGTTGTGCCATTCTCCGAAAATAAAATCTCGCCGGAGACTCTTGCCTGGGGCGGGAGCAGGCGCATGATGGCGAGGGATGTGATGGATTTGCCGGAGCCGGATTCGCCTACGAGTCCCAGGACTTCGCCGGGGGCTACGGAGAAGTTCAGGTCGCGGACTGCGGGGAGAACGGGCGAGTCGGCCGTTCCCACATGGGTTGTTTCCCCGCCGGCCTTGGCAGGAAAATCGATGTTCAGGTGGCGGATCTCTAGTAGCGCGGACACTTGTTCATGGTAGCAGCGTCGCAAAACCGTCGCCTGCGGCGACGGGACAGCCGAGGGCGGCTGTCCCCACATGAACATCTCCTACATGGGCATCTGTTGTCCTCGAAGCTATTGGCCCAGAATTAGGGGTAGGCCGTTTTTGTTGTTGCCGATTACCACTACTTTGGAGTTGGGGCTCTTGGCCAGATTTTCGGTGGCTTCGATTCCCTTCCATTCGAGCAGCGACGGGGTGATGCCCTGGGCGACGATCTGCTGGAAGTCGCGGACTCCGGCGGCTTCGATGCGCTTGCGCTGCGCTTCCTGCGTTTCTTTTTGCAGGCGGAAGTTCATGGCTAGGGATTCCTGCTCCGCCTGCTGCTTGGCTTCGATGGCGGCCTTCAGCGTGGCGGGCAGTTGAATGTCGCGCAGGAGAACGTTCTCGACTGTCAGGCCGCGCTGATTGAGTTGCTGGCTGACCTGATCGAAAATCTGCTTGGCTACCATTTCGCGTTCGCCGGTGTAGAGAGCGTTGGCGGTGTGCGAGGCCGTCGCTTCGCGGATCGCCGAGCGAAGCGTGGGCTCGACCACCACGTTTTCATAGTCGGCGCCAATTTTCTGGAAAACGTCGGAAGCGTGATCGGGATTGAGATGGTAAATGAGCGAAGTGTCGAGGCTCATCATGAGGCCTTCGCTGGAAGGTACGCTAGCGGATTCTTTCAGAGTCTGGGTCTGGATGGAGAGTTCGTTATTGGTCTTCAGCGGGTTGATGAGGTGAATGCCCTCGCCCAGAGTTTCTCCGGACTGTACTTTGCCGAAGAGCGTCAACACGCCGACGTGACCGGTGCCTACCCTGGTGACGGAACTGAACAGCAAGATCACTACCAAGAATGCGGCTATGCCAAGTCCGATCAGGCGCAGAAGTCCGCCGCCGCTGCCGCCGCCCCCGTCAATAATTCTGCCCCGAGCTGGATCGAAGATCGTCATCGTAGTTTTCTCCCTTGTATTCGTTTTTATTCTACGGCACGCGGATCAGCTGCGCATTCAGACTGTGATGGGAGGGCTTGCCGTTCTGAATCTTCCCAGACTGGCTTGGCATCTTCTATGATTGAACCTATGAGCACGATTCACATTCCTACGCCGCTGCGGCAGTATGTCGGCAAACAATCCACGGTGGAAGTTAAGGCTGGAACCGTGGGCGAAGCCATGAATGCGCTGGTGGAGAAACACCCTGAAGTGCGCCGGCATCTTTATACCGAGGAAGGCAAGCTGCGCGCTTTTGTGAATCTCTATTTGAACGATGAGGACATTCGCTACCTGCAGAAAGAGGCTACCGCGGTGAAGGAAGGTGATAGCATTTCGATAGTGCCTTCGATCGCCGGAGGCGCGGACGCACACTTTCCTTGTCATCCCGAGCAGAGCGAAGGATCTTGGTTTTCGCTTTCAGCCCACGGCTAGTGCGGGCGCAAGCTGAAACGAAGGTCCCTCGCTTCGCTCGGGATGACAACTTTTCTTACGGGGCTACAGCTTTTTTGCTCGAAAACTTATGGCTACACTCACCGCTGAAATTCCGGTTACCTTGAGCAAGGATGAAATCCTGCGCTACTCGCGGCATCTGATCATGCCCGAAGTCGGCATGGAGGGTCAGAAGAAGCTGAAGGCGGCGCGCGTGCTGTGCATCGGCACGGGAGGATTGGGATCGCCGCTCGCGTTATATCTTGGGGCCGCGGGCGTGGGCACATTGGGCCTGGTGGATTTCGATGTTGTGGATTACACCAACCTGCAACGGCAGATCATTCACTCGACTGCCGACGTGGGGCGGAAGAAACTGGATTCGGCCGCGGAGAAGCTGACGGCGATTAATCCATTCTTGAATATTCGGAAGTTCGACGCGCGGCTGAGCAGCGAGAACGCGCTGGAGATTTTCCGCGACTTCGACATCATCGCCGACGGCACCGATAATTTTCCCACGCGTTATTTGGTGAATGATGCGTGTGTGCTTACGGGGAAGCCGAATGTTTACGGGTCGATTTTCCGGTTTGAGGGGCAGGCCAGCGTGTTTGCCACGAAGGATGGGCCGTGCTATCGCTGCCTTTATCCTGAGCCGCCACCTCCGGGGCTGGTTCCATCGTGCGCTGAGGGCGGAGTGCTGGGGATTCTGCCGGGGCTAGTGGGCGTGATGCAGGCTACCGAGGTGATCAAATTAATTCTGGGAGCTGGCGAGCCGCTCATCGGGCGGCTGCTGCTGATTGACGCGCTGGGCATGAAGTTCCGCGAATTGAAGCTGCGCAAGAATCCAGAGTGCCCGGTTTGCGGCGTGCATCCGACCGTGACGAAGCTGATAGACTACAACGAGTTTTGCGGCATTCGCGGGGAGGAAAAGCCTGTGGGGAGCGGTGTTCCGGAGATTCAAGTCGAAGAGTTGAAGCGGCGGCTGGATGCGAAGGAGGACGTTTTCGTCCTCGACGTGCGCGAGCCGCACGAGTATCAGATCTGCAATATTGGCGGACATCTGATTCCGCTAAACGATCTGCCGGCGCGCGTGCATGAACTGGATTCGAGCCGAGAGATCGTTGTGCATTGCAAGATGGGCGGGCGCAGCGCGAAGGCGGTCGCGTTCCTGCAGCAATCGGGGTTCAGCAAGGTGCACAATCTCGCGGGCGGGATTACGGCTTGGGCCGAGCGCGTGGATCCTAAGGTGCCGAAGTATTGAAGAGCAGTGGTCAGTGATCAGTGGTCAGTTTTTTGGGAGCGCTTTCGCGGTCCCTTTTTTGTTTGGCTGGTGTCCGCGGATTTTTGAGTTGAACATCGTCTCTGCCGAGAGTACGGAGTTGGGGAGTTCCGTGGGTGAGATTCGTATCAGGGCATGGCTTTAGCCATGCCGTTCTTAGTCGAACTGCGGAACGGGCTTCAGCCCCCACGGAGGCGCATCAAGTTCAAATCCCGGATGGGCCGAAGAGTAGGGATAGCGCGCTGCGGTGACCTCGAGATGCCGCGCCACCGGATTGTTCCGGATATATTCGGCGGTTCGCAGGAATGCGTCGCTGTCGGCGATCCGCACTTCTGAAAAGCCTTTTTGCCAGACCGGCGCACGAAAACCTAGTTCGCGGCCTGCCCGGAACGCGAAGCCACCCTTTATGAACTGTGCGGCTCGCTCAATCGTCAGGTCGCACTCGACCGTGAGTAGAGCGTGGAAGTGATCGGGCATCACCACGAATTCATGGAGCCGGAATTTTCGCTGGGCGCGATACTCGTACAGCACTCGCACGAATAGTCCCGCAGAACGGTCGGATTGAAGCAGGTTTCGCTTTTCCGCGATTGATGAGGTTATGAAGAACGTTCGGGCTCCGGCAGTAACGGACGATTGATCGGCATGACGAACTGGAATGGCCACGGCAGCGGCTAAAGCCGGCTCCTTTACTCCCGCTGTTTCGGCACGCCTGAAGGCGTGCCCTGATACGAATCTCCGATGCCAATCTCTAATACGAAGCTTTACATCGGACGTGCCGGATTTGAATGTGATGGTTGTCACAGTGGAAACATATTTATGGCATTCTCAATCCCAAACTAGGAAACCCGGGGAGCGGTTTCTGCTCCCCGGTCGACTGCGTGGAATTGTTTCCGTTTTTACTTGCTGGAACCGGCTTGCATTCCCTCGCTGGCTTCTCCCAACTCCAGTGAGAGCTTTTTTCCGTGGAAACGGATTCCGGTTAGTGAGTTGGGTCCGTTGTCGGTTTTGCGAGTCACGGCAGCATCGTCGGCGGCTACGGTCTGAAGTTCGACCACGTGTGCCGGCGCTTTTGCCACGACGTTCTTGCCTTGCAGGATACTGACTTCGACATTCGGACCGTCGCCTTCCCATTGGACTTTGTACTCGCCCGGCTGGAGCGTTGTTCCGTTGACGGTCACCGGATTGGTAAGTTCCAGACTGGCTTTGGTTGCTGCGGCAAAGGCGCTTGAGGCCAACAGCAATGCGGCACCGAGCACCAGGGTTTTCGAAATTGAACCTGTCGCGAACTTCATGACTGCTCCTTTTTCTTTCCCGAAATTACGTCGAGAAACGGTTGGGGCGGCCCTAGTTCACGACTGGCGCGAGAAAACCCTTGTGTTTTGCCGCGAATCGCCTACAATTCATGCGCTGGGGGTTCAGCGGACAAGCCGCCAGGCTTGCCGCGCTGTGCTGGGGGTTTTTTCACCTGGGCCGCCAAACCGAGAGTGAGAAAATCCCCTGACCCCGCAAGATTCCTACTGTAAGACGAGCTGAACTCGCTGACGCGGAGTAAAAGTTCCGCATCCCGCTTCACTAGCAGCTACTACGTAACGTTCCCACCGGAAGTTCCATAACTCTTTCAACTTTCCGGTCTGCTGATTGGACGCAGTTTCGATGTGTCGGTTAGCAAGGGTGGGTGCTGAGTAGTTCTAATGTGAGGTTCCCTGGGAAGCGCACGGCTGAGTGGTGACGCACGCAGAAACCAAGATCCCTCGCTTCGCTCGGGATGACAATGTGTCAATCGGATGACAATTCGTTAATCTCCGTCGCCGTGCTGACGGCCTACCGACCAGATGCTGGCTTGATCTTTTTCGAAGGGGTAGACGTGCACCATCCAGTTGAAAACTACGGGATGAAAGGTTCCGCCGGCGGCGTCGCAAGCTTCCTGCGTGGTGATCGATCCCTTTAAGCCGAATTGGGGATGGGGCAACAATCCTTCACCACGACGTTCGGGAGGCGCGGCGCAGAAGTTTACGTGCTCGTGCCATTGCGCGACGCTGAGCGGAACGCGCTCATCGAGTTGATCTTCGCCGAGGCGCTTGGGTGCGGTGTACATTACGCCAATGAGTTTGTAGTCGTCGCCATGTTTTTCGTAAAGCAGCGAAGTGGGATGCTCGGGATTGAAACGAAAGCCGGCTTCCATGGCGTATCCGTAGTTGGTGAAGTGATACATCTTCTGCGGAAATTCGGGATGGAAGATCTTGAAACCGTCGGCCAGCGCGACATGATAGTCGAGATATTTCTCTGAAGCTTTGCGCGCAGCTTCGACGACTTCTTGGGCGCGGGCGGCGTCGCCGGGCTTCGGCGGACGCAGTGCCGTCATCTTCATGTGCGGGCCCATATCCATGTGGCCTTCCATGGAGTGCATGGCGTGGGCGCTGGCATCGCTGTCTTTGTCCGCGTCTTTATCTTTGTCCGTGGACATGTCCATGTCTTTCATGTGCATATTCGACATGTCGTGACCGGGCATATTCATGCCGGGCATGCTCTGCTGGCTCGACGGAGTGCTGCTCGCGGCGGGCGCTTGCTGGCCCCAGGCCACGCTGGCCAGGGAAAGCGACATCACAAGAACAATTCGGTTACGCATGGCAAATCTCCCAACGTTCTATTGTTATTAACACTGTCGCAACCGGGTTGTTTCTGCAAGCGAACTGCGGTTACCAGGGATTACAGAGGTAATCACGTTCGCATGCGAATAGCCGAGCGTTTCTATTGCAACGGCTCGGAAAAATGGTCGTGAACGATGACCCACTTGCCATCGCGATTCTCAAAAATCACCGTCCAGCGGGCGGTGGCCATCTCAATCTTGCCGTCGGTCTTGGTCATTTCGCTATGCAGGGTTGCCGTGGCCCAGACCACATCTTTGTCGGAATGAATGTCGACGTCATCGTTCAATGTGAACTTTGCGCTCTTGTAAACAGTGCCAAGGTTCTTCACGCCGTTTGCGTATTCTTCCCAGCTGGTGTATTTCAGCGGGGCGACGTCGTAAAATGTGTGCGGGCCACTGGCGTAATAGTGGGCGACCTTCGCGGGATCGAGCGTGGACCACGCGTTCAGGATATTCTGCAGGTAGGCTTTGTCGGGGGCCGGGGCTGAAGCCTTCGCTGGTGGTTTCGGTGGCTGCGCGACAGCGGACAGGGTAAGAGCCAGCAGGCACAAGAGAACGGCGAAGAAGCGTTTCATGGTTGGGTTCCTTCCTTGGTTGATCAACCGAGTGATCCCCTGATTGATTGTGAGTTGATTTGAAGATCGGCGAAATTCTCGCACAGGGGTTGCAATCTGCCAAGGGCGCATTGACCGATTTCCGCGGCGCACGTTAGAATGGATGGGTTTGCCTGTACTCGCCGACCCGTTCTGGGGACGCCTGCCTTGGCTGCTGAACGCCGGGGCGGAAAACACAGCAAGCTTTCACGATATTTTGACGGAGGCAGACGTATGTACGCGGTTATCCGCGCCGGCGGCAAGCAATACCGGGTGGCGCCCGGAGATGTGATTCGAGTGGAAAAACTGGCCACAGGCACCGACGGCCAGGTGGAGTTCGGCGACATATTGGCTGTGTCGGGTGGAGAAGGCCAGATCGGAAAACCGCAATCGGGAGCGCGGGTCGTCGGCGAACTTGTGGAAGAAGGCCGCGGCGCGAAGATCCTGGTTTTCCACTACAAACGCAAGAAGCAGTACAAGAAGTTGCGCGGTCACCGGCAGTCTTTTGCCGCGGTGCGCATCACGGAGATTGCGTTTGACGGGCAGAGCTTCAAGGCTCCGGAATTGGTGAAAAAGCAGCCCAAGGTAAAAAAGGTTGCGGCGGCGGACGCGCACGAGGGTGAGGCGAAGGCTGCTAAGAAGAAAGCTGCGCCGAAGAAGAGCGCAGCTAAGAAGACTGCTTCGAAGAAAAAATAAAGATGCGAGGGCGAGACGCCCTCGCGACC
>Ga0187871_10003475_pt1 | contig 12231 bp, 8 predicted proteins | sample June2016WEW_16_1_FD_132988 | JGI IMG/M metagenome (GOLD analysis project Ga0187871, IMG submission 132988) | Peatland microbial communities from SPRUCE experiment site at the Marcell Experimental Forest, Minnesota, USA - June2016WEW_16_10 | ecosystem: Environmental > Terrestrial > Soil >... | reverse complement strand
GGCGCCCGCATCGCCGCGCATTTTGCCAATGCCGGAGTTCCCAGCTACCTGCTCGATATTGTTCCCCCTGACGCCGACGGGCCCATGCGCAACAAAATTGCCGCCGCCGGTCTGGAGGCGGCGAAGAAATCCAAGCCGGCAGCCTTCATGGAGCCGTCGCTCGCCCGCTTCGTCACCGTGGGCAATTTCGAGGACGACCTGAAGAAACTCGTCGACGTTGACTGGATTATCGAAGCCGTGGTCGAGAACCTCGATCTGAAGCGGGCGCTGTTGAAAAAGGTGGAAGCCATCCGCACGCCCGGCACGATCATCACCACCAATACCAGCGGTTTGCCCGTTGGCAAAATCGCTGAAGGATTCTCTGACGACTTCCGGCGCTCGTGGTTTGGCACACATTTTTTCAATCCGCCGCGCTACATGCGCCTGCTCGAACTCATTCCCACCCCGGAAGCCGATCGCGCCCTGATCGATGCCGTCTCGCATTTCTGCGACGTACATCTTGGGAAAGGCGTCGTCATTGCCAAAGACACGCCGAACTTTATCGGCAATCGCATCGGAACTTTTTCGGTGTTGAACGTGATGCGCCTGATGCAGGAGATGAACCTCACTATCGAAGAAGTCGACGCGCTTACCGGACAGGCTGTGGGTTGGCCGCGTTCGGCCACATTCCGCACCATCGACCTGGTCGGGCTCGACATTCTCGGCCATGTGGTTGGCAACATGACGTCGAACGTTAAAGATGAACGCAGCGATCTGCGCCTGCCCGACTTCTTCACGAAGATGCTCGAACGCAAATGGCTGGGCGACAAAACCAAAGGCGGCTTCTACAAGAAAATGAAAGGCGGCGAAGGCCAGGAAGACGAACGCCTGGCGCTCGATTGGAAGACGCTCGAATACCATCCACGTCAAAAGCCGAAATTTCCCGCGCTCGACATGGCGAAGAATATCGACGACACGGGAACGCGCCTGCGCACGTTGCTCGGCCTCGACGGCAACGCTCCGCAGAAAGGCGACAGAGCTGGCGCGTTTCTTTGGGCCGCGCTCTCCGATCTCTGGACTTACTCCGCCAATCGCGTACCCGAAATCTCCGACTCGATTGTTGAGATCGACCGCGCCATGCGTCTTGGATTCAACTGGGAACTCGGACCGTTCGAACTGTGGGATGCGGCCGGCGTAGAGGTCACCGTCGCCCGCATGAAAAAAGACGGCAAGCCGGTCGCCGCCAATGTAGAAAAACTCTTGGCCGCGGGCCAGAAGTCGTGGTACGCCGACGATCCGAAAACCGCTTCAGGCCGCAAGTACTTTCAACTGGCAAGCGGCAACCGGCAACCGGTGGAAGTTCCCGCGGGCGTGTGGTCGACCACAGTCGCGAAGAAATCGAACGGCGTGGTCAAGAAGAATTCCGGCGCGTCGCTCATCGATCTCGGCGACGGCGTGGCCTGCCTGGAATTTCACAGCAAGATGAACTCACTGGGCGCCGACATTATCAGTCTTATTAGTCAAACCCTGAAACCAAACGGCCCGGGCGACGGCTTCGACGCCTTCGTCATCACCAACGACGCCACAAATTTTTCCGTCGGCGCCAACCTGATGCTGCTGCTCATGAGCGTGCAGGAAGATGAGTGGGACGACGTCGACCTCGCTATCCGCCAGTTTCAGGGGATGACGCAGGCCATCAAGTTTTCGCCGAAACCGGTGGTAGCCGCGCCGTTTGGCCTGTGCCTCGGTGGTGGCACCGAGATTTCCCTGCACGCCGCGGCGCGCCAGCCCCACGCCGAGCTTTATGCCGGATTGGTCGAAGTCGGCGTCGGCCTGCTTCCCGGCGGTGGAGGCTGCAAAGAAATGCTGCTGCGCGCCGTCGACAGTGCGGCGGCATCGCGCGGCAAAGTTTCCGGCGAGGCGCTTGCCGGCTCCGTCGAAATGATGGAGGCCATGAAGAAGGCCTTCGAAACCATCGCCACCGCCAAGGTCGCCACTTCTGCGCACGAAGCCCGCGGCCTGGGATTCGTCTCTGACGCCGACCGCATCACCTTGAACCGCGAGCGCGTGCTCTCCGACGCCAAGGCGCGCGTCCTCGAACTGGCCCGCGCCGGATACGAACCGCCCGTGCCGCGCACCGACATTCCCGCTCCCGGCGAAAGTCTTCTGGCTGCGCTCAAGATGGGTGTCTATCTCATGCGCCAGGGTGACTTCATCACCGACTACGAAGTGAAACTCGGCGGCAAGATTGCCGAAGTGCTGTGCGGCGGAAACGTTACGCCGGGGACTCCGGTGAGCGAGCAGTACGTCCTCGACCTGGAACGCGAGGCTTTCAAGTCGCTCTGCGGTGAAAAGAAAACGCAGGAAAGAATTCAGTTCACGTTGAAGACGGGGAAGACGTTGAGGAACTAAGTATGATGGCGAGGTCAAAATAAACCATGAAAATATTTCGAATAACTATCACGTCCATCTTCGGATTGTTGGCTGTCTTTCTCGTGCTCGCATCGGCCAGCGCCCAGTCTACCTCCCAGAAAGACGCGCCCGCGCAGGAAGTCGCTCCCGACGTGCCGGATGCGATTGCCGTGCCTGCAGGCCTCGAGCCCGTGCTTTCCCTGCACGCCAAGGGGTCGCAAATCTACACCTGCCAGGCCGGCGCGGACGGAAAATTCGCCTGGACGCTGAAAGGTCCCGAGGCCGAACTGAGCGACAGGAAAGATAAAGTGATTGGCCAGCACCTCGCCGATCCGACTTCGAAGCTGCCGACCTGGAAGCTGAAAGACGGCAGTGAAGTGTCGGGCAAGGCCGCGGCGCACGTCGACTCGCTGGACTCGGAGTCAATCCCATGGCTGCTGGTAAATGTTGTGAGCAACGCCGGCAAAGGACAGCTCGCGAAGGTGACCACGATTCAGCGCGTCCATACGCACGGCGGCAAGCCCGGCGACGCTTGCGACGAGTCGCACAAGGACGCGGAAACCAAGAGCAGCTACACCGCCGACTATTTCTTTTTCGCGCCGGGTAAGTAGCCTAAAGGCAGCCGCAATGAAGGTGCGCGACGTGATCAAACGTCTCGAAGATGACGGATGGCGCCTCGCCCGAACTAAGGGCAGCCACCGACAGTTCCACCATCCGGCGAAGCCGGGGACTGTTACTGTTGCGGGTCATCCGGCAGTAGACATTCCGCCCGGAACGTTGAACAATATCCTGAAGCAGGCAGGACCGAAATGAAATATCTCGTCATCTACGAAAAGTCATCTGAAGGTTGGGGCGCGTATGCCCCCGATCTTCCAGGCCTCGGCGTCGCTGGCACTACGCTGGACGAGGTGAAGGAGTTGATCCGCGAGGCCATCGAGTTTCATCTCGAAGGCATGCGCCAGCACGGTGACCCGATTCCAGCGCCCAGCGCCACCACGGAATACATCTCGGTATAAATCATATGCGTGAAGTCATCATCGCTTCCTCGGTTCGCACCCCCGTGGGACGCGCCTACAAGGGCACGCTCCGCGCCACTCGCCCCGATGAACTGGCGGCCGTGGCCATCAAGGGCGCGCTTGAGCGCGTGCCGCAACTCGACGCCAAGGAGATCGAGGACGTCATCCTGGGCTGCGCCATGCCCGAGGCCGAGCAGGGGATGAACGTGGCCCGCATCGCCTCGCTGCGCGCGGGCTTGCCCGTCGAAGTTTCGGCGCTCACTATCAACCGCTTCTGTTCATCGGGACTGCAGGCGATAGCCATGGCGGCCGAGCGCATCATGAGCGGCGGCGCGGAAGTGATCGTCGCGGGAGGGACGGAGTCGATGTCGATGATCCCGATGGGCGACCATAAGATATCGCCCAATCCCTGGCTCGTTGAAAATTATCCCGGCGCCTATCTCACCATGGGACTCACGGCCGAGCGCGTCGCGCAGCGTGTGGGGATCACGCGCGAGGCGGCGGATGAATTCTCGTTGCGCAGCCATCAGAAGGCGCTGGCGGCGATTGCGGCGGGGAAATTCGCCGACGAAGTTGTTTCCGTGCCAGTGAGCTTCAGCATGCCCAACGGCTCGAAGCCGAAGCGCCAGGAAATTACCTTTAAAGTTGATGAGGGCCCACGCGGCGATACGTCGCTCGAAGCACTGCTCGCGCTCAAGCCGGCGTTTCACATGAAGGGCACGGTGACGGCCGGAAATTCGTCGCAAATGTCGGACGGCGCAGCCGCAGCCGTGGTCATGTCGGCCGAGCGTGCGAAGGCACTGGGCATCCAGCCGCTGGCTCGGTATGTCGCTTTTGCGACCGCTGGGTACAAGCCGGAGGAAATGGGACTCGGCCCGGTGTTCGCGATTCCGAAGGTGCTGAAAATGGCTGGGCTCAAGCTCTCGGACATTGACGTGATCGAGTTGAACGAAGCTTTCGCGGCGCAGTCGCTGGGCGTAATGAAAGAAGCAGGTCTCGACCCGGAGAAAGTCAATCCCAACGGTGGCGCGATTGCCCTGGGACATCCTCTGGGATGCACCGGTGCCAAGCTGACAGCCACCGTGATCCGCGAACTGAAACGCCGGAACGCCCGCTACGGTATGGTCACGATGTGCGTTGGCGGAGGCATGGGCGCAGCCGGCATTTTCGAGAACCTGAACTAGGGACAGCGGTATAATTTGCTGGCAGGAGGGTTCCTATGGCTCTCGCCCGCCTTCTATTGGCCACGCTGCTGCTGTCTTTTCTTTCGGGCTTCGCGCAGGCTCAGGCCAACGGGGGCCCTATAATCTTTCCCTTCCGTCGTCCTTGTGTTGTCCCCGAGGTGCCTTGGAGGATATTCCCGGACCAGCCTGCGGACCTCGGCTCTGGACAAAATCCTTTCTTCCGTTTTGACGCCGATGGACGCCATTTCGGCTATGTCTATTGCGTTCAGGACTCCGGCCATACAGAAGACACAGTAGGCAACCGCTCCTATGTGGCAGCACATTTCGAAGACATGGTTTGCTACACGATGCGCAACTATCTGGTCGCGCGCGATTCCCAGGATTCCGACTCCGTGCATCCGGCGGGCTATTCGACCTGCCAACCAGCTTCGTGCTATGGCGTGAAGACAATACGAATCCGGCCCGATTCGGCAGGCCGCTGAGCGAACTTTCGTCACAATTTTCTACCCATCTTTACCCGACTGCTACGCTCCTTGACACGGTCTGGGAGTATTCTTGTATTGGGGCAAAAGCTCCAGAGAAACAGGGCATCCCAAGTTCCGGTCGGTTAAGGTTTGGCGAGTAAGTCCGGCCAGTTAAGGTTCGGTCCGTACGGAGGTGCTGTATGCGGCTCTCCAAGGACAGCGTTTCGGCGTCGCGCTGCACTTTAGCTCTTGCGGTCATCCTGCTGTTCTCATCCAACACATTCGCACAACATTCCGGAGGAGGCGGCAGTTCCGGCGGCGGCAGCTCGAGCGGCGGAGGCGGGGGCGGTTCTCACGGCGCTTCCTCTGGCGGGTCTGTTTCTTCGGGAGGCGGCCATAGTTCGGGCGGTGGGTCCAGTTCGCATAGCTCGGCTGGACACAGTTCGAGTGCGGGATCGGGCTCATCGCACTCCGGCACAGGAGCGGCCGCCTCGCACCCCGGAACGTCTCACTCCAATACGGCTCACTCGAATACGGCGCACCCGACTCGTGAGCCCCGCACGGAAGTGCGAGGCACAGCGCAAACTCCCCACAAACACGGCTTCTTCTCCTTCTCTTTCCTGCGGCACCACATTCCGCGGCCATTGCCCAATCCACCAAGCCCTAAACCAGAGCCGAAACAGCCGGTCGCTGAACTGCGGCGCCCAATCTGTTTTAGAGGCCCATGCCTCGTCTGTCCTGCGGGACAAGTCCACGGCGCAAACGGATGTGGGGGAAACATCATCCAGAACCGCATCGAACGTCGCTGCCCGGCAGGAGAATACTGGGCTATCGGCGGCTGCGTGCAGCAGACCTGGTATCAAGACGAGTGTGGCGGGTTGCGCATGATGATGGAACGGCAAGCGAAGCGCATGCAAGCTGCGGAACAGGACCGGCAAATCTCATGCGCCTTGGGTCCGTGGCAGCAATGTTCAGACTCCACCAGTTCGGCGGCGAGCGAGACCGGTTTCTACCAGGAGCTGCAGAACAGATATCAAGTATGCCAGCGGAGGTCGCCGACAGCATTCCCCCACAACGGCTTTAGGGTTCCAGGCTATTCTGCGGGGGTCTCGTTTGATTCTCTGAGCTTGGGCCTGGGCCGTCGCTAGATCATCACTCGAAGATCGTCTCCGGACGGCCATCGACCACGGCCTTCCGTCGCGATCCGCATTGCGAAGGTCGAGAACCCCGAAGATACCGGTAAGAAACACCCGCTAACACCGGAGTTTCCCTCCTATCATTCCCTTCGTTCGCGCATTAGAATTACAGGAGTTCTTTCCGCCGCGGATTCGGCGGTTTCCTTCGCGAGGGTATACATGGCAACCACGGCAGTTCCCAAGACCAGGATTTCCGGCGGCAGCTTTTTGCTGGAAGCACGGCATCCCGAAGACATATTCACGCCCGAAGATTTCAGCGAACAGCACCAGCTCATTGGGCAGACGGCGGAGGAATTTGCCGTCAACGAGATCCTTCCGAATGCCGAGAAGATCGAGCACAAGGATTTTTCGGTTTCCCGTGAGCTTTTAAAAAAAGCTGGCGAACTCGGGCTGAGCGCGGTCGAGATTCCCGAAGCCTACGGCGGCCTTGAAATGGACAAGGTCACCGCCGCGGTCATCGCCGACCACATCGCAAAATACGCTGGCTTTGCCACCACCTGGGGCGCACACAGCGGCATTGGCATGTTGCCCATCGTCTACTTCGGAACTGAAGAACAGAAGCACAAGTACCTGCCGCGCCTGGCCGCGGGCGAAATTGTCGGCGCGTATGCCTTGTCCGAAGCTTCCTCGGGCTCGGACGCGCTAAACTGTCGCGCGCGTGCCGAACTTTCCTCCGACGGCAAGCACTACGTGCTCAACGGCGAAAAAATGTGGATCACCAACGCCGGGTTCGCCGACCTGTTCACGGTATTCGCCAAGATCAATGGCGAGAAGTTCAGCGCGTTCCTGGTTGAGAAAACTTTCCCCGGATTCTCCGTCGGCGCGGAAGAGCACAAGATGGGGATTCGCGGGTCGTCCACTTGTCCGATTATTCTCAACGATTGCAAAGTGCCCGTCGAAAACCTGCTGGGCGAAATCGGCAAGGGGCATGTGATCGCGTTCAACATTTTGAACGTGGGCCGCTTCAAGCTGGGCGCGATGTGCGTGGGCGGAGGCCGGGTGTCGATGGAAAATGCCATCGGCTACGCCAAACAGCGCAAGGCGTTCAACAAGGTCATCGCTGATTTCGGGCTGGTGCGGGAGAAAATCGCCAACATGGCGACTCTGCTCTATGTCGGCGAATCGATGGTCTATCGCACGGTTGGAATGATGGACACAGCTTTGAGCGAAGTCGACAAATCGGCTGCCGACTCTGCCCGCCAGACTCTGAAGGCGATTGAGGAATACGCCGTCGAGTGCTCCATCATCAAAGTCTGGGGCTCGGAGATGATCGACTATGTCGTCGACGAGACGGTGCAGATCTACGCCGGATACGGATTTGTCGAAGAGTATCCCGCCGAGCGCGCCTATCGCGACGCCCGCATCAATCGTATTTTCGAAGGCACCAATGAGATCAACCGCCTGATCATTACTGGCTTTCTGCTGAAGCGCGCCATGAGCGGGCAGTTGCCGCTGATGCCCGCCATCAAGAAGCTAATGGACGAAGTGCTCTCCGGTCCATCCATGGCGGAAGAACTCGAGGGCGCGCTGCCCGAAGAGCGAAAACTGGTGGGCCAGGCAAAAAAGCTGGGACTGTTTGCATCCGGCGCGGCCACACAGAAATATATGCAGGCCATTCAGGATCAGCAGGAAATCATGGGCGCGATCGCCGACATGACGATTGAAACTTACGCGATGGAATCTGCCGTGCTGCGCGCGCAGAAGATTGTGGAGGCCAAGGGCGAAGCCGGCGCGGCCTTGCCGATTGCCATGACCCGCGTCTATCTGACGCAGGCTTTCGAGAAAGTCGAGTCGGCGGCGCGCAAAGTGATTGCCGCGGTCGCCGACGGCGACATGCTGCGCACTCAGCTCGCGATTCTGCGCCGCCTGGCGAAATACGAACCGTTCAACACCATCGAACTGCGCCAGCAGATCGCGCAGAAGATGATCGAACGCGGAAAATATACGCTGGCGTAGCCCCGGCCGCTGTTCGCATGTCCTTCACCTCTTCCATGAGAATTCGGGGATGAGAATTCGGCGGAGCGCGGCGACCAGCACGGCCTTGCTCGTGGTCTGGATGTTGGCTGGGTGCGGGTCGAGTTCCAACTCGAAATCGGGAACGCTTCCTCCCGTCATCACTACCCAACCCTCGAATCAGACTGTGGATAGCGGGCTGACTGCGACGTTCAGCGTCGTCGCCACGGGAACGTCTCTCACTTATCAGTGGAAACAAGACAGCACCAGCATCCCAGGCGCAAACGCGGCCAGCTACACCACGCCCGCCACCAGCGCAACCGATAATGGATCGCAGTTCGAGGTGACGGTCAGCAATCCCGGAGGCAGCGTCCCCAGCAATGCGGCGACGCTCTCGGTGAATTCGAAACCGCTGGTCACCATGCAGCCCGCAAGCCGGAGCGTCACGGTGGGAGCCACTGCGACTTTTACGGTTGTGGCGGCCGGCACTGCGCCCTTGAGTTATCAATGGCAGAAGGGAGGCACAAACATTTCGAGCGCGACCTCGCCCAGTTACACCACACCGGCGACTGCGCTTACCGACAACGGGTCGCAGTTCGACGTCGTGGTCAGCAATTCCCTGGGAAACGCGACCAGCACGATGGCAACACTTACCGTGACCGCAACACCAGCACCCGTGGACGTGGTCACCTACCAGTATGACAACGGGCGCGACGGCGCCAATCAAGCTGAGACGACGCTGACGCCGGCCAACGTCAACTCCACGACCTTCGGCAAACTCGGCCTTTATTCGGCCGACGGCCTGGTCGATGGGCAGCCGCTCTACCTCTCTCAAGTCAGCATTCCTAGCCAAGGGACTCACAACGTTCTTTACGTGGTGACAGAACATGACAGCGTTTACGCCTTCGACGCCGACAGCGGAGCAACTCTTTGGAAAGTTTCTCTTCTGGGCGGGGGAGAGAGCACGAGCGACGATCGCGGCTGCTCGCAGGTATCGCCTGAAATCGGCATCACGTCGACCCCAGTGATCGACCGTGACAACGGGCCCAATGGCGCGCTTTACGCGGTGGCGATGTCGAAGAATGGCTCGAATTATTTCCAGCGCGTACATGCGTTGGACCTGACGACCGGGGCGGAGTTGTTCGGCGGCCCGGCCACCGTGCAAGCGACTTTCCCCGGGACCGGCGATGACAGCCAAAACGGCAATGTGATTTTCGATCCCGCGCAGTACAAGGAGCGGACGGGACTGCTGCTTTCAAACGGCGTGCTGTACACCATGTGGGCCTCGCACTGCGATGACCGGCCCTACACCGGATGGATACTGGGATACGATGCGCTGACGCTGGCGCAGGTGCAGGTGCTCAACGTAACGCCGAACGGCAACGACGGCGCAATTTGGATGTCGGGCGCCGCTCCGGCCGCGGACTTGAACGGCGACATTTATTTTCTCGATGCCAACGGCACCTTCGACACCACGCTCGATTCCAACGGCTTCCCCGTCTACGGCGACTTCGGCAATGGTTTTCTCAAGCTCTCCACGTCGCCTATCCTTACGGTGGCGGATTATTTCAACATGAAGGGAACGGTCGATGAATCGAATAACGATGAAGACCTTGGGTCGGGCGGCGCAGTGGTTTTGTTGGACTTGACCGACAACGGCGGGCACGTGCACCAGCTGGCCGTGGGCGCGGGCAAGGATTCCGTGATCTATGTTGTAGATCGCAATTCGATGGGGAAATTCGACTCCACCTCCGACAACATCTATCAGGAAATTTCGGGCGCATTGGACGGCCAGCAGGTATTTTCTAAACCGGCCGTATTCAACGACACGGTCTATTACGGAGCGGTGAGCGATTCGATTCGCGCGTTTCCGATTGCGAATGCCATGCTGGCAACAACGCCAAGTTCGAAGACCAGCCACACCTTCACGTATCCCGGCACCACGCCGACCATTTCAGCGAATGGCTCGAACAATGCGATTCTGTGGGCGGTGGAAAATACCAACCCTGCAGTTCTACACGCCTACGACGCCACGAATCTGGCGGCGACTGAACTCTACAACAGCAACCAGGCAGCCAATAATCGTGACCACTTCGGAGCCGGAAACAAGTTCATGGTTCCGATTGTGGCGAATGGAAAAGTGTTTGTCGGCACGCCCAACGGTGTCGCAGTATTCGGCCTCCTCCCTTGATGGAAAGTTGTCATCATGAACCATTGCTCTTCGCGCAAAGCATGAGTCAGCCTTTTCTCTGACCCGCCTACTCTGATACAAATGTCGCGATGAAAACAGGACTGGCAAGTCTAGCTCTGATCGCCTTAGCTGTTTTTCTGGCAACAACATCTCTGTCGGCGCAGTCCAGTCCGGCCGCGTCGCAGGATTCGGCGACTTTCGATCCTGACGGGACCGCGCACATCACGCGCGTCGTTCCCATGCCGGCGACCATCAGTCCCGAGGCGCAGAAATGGCTGGCATCGCTCGCTGAGCAGAAAGTGGGCCCGCCGGAAACTCTGGCCGAACGCCGCACCCACACCGACGCCTGGCGCAAGATGGATTCCGCCGAGGCCCGCAAACTCTATCCCGTGAACGTCGAGGAAACGACCACGGCGGGCGTACGCACCGACATCATTACTCCGCTGTCGGGCGCTGCCAGCAACCGCGTGCTCATCAATCTGCACGGCGGCGGATTCAATTCCGACTCGGGCTCACTCATCGAGGGTGTTCCTATTGCGAACCTGGCCAAGATCAAAGTCGTATCCGTTTACTATCGCCTGGCCCCGGAGAATCCGTTTCCAGCCGCGGTCGACGATGTGATTGCAGTCTATAAGGATCTGCTGAAAACCTACTCGCCGCGCAACATCGGAATTTTCGGCACGTCCGCAGGCGCCATTCTCACCTGCGAAGTTGCAGTTCGCCTGAAGCAACTCGGGTTGCCACTGCCCGCCGCGCTCGGAATTTTTTCCGGCATGGCAGATTTCAGCCGCGTCGGCGACTCCCGCGAACTGTTTGCGCTCAACGGCCTTCCGGGACGAATGGAACCGGTCGATCCCAATCATTTGCCCGACGATCAATATGCCGGCAAGACCGATCGCAAAGATCCGGTCCTATCGCCGCTGTTCGCCGATCTGCACGGCATGCCGCCCAGCCTGCTCGTCACCAGCACGCGCGATATTTTGTTGAGCGATACGGCCACACTTCATCGCGCCCTGCTGGGTGCCGGTGACGATGCGCAACTGGTCGTGTTTGAGGCGCTGCCCCACGCTTTCTGGTATCACTTCCAGTTGCCGGAAACCCGAGAGGCGCTCCAACTGATGGCGAAGTTTTTCGCTGACAAGCTGGCGCGGTAGAAGTTGCCAGTTTTGTTTGCGGACGATTCACGAGAATCCGAACGGGAGAACTCATGATCCGAAGTCATTTCCGTTTTTCTGTTGTGCGCATCGTTATTGTCCTGACCGTTGTCGGCGGGCTTTCTCGGGCCGTCCGCGCCGACGTCACTGTGCCGGCCTTGCTCGCCGATCACATGGTGGTGCAGCGCGGCCTTCCCGTTCATGTCTGGGGTATGGCTGCGCCACAGGAGGCCGTCTCGGTGACTTTCCGCGGCGAAACGAAATCATGCATCGCCGACGACGACGGCCGCTGGAGCGTCTATCTTTCTCCCGGCGAAGCTGGCGGCCCGTTCCAGATGAACATCAAGGCGAGCGACGCGATCACCCTAAGCGACATTCTGGTGGGCGACGTCTGGGTCGCCTCGGGTCAGTCGAACATGGAACTCACCATGAAGTGGGTCACGAACGCAGACGCGGAAATCGCAGCCGCTCAGTATCCCAAGATCCGCATCTTCACGGTGAAACACAAGCCAGCTGATTATCCGCTGGAAAATGTCGACTCTAAAGGCTGGGCGGCGTGCACTCCGGAGACGGTTGCGGACTCTTCCGCCGTGGCCTATTTCTTTGCGCGCCATCTGCAGCAGAAGCTGGGTGTTCCTGTCGGCCTGGTCGAGTCGTTCTGGGGAGGAACCGCGGCCGAGTC
>Ga0187871_10003474_pt1 | contig 12233 bp, 8 predicted proteins | sample June2016WEW_16_1_FD_132988 | JGI IMG/M metagenome (GOLD analysis project Ga0187871, IMG submission 132988) | Peatland microbial communities from SPRUCE experiment site at the Marcell Experimental Forest, Minnesota, USA - June2016WEW_16_10 | ecosystem: Environmental > Terrestrial > Soil >... | reverse complement strand
GTTCGGCGACAACGTGGAAGACATCCTCGGCCACGTAAAGTATTTGATTTTTTATCTGCTCTGCGGCGTCACCGCGGGTCTTGCGCAGGTGGTGATCGATCCCTATTCGCGCATTCCCATGGTGGGAGCGAGCGGCGCGATTGCGGGTGTGATGGGCGCCTACCTGGTGAAGTTCCCGCGGTCGCAAGTGAAGATACTCACGTGGTTCCTGCTCATCTTCACTTTCGATGTGCCGGCGTGGGCCATGCTGATTTACTGGTTCGCCTTGCAGCTTTTCGGCGGCTACGGCAGCCTGGGCGAAGCTTCGCAGGGTGGAACGGCGTTCTTTGCGCACATCGGTGGGTTCATCATGGGGATCATCCTCATCTATCTGTTGGGGACGCGGGAGCGCTATTGGCGCCGGGAGGATCTCTCATGGTGACGATGGCCAGGCCGAAGGTCACTCTCTACACGCGCGCTGGCTGCTGCCTGTGCGACGATGCCAAGCGCGTGCTCTCCGATGCCCGCCGCCGCGCCGATTTCGATTACGAAGAGCTCGACATCGATCTCGATCCCGAGTTGCGCCGCCAGTACAATGACGAAGTGCCGGTGATCGCCATCAATCAAGTGAAAGCCTTCAAATACAAAGTGACTCGCGACGAATTCCTCAAGAAACTGGCGGCGCGCGCATGACCCTCGACGTCTTGGCGATCGCCGCCCACCCCGACGATGTGGAACAGACCTGCGCCGGGACGCTCATCCGCATGGCGGAGGCCGGATACCGGACGGGCGTGCTCGACTTGACGGCCGGCGACATGGGCACGCGCGGCTCGCCGGAGATTCGCGTGGCGGAGAGCGAGATCGCGGCGAAGCATATGCTGGTGGACTGGCGCGGCAATCTACATTTTCCCGACGCGCGCCTGGAAAATACCCTGACGGCGCGCCTCACTCTGGCCATGAAGATCCGCGAATTGCAGCCGCGCGTCGTGATTCTGCCGTATTGGCAGGCGCGCCACCCCGACCATTATCGCTGCGGCGAAATGGGGTTCGAGGCCTGCTTTCTGGCCGGGTTAAAGAAGATCGATGAGTATTCCACGCCTCACCGGCCGCAGAAAATTCTGTATGCGAGCCTTTATGCCGATGTGAAGCCCTCGTTCATCGTCGACATCAGCGCGCAGTTCGAGCGCCGCATGACGGCGCTGCTGAGCTACGCCTCGCAGTACGGCGCGGTGGGCGAAGGGGACGCGCTTTTCCCCGATGAGGCCGAGATTCGCGACCGACTGGGCGCGATCGCCCGCTTCTACGGCAATCAAATCGGCGTGAAATACGGCGAGCCGTTCGTGGTGAAGGAAGCCATCCGGATCGACGATATCGTGGCCATGCCGGTGCGATCGATCTGAGCTCGGAGGGACGTGGCGCAGACTGAGAGTCTGCGCCACGTCACACTGTGAGCCGGTTTCCCCCCCTTTCGCGCTCTTACAGATGGGGGGACTTCCGTGACTCTGGAGACAACTTTCGGTCCTATGCTTGCTATGCTCGCCGGCGGCGGCGCAGTTTTACAACATCTCGACTATCGCCGGGAACGGCCGGCTACAGTTCGGGGCAGGGGGACAGGCCACCAGCGCAAACCTGGTGCAGCCCAAGTTCGTGATAGCCGATTCCGCCGGGAACTTCTACTTCACTGACACTTACCTTGAGCAGGTATTTCGCGTCACTCCGGCTGGAGTGATCACTGCCTACGCCGGCAACGGAACGCAGGGATTCAGCGGCGACGGAGGTCAGGCAGCGGCGGCGCAGCTCTTCCAACCCGAGGGCTTGGCCGTGGATTCTTCCGGCAACCTCTATATCGCCGATGGAGGCAATTACCGCATCCGCATGGTCACGCCGGCTGGCGTCATCAGTACGGTGGCGCAGATCGGAACAGGCGCGCTCGCGGTGGCCGTGGATGGCAGCGGGACCCTTTATGTTGTCGGCGGTGAGGTGGTGGTCAAGGTGAATAGCGCCGGTACGGTGACGCCCTTCGCGGGCAACGGGAACGCCGGTTACTCGGGAGATAATGGACCCGCCATCTCGGCCTCGCTGTATAGTCCGGCGGGCGTGTGCGTGGATAGCGCGGGCAACGTCTACGTGGCCGATTCGCACAACAGTCGAATCCGCGAAATCAACACCCAGGGCATTATCACCACTTTCGCAGGCGACAACAAAGGCGGCTACACGGGCGACGGCGTGCAGGCGACAGCGACCTCGCTGTTTCTCGCCACCGACGTTGCCGTCGATAACAAGGGCGACCTCTTCATTTCCGATGCACTGAACGGCCGGCTCCGTATGGTCAATCCCAGCGGCATCATCTCCACCGTGGCGGGCGGCGGCGCTTCGCTGCAAGACGGCGGCGCACTCCAGGCAGGCTTGGAGCCCTCGGGAATTGCGGTCGACCCGAACGGCAACGTGCTGGTGGTGGAACCGGGCTACCGTCGGGTGCGGCGGGTTGTCTTGGCGCAGGAGACCATTACGACCGTCGCGGGGCAATTGCCCACCAGCAACGCGGGGGATAACGTGCCGGCAACCTCAGCGGCGCTGCTCGATCCCGTCGGCGTGGCCGTGGACTCCATCGGCAATCTGTACATCGGCGATTACCTCGATTCGCGCATTCGGAGGGTTTCCCCGAGCGGCATCATCGGTACGGTCGCCGGCAACGGCATTCCCGGCTATACCAAGAGCGGGCAGGCAAGCGCCGCCGAGGTCAACGGTCCCCTGGGCATGAGCTTCGACCCGCTGGGCGATCTGTATATCGCTTCGGGAGTCGTACAGAAGATCAACGTCCTCGGAGCCATCAGCACGGTGGCCGGGAGCGGGGGCGCGGGATTTGCCGGTGACAACGGTCCGGCGACGGCGGCGCTGCTGCTCGGGACGACCGACGCGGTGGTCGATGCCGCCGGCAATATCTACATTAGCGACGGCGGCAACAACCGCATCCGCAAGGTGAACCCAGCGGGCATCATCACCACTTATGCCGGCACCGGACAGGCCACTTACGGAGGCGACGGCGGACCTGCCACCGCCGCGCAGATATTCGGGCCGTGGCAGTTGGCCCTCGATCAGAGCGGCAACCTTTATATCGCCGACTATGGAAACAGCCGCGTGCGCAAAATCGATTCCTCCGGCATCATAACGACAGTGGCGGGCGGCGGCACCGGATTGGGTGACGGCGGTCCAGCGACGGCGGCCGGCGTTGGCGGGAACCTGTTGGGAGTCGCCGTCGATGCTGCCGGGAATCTCTATATCACCAGCGACGCGCGCATTCGCAAAGTGGACGCCGCCACCGGCCTGATTTCCACCATCGCCGGGAACGGAACGCCGGGATTCAGCGGCGACGGCGCGCTGGCTACCAACGCCATGATTCATGGCGCCCACAGTATTACCGTGGACAGCTCCGGCAACGTCTACTTCTCCGACGAAACCAATCTCCGGGTGCGCAAGTTGACGCCCGCGCAGATTGTCGCCGAAGGAGTGGCGAACAGTGCGACCTTCCAGGCCGGAGGCATTTCGCCGGGCGAGATCATCTCTATCTATGGCGGTCCCGGAGTAAGCCTCGGACCTTCGACGCCCGTCGGCCTGCAACTGACTTCCGCGGGTCTGGTGTCCAATCAGCTAGGCGGGACGCAGGTAATGATCGGCGGAGTGGCGGCGGCGTTGACGTACGTCAGCAGCTCGCAGGTCAACGCCGTGGTGCCGTACGAAGTCGCGGGGCAGGCCAGCACGCAGATAGAACTGATCGTGCAAGGGACGCCCACGAATACTGTTACCGTCCCGGTAGTCGCGTCGTCGCCGGGAATTTTTGTGATCACCAATCCCGACGGCACGGTGAACTCCCCGTCCAATCCCGTTGCCAGCAGCGGCTATCTGGTGCTCTATGGGACCGGGGAAGGGCAGACCACGCCGGCGGGCGTGGACGGCGGCGTGAATACCACGGTATTTCCGAAGCCCAACCTGCCGGTAACGGTACAAATCGGCGGGCAGACCGCGCCTGTGCTTTATGCCGGAGCGGCGCCCGATTTCGCCGCCGGGGTTTTGCAAGTGAACGTGACGATTCCCGCAGGTGTAACGGGCACGGCGCCGATTCAGCTCAGTATAGGGACTGCCAGCGTCAGCACGACGGTGACGATTCACTGAGAATCGGCCGCCGGCATCGACGGGCTCGACAAATCCCTCGGTGTCGACAAGTGCGTCGCGCATTTCAGCCGCGGCCGCTCAGGCACCATCGCCCGTTTCTACGGCGATCCGACCGGCGTCAAATACGACGAGCCGTTCGTGGTGAAGGAAGCCATCCGGATCGACGAGATCACGGCCATTCCGGTGCGGTCTCTCATCTGCGCCAAGTCACAGCGTGAGCCGATTTTTTCCCTTTTCGCGCTATTGTACAGAGGGGGGATTTCCGTGAATCTGAGACAGCTATCGGTCCTATGCCTGCTATGCTCGCCGACGGCGGCGCAGTTTTACAACATCTCGACTATCGCTGGCAATGGCCGGCTGGAGTTCGGGGCGGGGGGACAGGCCACCAGCGCCAGCCTGGTGCAGCCGAGGTACGTGGCAGTCGATTCCGCGGGGAACTTTTACGTCAGTGACAGCTACTTTGAGCAGGTATTTCGCGTCACTCCGGCAGGAGTCATCACGGCCTACGCCGGCAACGGCATACAGGGATCCAGCGGCGACGGGGGGCAGGCAACCGCGGCGGAGCTGTTCAACCCGGAAGGCTTGGCAGTGGATTCGGCCAACAATCTCTACATCGCCGATTCCGGCAATTACCGCCTCCGCATGGTCACGCCGGCCGGCGTCATCAGCACAGTGGCATTGATCGGAACGGGCGTAGGCGCACTAGCTGTGGATGGCAGTGGGAACGTGTATGTTTCGGGCGGCGAGGTGGTAGTCAAGGTGAATGCCGCCGGTACGGTGACGCCCTTCGCCGGCAACGGGAACGCCGGTTTCTCGGGAGATAATGGACCCGCCATCTCGGCCTCCCTGCTCAATCCCCAGGGCCTCTGTGTGGATAGCGCGGGCAACGTCTACCTGGCCGACACGCTGAACAATCGAATCCGCAAAATAAACACCCAGGGCATCATCACTACGGTCGCCGGCGACGCCACCGGCGGATTCACGGGCGATGGCGTGCAGGCTTCCGCGACCTCGTTGTTTGAACCCGGCGACGTGGCCATCGACAGCAAGGGCGACCTCTTCATTTCCGATGGATTGAACGGCCGGCTCCGCATGGTCAATCCCAGCGGCGTCATCTCCACCGTGGCGGGGGGCGGCGCTTCGCTGCAAGACGGCGGCGCCCTCCAAGAAGCGCTGGCCCCTTCGGCCATCACGCTCGACGCGAACGGCAACGTGCTGGTAGTGGAACTGGGTTACCGCCGGGTGAGGCGCGTTGTCCTGGCGCAGGAATCCATTACAACGGTCGCCGGCCAATTGCCCACCGCCAACGCGGGAGATAACGTGCCGGCAACCTCGTCGCCGCTGCTCGATCCCGTCGGCGTGGCCGTGGACTCGACCGGCAACGTGTACGTCTCCGACTACACCGACCAGCGCATCCGCAAAATTGCCCCGTCCGGCATCATCAGCACCATCACCGGGAACGGCATTCCCGGCTATACCAAAAGCGGGCAGGCAAGCGCCGCCGAGGTTGGCGGTCCTCTGGACATGAGCTTCGACTCGCTGGGCGATCTGTATTTCATTTCGGGAGTCGTACAAAAGATCAACGTCCTCGGAAACATCAGCACGGTGGCCGGGAGCGGGGGCGCGGGATTTGGCGGTGACAACGGTCCGGCGACGGCGGCCGTAATGCTCGGGCCCACCGACGCGGTGGTCGACGCCGCCGGCAATATCTACATTACCGACCGCGGAAACAGCCGCATCCGCAAGGTGAACCCGGCGGGCATCATCACCACTTATGCCGGTACGGGGATGCCCGCTTATGGAGGCGATGGCGGACCGGCTACCGCCGCGCAGTTATTCCAGCCGTGGCAGCTGGCCCTCGACCAGAGCGGCAACCTTTATATCGCCGACTGGGAAAACAGCCGGGTGCGGAAAATCAATTCGTCCGGCATCATCACGACTGTGGCGGGGGGCGGCGCCGGCGCGCTGGGCGATGGCGGTCCCGCGACCGCGGCCACCATCGGCGGGAACCTTTTAGGTGTCGCCGTCGACGCTGCCGGTAACCTCTACATCACCAGCGACTCACGCATTCGCAAAGTGGACGCCGCCACCGGCCTGATTTCCACCATCGCCGGGAACGGAACGGCGGGATTCAGCGGCGACGGCGCGCTGGCCACCAACGCCACGATTCACGGCGCCAACAGTATTGCTGTGGACAGCGCCGGCAACGTCTATTTCGCCGATGAGACCAACCTGCGGGTGCGCAAGCTGACGCCCGCGCAGATTGTCGCCGAGGGGGTAGCCAACAGTGCGACCTTCCAGGCCGGAGGCATTTCGCCGGGCGAGATCATCTCCATCTACGGCGGTCCCGGAGTGAGCCTCGGACCCTCGACGCCTGTCGGCCTGCAGGTGACTGCCGCGGGTCTGGTATCCAATCAGCTGGGCGGGACGCAGGTGATGATCGGTGGAGTGGCGGCGGCATTGACTTACGTCAGCAGCTCGCAGGTCAATGCGGTGGTGCCGTACGAGGTTGCGGGGCAGACCAGCACGCAGATAGAACTGATCGTGCAAGGGAAGCCGACCAATTCCGTGACCGTCCCGGTAGTCGCTACGTCGCCGGGAATTTTCGTCATCACCAACCCCGACGGCACCGTGAACTCGCCGTCCAATCCGGTTGCCAGCAGCGGCTATCTGGTGCTCTATGGGACCGGCGAAGGGCAGACCACGCCGGCGGGCGTCGACGGTGGGGTGAACACCACGGTATTCCCGAAGCCGAACCTTCCAGTAACGGTGCAAATCGGCGGTCAGAACGCGCAGGTGCTATATGCCGGAGCGGCGCCCGATGACGTTGCCGGAGTTCTGCAAGTGGACGTGACGATTCCCGCGGGTGTGACGGGGACAGTGCCGATTCAGCTCACCATTGGGACTGCCAGCGTTAGCACGACTGTGACCATTCATTGAGAAATGCGGCCGCCGGAATCGGCCGCGTTTCCGCTACAATATCGCGATAATGAAAATTGCACTCGCCGCTGCGCTGCTGGCCGCCAGTCTGTGCGCGCAGGAAACTCCTACCGAGCGCGACGCCGCGCGCGATGTCCTCAAGAAAATGGACGCGCTCGAAAAATCCCTCGAAGTCGACAAGTGGGTAGCGCATTTCAGCGCCCCCGACGCGGTGCGCGACCAGGTGACCGCCCGCGCCAGGCAATTAATGGATAGCGAACTGATCGCCATGGGCGACGACATCACGCGCCATCCCGAGATCGGGTTTCAGGAGACGCGGTCCGTGGGGATTCTGGTGGATTATCTGAAGCGCCATAGCTTCGAGGTGACCGTGGGCGTGGCCAATCTGCCGACGGCTTTCGTGGCGCGCTTCCAGCGGGGCGCGCCCAGCCTGGGCATCATCGTGGAATATGACGCTCTGCGCGGCACCAAAGGCGCTTTCCATGGCGACCAGCACAGCACGCAGGGGCCGATCGGCATGGCCGCGGCAATCGCGCTCGCCGAGTGGCTGGAGCGCACCCATACGCCCGGCAGCATCGTGGTGTTCGGCTGTCCGGGCGAGGAAATGATGCCGCCGGTCGCCAAAATCGACATGTTCAAGGCCGGCGTTTTCGACGGCGCCGACGTGATTGTCCGCAGTCACTCGGTGAGTTCGACGGTTCGTCCGGCGCCAGGATTCGGCACCTGTTGCCTGAATATCGACGGGGTGAAATACACGTTCTCCGGCGCGCCCGCGCACCAGATGACGCCGTGGGCCGGCCGGAACGCGCTGGAAGCCGTTATACATTTGTTCAACAATATCGACGCGGCGCGCACTACCATGCGGCCGGAGACGCGCATTCAAGGCGTAATCACCGAGGGCGGCGCGGCTCCCAACGTGGTGCCCGACCGCACGCAGGCCGACTTCTACATCCGCTATCCCGACGCGGTCTACCTGGCGCAGGTGCGCGAGGCCGTGGGCAATGCGGCGCGCGCGGCGGCGCTGGCCACCGGCACGAAGGTGAAAATCGACAATTACGGCCAAATGCGCGATGGAATCTCGCTGGCGACGCTCGCCGAGGTCGGCTTCGCGCATGTAAAGCAATTCGGCGCCACCCACATTGCCGCCGCCCCAGGCAAGCCGGAAGGGTACGACGAGACGGGCACGGTCTCGAGCGCGATCCCCGGAATGGGATTCGCCGTCTATACGTCCACTGCCGCCAACCATACCTACCAGATGGAGGCGGACGCGTTGACCGAGGTGGGGCACCAGGGATTTATCGTGGATGCCCAGGCGATGGCGGCGCTGCTATACGATTTCGCCACCGACGCGGACTATCGGGCCGCCGTAAAGCGCGAATTCACGGGCATTCAGGTACTGTTCGGCGAATACCAGCAGGCGCTGCAAAAGGTCTACCCGGTGCCGGCGGTGCCGGATCCCCGCTGAGGAGCCGCGCTTGTAGTACAGTACGGCAGTGGATGCGTGCCATGAAAAGTTTACTGATGCTTGTGGTTCCCATGGTCGCGGCGGCGGCCCATTATGATGTGGTGATTCGACACGCTCGCGTGATTGACGGGAGCGGCAATGCCTGGTTCCGCGCGGATGTTGCCATCGATCATGGACGGATCGCGGCGGTGGGCGATCTGCGCGATGCTACGGCGGAGCGCACCATCGATGCGCGGGAACGGATCGTGGCGCCGGGGTTCATCGACGTACACGTCCACATTGAAGGCAATGTGGAACGGAATCCGCGCGCGGAGAACTTTCTGCGCGATGGCGTGACGACGGTGATTACGGGCAACTGCGGCGGGTCGGAACTGAATCTCGCCGAGTGGTTCGGGAAGATCGAGAAACTCGGGCTGGGGATCAATGTGGCGTCGCTGGTGGGGCACAATACGGTGCGGCGCGAGGTGATGGGGACGGCGAACCGGCTGGCGACTCCGGCGGAAATCGAGCGCATGCAGGCGCTGGTGGAGCGCGCCATGCGGGATGGTGCGGTGGGATTTTCCACCGGGCTGGAATACATTCCGGGCACGTTTTCGAACAGCGCGGAAGTGGTGGCGCTGGCCAAGCCGGCGGCGGCGCACGGCGGCGTGTACACCAGCCATATGCGGGACGAGGGTATTCACGAAATCGAGGCGCTGACCGAAGCGCTGAACGTGGGGAAAGAGGCGGGGATGCCGGTGGAGATTTCGCATTTAAAGATCGACCGGCCGAGCGTGTGGGGCGCCAGCGATCAATCGCTCGCCCTGATCGAGAAGTACCGGCGGGAGGGAGTGGAAGTGGTCGCCGACCAATACCCGTACGACCGCGCCAGCACCAATCTTGGAATCCGCCTGCCCTCGTGGGCGCTGGCCGACGGGAAGATCAAGGAGCGGCTCGCCGAACCCGAGACACGGCGGAAAATTGCCGAGGCGATGAAGCAGAATCTGGCCGAGATGGGGGCGCCTGATTACTCGTTCGCCACGGTGGCGCGGTTCACCCCGACACCCTCGTACGAAGGGAAGACGATCAGCGAGATCGCCGGGGCACAGGGGCGGAGCGGGGTGGACGGCGATATCGAGACCATCTTCGAAATGATGAGCGCGGGCGGCGCGTCGATGATTTACCGGCTAATGGGCGAGGTGGATATCGAGCGCATCATGCGCTATCCGTACACGTCGGTGGCGAGCGACGGCGGAGTCACCGAGATGGGCAGCGGAAGCCCGCATCCGCGGTCGTACGGGACCAATGCGCGGGTGCTGGCGGAATACGTAAGGGCGAGGGGAGTGATTACGCTGCCGGACGCGATCCGGCGCATGACGTCCCTGCCGGCGCAGATGTTCCGCATGCGCGATCGCGGGCTGGTGCGCGAGGGGATGGCGGCCGACCTGGTGATTTTCGATCCGGCTCGGGTAGAGGATAAGGCGACGTTCGCCAGGCCGCATCAGTATTCGCAAGGGTTCGACTGCGTGTTCGTCAACGGCAAACTGGCCATCGACGAGGGACAGATGACGAGCACGCCAGGCGGCGTGGTGATCCGCGGAGGGGGACGGTGAAGGTGACGGGGGCTACTCGGAAAGTAAGCTAATTCTAATCCATTTCAATATTTCTCTTTGCGTCTCCGCGTCTTTGAGAATGCACCTGTGTGAGAATCTCAGTTTTTCCCGTCGTAAACGTACTCTCCCGCACAGATTCCGGATGTAATCGAAATGTACTTGAGAATGCATACGTAATAGACAAACTGTATCCTTGACCGGGTAATCGGCTTGTGGTACGTTTTACAACTAAGTAGTACGAAGGTCTTACAAGCCGGTAGCCCAGCCCCACCCGGTTCACCGGTTTCTTACATTTCCACTGTCGCTCATTCTGGAAGAGCAGAATGGGACCGACAATAGCGAAGCTATGGATTTGCCCCGTCTTTTCGCTATCGCTCCTCCTTTCGTAACTGCCGGATAACACTAACTTTCACAGCCATTTCCCGGGGCTCCGGAGCCGTGTATGACCACTCGTAAGCGTCTTATCAACTTTCGGGTTACCGATGAAGAATTCCTGCGTCTCAAGCACGCTTCTTCGATGACCAAAGCCCGCTGTCTATCGGACTTCGCCCGTTCCGCCATTCTAGAGACGGCTCGTGCATCCGAGCCCTCGCACGATGCCGACGGGTCGGTCTCCGAACAGCTACAGGCCTTCGACCGCCGTCTAGCCCGGCTCGAATCCCGTATGTCGCGAATCTTCGATGCCATCGCCGAGGCTAAATCGGCGACCTTGAGTTCGGAAGGATAACTTCCCATATGCGGCTCTTTCTCATCTCGCTTCTTCTCGCCGCCGTCTCCGCGTCGCCGGCAACCGCGCAACAGCAGCAGCAGCAATATCCACCCCGCCCCGTCGCCGCTCCTGAAATGGGCGGCAATCTCCCGGCCCAGCCCGTCGGCCCGAACGACCTCATCGCCGTCTCGGTCTACGATTCGCCCGAACTCTCCCGCACCGTCCGCATTGGCGCCGACGGATATTTCCGCCTTCCCATGCTGAAACAGCGGATCAAGGCCGAGGGACTGCTCCCGGCGGATATCGAAATCGCTATCACCACGGCCCTCAAGCAGGAAGAGATTCTGGTCGATCCTTTTGTCACGGTGACCATTGCCGAATACCACAGCCGCCCCATCGCCGTGAACGGCGCCGTCAAGATGCCCCTGGTGTTTCAGGCCGAGGGTCCGGTCACCCTCCTCGAGGCCATCGCCCGGGCGCAGGGCCTGAGCGAGAGCGCTGGCACGGAAATCCTCGTTTCGCAATCGCAAATGGGGCCCGACGATAAACCCGTCACGCTTACCCGCCGCGTTCCGGTGCGAAGCCTCATTGATGATGCCGACCCGGCGTTCAACGTCATCCTGAAGGGTGGCGAGGAGGTCCGCGTACCCGAAGTCGGCCGCATTTATGTAGTGGGCAATGTGAAGAAGCCCGGCGCATTCCCGGTCAGGAGCGGTGGCGACACTACGGTGCTCGAGATGATCGCACTCTCCGAAGGCCTGGCGCCTTACTACACCAAGGAAGCTTTTATCTATCGCCAGGAAGGCGTCGGAAACAAAAACGAAATTCCCGTTCCTTTGGAAAAGATCATGCAGCGCAAAGCGCCCGATGTGCCTCTGATGGCGAACGACATCCTGTACATTCCCGACAATAAGGGCAAACGAATAACCCTCGGAACATTGGAAAAAATGGCCGGTGTGGGCGCTGTCTTAGGCGCCGCCGCAATCTACGTGATGCATTAAACGTCAAAGAGATCCTCTGTCATGCCTGATCAAACGCCCAAACGAGCCCTTCCCGCTCCCGAACACGCGGCCCTTCCCGCCGTGCCGGAGCAGTACGCCTTTTACCCTCCCTACGCCTACGCCGAGCCGGAGCCCGAAGAGCAATCCGTTCCTCTCTCTCACTACCTCTGGATTCTCCGCCGGCACAAATGGAAAATCATGGCATTCGTGCTGGTCGCTGTAATCTCGACCGTCGTCGTCTCCTCACGTCTCACTCCAATCTACGAATCGATCGCCACCGTCGACATCGACCGCCAAGCCCCTCCTGGAGTCATCGGTCAGGATGCCGCGCGCCTTGCGCCCAATGACGCCGATCAGTTCCTCGCCACCCAGATCAG
>Ga0187871_10003473_pt1 | contig 12235 bp, 9 predicted proteins | sample June2016WEW_16_1_FD_132988 | JGI IMG/M metagenome (GOLD analysis project Ga0187871, IMG submission 132988) | Peatland microbial communities from SPRUCE experiment site at the Marcell Experimental Forest, Minnesota, USA - June2016WEW_16_10 | ecosystem: Environmental > Terrestrial > Soil >... | reverse complement strand
TTGATTTGTCTGACTGTTGACCATCGCTTGCAGCGCGACGATCTGGCTGGTTTGGTTGCTGACCGTCGCCAGTAGCGCGGAAATCTCGCTTGCCTGGTTGCTGACGGCCTCTTGCAGCGCGGTGATCAGCTTGGCCTCACTCTTGAGACTCAAATGCGTCGCCTTAACTTTTTGCTCCAGTTCAGCCATTTGCCGCTGCGGATCCTGCGCTACCGCCATCGGCGCGGATACCCAAGTGATGGCCGCCATAAACAGGCCGATTGCCAAAGCTCGCCCTGCGGGCACGCCGCCACCGGTCGGTGTCCGCCATTCCAATCGATTTTGCTGTAGATTCATGACGCTGCTCCCTTGGTTGGATTTTTTGCAGTGCATCAACGTGAATTGTGGTCCGTGACGGCAATAGTGGTGTGAGACTGCGAAATGCCCAGGACCACTTCAGCAGCCGCGATCAGCGTGCGCGCTTTCATGAGACGGCTTCTCCTGTTGTGCACCGATCCTGGCGGGCCAGCAACCTCGAGCAAGCCCCGCACAGTCCAGCGAGCCTCACAACGGCTGGTTTATGTCAGCCTTTGCCCTGGCGGTCAAGAAAAGACTCGGATGTGAGTGACGACAGTTGCCATGCAGAGGAGCCGCCATCGGCCGTCATCCACAACATCAATGACCTTTGTGTTGATGCTGAGGATCCTGTCTTTCGTCGCAGGCCGTTTACTCATCATGCTGGGCATCTCAAGCGGCGCCCCAGGCAACCAAGGGTCATGGTGGGGGTTTTGAATTTGCGGCGAATTTCGGCTTGGGTGTCGCGCTTGATTCTCCAAAGGCCGTGACCGTGGCGAGCGCCCGATCCGATTCGATGTCCCAGAGATTGTGGAAGAGAAACCACTGCTCGCTGTGCTGACGGATCACCCGCTCCAGTGCCATCGTGATTTGGTGCATAACGTCGTCGACGCTATGTCGTGACTTGTCCGTCCAAATCGGCTCCTCCACAATGTACCCAAATGTGTCGTTGGGCAACCGGATCATGAAGATCGGCAACAACGGCGCGCCGGTTGACAACGCGAGCTTGGCGGGGCCATCCGGCAGGCGCGCGGGCCGCCCGAAAAACTCCACCGTCAGGTTCGATCCGGTGAAATCGCGGTCGCCGGCCACCGCGACGATTTCATTGCGCCGCAACGCGGCGATACATTCGCGGGCGGCGTGCCCGAACGGGATGGGATGGATGCCGCGCGACTCGCGGTAGTGCTGGTAGAGGTTGTTGAGCTTCTTGTCGGGCACCCAGAGCGCCACGCTGTTGACCCTGTATCCCAGCGCGGCCAGCGCCGCGGCTCCAAGCTCCAAGTTGCCGAGATGAGCGGTCACGCAGATGATCCCTTTGCCCTGCGCCAACAATGCGTCGAGCACGGCCGGCACGTTGCCGAAGCACACAATCTGGTCGATGCGCTTGCGGTCCACCCGTAGAAACTTGAAGAAGTCGACGAGGTACTTGGCGAAGTTGAGGAAATTCTCCCGCGCCAGTGAATGCAGCGCGCGCGGTGAGAGGGTGACGCCGCTGCTGGCCTGAATTCGTTGCAGGTTCGAGATGACGCATTCCCGTCCGCGCCGGTCGAAGAGGACGTAGAGATCCGCGATTCGGCGAGCAAGACCATAACTCATGCGGCGCGGAAACAGTCGCGACAGCAGTTCGGCAGATTTGAGCCAATAGTATCTCATTCTTTGTAGTGCCAGGCGCCGATCAGGGCCGCCACGATCATTTCCGGAAGGGATACCGCAGAGAGTCGTAGAAGTGCTTTGATCGGAACCAGTCCGAACGATCCCCAGGTGGCGTCGGCCAGACTGCTTACCACCCACCAGGAAAATCCGGCCACAGCCGCAGTCCTGGCAGTTGCTCCGTAACGAGGGCGGATCGCTGCATAAAGCCACATGGACCAAATGCCGCCCGCAAGACTGACGGTGAACAGGAACGCGGCCAAACCTGCGCTCGGCGCGAATAGCCTGTTGCCGGGAACGGCGGAGTTGAAGTCAGCGCCGAGAAGCCGAGTGCTTATTGCCGAGAGCACGCTCCAGACGACTCCCGTCACAATTCCGCAAACCAACACGCGCCTCCAGTTGATTGCCGTCATAATCTGACATTTCCCATCTGATTTACTCCCGCGACCCTCTCCCCATGTCGGACGTTGAGCGTTGATGTTGGCTCCCTCCTCCCCTGCCCGATCTCGCCATCTCGCACCTCGAATAGTCGCTCAGGCGCTCTTGCCCTTGCCGACCACGTAGTAGAGGATCAGACCAACCAGAGGCAGGATCAGGATCAGCAGGACCCAGAGGAGCTTTGTCCCGCTCCCTTATTGCTTTTGGCGCAGTCGAGCATGGCGATAATGTCCAGCACCAGAATGATGATTCCAACGATTGGATACACGGTAACACCTCCTGTTGGTTAAGCGGGATGATATTGTCGGATTTCAAGAACCACAAATGCTTATGGGCTGTAAGTCATGGCCTGACTAAACGTGATCTCTTCCCTTGACTCCGTTTTTTTAGGGCCTTCCCGTACCACTACGACAGCAAATGGGCCGCCCAGAGGCACCCACCCATGATCGAGGTGCTCCTTCACTTCTTTTACAAGTTGCGGGATATCGTCGGCGATCAAAATCTTGTAATCGGTGATTTTGCTCATATTGGCCGAGCGTAATTCACGCCATCTGGAAAATCAAACTTACATGCATTCGGCCGGTTCCATGGAGGGCTGTGAGTCCTGGCCCAGGGTCCGTTTTCAATGGTAAGGGCAGATATCGCGGGTTACTCACCCGTCAGCCTCAGTTCATTCCGGGCTAAAAGGCCGATACACCTGCTGCTTGACCCAATCGTCGTAAGCCTGGTCGAAGTCATTGAGGAATCTCTCGATTGCCGCTCGCATTCTGTCGCCGACCAATCCAGTGGCCGAGGCACTCACATCCACCGTGCCATCCGGCCGGCCCGTGGTCATGACCTCGATCACCGCATATCCAAACACAATCGAGGAATCGGTAACCGAGATCTGCCCCATGGCGGGATCACTGTAGATCAGCCCGTCGGGAAATTCCCGACGGATGCACCGCGCTGCCAAGTCGAAGATTTCACCATTGGCCCCCTTGACCCTTCGCGAACGCAAACTCTGATCGGCGGACGTGGGTTCCGTTTGAACCGTTGTCTTGCACCCTGCCGTAAACACTAATCCGAGCACAGCCAGACTCGCGACCAATCTGGCCGTCGTGACGAAAACATTTTTCCGCAGGCGGCGAAGGTTCACGGGAAACATATCGAAGATGATACGCAGGCCACGGGCGATACTCAACAGGTATCCCCGGTGAAGCATCGAACTTGTTCGGAGAATCAACGTCCGTTCTTCCAACGGACGCTCGGTCGCAGACGCAGAAGGGGTCAACGGCTTCTTTACACTTTACAACGTCGAGCAACCGGGATCAGACCGATAGTCATGACGCAGAATTTGAGTGCGAAGACATTCCTCGTGGAGCCCAGCACCCGGGACATCATGGCAATTAGCACGACCGGCGGTCCCCGATGCAGGAATCGGGGCAGGCGGCGACCGCCGCTACAGGAACGGCGGGATACCTATACGGCAGGGATCCCGCCCTACAATTGAAAAAGCGCGGCCGCGCCTCACAAAGGCACAGCTACAACGGCGCAGCGCGGCCATCACCCCGCCGGCGTTTGAGCCATCCACACATCCCTTCGCTCGTTGCAGAATTATGAAACATTCCGGTGGGTCGCCACGTCTTGATGTTTAGAGAAAGAGGGTGGCGACCTATGAAACGAGGCCTTCTTGGTTTACTGCTAGCGGTGGTCCTGCCTGCGATCTCGGTGTATGCGCAGGGGATGAGAGGCGGCGAGGCGCGGGGTTTTGAAGAAGGCGGTGGGCACGGCGGTTCCGTGGCCCCCGGTTACTCCGGCCACGGGGGAACGGCCTCTCGTTCGGGTTCTGGTGGACCAGGGACGTTCACGCATGGCAGCGGTTTCCATGGCGGTTATCAGGGCGGTTACGGCAGAGGCTACGGGCGCGGCTACTATTACAGATACGGACACGGCGGCAGGGTGGTTGTCTACGGGTACGGATACTATCCCTACGGATACTATCCACAAGGGTACGAGGTTCCGGTCGATACATCCGGCAGCGATGTCCCCTACACACCGGATAACGACTACGTTCCGGCGACGGACAACAGTTCTGCCGACTCAGGCCCATCTCAAGGAACATCGGAATACAACGACCTGGGTTGGAGTTGGGGACAGGACTTGCGGCAGCAGGTTGCGACTTGGGACCAGTTCGTCGGCTACTTGAGAGCCTACATCATGATGGCACCTGCATGGGCGCAAGCGGATTTTCGTGGGGCGTTCATCCATGCGTATGGACTAAACGGGGCCGCGGCCTACGACAAGGCCGCCGCGCAAGCAGCCGGAACTCCGCCGCCGCCACCTTCTGGTCCCAAGGTGATTACCTATCCTCCTCCGCCACCACCGCCCCCAGCCGAGGCACCGACCTCGTCGCCAACGTCGCTACCGCCGCTTCCTCCAGTCGCGACACCCACGCCACCGCCAGCCACCGAAGCGCCTGCTCCCTGGTATGCGAGATTCTGGAACTGGCTGTGAATTCCTCGTAGCGGCCAAGGCTCAGCCCCTTTTACGCCGCGTTGCCCACAGTTTGTTTGGAAGCATCACGGCTGGGCATTGGAGTTCCGGACGCCTGTGTGGCCACCGTGGCGCAAATGTGGGGCATCACGATGCCCGCAGTTGGAAGATTCGCCGAGCGACGACCTGTTTTCGCAGGTGTCGGCTCCGTATTTCCCGTTGGACTCTCCGACCGACGGAAAGTTGTGTTCAGCGATGGGCGCTCGGCGCGTTGGTCCGACAGAAGTATCTCTTCACGTAGAGCAGGTAACCGAGGAACGGCAACGACGCGACGGATAGGAAGACGAGCATATTCCGACTCGTAAAGGAACTTAACTGCTCGATTTGCTGCTCCGGATAGCCCATCAACCGATACATGTCCATCATATCGACCCGCGAAAAGGTCAGCACCGAAGACACGAGAAGCACGGCAATGGTGATCAAGAGGGTCCACCAGCCGGTGGGATTGAGATGGTAGGTGGCCCATGCGCAATAAGCCCATATGGCAATGATGGCCAGAGTCAGTGTTCCTCCCGGCAGACCGCTCAGCAAGCGCCCAAAGAACGGGATCACGCCGTGGTAACAAAACAGCATGAGGAACATCGACACGGCTCCGTAAGCGAGTAAGAGGCTTAACGCGAGGACGGGCAGCGGACAGGCATCGGTCCACCGCGTCACCGGGTCGCGGGCTTCGCACGTCGCCTTCACATGCGGGCTGCGGTAGAACAACACCAACAGGCCCGGGAGAATCACGAACGCCACGGTCATGAAGACGAGCATGACGACCAGGACCACGGCCATCGTTCCATTCGGCATTGGCTGTGCCCCCGACGGCACGAAAGCCTTTGGCAGGAACACCGCCATGCAGATCACCATAACCACGCCCGTCACCAACCAGACCCACGACAGAATCAGCAACAGCGCGCGCGCCCAGCGTCGGGCCATGGTGGAACCGATTCCGAGCCAGATGAACACGACTGACATGACGGCATACGTCATGACGGCCGGAACCATCATGCGGGGGTTCGAAGCGGCACCGGTTGTCCTTGCGGCCATCGTTTGGGCGAGGAGCATCAACGGCACGAAGAAGGCGCAGAGACACCCGATGATGATCACGAGGATGCCGAACCCGATGAGTCCGCCTTGGCGGTCCTTGAAATCGGCGGTGGGTGGTGCGGGCGGTGGCTCGTTCATGGCAAACACCTCCTCATGTTTTGTTCACCCAAGCTAGCAGGCGCGCGGAGTATATGCGTTGCGGCAGGATTTGTCACGCGAACGGTGGAGGCGGTGAACGAGGGAAAACCGGTGCGTAGAAGGGGTCAACGCATTTACAACGTCGAGGAACCGGGATTGGACCTATCGTCATGACGCAGAATCTGAGTGCGAAGTCATTCCTCTGCCCTGCGCTTCACAGAAGCGCAGCTACAACGGCACAGCGCGGCCATCACCCCGCATTACTGACGGGGGTGGGCTGGCGACGCCCGCAATTTTAGGTGGGGGGCCAGGGGGGCCGAATGGGCTCGACGTGCCGTTGGTGGACTGGTAGCCTACCATGCCATCGGCGAGAGTCGCTCGGGTCCTCATGGCAGTCAGGCAACGGCTGGGAGAGGAGCGTCGAGTGTGAACAGCCGGATTGCGGTCACGCTGCGGGCGGCGAGGGTGCTACATCAGGAGCGCCGCACGAGAAGATTCCTAATGGTTGCTCTGGCGAGTGCGGGAGTAATTGCTTCTGCTTTTGGCGAGTCAACCGTAATTCTCAAATCAGGTGAAACTCTCCAAGGGGACGTTCTTTCTGATACCAACGGTGTTCTCCAAATGAAGGTGCATAATGCCAATCGCACAATTTCATATCAAAGAGACATCTCTCGCGATCAAATCCAAAATATCCAAACTGAAAATGCCGCCCAAGCAACGGAACGAACCTCCTACGAAGCTTTGTCAAAATACCAACTGAATCCAAATCAGGAGCAATCGGCGGACAGTTGCGGTCAAGTCATTGCGGCATTCCAAAAGTTCCTGACCGATTATCCAAACTCTGACAAAGCCCCGGCCATTCAACAGCGCCTCGAGGCATGGCAGGCAGAACTCAAGCATGTGGCCAATGGTAAGGTCAAATTCGGTGACAAATGGATGACCCCTGAGGCTAAAGCTCCCCTTGTCGAGCGCTGGCAGAAACAAATGCATGTCCAAACTGCTCAGAACACTCTGGACACGCTCAAGAAGAAACTTCCAGAACTTCAACGGCAGCGAGATACGTTGGCTAACAATCTTGCAACGGCACAAGGAAACCTGGCCGCTGATCAACAAAAGCTTGGAACGCTTCAGGATTCTCAGCAACCCGTTTATCAAAATGTCACCACGCCGCAATATTCTGGCAGGCGACAGTCAGGGGCTAATGCAATAACCACGTCACAACTGACGCGTGATAATTATGGCAATCCAGTCTATACCACAATCCCCAATCCCGACAGGCCGGGCGTAATGAGCGAGATTGCCATGTATCAACAGCAGGTGTCTACCGGCCACCAAATGTTGGACACCCTCGATGCAAAGATTCGTGATGTTCAGGCTCAGATTCCGAGGGCGGAACAGGATTATAAGGTTGCACTCGCAGAATTGAATCCACCGCCTCCACCACCGCTGCCATCGCAACCGTAGCCGAAACTTCAACCAGCACTGGAATGGGCGTTTGGAATGGGATCGCTATCACCACCGACAGCGGTTCCGACTCGCTGCGGGCCGTCCGCTCGCAACCTGAGGCGGGATTTGTGAATCCAAAACGGCTGTTGGGTGCGTCCCACTGGCAAAGGGAGGAGCTTATGAAAGAGGCTTTCAATAAGGTAATCGGTGCCGTCATCTTTTTGGCAGCGTTGTCGCCGCTGTGCGCCCAGGGCGCTGTAACGGTGTACGCCGATGACACCACGACCAATGCCGCGGCCATCGGGAGTCCCCAGTCTCCGGTGGCAACCAACCTCAGATCGACACAGGCACCAAGCCAGGCAGGCAATGTTCGCTACGAGAGCGGGAGCGAAACCGAGCTCTCCAAGTCGTTCGATGTCGGGCCGGGTGGAAGCTTGAGCATGGATGTAGACCGCGGAGACATTCACGTCGTCGGTGCGGATCAACCCAGCGTCAACACCCGAGTGGTGCGCGAGGTCAGCCACGCGAGCGAGGCCGAAGCGACCCGGATTCTGAAGGAGCATCACGTGGTGCTCGAGCAACATGGCCGGGGAATCTCCATCACGGCCCAGGAGCCTTGGAGTTTTGGGCGCGGTTCGTGGTGGAATTGGTGGAGGCACCCCGATCTGAATGTCCGTTACGAGATCACCGTTCCGCGAGTTTTCGACGTGCGCCTGAAGACGGCCGGAGGCAACGTCGAAGTCGCGACACTGCATGGCAACGTAAACGCGAGGACCGAAGGAGGCCACCTGAATTTCAACAGTATCGAAGGGAAAGTGAACGGCAAAACTGAGGGCGGCAATGTCAATGCGGTCGGATGCCGGGACGACGTGGAACTCGGCACCGAGGGCGGAAACATCGCCGTCGAAGACTTCACCGGAAAAGGTCTGCAAGCGCAGTCTGAGGGTGGATCGATCGTGGCTGAGTTCGCCGTTGCGCCTCGCGCCGATTGCACGCTGCGCACCAGCGGCGGCAACGTCACCGTGACAATCCCGGAAACCGCGGCCATCAACCTCGACGCGCACACTGACGGCGGCACGACCCGCACGGATTTGCCGGTCCAGGTTCGGGGCGAGCAGGATCGAGGAACTTTGCGTGGGACGATCCACGGCGGCGGCGTCATGCTGAAGTTGAGAACCGAAGGCGGCAATATCCGAGTGTTAAAGCGGTAGCCGGCGTGAGAGGCGGGCCTGTCGCTTGCCCCGAATTCGTTTAGCGCGCTTTTCGTGGCCCGCCCGCGCCTCCTTCATCATTCTGAGCGAAGTCGAAAGCCGAGTCCGCGAGACGCGGCCTCGTAGTATCCGTGGCCGCAAATCTCTGTCGTTTCCCAGTCCGTTACGTTGAGAGTTGAAAGTTGAGCGTTAAGCGTTGAGCGTTGGTCCCCCTGCCCTTCGTGTCCGGAGTTTACCCTGAGCCTGTCGAAGGGTGGTGAAATCCGGTCGCTACTTCTGTCTTCTGTGTTTTGATCTGTGTCCATCTGTGGCTTTTATTGGTTGCGGCTACGCCGCGCTGTGTCTTCGTGGTAAGATCTGTTCCCTGTTCCCGGTTCTCAACCCTGAACCATGAACCAACCACCTTGCTGTCCATAACCAATCCGGCTTCCGAGGTCGATATTGGTTGACTCGCGGCTCTGTCGTGCTAAATTTGGCGCGCAGTCTGGGCGAGAAATACACAGGAGAAATATTGCTGAATAGCTCTGGTGCGTGGTCGCAACCATCGCTTGCCAGCATGCACAGGAGAACAACCATGCATTTTTTCAGCCTGATCAATCCTCTGGCGAACCGCCTCAAAGTCGTCTCCGCCTTGGCCCTACTTTGCGCGCTCACCGCCGGGCAGCACGCGGCCAAAGCCGGGCCGACAACCGGCGCTCTGCTCGATCCCGACAGCTTCACCTCGCTGGGGGCCAATCCATTCACCAGTGCCGGGACCTACACCATCGACCCCAGCGTCAGCAACTCCGCACCGATCCTGACTCTCCCGAACTCGACCACGATCAACGGAGTGTTCTCGTCGGGAGTGGCGGTTTTTACGTTCGATAACATTTTTATACCGACCAATGTCACCGTCGTGAGCCTGCAAGATGCCGGATCGGATCCGGTGGCCTTGTTGTCGCAGTCCAATCTGACGATTGCCGGCGTGGTCGAAGTCAGCGGCGCCGTGGGGAGCGATTTTGGTGGGGCCAACGGACTGGTTGAAAGTGGCGGCAACGGCGGCGCGGCAGGTCCAGGCGGCGGAGGCGGTGGCGGAGGAGGAGGAACCGACCTGATCGAGATCAATCTATCGATTGCAGGCCCGACCTCACCGGGCGGCAGCATCGGCGAAACCCTTAGTATTGCTGGATCGGGCGGTTTCGGTGGCCCAGGTTTCGTCAGTGGGAACAATGGAGGCGGAGCCTCCCCAGGTGAATTTGGCTCGAGCGGCAACGGGGGCGGCGGCGGCGCGGTGGGAGCGGGCGGGGCAGGCAGCGGTGGCGGTTCTTATAGCAGCGGAGGCGGCGGCGCGTTCGGAGGCGATGGCGGAAACGGAGACGGCCACGGCGCAGTAACCGGTATCGGTGGGACATTGTACGGCGATCTCGCCAGTCAGTTGCAAGGCGGCAGCGGTGGCGCTGGCGGGGGCGGTATTGTCGAACCAAGTCCGGATCCCCTTCCTGGCGGAGCCGGTGGCGGTGGCGGTGGCGGCGCAGTGGAAATCGGCGCCCTGGACGAAATGACCATTAGTGGCACTGTGCTGGCTAATGGAGGCGATGGCGGAAGTGCTATTTCAGGCGGAGGCGGGGGCGCGGGAGGCGGGATACTGATCCAGGCCAACCGGATCAACCTGTTGGGGTCCGGCAGTCTCAGCGCGGCGGGGGGCGTGGGAAACAGGGGCGGCGGTGGTGGCGGCGGCGGACGCATCAGCATTTTCTCCGACACAACGATTGTCTTCGAAGGGTCGGACGTGACCACTTACGTGGAGCTGGCAGGCGGAGCCGCCTCGAATGAAGGCACGCCTGGCAGCAACGGCGTCCTGGTAACTTCCGGCACGCTCTGCCCGACGGTGCGGGTGGTGATCAACGACAACGACAACGGCCCCGGCAGTTTGCGTCAGGCGATCCTCGATGCGGGCGGTTGTCCGGGAACGAACACCATCATCTTCGCTCCCAGCGCCTACGGCACGATCACGCTGACCAGCGGCGAACTGGCCGTTTCCAGCGATCTGAACATCTGCGGCCCCGGCGCCACCAACGTGGCGGTAAACGGCAACTATCCCAACACCACCAACCGCGTGTTCGACATCAGTTCCAATCTCGTCGTCACCATCGCCGGCCTGACCATCACCAACGGCAACGCCAATGATGGCGCCGGAATCTACAATGACCACTCCACGTTGACGGTGAGCAACTGCAACGTTACCGGCAACTCGGCCGGTGGCGGCGGTGGCGCCGGCATCTACAACGCCGCCTTTAGCGGCAGCGCGACGTTGACGGTGATTGCCAGCACACTGAGCAGTAACATCACCACCGAGGGCGGCGGCGGCATCCTCAACAACGCGGCCTCAGGCAACGGAACGCTGGCAATCATCAACAGCACCTTTAACGGCAATCAGGCCTACTTTGTTGGCGCCATCTGGAACGATGGCGAGCAATCTGGCCACGCGACCCTGACGATCCTCGACAGCACGTTCAACGGCGACTCAGCCAGTCTCAATGTCGGCGGCATCTTCAACGACGCAGCGAATTCCGGCCACGCGACCCTGACCATCGGCAGCACCATCCTCAACGCCGCCCACCTGGGCAATATCATGAACCAGTCCGGCACCGTCACCTCGGAAGGCTACAACCTCAGCAACGACAACGGCGGCGGTTACCTGGCCGGCCCCGCCGACCAGACCAATACCAACCCGAAGCTCGGTCCCTTGCAGGACAACGGCGGGCCGACTCCGACCTGTGCCCTGCTCTGCGGCAGCCCGGCCATCGACCAGGGCACCAACTTCTCCGGTTCCGCCACCGACCAGCGCGGACTGCCCCGCACCGTGATCACGCCCAGCATCACCAAACCGCCCGGCGGCGACGGCACCGACATCGGCGCTTTTGAAGTGCAATTCAACTGTTACCCGCAGCCCGTGGCAGTATGCAGCAGTGTCACCGTCTCGGCCGGGCCGAGCTGCACGGCCACGGCGTCGGTGGACGGTGGTTCCTACGATCCCAATCCGACCAATTCCATCACGCTGGTACAATCGCCGCCCGGCCCGTATGAGCTCGGGAGCAACACCGTCACGCTGACCGTGTTCGACCAGTACAACAACACCAACAGTTGCGAAGCCACCGTCCTGGTGCTGGACACGACGCTGCCCGTCCCTCTGGTCTCGCCTCTACCGGGCATCACCAACCAATGCTCGGCCACGCTGACCGCGCCGCAAGCGTTCGATAACTGCGCCGGAACGATCACGGCGTCCACGACCGATCCGACCAGTTACCACAGCCAGGGATCGTTCCTCGTGCACTGGGTCTACAATGACGGCAACGGCAACATCGCCACACAAGTGCAGTCGGTCGTCATCAAAGATACCATCCCGCCCACGATCACCTGCCCGTCGAACATTACCAGCAACACGGCTCCCGATCAGTGCGGCGCAACCGTCACCTGGGCGGCGCCCGAGGCCATGGACAATTGTGCCGTGTCCAACGTCGTGTGCGCGCCCCCGTCGGGCAGCTTCTTCAATCAAGGGACCACCAAGGTGACCTGCACGGCCACGGACATCGGAGGCAACACGGCCTCCTGCACGTTCAATGTCGCCGTCAATCAGCCGACCGGCTGCAGCATCACCGTCTCAGGCGACTCCAATGGCTCGACGACGATCTGCCAGGGGCAGACGCTGGTCCTGACCGCCGCCAACGGGATGAAATCCTATCTCTGGA
>Ga0187871_10003471_pt1 | contig 12237 bp, 7 predicted proteins | sample June2016WEW_16_1_FD_132988 | JGI IMG/M metagenome (GOLD analysis project Ga0187871, IMG submission 132988) | Peatland microbial communities from SPRUCE experiment site at the Marcell Experimental Forest, Minnesota, USA - June2016WEW_16_10 | ecosystem: Environmental > Terrestrial > Soil >... | reverse complement strand
CAACGGAAAATTCCCCGCTTTTTTCCGGCATCGTCGCCACGAAAATCTTTTCACCCGTTACCGTAACCTTGATAACGGGGAGTTTATTCCCGGGCGGGGGCGTCTTCTTGACGCTTGAAATAGGCGCCTTGCCCGGTTCCGCGCCCCAAATCTGGACTTCGTTATCGTAGATGGGTATATTGATGGCCGTATCAAACGATGTCTTTCCCACGGTCTGAAACGACCAGTCGTTTGACGGATTCCAATAAGCGGAGTCTGCGTATCCGGGAAGCGAGATGTTGAACGTTGCCTCCCGTTGATACGATGCCTGAGAGCTGGGATAGAGAGAATCATTGTAATACGAAATTTCGAGGTAATAAATGCTATCCGACCCGTTATACGGCGTCAGCGGGGAGAACTTCGGGTTGCCCGAGTAATTACCCGGCGTCACGGTAACGCTGTCCACGGGGATGCCGCCGGCAATCTCCCGGCTGAAGTTAAAAAAATACTTGTACGACAACGTATGGCACGTGCGTGCGGGCTCGTTGGTATTGTTGTAGATGAATGCGTCGATGTCAACGGAAACCGGGCCGGACCAGATAACTTTGGCCAAAAGGCAGAACTGCTCGGTCGGCGTATCTTTGGGTGGGAACTGCGCGAGCGGCGTGCCGCCGTATTCATTATACAATCGAGCAAGCGCGCCCGTAAAAGCCGCACCGAAGTCATCGGCCGGTTCGTTCTGGGTATAATTGCTCCGCTGATCCGCGTACCCGTCGGTGTCGTCCGGTCCCCCGACAAGAGCGCCGTACAGCACATGGATATTTGCCTGGCTATCACCCGCCGACCCCGGGTAGGTGCCATCCGCCGTCCGGTTGTGCGCGTGTGTCGGCGGATTAACACCGAATCCCACTTCCAGCGACCGCTTCATCGGATTGTTGCCGAGTATATAACCCATCTGGTTTACCGCAAACGTATGGTACCGGTTTTTTACCGCCGTGTCGGCGATAAAATCGCTGTAGACAAGCGCACAGAACGCCGTGGCGGCCGTATAGCGGCACACCCCCCAGGCGGTAAGCCACGCAAGCCCGCCCGGCGTATAGGTGATTCTGTCGCCCTTCACGCCAACGGACCAGTAATCGAGCCAATTCTGGCAATCGGTTTCGTACACCGACGAGCCGGTGAGTTTGGACAGGAGCACCATGGCGCCATATCGTACGTCGTCCCAGCAGAGGGTCCAGGTATCAAAATCCCCGGCGAAAGCGCTGTCGTAATAGGTTTCGGCTTTGGTAAGATAGGAACTGTCGCCGCAGGCCTTGAAGAGCCATACGGCGCCCCACACGAGTTCGCTCATGTATCCGCTGGAAGCGTAAAACGCTGCGGCTCCGGGAATTGAGTTGCTGTAAATACCGCGGTAATTGTCGGCAAACGAATAGATTTGCTTTGCGTGCGTAAGACAGGTTTCGGCATAGGCGGAATCAGTCGGCTGAAAGACGATTGCGGCCGCCGCGAGCGCCGCCGCCGTCTCGCCCGCAAGATCCGATCCCGGATTTGCGCTGTCAATCATTGCGGAGGGACGTTGCGGCATCTCCGACTCATCGGACTCGCAGGGCCCCCAATATTGATGGTCGGTATTTCCGTCTCCGCACTGGCCGTAAAGCACATTGGGCGCCGCATGGCAACGGATCAGGTAGTCGGTCGCCCACTTGATATCATTAAGCAGATACCCAAGCTGGCCGCTATTTACATACGCGGCGCGGTACTCCACGATACTCCAGCACAGCACGGCAACGGAATACGCCATGGGAAGATTGAATTTGACATGGTCGCCCGCATCGTGCCAGCCGCCGGTAAGGTTCAGGCCGACGTCAGCGCCGTCGTGCGTGTCACAGGGCCCGCGCCATGGAACGCGGTTCCATACAGGCTGGGGGCCGGACCTCTGGCAGTCGTAAAAATAAATCGCCTTTTGCAGCGCCTCCCCGTAATTGTACGCCGGAGTCGATGCCGCTTCCGACCCGACGATCATGATACCGGAGAGCAGCAGAAATACCATTGGGCCGATTTTCATAATCACTCCTATCGTGGAAAAACCCCTCATTTGAACCATAACCTCTTTGTTACAATATAAATATCGATCAAGAGCCGGGGAAGAATTTTCTGAAGTTTCCTATTACACGGCTCCCAACTCCTCATATTCAAACTCCCTCGCGTTTCCAAAACTTTTAAATCCCGCGTTCAGGAAGTTATGCACCTGCTGAGGGTGCGTGCTTTCATGAGGTTTTCGTCGAAAGGCGCGCACAGGAGGAATTTTTTTTTCTTGATCACGTTTTCTTGCAGTCGGCGTTTTCCCTTCTCAGCCGGAAGTATCAGTAATAAAATTAATAAGTTAAATTAAGATACATGATAAATAGGTTTATAAGTTTCCGGGTTTTCTGACGTGGCGTTATACCGGTTTTCCAGGAAAATCGCTTCGGTGGTGAGACAATTCGTGCAGCACATGGCGGAGCGGTCGGATAACCCGGAAAAATATTTTGTAGCTATCGTAAGAGTTGTTATATATATTAGCAGAAAGTAGCTAAATTTAAATGAAAATAAGACTTTGCCGGCGGGGGTGGCATGGTAGCGTTGATCCGGCTGAGAACGTTATTTTAATATCGATTGTTCATAATAATTTTTTTCTGAAAGAAAAACAACACTCTCCGCATCATTCGCGGACGTTATTGAGAAGGAGGGCGTTCTTATGAAATCCCTGCGTTTTGTTATGCCGATGTTTTGTTTCTGGGGCTTAATCGCTTTAACCGCCGCCTTCGCCCAGACCTATAAGTGGCCGTTTCAAAATCCCACTCTTGGAGCGGACGACAGAATCAATAATTTCCTTTCCGTAGCGGCGGATTCCGAAAAATTACGACTGATGAAGGACTGGCCCGCTGATACTTTCCCTCGTCTTGGTTTTAGAATGTCCGGTAATGCGGAAGGCCTGCATGGCGCCGGCCAGGGCGTTGCCACGCAGTTTTGTCAGGCATACGGCCTGGGTGAGACATGGGACACTGCGATGGTGAGTCTGGTCGGGTCGATCGAAGCCAACGAATACCGGTACATGTGGGAGCGTACCGGGGCGGGAAGCCTCATTCTGCGTGTCCCCAATTGTGACCTGGGCAGGGATCCACGCTGGGGCAGGACCGAAGAGTGCTATGGAGAAGATCCCTATTTAGTCGGTAGTTTGAGCATGGCCATGGTACGCGGGGTGCAAGGCAATAATCCCACCTATCTCCAGGCGGCAAACATACTCAAGCACTTCCTTGCAAACAGCAATGAAGATAACCGTATGAGTTCTTCCTCGAATTTCGATCAACGGCTCTTCCGGGAATATTATTCGGTCCCCTTCCGCATGTCCATAATGGAAGCCGGCGCCACGAGTTTTATGTGCGCTTACAATTCTTATAATGATACTCCGTGTACCATCCAACCCGTGATAAAGAGAGTAGCGATTAAAGAATGGGGGCTCAACGGGTGTGTCAGCACCGACGGCAGCGCGGTGAGCGCGGGGCTGGTTGACGGCGGTCACAAATGGTATCCTAATATGACCGTTGCCTGCGCGGGATGCATCCTGGCGGGTATAAACATGTTTTTAGATGGAGGGTATACGACGGCCGTTCCCGATGCAATCGACAGTAATTTAATAACGGAAGCCGATCGCGACACGGTCTTACGGGGCGTCGTCAGGACCCAGTTGAGGCTGGGCGTTTTCGATCCGCGTTCCATGGTGCCGTATGCCAATGTAGGAACCACGGACCCCTGTCAAACGACCGCGCATCAGACGGCCGCGAGGCTGGTGACCGAGAAGTCAATTGTCCTGCTGAAAAATACCAATAACCTTCTTCCCCTCGATACTGCCGCCATAAAATCGATCGCCGTCATCGGCGCGATGGCGGATTCGGTCACCAAGGATTGGTACGGCGGGACCCCTCCGTATAAAATCACTCCGCTCGCGGGAATCACTGCCAGGGTCGGGCCCGGTGTCACCGTAAACTATGCGGCGGATAACACTAATAACGCCGCGACCAATGCGGCCAAGTCGTCGAGTGTGGCCATTGTCTTCGTAGGGAACGATCCGACCTGCGCCGCCGGATGGGGGGTTTGTACAGATCCCAGCGAAGGAAAGGAATCGATTGACAGGCAAACCCTTCTTATGGATGCCTCGGCGGTAACCTTGATACAACAGGTATACGCGGCAAACCCCAAGACCATTGTCGTGCTCCTCAGCAGCTTCCCCTATATCATGACCTATGTCGTCGATTCGATCCCCGCGATCGTCCATATAACCCATTGCAGCCAGGAAACCGGAAATGCCCTGGCCGCCGTTCTCTTCGGCGATTACAATCCCGCGGGGCGACTCACGCAGACATGGCCGGCATCAATGAGCCAATTGCCCACCATGATGGATTATGACATCCGCGACGGACGCACCTACATGTATTCCACCGGAGTTCCGCAATACCCCTTCGGGTATGGTTTAAGTTATACCACCTTCGGTTATGCAAATCTGCAAACCAGCGGCGGGGTCATGGATGCCAAAAACGGGTTAACCGTGAGCTTCCAGTTGACAAACACGGGGAAAGTCGCCGGCGAAGAAATCGCCCAGTTATATGTGAAACATTTGAATTCAGCCGTAAGCCGTCCCATCAAGGAACTCAGGAATTTCCAGCGCGTAGCGCTCAATGCTGGCGCGACGACAACGGTCTCCATGTCGTTGTCGGGAAGCGACATCGCGTATTGGGATTCCGTTGACGCCACGTGGTACGCCGAGTGTGATAATATTCAGATTCAAATCGGCGCGTCTTCCGCCGACATCAGGCTTGACACGACCCTTGCGGTGATAAACTGCGGTCCGATCACCATGACATCGGTCCGGAATCCATTACCCGGAAGATCCATTGTAAAAAGTGCAGTTTCCGCTCTGTCGGCGGTGCAAATCATTCGACGCAGTCAAACCGCCGTCGACCTGGTATTTCACTTGAATGCTGCTGCCGCGAACGTTGATCTACGGGTGTATAGCCTGAACGGCCGTTTGATCGGAAACTTCCGCAGGGAAAATCTTTCCGCGGGAACGTACAATGTTGCGTTGCCGGGTTTTTCGTCCTCTTCCGGAGTCTATCTGGTATCGGGCGTGACCGGGGGAGGGCAGAGATCCGTGTTTAAATGCTGCGTCAGGTGATGCAGCGAGCCGGGCGATTGCTGCGGAAGAGCGCTATCGGTTTTTAAATCATGCATGCCACGATCTTGAACCGCCGCTAATGCAAGGCGGGGAGAGTGCAATGAGTAAGTGGAGCGTTATTCATGTACGGGCAAATTATATATATCCGCATTTTCGGGAAAGCGCTCGCCACTAAAACCAGTATAGCACAATATAATTTCACTATATTTTGTCGTTGATTTTGTTGAAATTTAATTGCCATTGAGATTTCAATTCCTTGAGCACGGTTTTGCTCGATTTTAAATACTTATATAAGCTGTCCGGATGGTTGGTAGCGTGGGTTAAATAAGAGAGATTATAATCACCCATTTCCGGCACATGGAAAAATTCCGGGCCGATAAGGTTCCCGATGAAGATCGGGTGATATCCCGCCGACTCCGGCCATGCTTTACACACTTTCTCCCATTCGATTGCAAATCCCGTACAACCAAGTCTGCCTACATGCCAATATGGCTTCATAGAATTTTTTGATACCACCAAAAGAATTCTTGCCTTGCCATTTTTGAGTAAAGGAACCGCCCATTCCTTTAATGGTTTTAATAAAGAACCTATAGGAGCATTTTCATCAATATTTTGCAGGGAGTCTATTTTAAAAGCATGTAATAGAAAAGGCGCTCCCGCCTTCAAGTCAGATAGTTTAGTACCAGCTTCAAATCCCATTGATACGGCATCACCGTTGAATGAAGCAGAAAAGGGATCGTTTCCACTCAAATAATTATCAATTACGCGCTGCACCTCCACCGGCGCTTGCTCCGCAACTACCGCACTTACTGCCAATATCATCGTTATCAACACTTTTTTCAAAATCCACTCTTTCTTACGCCAAGATGATCGCGTTTGAAATTTTAAGAAGAAAAAACAGGCGATGGAAATAGAGAAAGGAAATAAATAAAAATCATTACGGTCTATGGATCACCTCACTTACTTCCGTCATGGAAAGCGGGGGAAGGATCGCATAACTTATTGCAATAATTGACGATATACTCAAGCGCTCTCGGCGTCGTGTCATAATTTATCTGGTACGTTCTTCCCCCAGGTGCATTGACTTTGATTATCGTAGGGAGAGGGGACTTTTCCAACCTCAGTCTCCTTTCTACGGCGACTATGGTGGAATCATTGGGTTGTAAGGTGGGATTCAATAGATACCCCTCTATGGCAAGGCGGGGGTTGATTTTAAGGCCATCGTCGGCCAGGATGCCGATATGTTCCTGCCACTCCCTTTTTAAATCCTCGCCTATGCGACCGACTCCGGAGACGATGTGGTCATAGTGCCGGCCAATGACCTGATAAAGACAGGCGAAGTATAATTCCGGGTATCGTTTATAAACGAATGAAACATATTCCCTGTCCAGGGAGATTACCTTGAAATTGCAACCGGCGCAAAGGGCTTGCGCCAAAGCGCTCTTGCCATTGTCGGGATTCCCGTAAATAAGACAGATAGTTTGTTTCGACGCCATATTTTCGCTCGATCGTGGGTTGTTTGATGAATCGTTTCCTGCAAAATAGTTTCTGTCATGGAAGTGCGAATTTTTTTTGAAACCGCCGGAAAGGCCGTGACCCCGGTCCGGCTTCCTTACGGAACGACAGTTTCTTGATGCATATCAAGGCGCGCGGAGAAATGATTAGATATTTTTTCCCGTGGATACGGAATTTTTCACCCTTAAAAAGGACATGGCGCCATGAAAATGTTTTGCAATCAGTGCGAACAGACCGCCCGCGGCGCGGGATGCGATATTCAGGGGGTTTGCGGCAAGTCGCCGGAGGTCGCCCTGTTGCAGGATCTCCTCATTCACCAACTCAAGGGCATCGGTTACCTTGCGCATAAGGCCCGCGCTCTTGGCGTTACCGATAAGAAAATCAACCGCCATACGATAGGGGCGCTGTTTACCACCGTCACGAACGTGAACTTCAGCGCGGAGCGCCTTAAACGGCTAGCGCGCGAGGGCGAAAACATCCGTTCCCGGGCATTCGAACTCTACGCTTCGGCCTCGGCCGCGAAATCGCTTGCCATAAACGAGAGCGAACTGCCCGCGCCGGCCAGGGGAACGCCGGGGATCGACGCGCCGAACATCGCCGACGAGATTGGCATCCTCGCGGGCAGCGATGACGCCGATATCCGGTCGCTCAAACTTGTGCTGCTCTACGGGATCAAGGGCATCGCGGCCTATGCCGATCACGCGCTCATTCTCGGCGAAAACGTTGACAACATCGTCGCCTTTCTCCACGAAGCACTGGCCGCCCTGTGCGATGCATCGGCGACCCAGCAATCGATGACCGCTCTCGTCCTTGCCTGCGGAACCGCGGCAGTCTCCTGCATGGCGCTGCTTGATAAAGCGCATACCGGCCGTTTTGGCCGCCCCAGGCCCGTGAGCGTGCCGACCGGCCTTCAGGGCGGGCCATCCATCGTGGTCAGCGGCCATGACCTGGCCGACCTCGAAGAGCTGCTCCAGCAGACGGAGGGGAGGGGAGTCAAGGTCTACACCCACGGCGAAATGTTGCCCGCGCACGGATACCCCGGCCTTTCGAAGCATTCCCACCTTGCCGGACACTTCGGCACCGCCTGGCAGAACCAGCAGAAGGAGTTCGACGGCGTCCCGGCGGCCTTCCTCTTTACCACCAACTGTATCCAGAAACCGCGCGATAGTTATAAAGACAATGTTTTCACCTGCGGGCTCGTGGCATTCCCCGGCGTCGCCCATATTGAAAACCGTGACTTCGAACCGGTCATCCGGAAAGCGCTCTCGCTTTCGGGCGGCAAACCGCAGAACGGCCCCGCGCTCCTTACCGGCTGCGGCCATGACGCCGTTCTCTCGCTGGCGGACAAGGTTATTTCGCTTGTCAAAACCGGGAAGATCAGGCGGTTCTTCGTGATCGGCGGCTGCGACGGCGCGAAGCCCGGCCGCAACTATTACACGGAACTGGCCGAAGCCGTGCCCGCCGATTGCGTGATCATCACGCTCGCCTGCGGCAAGTTCCGGTTCAACGGCCATGACTTCGGCGCGATCGACGGCATCCCGCGCCTGCTCGACGCCGGGCAGTGCAACGACGCCCACTCGGTCATCACCGTGGCGAAGGCTTTGGCCAGCGCCTTCGGGTGCGGATTAAACGATCTTCCGGTCTCCATCATTCTCTCGTGGTACGAGCAGAAGGCGGTGGCGGTGCTTCTGGCGCTTCTCTCGCTCGGGTTGAAGGGGATCCGAATCGGGCCGAGCCTCCCTGCCTTCGTGACGCCGAACGTGCTCAACGTGCTGGTCAACGCTTTCGACATCAAGCCCATCACCACTGCGCGGGAGGATCTTGCGGCGATTCTCGGCAAAGAATGAGATGGAGGGCGCTGGAATAATGACAATCTTTTTTGCATCGATGCTGCAATTATGAAATGAACGAATCTACTTCACAGGCGGGGTTAATACCCCGCCTGTGAACAAAAGTGAAGCTTCTTTGGAAATTCCAGAACATTGTTACCCCGCCCCAAGTAGCGGAAATTATTACTTTGCTATGTGCTAACATTAGTAGAAACTATTTTTTTGCCTAAATATCCCGCCTGTCCAAGGCCCATAAGAGCCATGAGAGTTGTATCAATATCCGGGAGTGATAATGAGGATGCTGCGGAATTCTTTATTTGATAATTAAGTTGAAATAAATAGACAGCTATCGCGATAACGGTCCAGGCAAGCATCTGAATTTTACTTAGATCCGGTAAGCCATCATCGTCGTTAAACAATGCCAATATGCCCTGAGTATTGGCGTTTGTAGCACTGTTTTGAGTAATTTTTTTGTTGTTAAGATAATTTACAGTAATACCTTTTGCTGCAGCCATAGTTGTGATGCTGATTCCCATCGTAATTATTAGATTATTGGGCACTATCAAAGAATCAAAGATTCCTAATTTAGCCCGAACGACAAAAATTACAACATAAGAAAATAAGGCAACAATAGTCCAAAGAATCCACTGAAATTTAGATGTACTCATTTTGCCGTCTGCACCTTCTGCTAATTTAAAAATATTCCACGTCTTGCAAAAATACCGATACAAGACTGCGAAAAGTATCAAAAGCCCGATGCCGAATAAATAAGGCATAATCCACTCCTTCCCTGGGTAATATCCCAGTTTAAGTTGAAAATGACACAATCTACTATGTCGTAAATTAAGCAACCAACTAAAGATGTCAAAATTTTCTGCCTGATTGCAGTGGATAAATTATCACGCTATGTCTTTCCTCATCTTTTTAATCTCAATGGAACTAATTCCCCACATCTTGCTGCGAGGTAGTTTATTGGAAATCGTATTAGTTTCCGTTTATGGATTTTCCTTTATCCGGAGTCCCAAAGCCAATATTGAAACTTGGATTGTATGATACATTCCATTTATTATCAATTACCGCATTAACAGAAAATTGGCCCCACAACCCATTCGTAATATTGAATTGGCATCCAAGGCTGCCGATACCCCCGTTGGTACTGTTTATATAATTGTATTCTACCTCCGCAAAAGCCTTGACTTCATTGATTCCATAATAATATCGAGAACCTATCGAAAGATTAGTTTGCCATTTAGCACTGTCTGCAAATTCCACCTTTGCACCGATTAGTATTTGGTCTTTTTTCATAAAATGAGTGCCAAAAGTTGACCAAATGCCAGCCTTAGCAAACTCCAGATTTTTAATCAGCGAATCAGCAGAAGACTGCAGAGCAGCCGCTCCTATTTCCCAAATAGGTGCGTTCCAAAGTTCTTCACGAAATTTTGAAATGCTATCTGAAATAGAGGTTTTTACCGAATCATAATATAGTTTTTTCTCAATACTATCTATGGTATGCCTGAATATTTTATTACTTGTATCGCTATAATTGTCGGAAAGTATAATAATAGAGGTTTTACTTGAACTATTCTGTGCATAACACTGTATGGCACGATCAAGAAAATGCGATTTTATTGTGGCATCCAAGTAACGAAGGCCTAAAATATCCTTGTTACTTCGCAAATCAGTATTATCCAAAATGGTCATCTTAATGCCTTCCGCGATCTCATTTGCGCCATTTGATCCAACATTCGTTCCCAAAGAAAGGCGCGTGCGATAGAGGAATTTATCAGCATTATAATCATTCAAAGATGCATTACCATTAAGCAAAAGAGGAGATATTTCAACCGCTAGATTTTTGGGAATTACATTGCTATTAGCAGCAAAATAATTGCCAATACTGATAGCTGCATTTCTCACTGATGTAGGTTGAAGAATGTTATCTGGATTTGTACCCAGCAATTTAAACGCCGGTGATTCTGGAATGGCGAAATCCAAATTGCCCCAGCCAGCGCTAAAGTTACTAGTATCTGTTTGCGCAGATATAAATGAAAAATTAATAAAAACAATAAATAATACAATAAATTGTTTCATAATTACTCCATTTATTTAATATGATAGACTGCTATCGTTTGAGCTTGGCCGTTAGTTGTCGAACCTGCCAGGGGTATTTCTGGATTTACGACGATATTGTCTTCTAATATTGAGAAGATGACGGAATAAGGGTAGTCCGTGCCATCCGGTGACTGTACCGTAAAAGTGCCTCGGATATATTTCCCTTTATAACTGGACGGGCTTTGTTGAAGAGTTTTAACATATGGGTTAGTGTTTTGCGTATTTCCTGTAAATTGTTCCATTACAGTACTGCCGTCTGAATCAAATACGGTAATTTCGAAGCCAACCGCATGTAAAGATTTCGAGGTGACTTTAATGGTAATAGATGATTTGGTTGGATCAATAAAAATATCTGTCATAATTTCTCCTCTTTCTATGAATATCCCCCATATAAATTGATATCGCCGGAATACCATAAGGTTTCAAATAAAGCCACTAACTGACAATGTAAAATTGTTCTATCTGGATTACATCAGGGAAACTACCACGCCATGGCTATCCTAATTTTGTAGTACCCTCTCTGATCTTTTGGACCCCCTTTCGAAATAATTCTTTGAACTACCGGGAAGATGAAGTGTGGGCAACTTCCCAACGAGCTAATCCCGCATAGAAATGCAATAGACGTTAAATAATATCCGAAACACGCCTCACGCAAGGTACTTTTTAGGTAACTAAAAGGATTTCGCTGAATTTTTTGATCGCAGCCTGAAAAATTACCTTTCGATTCCACCCCAAATGCCGGCACTGAATACTCCTTTGCCTGTTGTCTTAGGATTGCCTTGTTATTTCTTTCCCATTTCTGGCATCATTACGGTGATCAAGAGAGACACTTCGCAGGCGAAAAATCAGCAGTAGCCAGAAGAGGGCGTCGCTGAGATAGGATGCCGGGTATCCGGCTTGTTTTTCAATTCCCTTTACAGCCCCTTATGCGACATTTTATATTGTGTAGCCATATATAACACCAGGAAGATAAGAGGGACCTTCTATGTGAGGTTATAATTGTTTTATAATCAATAAGTTATAATAGAAATAGTTTCTCTTTTAATATTTTTTACTGATTCCGGGACATGCTCTTGGCGGGTTACCAGCATTATCTCAAAATCATAATCATAGCTTATAGGGAGGACCATGAAAACTTTTATTGCGATGATCGTGCTGCTGATGTCCATTTCTGTCGCCACCACTTTTGCGCAGGACGTTATCGTGCTCAAGAACGGGGACGAGATCAAGTCGAAGGTTTTTGAAATAACGCCGGCGGAGATCAAATACAAGAGGTTCGATAATCTCGGGGGTCCGACCATTGATATCCTGAAATCCGACGTATTCATGATCAAGTATGCAAATGGGACCAAGGAGGTACTGGCTTCGAATACTTCTCCCGTGAGCGCCCCGAGCGTGAATGCATGGCCGGTAAATCCGCCGCCGACGGTGAGTCCCGGCGCCACGAGCCTGTATATAATGCCTCTCGGATTTCTCGAATTCGGTCCCGTATTGGGCGCGGAATACGCCGCGACCCCCAACGTGTCCGTTGGCGCTCACGTGCGCATCGCGTCACTTGGCTTATTGACTTATGCAATAACATCGAACGATAAT
>Ga0187871_10003468_pt1 | contig 12241 bp, 6 predicted proteins | sample June2016WEW_16_1_FD_132988 | JGI IMG/M metagenome (GOLD analysis project Ga0187871, IMG submission 132988) | Peatland microbial communities from SPRUCE experiment site at the Marcell Experimental Forest, Minnesota, USA - June2016WEW_16_10 | ecosystem: Environmental > Terrestrial > Soil >... | reverse complement strand
GCACCCGTCAGAGCCCGCGTACCCTTGCTGCCTTCCGGCCCTGGGGGGGTTGGCAGGATGCACGCCGCGCGGGGGACCTCGGGACAGTCTAGCCATGCCTCGGACCACCCTCGCCCGTCCGCGTCAATCTGCCTGCCTCCGCGCCCCAGACCTGCGCGAGGATGCCCGCCGGGCCGGTAAGCTGGCCCGCGGAGGATTCGCCTAGTGGCCTAGGGCGCACGCTTGGAAAGCGTGTTGGGGGCAACCCCTCAGGAGTTCGAATCTCCTATCCTCCGCCGCTCTGACCAGGCACTATGCCGCGATCTCTTGCGCGTGAGCGTGGGTGACTCTTCGTGTCTGGTCTCAATTCTGGTTCAGGATGAGCCTTCCCCGGTCCGCTGACCAGCCAATACTCGCCAACACCGCAGCCGTAGCCCCTCGGAGGGGAGCCGTATGCCTGACTGTGCACTGGGTGGGTACAGGCCTTTCTGCCATTCTGGGATTAACGTTGATTGCGGGGGTAGCGGGCATGGACCGGACAGTCAGGTGGTGCGCAGCAGGGCTAGTGGTGGCCGCTGCTTTCGGGGGGGTCACGTGGTTGGCAGGGGCGTTCCTCCTGCCGCTGGTGATGAAGTCCGCTGCGGACGGGTGGGTGGTAGCGGCGGGGCTGGGGGTTGCCGTGGCAGCCTTGGTGGGGCTGTGGGGGCAGTCATGGGCCACACGTGAGCCTGCGGCCAATCCGAGCGACGCGGCGGCGGGGGACAGGTCGGTGACCGCGGCTGGGGATATCAGCGGGATCGCCTCTACCGGAGACGGCGCGACCAACACGCAATACCGATGAGACGGCGCGTCCGGCGGCGGGAGGATCGGCCGAAGCCCGCTGGACAGGCTAGCGCGGCGGAACGCCAGATCTTCACGAAGGGGGATATCAGCGGGATCGCCTCCGCCGGCGACTACGCCGTCAACATCCAGAATCGGGCCGAGCAGATGACGACACTGCCAGCAGAGGCGTTCGCCCGACCCGGTGACGTGCCCGCTCCGCCTGGGCTGACGAATCTGCCTGGCCGACCGGGGCTGTTCGTGGGGCGGGCTGGGGAGCTGGCGCGCCTGGATGCGGCGCTGGCCGGGCCTGGCGGGGTGGTGGTACAGGCCGTGCACGGCCTGGGCGGCATCGGCAAGAGCACCTTGGCCGCGCACTGGGCCGTGGCCCGCGCCGCTAGCCACACCCTGGCCTGGTGGATCACCGCTGACAGCTCAGCCAGTATTGATGACGGCCTGGCCCGCCTGGCCGGCGCCCTACAGCCCGCACTTGCCAGCGTCCTGCCTGCAGAAGCCCTGAGGGACCGGGCGGTGCAGTGGCTGGCCGCCCATACGGGGTGGCTGGTCGTGCTGGACAACGTGACCGCCCCGGCGGACATCGCCCCGCTGCTGGCCCAGGCCGCTACCGGCCGATTCCTGATCACCAGCAGGCGCACGACCGGCTGGCACAATCTCGCGGATCCCGTCCGCCTGGGCGTCCTTGCTCCTGCCGAGGCGCTGGACATGCTTACGCAGATCATGGCGGGGGCTGGGCTGGGTGATCTGGGTGGCGCGGCGGAGGTGTGCGCAGAGCTGGGATTCCTGCCACTGGCCATAGAGCAGGCCGGGGCCTACCTAGCTCAGGCTGGCATCAACGCGCGTGACTACCTCGACCTGCTGGAGGCCTACCCAGCCGACATGTACCAGGCGACCGCCGAGGGCGGCGACGCCGCCCGCACCATCGCCCGGATCTGGCACGTCACCCTGAACCGGCTGGCCGACGAGCCCCTGACCGGGCAGATCCTGCGAATCCTGGCCTGGTACGCCCCCGACGACATCCCGCGCGCCCTTCTCGACGGTGTCTCCGACCCGTCGGCACTGACAAGCGCGATCGGCCGTTTGGCCGCTTATAGCATGATCACGGCCACCCCCAAGGCTATCGCCGTGCACCGCTTGGTTCAGGCTGTAACTCGCACCCCTGGATCCCGCGATAACCCCCACCGCGACCCCCAAGCCATCGACACCGCCTGCGACCAAGCCACGGCGCAGCTCTGCGCTGCCCTCCCTGACGACGATCCGGCTCAATGGCCCGCATGGCGGACACTGCTCCCGCACATCAAATCCCTTGCCACCCATACCCGGCCGGAACGTGACGACCAGACGATCGCCTCTCTGCTTGGCTCGGCAGGATCATTTCTCGCCGGGCAGGGCAGGGTAGCCCTGGCGACCCAGTACTTTCAGCGCGCACTCGCGGACCTGCAGCATCTCATGGGTCCTGACCACCCTGACACTCTGATCGCCATCACCCACCTCGCGCGCGCCTACCGGGCCGCGGGAGACCTGAACCAGGCCATCTCCCTGTTCGAGCAGAACCGTGCCGACACCACGCGGGTACTGGGTCCCGACAACCCCCAGACGCTGACCACCATTGACGACCTCGCTCGCGCCTACCGGGATGCGGGAGACCTGAACCGGGCCATCTCCCTGCGCGAGCAGAACCTGGCCGACTACCAGCGGGTAATGGGCCCCGACAACCCCCACACTCTGACCGCCATCGCCAACCTCGCCAGCGTCTACCTCGACGCGGGAGACCTGAACCGGGCCACCCCCCTGCTCGAGCAGAACCTGGCCGACAGCACCCGGATCCTGGGCCCCGACCACCCCAACACCCTGATCGCCATTGACGAGCTCGCTCGCGCCTACCGGAATGCGGGAGACTTGAACCGGGCCATCCCTCTGTTCGAGCAAAGGCTGGCCGACGCCACGCGGGTAATGGGCCCCGACAACCCCCACACCCTGAGCGCCATGGCCAACCTCGCCTGCGCCTACCTCGACGCGGGAGACCTGAACCGGGCCACCCCCCTGCTCGAGCAGAACCTGGCCGACAGCACCCGGGTCCTGGACCTCGACCTTCCCCACACCCTTACCGTTCGCGGCAACCTCGCCAGCGCTTACCAGGACGCAGGCGACCTGAACCGGGCCATTCCCCTGCGCGAGCAGAACCTGGCCGATACCACGCGGGTTATGGGCCCCGACAACCCCGGCACCCTGACCGCCAAAACCAACCTCGCCAGCGCTTACCAGGCCGCGGGAGACCCTAAGCGGGCTATTCCCCTGTTCAAGCAGAACCTGGCCGACAGCACCCGGGTACTAGGCCCCGACCATCCCCACACCCTGATCACCATCACCAACCTCGCCGGCGCCTACCTCGAGGCGGGAGACCTGAACCGGGCCATCCCTCTGTTCGAGCAGAGCCTGGCCGACACCACGCGGGTAATGGGCCCCGACAACCCCCACACCCTGACCGCCATTAGCAACCTTGCCGGCGCCTACCAGGCCGCGGGAGACCTGAACCTGGCCACCCCCCTGCACGAGCTGAACCTGGCCGACTACCAGCGGGTAATGGGCCCTGACCACCCCCACACCCTTAGCGCCCGCAACTACCTCGCCGGTGCCTATCAGGCCGCGGGAGACCTGAACCGGGCCATCCCCCTGTTGGAGGAGGGCCTGGCCGACAGCACACGGGTTCTGGGGCCCGACCACCCCGATACGCTAGCCTTCCGCAGCAACCTCGCCCGCGCCCACCTGGCCGCGGGAGACCCTAAGCGGGCTATTCCCCTGTTCGAGCAGAGCTTGGCCGACGATCAGCGGGTTCTGGGTCCCGACCACCCTCACACTCTGAGCGACCGCAACGATCTTGCTGGCGCCTATTTCTACGCAGGCGAACGGCGCCGTGCTGTCACCCTGTTCGAGCAGAGCCTCGCCAACCATCAGCGGGTTCTAGGTCCCGACCACCCCCACACACTGAGCGCCCGCGAGAACCTCGCCGCCACACGGCGCAGCCCGCGCCGCAGACGCAAATGAGGCGATCAATGATCCAAGGGCCTCAAACCGACATTCCCACACGGGCGGCAGTAGCGGTCTCAATTCTGGTCTCATTCACTGGCGTACGGCGGTGTTCACCAGCGGCCAGCGATCAGCACCGGGCCAGGTGACGACACTTGACGACCTAGCCCGGACTACCGCCCACAGACTTGGAAAGCGTGTTGGGTGCAAGCCCTCGCGAGTTCGAATCTCGCATCCTCCGCCACGCTGACCAGGCATTATGCCGCGTTCTTCCGTGCATAAGCGTGGTAACTCTTCGTGCCCGGTCTCAATTACGGTCCACGCGGGGAGCTTCTCAAGCCCGCTGACCAGCGGATATACCCGGCTACATGCAGCCGCTGGGGTCCTGCGGAGCCGTGCGAGGGCAGGCCTGTGCTGTGATCTCGCGAATTGCCCTGGCTGACGGCTGCGTAGCGCGTTTGCGGCATAGGCTTTGCATGGCTTCACGTTGGGGCCGTTTCGGGCGGTCCGGCTAGGGGAGTTGCTGTTGGCCAGGGGGTGGGCTGGGATGAGTCAGCTGCGGCTTGAGGTGCGTGATTTGGAGGGGCCGCTGCGGTGGCGGTGGCTGCTGTCGGAGGAGGGCTCGGGCGCGCCGTTAGCGGATCACCAGGTTGACCTGGCCGGGGCGCCGGGTGAGTTCGCGGCGTTCAGGGATCTGTACCGGTACCTGCGGTATTACGCGGTGCCGGACCGGCGTACCTCTAGCGAGACGGAGATCGCCGCGCGGGTGGGAGCGTGGGCGGGCCCGGTGGTGCTGGGCCGGGCGGTGTGTGATGCGATCGTGGCGGCGGTGCCGGTGACGGTGCGGGTGGTGGTGCCGGAGCGGGCCGGGTTCGTGCTGTCGTGGCCGCTGGAACTAGTGCATGCGGGCGGTCGGCCGCTGGCCGCGCGGGGTGATGTGACCCTGGCCTATGATCTGGCGCCTGGTCCGGCTGGCCGGGGCCCGGGGGGTGGGCCGGGTGCCGCGGCGGGGGGGCGGGGGTTGCGGATGCTGGCGGTGTTCAGCTTGCCGACGGCGACGAGTGTGCTGGCGTTGCGGCGGGAGCGGTTTGAGCTGGCCAGGCTGGTGCGGCGGATCGCGGCGCGGCAGCGGCGCCGGGTGGAGCTGACCGTGGTGCAGTACGGCGCGACCCGGGAGCGGCTGGCGGCGGTGGCGGAGGCGGGGGATGGGTGGGATGTGCTGCACCTGTCCGGGCACGGCGGGCGGGGCCAGTTCTGGCTGGAAAAGGCCGATGGGTCCCCCGATCCGGTGGATACCGGCGAGCTGGTGGGGCTGCTGGCGCCGCTGCGCGGGCGGGTGCGGCTGGCGGTGGCGTCGGCGTGTGAGTCGGCGGCGGCCACCACGGCCGAGACGCTGCGCTGGGTGGGCCTGGAGGAGCAGGCCCAGCAGTTCGAGCAGCAGGCCGCGCAGGACATCGCCGGCGAGGCGGGTGCCGGGACCGGGGGCGGGGCGGAACCGGTGATGACCGGGGTGGCCCGGGCGGTGGCCACCCGGCTGGGCTGTGCGGTGGTGGCGATGCGCTATCCCGTCGCTGATGATTTCGCGATCGCCTTCGCGGATGAGCTGTATGAGCGGCTGCTGGGCGTCCGGGACGCCGGGCCGGGCAGCCGGGGCCAGCCGCTGGGTGCCGCGCTGGCCCGCGCGGTGGCATACGCGGCGGGTCCGGAGCCGTCCCCGGCGCGGCCGGTGCTGTCGCTGGCCACGCCGGTGCTGCTCGGCGGGCAGGCGGCCGGGCTGGTGCTGGAGGTGCCGCGCGGGCGGCCGGGCCTGGATCTGGCGCTGGTGGCAATGCAGGGGTTCCCGCCCGAGCCGGAGCGGTTCGTCGGCCGGGCCCAGGCGATGGCCCGGGCCGGTACCGTCCTGGCGCCGGGCAGCGGGCGGGCGGGTGTGCTGCTGCACGGGATGGCCGGGTCGGGTAAGACCGCGTGTGCGCTGGAGCTGGCCTACCGGCATCAGGACTCGTTCGCCGCCGCCGCGTTCTGGCAGGCCCCGCTCGCTGATGACGAGTTCGGCGGGGCGCTCGCCAGCCTGGCCGCGCAGCTGGAGATCCAGCTCGGCGAGTTCGGGTTCGCGATGTCGGACAAGATCACCACTGTCGAGTCGCTGGCCAGGTTCGTCCCGCGGCTGCGGCGGCTGCTGGAAGAGGCCGGGATCTTGCTGGTGCTGGACAACCTGGAGACCCTGCTCACCGGTGCCGGGGCCTGGCGGGATCCGCGGTGGGAGCCGCTGATGGCCGCGCTGACCGGTCATGGCGGGGAGTCGCGGGTGATCCTGACCAGCCGCATCCCGCCCGCCGGGCTCGGAGGTAGCGTGCTGGCGCTGCCGGTGCATGCCCTGGACCTGGCCGAGTCGGTGGCGCTGGCCCGGGAGCTGCCCGGCCTGCGCGGGCTGTTGCACGCCGACGCCGGGCCGGTCCGCGACCCCGGCGAGGCGGCGGTGGCGGGCGACCGGGACCTGGTCCGCCGGGTGCTGCACGTGGTGCAGGGTCACCCCAAGCTGATGGAACTTGCCGACGCCGCCGCCACCGACCCGGCCCGGATCACCGCCCAGCTCGGCGCCGCCGAGACCGCAGCAGGCGGCCAGGTGCTGGACGCGTTCTTCCGCGACGGCACCACCGCCCTGGACGCCGCCCAGTTCCTGGACGCCCTCACCGCCTGGACCGCCACCACCCTCGATCAACTCCCCGCTCCGGCCCGGCTGATGGCCCAGTTCCTGGCCTGCCTCGAACAAGACGACCGGCACTCATTGATCATCGACGGCATCTGGGCTGCCCTGTGGCACCGTCTCACCCAACCCGGCGACCCGCCCGACCCCGCCGCCCTCCTGGCCGCGCTCACCGCGGCCGCGCTCATCCAGCCCGACCCGCCCCCCGGCCAGGACCAAGACGTCCCGGCGCCGGTCACCTACCGGATGCACCCCGGCATCGCCCAGGCCATCCGCGCCGCCGCTCCCGGCGTTCAGGCCGCCACCGACACCGAACTCGCCGCCACCTGGGTGCAAGTCTCCGGCCAGGCACGACAGCAGGAAGGCGGCGAAGCCGGACAGGCCATCATCCGGGCAGGCCTAACCGCCGCCCCCTACCTGCTCCGCCTGCAAGACTGGGACACCGCCGGTGCCCTTCTCGAGCAAGCTCTTGACCGGGATGAGTCGCCTGCCACCATCCAGGCTGCCCTGCCCGCCCTCCGGGCTATCGCCGACGCCACCCAGGCACCCAAGGCTCTCCACGACCTGGCCCGCGGCCTGGCGAGCATCGACCCAGCCGAGGCCGAAACACTCCTGCGCACCGCACTCGCCCAGGCAGCAGCCAACGAGAATTTCGTGCTCGCTGCCGCCGTCGCCCAGACACTGAGTAACCTGCTAATAACGACGGGAAGGCTGCGCGAGGCTCTCGACCTGGCGAGCCAAACGGCCCAATACAGCCGCCGGGCTGGGCTCGGGCCCTGGAATCAGCTCGCTGATCAGGTCCAGCAGCTGCAGATCCTCGGCTTGATGGGCCAGCAGCGGCAGGTCCTCGACCAGATCCAGGCACTCTGGGACCAGATGGACAAACTCCCCCCGACCAAAGCCGCTAACGAGACCATAGAACCGTGGAATGTCCGCGAGGTCATCCTCGACATCGGCCGCAGCTCCGCGCAGGCTCTGCGGGAATGGCAGCAGTGCCTGGATCTCAACGCCGCCTTCCTGGCTAGCAGACGGGCACGGGGGGCTAGCGACTACGAGATCATCCGCTTCCGGTGCAACGACACCGGGCCGCTGATCGAACTCGGGCGCCTGGCCGACGCCGAGCGCATCCTGCTTGAAACCCAGCAGGCCTTTGAGGACCAGAACGACATGGCCGAGCTCTCTCAAGTGCTGAGCATGCGCGCGTGGTTGGAAGACCGTCGCGGGCGTCCGCAACAGGCTCTGGGACTCCAGCGAACTGTCATCCGCTTCGCCTACGTCCGGCCCGAACCCCGTGACATCGCCATCAACCACCATCAGTTCGCCTTTTACCTGCAGATGACTGGGGCGGATCCGGCGGCGGCACGCGCCCACCTGCTCGTCGCTGCCCTCCTCTTCCAGCTCAGCGGCATGACCCACGAACTCGGTTCCGCAAGCAGGGCGCTGGCCATGGAACTCCGCCAGGTCGCCGGCCGTGAGGACTTGCCGGGCACCGTGGATGAGGTCATCCGCGTGGCCGAGCAGACCGAAGGCGTGCACCTGGACCAGCTGATCACTGCCCTGCAGCCCGACCGGCAGGCCGTCGCCGGCACCCTGGCCGAGATCTTGCGCGCAGCCGCCGACACCGACCCCGGGCAAGACCCCACCATCCAGGATCGGCTGCAGCAATGGGAACCCGTGATCGCCGCCACGGTGGCCGCCACGGGCGGGGACTCCGACGCCGCCGCCCAGCTCACGCCGGCCCTGGACGAGCTTGCCCAGGACAGCGACTGGGCCGCGCTGGCCGCCGTGCTGCACCGCATCATCGGCGGCGCCCGGGACGCCAGCCTGCTGCAGGGCCTGGACCCGGTAGACACCGCCATCACCGGCCAGGTCCTTTCCCGGCTAGCCCACCCACCCAATGCGCCCGCGCAGGAGGACCCGTGACCAGCATCACCGGCACCATCGCGGCGCTGACCGGGGAGGAGGCGATCCGGGTGCTGGCCGACACCGCTGACTACCAGAACCGGCTGCCCGACCCGGCCCAGCTGCGCGCCCTCGACACCGGCCTGCGCGACGCCACCACTGACGACACTGAACTCGCGGACTACGTCCAGCCTGGCACTGCCGCTGACGCCGGAGACCTGGCCCGGGCCACCTTGGTGCACCTGGCCGCCACCCGCCCCGACCTGATCCCGGTCATCACCCGGGCCATCGAGGACCCGGGCTACGCCGTCCGCGACCCGGTCACCCTCACCGCCGGCGCCCTGGTCGTCCTGGCCCTGCAGACCGAGGTGAAACTAACCCGCAACGCGCAGGGCCGCTGGACGTTCACCGTGCACAAGCACCCCATGCGCGACTCCACCCTCGGCCAGGTCATCAGCAAGCTCCTCGCCTACCTCACCGGCAGCAAATAACCAGGGACCCTCCCTCCCGGCCACCCGGTCCCGCCCGTGGTCTCAAATCTGGTCTCATTCACCAGCGTTCAGCGGCGTCCGGTCTGCCCCGATCGCACCGGTGACGTGCAGGTCGTGAACCATGGCAGGCTCAGCTGAACACAAGCCCGCAGACTTGGAAAGCGTGTTGGGGGCAACCCCTCAAGGGTTCGAATCCCTTATCCTCCGCCATCCCTGAGCCGGGGCGACGCTGAATGTCTGCGCGAGCCGACACGCCCCGGCTGCTCGTCGAGTGACAGAACCGTCCCTAACGGGTACAGCTTGCCGCCCGCATGGTGCTGCTACCGGACAACACTCCGTCTGCACCACGGGACATCATCTTGGGGTGCGAGCGTGACGGCCCGGGAACCAATCAGGCCGAGGAGCAATAGACATGGGTTACTGCTGGTGGTGCGGGAACTGGAGGCCAGTGCATAACGCGCTCTGCTCCGAATGCAGGACCGGAAGCGCCCGGGCCCGGTGCCCGGCTCGGTGAAAATTCGCCAGCGCCGAGGGCGACCGGCGCCGCCGGCATCACGCCGCGCTCTGCGGCGGGGCGGCCAGGCCTAATTGGGGAGTTCGTCGATCCCGTCTACCGTCAGCGGGTTCGGGTAGGGCCGGGCGACCGCCACGAACCGGACGGTACCTCGGCACAGTACGCGGAGCGCCGTGGGCCATAGTGGCCTTATGTCAGAGGAGCTGATCTCCGGCCGGGTCGGGGTACGGCGCGGCGCCGAACTGGGCCGCTACGACCGGGTGACCGTGGAGGCCGCGCTCGACCGGGGGCTGATGGCCCACGTCGCGTTCGTCGACGACGGTGTGCCCTACTGCATTCCGATGCTGTACGCCCGGGTTGGCGACGAGATCTACATCCACGGGTCGACCGGGAGCCGGGCCGTGCGCACCCTGGCCCGCGGCGGTCCCGCCTGCCTGACCGTCACCCGGCTGGACGGGCTTGTGCTGGCCCGCTCCGTCTTCGAGCACACGGCCAACTACGAATCAGTCGTCGTGCTCGGCGCCTTCGGCGTGGTGGAGGGGGCTGGCGAGCGACTTGCCGCGTTCGAGGCCTTTACCGAGAAGCTGCTGCCGCGGCGCTGGAGCGAGGCCCGCGCACCCAGCCGGAAAGAGCTCAGCGCGACCGTCATCCTGGCCATGCCGCTCCAGGAGGCATCCGTCAAGGCGCGCACCGGAGGGCCCGATGACGATGATTCGGCCGACGCGGAGCTGGACATCTGGGCCGGGGTCGTCCCGATTACGGCCTCGTTCGGCCGCCCCGAGGCATCGCCGGGGCTCCGCCCCGGTATCACGCTGCCCGCCAGCGTCCTGAGCCTCGCCGGTAACGACGTCCCGGACAGGCCGGACAGCAGGCCGTAAGCATGCCCAGCACTGAGGATGCCGAGCAGGCGTTCCCGGGCGACCGCGAGATGGCCCGCCGCATGCGCGCGCACGACTGGGCCGCCACGCCGCTCGGCGAGCCGTCACAGTGGCCGGCCAGCTTGCAGACGTGCCGGCCATCCGCCGGGCATTGTCGCTCATCGGGATGGCCGGGCCGAGCTGCTGGAAGAGGGCCGTTCGCTATCCCTGGCCATCGAGCCGGGCAGGCGCCGGTCCGACGCGGAAGGATGGCTCCGGACCGGGGCCATCCTGCTGCTCTATACCGACGGGCTGATCGAGCGGCGCCGTCGCCCGCTGACGGCCGGCATCGCGGCGGTGGCCGCTACGCTGCAGGACGGCCACGGCCTGCCGGTGCAGGATCTCGCGTCCCGGGTGGTGACCGCCCTGGCCCCGTCCGGTGGCTATGAGGACGACGTGGCCCTCGTGCTATACCGGCATGCCGAAAGTTCCCGCCCTGAAAAGCACCGCGCGGCGGTGGATACCGGCCGGCACATCAGCCGGACCCGCCAAAAGGAGGCGGCTGGGGGCGGCCGCCCGGCAGCGCCCGCCACGATGCCCACCGGCGCCCGCCACGACGGCCTGGTGTGCCCCGGCTGGCTGGCCTGACCGGCCGCCCGCTCAGCCGGTTTGCTTGCCGCGCCGGATGGACCCGGTCGTGGCGGACGGGCTCAGCAGCCCGGGGATGACGTGCCGAGATTTGGCCTTGGCCTTGGCGCGCCGGCTCGCGGCGAGCGCCTCGTCCGCGAACTCGGCCTGGTGAGTGAGCTGAGGGGTCATCCAGCTGAACAGCGGCCGCAGCGCGCCCCGCCACGCGGTCGCGTTGTGCGTGGCGTTCGGGACCAGCACCAGCGGGACATTGGCCTGGTACAGCTGCACTTGCTGGCGGAAGCTCTCCGCGGTCTGGACGTCCTGCGCATCGTCGGCCCCGGCGGCCAGGAAGAACTGCGGGATCAGGGTGCCTGCGGGAAGCTGGGTGATGTAGACGTCCGGGCTGTTCTTCTTCAGGAGTTCCGGGTGGCCGGGGAACGGCGGCTTGTAGACGGCGGGCGCGCCGGGCCGGTTCCCGATCGGGACCAGGTTGTCCGCCGGCGCGAAATACCCGCTTATGACGCCCGCGTACCCGAATCGCGACGGGTACTGCAGGGAGAGGTTGGCTGCGCAGAAGCCGCCCTCGGACAGGCCACCGATCCCCCACGCCTTGCCGGGGGGCTGAACGCGGTAGTTGGCCGCCACGAAATCCGGGACATCGACCGCTACGTAGGTCGCATCCCGCACGCCCCCGATGGCGTTCAGGCACTGAAGGGAGTACTTCAAGCTGCCATCAGTGTCGGGCATCACCAGCACCGCCGGGTCGGCCTGGTGCTGGGCGATCATGTCGTCCAGCGTGGGAAGGATATTGATCGGATTGACCCACTGCTCCGGATTGCCGGGCGAGCCGTGCAGCATCTCGATGACCGGGAACCGGTACGAGGCGTACTTGGCGAGGAAATACTGCGGCGGCAGGTAGATGTAGACGGTCCGGGAGATATGGCTCAGCCGGCCCTTCACTGTCTGCTCGAATAGGAATCCGGTCTGGGTCGCCTCGGCGCGGGCCTGCGGCGAAAGCCCGAGCTTGCTGACTCCCTCCTTGCCGGTGAGATGCGGCACCTGTGGCACCGACGCCACGCCCTGATTGGTGAAGTCCGCAACGATAGAGCCCCACGTTTGGTAATAGTTGTAATAGCGGTTGACCGCAGCTACGCCAAACAGCATGGCCGGGATAAACGCCAGGCATGCGGCCAGCACCCGGAACACTGCGTGCTTCGCGATGACGAGCCACGTCAATAGGACCGCAAAGACCACCATCAAAATCAGGAAAAATACGGTGCCCTGCGGCTCCAGCATTCGG
>Ga0187871_10003467_pt1 | contig 12244 bp, 6 predicted proteins | sample June2016WEW_16_1_FD_132988 | JGI IMG/M metagenome (GOLD analysis project Ga0187871, IMG submission 132988) | Peatland microbial communities from SPRUCE experiment site at the Marcell Experimental Forest, Minnesota, USA - June2016WEW_16_10 | ecosystem: Environmental > Terrestrial > Soil >... | reverse complement strand
GGCGGTGAGGACTTCGTCCAGCGCCTCGAGGTTATTGCGGCGCATGTTTTTCGCCTGGTAGTAGCTCCATTGGTCGGTCGCGCGAGTCTGCAACAGAATTTCTTCCGTGTGTGCGCGGTGGCCCAGCAGGGTCGCGATGGCGACCAGTACGGCCAGTATCGCCATGGTCAGGCTGACAGGCGCAAGCTCGCGACGTTCCTTGGCGCGCTCGGCGGCTTCTCGCAGTTCGTCGGTGGTCTCTTGTTCGCTCATTTTCTTCGCGGTGCTGGATTGTTGTTGAATAAGGATGGTACGAAGTTGAGGGCCGGAGCGCAAGGGTCTCTTCCTCCACCATGCTAAACTGCCCCGCCCTAGCCAAAAGATGGCTAGAACGAGGCATCCCCGGTTTCACTCCTCGCGCCACCGTGAACGAAACTTGAAACTCGAAACTATTTTTCCGCGATCTCGCCCAACTCCCAATAACGCTTCAGCAAGGTCTCCGGCACCCTGACCGAACGTCCCGTGAGCATGTGTTTCAACTGCAACGCGTTCACCGCGGCCTTGCCTTCGAAGTGGTTGTTGGCGATGACGAATGTCTTCTGCGCCTTCTGGGAGATGGTATCGATGCGCGTCTTCCATCCCTTCAGCTCGGGTTCCGTATAGAGGTAGTTGTAGCGATCGTTGCGCGAGTCGCTGTCGAACCACTGCTCGTAGTTGCGGCCGTGCAACCGCACGTAGCCAAGCGGAGACGTCACATGCTCGCTCGGCGTGATCGCCTTGCCCAGCTTCGGTTGGTCGATGTTGCAGAAGGCGACGCTCTTTTCGGCGAAGTAGCGCAGCGTGCCTTCGTTGGTCCAACTGTTGTGGCGCACTTCGACGACGAGAGGGAAGTGCTTGAACTTTTCGATCACCGTCTCCAAGTAGTCGCGATTGGCGTTCGTGTTCTTGAAGGAGATCGGGAACTGCGCCAACACTGCGCCTAGCATGTTTTCCTGCGCAACGGATTCCAGGCCCTCTTTGGCCAGGCGCTCGTCTTCGTCGGTGGCGCGGATGGTGTCGGCCGAGGTGCTTTCCAGCACCGCGACAGGCGAGTGGGTGAACGCGCGGTTCAGCTTTGCCGTGAACTGAAAATGCGGATTCACGGCGCGCGCCATGCGGCACCAGAGCTTGCCCCACTCCGGCTTGATGTGGCCGTAGAAAGAAGTGTTGATCTCCAACGCATCGATGTAGCGCGCCAGGTATTCGACCGGGTGCTGCGACTTCTTGAGCTGCGCCGGATAGACAATGCCTTCCCAGTCCTTGTACGACCATCCGGCGGTGCCGACGTAGATTTGGGGCGTGTTCATCGGGCCATCATCAGGTCGCCCGCAACAAAGAACAGAAAGGCCATGGACACCAGTCCGTTCATCGTGAAGAACGCCGCATTTACGCGGCTGAGATCGTTATGCTTCACCAGCGAATGCTCGTAGATCAACAGCAGCGCGACGAACACCACCCCCGCGACGGCGATCTTTCCTAAACCAAAGGCCGCAACCATCCACGCCAGCAGCAGCACAGTCACGACGTGGAACAGCCGCGCGATGCCCAACGCGCTGCGAATGCCGAACGCCTTGGGCACGGAAAAGACTTCGGCGGCGCAGTCATGCTGGTAGTCCTGGCAGCTATAGAGAATGTCGAAGCCCGCGCCCCAAAACACGACGGCTGCGGTCAAGATGAAGATGCGCGGATCGAGCGAGCCGCGCACCGCGACCCAGGCGGCCGCGGGCGCGATGCCCATTGCCAACCCAAGCACCACGTGCGACCAGCGGGTGAAGCGCTTGGTGAACGAGTACGAGAACACGATCGCCAGCGCCAGCGGCGAAAGATAGAACGCGAGGAGATTCAGTTCGTAGGCGGCAAGCACCAGAATCGCCGAGGTGACGATGACGAACCACGCAACGAATGCTTTGCTGAGCTTGCCCGCCGGCAGCGCGCGCGTCCGCGTGCGTGGATTGGCGGCGTCAATGGTCGCATCTGCCAGTCGGTTGAAAGCCATTGCGGCCGAGCGCGCCGCCACCAGCGCCACGATGATCCAGATCGAGGTGTGCAGGCTGGGGATGCCGCGCGCCGCCAGCACCGCGCCGGTCAGCCCGAACGGCAGCGTGAGCACGGAGTGCTCCCACTTGATCATCTCCAGCGTGGTTGCAATGCTGCGAAAGAGGCTCACCAGATAATTCTAACGTGGAACCATGGATCTCTTTACTCGGAGCGCAGCGTGCGCATGGGCTCGAGCGCCGCGGCGCGTCGCGCTGGAAGCCACGCCGCTAGCGCCGCCGTCGAAAGAATCACAACGCAGCCTGCGAGCAAGGTGACGGGATCGGCTGGCTGCACTCCGAACAGCATTCCAGCAAGGAGCCGCATGGTCGCAAAGCTGAGCACCAATCCCAGCAACAGGCCGGCCACGGCGAGGCGGCACGCATATCCAAGGACCATCGCCAGGATTCGTTGCCGGTCGGCGCCAAACGTAATCCGAATGCCTATTTCGGAAGTCCGTTGCGCTACGGTGTAGGCAGTGACCCCGTATACGCCGAGCATCGCCAGCAGCAGGCCAAGTCCCGCGAAGCCGGCCAACAATACGGTGCGAAAGCGCTGCGCCGCCACCGACTCACCAATCATATTGTCCATGGTGGTATAGCGGGTGGCGATGGTGGGAGCGAGGGCCTGAATTCTCGCGCGCACAGCGGGTATCAGCGCGGCGGGATGCGCGCGCGTGCGAACAACGATGTGGATCTGGTTGGCGTAGAAGGGATGCTGCGCGAGCGGCATGTAAAGCGTGGGACCGGGCGTGGCTCCTGGCGATGCCTGGCGAACATCCGCGACCACGCCGACAATCGTCGCCGCACCGGAAGAATCGAGCCCACACTCAATCGACTGCCCGATGGGATCGTCGTTACCGAAGCTTTGCCGCGCCAGCGATTGACTGATGATCGCAACCGCCGGCGCGCTGAGAGTATCGGCAGCGGAGAAGTCGCGCCCGCGCAGCTGCGGAATACTCATGGTCGCGAAGTATCTCGGGCTGGAAAGGCTGAAGTCTGCCTGGTCGGAGGTCTCTGACATGGGCCGTCCGCGGACGCCGTAGTGGCCGTTCGATCCGTAATTGCTCATCGGCAGACCCATCACTCCCGCAACCCCCTCCACTCCCGGCAACGTCCGCAGGTCGCGGTATAGGGTGCCGTACCGGCGAATCGCCTGCAGCGACTCCTGCAATCCATTTGCAGGAGCGTCGGCATCCACCACCAGCAGTCCATCGCTTCGGTAGCCGAGGTCGGAGGCGGAAAGCTTCATCATGGTGCGCATCAGCAGTCCCGCGGCGATGGCCAGGACCAGGCTGGCAGCCACCTCCGCCACTACCAGCGCACTGCGCAAGCGAGAGCTCTCGCGTCCCGCCATGCCCCGGCTGGTATCTTGCTTCAATCCCTCATTGGGATCCATGCGCCACGCGCGGCGCGCCGGCACTAGCGCGGACAGAACGGTAGCGAATAAGCAAAGGACGCTGGTAAATGCCAGCACCCAGAGGTTCAGATGAACTTCGCTTACTCGCGGCAAATCGGGTGGAGCTATGCGCACCAAAACCGCAACTGCGGGTAAGGCGAGTAAAATCCCCAGCGCTCCGCCGCAGACGGCCAGCAGCAAGGCTTCAAGGACAACAACTTTTGCTACCTGCCAGGGCGATGCCCCTAACGCAGTGCGTATGGCCTGCTCGCGTTGCCGCTCGGTAGCGCGCATCAACATGAGTTGGGTGACGTTGACGCAGGCGATCAGCAACACGATACCCACCGAGGCCAGCAGCAACAGAAGCATCGGCCGAATCGTCCCGGTCAACTGTTCCTGCAAAGGAACCGGCACGAACCGCTTGCCGCTATTGCTGGCGGGATAGCTGGCCTCAAGTTGACGAGCGATGCTGTCGAGCTGTGCCTTGGCCTGGCCCCGTGTCACACCCGTCTTCAGACGTCCTACAGCGTAGTAGTTGAAAGCCGTGCGTTCCAACGACTCGGGACGCTCGGGCGCGGCCAGCCACACCTGGCTATGGCTGGGGAAGCTGAAACGGGTAGGCAACACGCCCGCTATCTGATAAGAGACGTCTTCGATACGTAGGGTCGCGCCCAGCGCGGCCCGGGCGCTGCCGAAGTTCTGCTCGGCAAAGCTCTCGCTTACCAACGCAGAGCGTTTCGCATCGTCGGAGTTGAACAGCCGTCCCGCGACGGGCACCAATCCAAACACCCTCGGGAACCCGGTACTGACGAACTGTACTCCCGTGAAGACGGCGTGATCCCGCAACTGGACGCCCAGTTCTCCACCGTCGTAATAGCTGAGATCCTCCAGGGTGTCCGCCTGTGCGCGCAGATCGACAAAATCCGCTCCGGTGACTCTGGGGCTGAGGTGGCCGGTGTTGGTGAAGCGCGTATCCACCGCGACAATGTGGTCGGCATCGCGGTACGGCAAGGGCGCCAGCAGGACCGAATGCACCACCGTGAAGATCGCAGTGTTAGCGCCAATCCCAAGTGCCAGGATCGCGATCGCGACGATTGCAAAACGCGGATGCCTGGCCAGCTGCTTGATGGTCAGTCGAATTTGCGTCGCCCAGTCCTGCATGACCGCTCCTTGGGGCTGTAACTGATACCTGTTCGCAACTGAAGCGAACACGGTCTGTCTCTCATTTACGCAGGACAGCGCAGCGATGTTCCAGGGACGTAGCAAAGCCCCTCTCGCACTCGGTGCGGAGCGGCATTGCTTCCTGATGTCAACGCAGTAGAGCGGCGGGCCATCGCTATCTCTTTCCTTTGGAATTCAGCTTGACTGCAGCGCGGATTAACTCCTTGAAGGCAGATGCATCGATCTTGTCGCCTTCGTGCAGATCAATCGCGCGCCTCACGTTGCCCTCCAGGCCGGAGTTGAAGATGCCCGCAGGGTCTTTGATGAAAGCGCCCTTGGCGAAGGTGAGCTTCACGTGAGTCTTGTAGGATTCTCCTGTGCAGACCATCCCGTTGTCATACCAGACGGGAACTCCCCTCCACTTCCATTCTTCCGTTATGTTAGGGTCTGCCTCTTTGATGAGCTTGCGGACGTGGGCGAGCGTCTCGCCACGCCAGTCGCCGAGCTCTGCGATTCTCTCGGTAATGAGCTGAGAAGGCGATTTGCTTTGACTGATATCGGTTTTTTTCATCTTCTACACCATAGAGTGAGTGTAAGGTTTGCCCGTCATTCGGCCATGATCGCGGTACGGGCGCGTCCCGCGCCATAGGGTCAGAACTCTAGTCTCGCCTGAAAGGCCACCATACGCGGGCTGCTGTCTCCACCCAATCCGACGCCCAGCAGTCCCGTCGGCGGCGATGTGGTGGAGGTAAGCGCACCGAATCCTGTCTGCGTGGAAGGCTGGCCCGGAATGCCGGCGTAGATATTGCTGGGCAAGGCGAAGTTGGGATGGTTGAAGACGTTGAAGCACTGCACATCGAAGCGGAGCTTCACGCGCTCGCTCAGCGGAAACCATTTCGTGAGATAAAAGTCGCTCCAGAAGAAATCGGGACCGCGCAGCGCGTTGCGGCCCAAGGTTCCGAACTGGCAATTCTGCGGAGTGTTGCCGCCATAGCAGGCGCCCGTGCTGGGATCGACGACGGACACGAACGCATTTGGATTCAGCCATTGAATAGTTCCAGGCTGCGTGACTCCAGGAATGGGGCCGCTGGCATAGAGCGGCACTCCAGGAACAATGCTCGCGTATTGTGGGCCGCTGCCTTGCAGGATGCCATTACCGTTCGCAGAGTAAGGCGTGCTTAGCACGGAGAACGGCAGGCCGCTATGCCAGAACACGGTACCGGAAACCTGCCAACCATTCACTGCATACCCCAGCGTTCTATTCTTGACTTTGAATGGGAGTTGGTACACGTACTGTCCCGTAATGTTGTTTCGGACGTCGTAGTCACAGGAGGCATAGTTGCGAGCCAGCTCGCCGGGCAGAGGTTCAAGGATGCCGTTTGAGGAGAATGACAGGAATCCTCCGTTGGAAACGTAATCGAGGCAGTGGCTCCAGGTGTAGTTGATCTGGCCCTGCAAGCCGTGCACCGGGCGCGTCATCGCAGTGAGTTGCAGTCCGTTGTAATTGCTGCCGGCACCCGTGTTTAGCTGTGTTACCGACGCAAATCGTGGGTCGGCTGGCTGCAGGTAGGGAAATGGCGCGAAGCAACCCGGACAAACCGTCTGATAGCCGTTTACTTCCGAGAGATAAGGCTCATCCACGGAGCGCGTGCCAACGTATTGCGCTTTGACGCTCGCGTTGTTGCCGATCTGATGCTCCAGGCCCAGGCTCCATTGCATGAAATACGGCGCGTGAAGCCGGCCGCTGGGAACGGCGGTGATGGAGACTGGCGGCAGGCAAGCCTTTGGATTCGCGATTGGGGATGCGCACGAAAGCTCGCCCTGGGCGAATCCTGCTGCGAAACTTTCGTTCGCGGCAGTCAGCGCATCAATGGCGCTGTTGGGTACTCCTGGCGCGATCGCCGTCCCACCGACCGTACCCAGCAACCCGCTTTGGAACGATGTGACATAGGGCGGGTTCATTCCGACCAGGTCGGCCACGCTTCCGGGCAGAAGATCGCTGAAGACACCAAAGCCGGCGCGCAGCACAGACTTCTCCTGAAACTGCCAGGCGATCGCCATTCGCGGCTGAAGAATTGCAAACGGTGTTGAGCTGAATAAGTGACTAAGATTGGTCTGAATCGCCTGATTCAGCGGCTGATTGACATCATGCGAAATGGAATCGAATGAGCCCGTCAGCCGTGCAATGTTGTCGTGAGGATTCAGCGGATTGGAGTTGTAGGTGCCCCGCAGGCCGAAGGTCCAGGTAAACTTCGGCGTCACTCGCCATGTGTCCTGCGCATACAGATCGACATTCAGGAAATTGAAGGGCTCGTTGGTTGTTTGCGGAAACGTCTGGGTGGCAGTCGAGGCGACGCCGTAAACAAATTGCGGTAAGTCCGTGTACGTCACCGTTGGCACAGTGCCCTCGCCGAAATCGAAATCATTCAAGCGAAAGATGCGGATGTTGGTGCCGAAGCGGAATTCGTGCGCGCCATGGCTCCATGCCAGATTGTCATTGATGAAGAAGCGTGTCGCTCGCCGCCCTTGCAGCCAGGTGTTGTCGAGACCGCCGATCGTCGTGAATGGTGCATTGGCTCCGACTCCCTGCAACACAATCGGAAACGCCGCCAGAGTTGCCGCGAAATCGCTGGGGGCAAACAGGCTCGAATACCACGAAAACGCGGGGTTGAAATAGTTGACCAGGTTCTGATTGAAGACATGCGTGTATCCGGCGGCAAAGGAATACAGCGGCTGCGGCGAAATCGAATTGAAGATGGGATTAATGGGATCGGTGTACGCGGCCTGTAACCCGGTGTCCGCTTGGAACCGGAACCATGCGCTGTTGTCGGCGTCGATGTTGTAGTCAACCCGGGCCGTCTGCACCTGCTCGTGGTCGTCGCTGGAATGCGAGACGCCCATGCGATTGGCGCAACCGTTGCCGTTTGGCGGATTGCCCGATGCTGGACTCCCATTCGAATTGAAGGGACAACCCAGCACCGCCAGCGGCGTGCCGCTGGTGTTGCCGTAGAGCGAAAACATCTTCTGATAGAAGGGCAGCAGTGCCGGCGCGGGCGAGTAATGCACCCCGGTGATTGCGTCGGTGCCGCCGAGGGGAAGTTGCTGCAGAACGTACTGCTGAAACGCCGGAGTAGGAACCGTTATGGTCGAGTAGATCGGCAGTGCAATTCGCGCCCACTCGTCGTCGAAGAAGAAGAACAGCTTGTCGTGGATAATCGGTCCGCCCAAGCTGCCGCCGAAGTGGTTCGCATTAGAAAAGGGCTTGTGATTGCCCGGAGTAGCATTCGTGAAGTAATCGGCCGCGTTCATGACCGAACCGTTCCATATTTCGTACAAGTTTCCGTGAAACTGGTTGGTGCCGGACTTGGTGACGTAGTTCACCTGCGACGCGCCGTACCTGCCCTGATCGACTGAATACGAAAGGGTGTTGACCGTCACCTCTGCAATCGAGTTCAGGCCGAGCACGAGATTGGTCGAAAGTCCGCTATTTAGGTTCGTGAGCGGATCGTTCGTCTCCAGCCCATCGACGATGTAGCCGTTCGCGAGTGCGGGCAGTCCATTGAACTCGACGTTACCGTAGCCGTTGCTACTACCCACGAAGTCGTTACCGCTTCCCGCTGTGTTGATCAAAGCGCCGGGCGCGAACTGCAACGGATAGGTCAAATCGCCTCCCGGATTCGGCAGGTTTTCCAGAGCGGGCGCGTTCAAGGTCGTGGTCGTATTAGCTTCCGTCGGATTGATGATGGGAGCCTGAGAGCTGACCTCGACCGTCTCCTTCGAATGTGCCACTCTGAGCGTGAGATTGACCGTTTGCTTCTGACCAAGGCCGGCGACAACATCCTGCGCCTGCTGCGGTTCGAAACCCGAAGCTTCCGCGCGGACCCAATAGCTTCCGGGTAACAGTTGCGGGAAATTGAATCGTCCGGCCGCGTCAGTGCGCACAGCGCGCTTCAGTCCCGTATCGCGGTTGGTAACGGTAACGGTGGCGCCGGGGACAACTGCACCACTGGAGTCCGTCACCTCCCCGAGGATGGCGCTGGTGGTTTCTCCCTGCGCGGACAATTTTGGGGAAAGCAGTAGAACAGTGGGCGCGGTCAACAGAGCAACGAAGAGTATTTCAGGCAGGAGGGCTTTCGATCTCACGGTCTTTCCTCGAACGCCGGATTGCACAACCGGGGACGGTGCGCTCCACGGCAAGCATCATACACCATGAGATGTTAACTACAGTAAACAACTGCAAAGAAATTATAATTTAGATATCCACACCTTCTCTGCTGTTTAGGCGCATTTTGCGTTCACCCATATTCGCTCCAGAGCAAATTGTTTGCCGCGACTCCGAGATTCCCACGCTGAAATCGCGCAAATCGCGTTGGGCGTTTTCATCATCTCTGCCATAGGATTCGCGCGCACTCTAACGGGATTGCCACCCCGTCGCGGTGTGGTATCACGCGCACCGTGAAGTCTGTCGCTGGACGTGTGCTGGATACGGTCGCGCGATAGACGCAGCCGCCGCGAGATGCGTCTGACAGCGGGCGAGTGCACTTCATTTCCACCCGCTCGGGATCGCCGTCGTTGATTCCGTCCGCATAGAGCTCAGCACGCACCGCATTCGGATCGAGATCGGTCGGAAAGATTTCGACTTCAAATTCGTGCTGCCCCGCGTTGCTTTCCACCCGCAAGGATCCAAAGCGCAACGATTCCCACCTCCGATCCAATTCATGCTGCCAGTCGATCATTTGCCTGCCCACTGCGCCTTTGTTCGCGGCGCGCTCACCGTAGGCCGCCGCGGCCGGAAGGTAGTGCTGTGCGGTGTATTCGCACACGGCACGGCTTGCGGAGAACTGCGGTGTGAGACGCGCCATGCTTTCCCGCATCCGCTGGACCCACGCGGTGGGAACGCCACTCTGGTCTCGGGTATAAAACTCCGGGATCACTTCGCGCTCAAGCAGGTCATAGAGAGCATTGGCTTCCGCCGCGTCCCAAGCGGGATCATCGCCATGTTCCCGGCCGTCTCCCAACGCCCACCCCACATCCGGTGTGTAGGCCTCCGCCCACCAGCCGTCCAGTTCCGAGAGATTGATGCCTCCATTGACCAGCACCTTCATACCACTCGTTCCGCAAGCCTCCCAGGGGCGTCGCGGTGTGTTGATCCAAACATCCACACCCCGCACCAGTTGCTCGGTCAGAAGCATGTCGTAGTCGCTCAGGAAAATGATGTGGGGACGGGTCTGTGGTTGGCGGATGAATCGTATCCATTCCTGAATCAGGGCTTGCCCTGGCTGGTCCTCCGGATGGGCCTTTCCGGCGAGGATGAGCTGTACCGGACGCTGGGCGTTACTCAACAGACGAAGCAGTCGCTGCGGATCGTGCAGTAGCAGATTTGGCCTCTTATAGGTCGCGAATCGTCGCGCAAAGCCCAGGGTCAACGCATTGGGATCGAACAAATGTTTCGCCTCTTCAATCGCCTCGGGCGACGCGCCTGAAACAGCCAGTTCCCGGGACAGTCGTCCGCGAGCGTATTCGACAAGAGTCTTGCTGGCGGCAGTGCGAAACTGCCACAGCTCGGCATCGGAGACCTGGCGAATGTCCTGCTCCAGGGCTTCGGTCGTTCCCAGCCAGCGGTCTTTCCCGCAGGCTTGCGTCCAAAGATCATCGGAAGGACCAGAGTCCCAGGTTGGCATGTGAACTCCGTTGGTCACGTGTTTGACGGGAACCTCGGCTTCCGGCCAGTGCGGAAACAGAGGCAGAAAGAGATGCCGGCTGACTTTTCCATGCAGGCGACTCACGCCGTTGACCGCCCCACTCCCACGAATCGCGAGATAAGCCATGTTGAAGCTCTCCGACGAGTCGTTCGGGTTCTGGCGGCCTAGAGCGAGCAAATCGTGAAGGGCAATGCCGAGTCTCTTATCCGCATACCACGCGAGGTATTGCTCGATGAGGGCGGGAGAAAAGCGGTCAAAGCCGGCGGCTACCGCGGTGTGAGTGGTAAAGAGATTACCCGCTCGCGTGACCGCCAACGCGACTTCGAAGGGCTGCCCGGTGTCGTCCATGAAGTTACGGGCACGTTCCAGGACGGCGAATGCCGCGTGCCCTTCGTTCAGGTGACAGACCTCCGGTTGGAGACCGAGCGCGCGCAGCAGCCGCCATCCGCCGATCCCCAGCAACAGCTCTTGCTTGAGGCGCAATTCCGGCCCTCCTCCGTAGAGCTCGCTGGTAATTCCTCGATGCGCGGGAAAGTTCGCCGCGTCATTGCTGTCCAGCAGGTACAGCTTCACCCTCCCGACCTGGACCTGCCAGGCGCGCAGCCAGACAGAGTATCCGGGCAACGCAATCTCCAGCCGCAACCACTCGCCGTTTGGTTGGCGCAACGGCGTGATCGGCAACTGTCCCGGATCGTTGTACGGGTAGAGAGCCTGTTGCGCTCCGTTTTTGTCGATCACCTGGCGAAAATAACCTTGCTGATAGAGCAGCCCCACGCCGACCACCGGCACGCCCAGATCGCTGGCGGCTTTGAGCTGATCGCCAGCCACATTGCCAAGGCCGCCCGAATAGATGGGAAGCGCTTCGCTCAACATGAATTCCATGCTGAAATACGCCACCGAGGTCAAAGGAGGTTGCGGATGCTGTTGCTGAAACCACGCTGGCTTCAGTGCTGCCTGACGTTTGGCCCCCAGCAGGTCATCAACGCTCTTACGGAAAGCAGGATCGCCCAGCACGCGCTCGATCTGGTCGCGTGAGACCGCCTGTAGGACAACCCAAGGATTTTGAGTGAGGTCCCACAATGTAGGATCAAGGGTACGCCATATTCCGTCGGTGGCATGATTCCAGGACCAGCGCATGTCCAGGGCAAGCTCTGCCAGGGAATCAAACCCCTCGATTTCGGTGGGTAGCAGGTTATAGATCGGGTGGCTGACGCGAGTTTGGTCGCTCACGAATTCTCCCTTGGGCTTGATGCCGTCAAAGCATCGCAGACGATTGCCTGCGCTTCCTCCAGGATGAGGCGCAGAGGATCCGCTTCCCGGAAGCTCTCCGCGCAAATCCTGTAGATGTCCTCAGTTCCTGACCGATGCAGCTAAACTCCTGTTTCCGGCGATCATCTGGTTCTCACCGCTGTCTCACCAAGACCGTTCTCCCACCGGCAAGCTGTGCGCCGGCGCTCTAACTTACATCATAAGGAGCAAGAATTAGGAAGTTGTAAAGATGCGATTAATTCCTGCTGTCCGTGCGATAGGTATCATGGGGGACTTCAGGCTGTGGCAGTCTTAAGTTCGCGTCCGTGTTCTGGACGCCAAGCTGCCAAATGGTTCGTCGCCTGGGTCCGAAAGATACTGGGCACAGGAGGGCTCGCCTGGGAATTAAGAAGCGCAACTGAGATGCGCAGATTCTGTAGCCAGAAGTCGGAAGCGCGGCTATCCTATCGGCGTCGCTACCCGCGATCGGAAATGCCGACTCCATTGTCAAGTGAGACTGCGATGGATCGAACCCGCGACCGGCGCAAACCACGCTGTGACGCCACTCCCGGTACCGATCTGGCGCGGCAGTCGTTTGTCATTCTCAGCGTGGTGGCGCTGGGTTATGCGCTGCTAGCCGGCCTGCGTACGGCGGCGGACTACGACCTGGGCTGGCAACTGGC
>Ga0187871_10003466_pt1 | contig 12245 bp, 14 predicted proteins | sample June2016WEW_16_1_FD_132988 | JGI IMG/M metagenome (GOLD analysis project Ga0187871, IMG submission 132988) | Peatland microbial communities from SPRUCE experiment site at the Marcell Experimental Forest, Minnesota, USA - June2016WEW_16_10 | ecosystem: Environmental > Terrestrial > Soil >... | reverse complement strand
TCTGCTGCGCGAGAATATCGAGCGGCGCTTCGGGGATCTCGGTGCGGTCGAGCACGCCGGCGCGAATGGCTCGCACCACGGCGCCGCATTCGATTAGCTCGTCGCGCGTGGTGGCGAAGAGGCGGCCGTGGGGACGCGCGCCCACCCAATGGCCGGAGCGGCCGATGCGCTGCAAGGCCACCGCGATGGAGCGCGGCGAGCCGATCTGGCAGACCAGGTCGACCGTGCCGATGTCGATACCGAGTTCCAGCGATGCCGTGGCCACCACCGCGCGCAATTCGCCGCCTTTGAGACGGGCTTCCGCTTCCAGGCGCAAACGGCGCGACAGGCTGCCATGATGCGGCAGCACGGCCTGTTCGCCGAGGCGCGCCTGAAGCTGGTGCGCGACGCGCTCGGAAAGGCGGCGCGTGTTGACGAAGACCAGCGTGGTGCGCTGCGCGCGGATCAGATCGGCCACGCGATCGTAGACTTCCGCCCACATTTCGTTGCTGGCGACGGGGCCGAGTTCGTCCTTAGGAACTTCGACCGCCAGTTCCATATCGCGGCGATGGCCTACGTTGACGATGTGGGCGCCTTCGCTGAGGAATCGGGCCACTTCTTCGATGGGTTTCACCGTGGCGGAGAGGCCGATGCGCTGCGGTTTGGGACCGCCCGCGGCCGCAACCAGCGTATCCAGGCGCGCGAGCGTGAGGGCCAGGTGCGAACCGCGCTTGTCGTCCGCCACGGCGTGGATCTCGTCCACGATGATGGTGCGGGTGGTGCGCAGCATGTCGCGCGGTTTCTCGGCGGTGAGCAGGATGTAGAGCGATTCGGGCGTGGTGACCAGCACGTGCGGACGCTCTTTGCCCATCCGCTGGCGCTCCCACGCGGATGTGTCGCCGGTGCGGACGGCGGCGCGGATGGGCGCCAGTGGAATGCCCTGGGCGGCGGCCGCGGCGGCGATTTCGGAGAGCGGCACTTCCAGGTTGATGTGGATATCGTTGCTCAGCGCCTTGAGCGGCGAGACGTACACGACTTCGGTCTGGTTAGGGAGCGGGCCGAGACGGGCGGCGCGCACCAAGCGGTCGAGACAGAGCAGAAACGCGGCCAGGGTTTTGCCGGAACCGGTAGGCGCGGAGATGAGGATGTCGTGGCCCGCGCGGATCTCCGGCCAGCCCAGCACTTGCGGTTCGGTGGCGGCGGCGAAGCGCTGGGCGAACCAGTCGCGCACCAGGGGGTCGAAGTCGGCGAGGGGGAACACTGGTTCTATTTTAACGGCTGCGTGGCTGCGCGTGCGCTGTAGGAAAGGCTCTTGAGGCGTCGCAGGCCAGGGCCGTGCGGCAGTCAGTCAGTTTTCTTCGCGTCCCGTTTCTTTTCCCGCCGCCGTTTCAGCGCGCGTCGTCCTTCACAAAAGCGGCGCGCGGGACGCTCAGGAGTTTCCCCAGGGCATTGTCGAAGCGTTCCCATTCCGTATTGGTGGGGACGCGCGTCGCTGGCAGTGGTTCATGTTGTGACATCCTCCCAATCGGCTCGGTGCCGCTTGAGGAAGTGGGTAGCGGAGCCGTAAGATGAATTGTGTAGATGCTCCGCTTTCTCGTGTTCGATGTCCTGTTCTTCTCCCAACTTGCTGGCCCAGCGTCCCGAACGAAGTTGTCTAGCAGCATGCTTTATCCGAAGGCTGATTGAGTAAATTGCAACCTTTTCAAAGCCACGTTCAACTTCTGAATCATCACACTCGGAATATCCGTACGCTTTGAAAATATCTATGAGTACATCTACCGAATCGCTTAACGGGAAACCGAGTGGCCAGTATATCCCGTACCCTGGTCGCGGCCACCACCAGTTGCTATAATCCTCAAACGCGAAAGCAATGCAGTTGTACGTGTCGGTTGGATCGCTTTCTTCCGAATAGGAGGTGCCAACAAGCGCAGGAAAGAGTGACTCAACCTCCTCGATCGAAGCCATGAGCTATTTCAAGTATCCCTTGTCCCTGCCCCACTTCAACCAAGCCTCACGCGCTTGCTCTATATTGGCCCCTTCGGGGACGGGATCGCTCTTAGTCATGAAGCGAAGCGCCCAAAACCAATGTCCCCGCCTCGATTCAAGTTCTTCGAGCACCAGTGGCACGGCGGCAGCGCCCATAGCGATTATCGACTGGTAGGCGCTGTGCAGTATCTTGTCGTCAGAAGAGGATAGAAACTTAGTTTCGTTCCTCCATTGCGTGGCGAGGGCCGTGAATTCGGCGCGTAGTTTCTCAGCCCGGAGTCGCGCGAACAGTTTTTGGCCGTGGACATCCGCTACCGAAGCGCGCATGTAATGCAGGCTCTCGCAATTAGCCGCAACGTGTGTGTTATATCCAGCGCCAAGAAATCCACCGACGATTTCGTGGATGTTATCTTGGAGTTCAGGGCATAGCCTTGTGCGGCGAGACCATGCATCCCGGCCAGATCTTATAGGCGATTTTGGGGATGAGCTGGAATCCCAGTCATAGTGAGGCTCCCCCTCTTTACGATACGCCTTTTGCCGCCATCGGAAGTACCGCTTTCCGCAATCCTCCGCTGATGTCGTTGCCATGATTTTTATATGCCAAGATCCGGGATATTTGTACCCCGTAGCACTTTGCGCAGGCTTTCGTCCTTCGCTTGCGCTCTGTCCACAACTTCTCCTAGCGCCTTTAGATCCTCGCCATCGAGCACAACAAAAAAGTCCCTATGCCCCTCGTCACCATGATAGCTAACTTTAAGGGTGTGGGTGAGGACGGCGCTGCCCGGGCCGGACGTTATGTCGTCGCCAAATACCGGGCGGATGTCTGACAGGATCATTGCCTCGCAATACAGGCGCTCCCCCTCGCGCTGCAATCTGGAGGCTTTTGAAATCATGCTGAGCGATTTCACGTTCAACAGGCGCTTGAATCGATCACGAATTGCCAACTCATCCGCATTGGCCGCCGTCTTTATATCCGGGATCTCAAGAATTGCCTCGGCCAACTCGCCCACGAATCGCGATGGCGATGCATCGGAGAATTCGCGCACATAGTACAGAGAATAGACCGTGCGCACGATGATAATCAGATCTTCGATTGGGATGCCAGAAACACTGTCCGCTATCTGCGCGGCCATTTCTTGGGGCTGTGGGACAATCTTGGCGGCTCCAAGCGCATCAATCAACCCACTGGCCATGGGGTCGGAGAGGCTGCAAATCTTGAGCATTCCGGGGATGTGTTCATTTGGTATTCGGAGAGCCATTACGATGCAGCATATCCAGTATCGTTCGTCAAGTCAAACCTGGCATTGGCCTTCCACACCGTGGTTTCCGGTAGGCAAGCGTTCACGCTTCCGCCTCCACCTTGACGGGCAAGCGGTCCCACGTCAACCGCTTGCCCCCAATTTCGCGGACCACCGCGGAATTTCAGCAAGGTCGTTCTGCGCTTCGGCGAAAAGACCGGCGCGGCGTCATCAGTGCATCTCGCGAAGCCATACCGCCTTGCGTCTTTCCATGTCGGCTTGCGATTCCTCGGCTGAGAAGAATTCACCGCGGTCAAACTGCCCGAACGGCCGTTCGATCTTTGCGGCTATCTCGGCCTTGTGGTCCAGGAGCCACTCCTCTTCGGAATGCAGCATCCGCAAAGCCCGCTCAATGACTTCATCCGGGCTCTGGTAGGCGCCCGTTTGCATCGCCTGGGCGATCAGTTCTTCATTCTCCGGTCGAAGCGTAATCGTCATGCGCGCCCTCCTGCTGTTGTCGCAACTTCCGCCTTACGCGTCTACGTGGGTGCTGAAGAAGCGGTCGAGCGCGACCTTGTTGCGGGAGGCCAGTCCCGCGGATAGCTGCCGCATTTCGGCGGGCGGCAGCGGTTTGAAAGCTTTCGCCAGCGCCACGTTCTGGTCGATGAATTCGAACTTCGGCATCCCCGCCACGGCCAGCGTCACGCCCGGCAGCGAGAGCGAATAGTAGAGCAATTTCTCGGGCGGCGCCTGGCCCACCAGCGCTTCCTGCGCGAAGATCTTCATGGCGATCACGCCCATCTTCTTGCGGGCCGCCACCGGCAATGCCACATCTTCGAAGCTGGTTTTCAGATCCGCGTTCAGCACCATCCCGCCCTTGCCGCTCTGCATGCCTGCACGCGCGGCGTTGAGCGCCATCTGGGTGCAATCGAAGTCGTGGCGCTCGAGCGCCGTCTTCAGAACGACCGGATCCGTGTGGCTGGTGATGCCGATGAAGCGCGTCACCTTCTGATCGCGCAACTTCAGCAGGACCTTCAGGACGCCGTCGGGCGCTTCCACTTCGCCCAGGTCTTTCTCGTCGGTCAGGCTGTGAACGTGGATGAGGTCGAGGTGGTCAGTCTGCAAGCGCTTGAGGCTGCCTTCCAGAATGCGCTGCGCTTCGTCGCCTTTGCGCGCCTCGATCTTGGTGGCCAGAAAGATGCCTTTGCGGCGAGTCTTCATGACCTTGCCGATGCGCTCCTCGCTACGGCCGTTGCCGTAGCTGTAGGCGGTGTCCATGTAGGTGATGCCCAGGTCGAAGGCGCGGTTGAGGGCTTCGAGGGCTTGGTCTTCGTCCGGATACATGAGAAAGCGGCTGCCTCCGCCCATGGCCAGGATGGAGACGCGCGCGCCGGTGCGTCCGAGAACGCGGGTGGGGATGGCATCCGTGGCTGCGAGTGCGGTAGCGCCGGTGATTGCCGCGGTACCCAGAAAGTCACGCCGTGAGATCTTCATAAGGTCAGCTTAGCTCAGTGTGGGCAGGCCGGCGGACTCGATTCTCAATCTCGCGATCTGCCGGCGACCAAGCGCGCGGGTACCTGGGGAGCCACAGCAGCAGTCCGGCCGCCACCAGCGTGGTTCCCGCCAACAGGGTCAACAGCGACGCGTACGATCCCGTGGCGTCGAAGGCTTTGCCCATCCAGACCGGACCGATGGCGCCGGCAATGGCGTAGGCGGTCCAGGTGAATCCATAGAGTGTCGAAAACGAGCGCAAACCGAAGTAGCGTGTCAGGAGGTATGGCGTCAGGTCGGCCTCGGCGCCTACCCCCAGCCCGATCAGCATGGCCGCGGCCATTCCAGGCAGACTCGAGCCGGCGCGCGCGAGCAGGAAAATGCCACTGGCGGCGATCGCGCACAGGCAGAAGCCAACGCGAGGCCCGAAGAAACGGTCGAGTAGGAAGCCGGTGATGAGTCTTCCGACGAAGCTGGCCAAACCCAACAGCGAGGCTGCCAGCGCGGCATTCCCCGCAGGCACGCCCCGGTCCGTCAGCAGCGGCGAGAGGTGCGTGATGGCGCCGTTCATACTTACCGAACTGAGGAACAGTGTACCGATCAGAATCCAGAAAGCGCGGGAGCGCATGCCTTGCGATACGGTCGCGCCGCTCAGCGCCGGGTTCGTCCGGACGCTGGGGTGGGGCCGCTCGCGGACGAAGAGGGCGGTCAGCGGAAGTCCCAGGAGCAGCACCAGTGATCCAAGGACAAAGTACGCCGCCCGCCATCCGTATCCGGCAATCAACGTCTGCGCAATCGGAGGGAACACCATAGCTCCGGTGCCCACACCGGCCATCACCAACGCCAGCGCCAAGCCGCGCCGCCGGTCGAACCAGGTGACGACCGCGCGCGAATAGCCCATCTGGGTCGTGCCATTTCCGACGATGCCCAGCAACACGAAAATCGCGTACAGATGCGTCAGCCGCGGAGTCAGGAAGCCGAGCGATGCGAACGCCACGCCGAAGACGGCCATGCAGGGCAGAATCACGCGGCGCGGCCCGAAGCGGTCGAGCAGGTGCCCGAGCGGCGGCGAGCATACCGCCACGGTCAGCGCCGCGAATCCAAACGCGGCCGAGATCGATTCGCGGCTCCATCCGAAAGCGCCGCTCAGAGGCTTCAAGAAGATGCTGAAGGTGAAGACCAGCAGCGAGCCGAAGCTGACCATGGCTCCGCAATAAGCCGCCAGGACCACCAGCCATCCCGGATAAATGCGGGGGGCGCTAGCTTCGGACATAGCCGTGAAGGGCCGTGCGCTTCCCTCCCACGCGGTGGGCCTCGTCGGAGAGCGCGTGCACGCCGCTCGAGTCGATCCACCGATTGTAGAAGTTGAACAACGCGCACACGGTGATGGCGAGATAGATGGCGTCGTCTTCCCAGCCGACGGCGTAGAGTGGCTTCATATCTTCGGGCGCGATGCGCGGAGAATCATGATTCACCTTGTCGACGAAGCGGAACAGGGCCTTGTGTTTTTCATCTAGCTTCGACGTCTCCAGGTCGCGCAACACACCCCAGACCAGATCCTCGTCTCCCAACAGTTCCGCCGCGACCGCGGCGTGCGACTTCAGTCAAAACGGGCAATCGTTGCGATACGAGGTAAACGCGGCGATCAGCTCGCGGATGCCCGGACTGAATGCCCCCGGGCCGCGCAGAATCTCCTGCGTGAAACGGGCCAGGTGCTCGGTCGCCTTGGGCAGATAGGCGAACATATGCCAGATCTGCGGATACTCGGACCCGCTCTCCTGCATCATGCGGATCATGTCCGCATACGGCCCCGGCTCGGGATGCTGTTCCACGCCGGGGAGGAACATCGGCTTCATTTTTGGGTCGGGCACGAGACTTCCTTACTCTGAGAATGCACAGCCGCCGCTGGAGCGGACAAGAGCCTGAAGGATTATCACATGCGAGTGCAGCAGCGTCAATACTGAATAGATATTAGTTACCCGGCGCGGAAGGTAGGCAGCGCGGTCGCAATCCGGAAACGCAGCTTGGCGTGCGCGCACCGCAGCGCCCGTTCCACCTCCGCCGGATCGCCGGCGCGCGCGAAGATGAACCCCAGGTACGACGCTCCCTCCGGCAACGGCACCAGCGCCTGGCCCACTTTCGCGGTGACGATCACGTCGTCCACGCCCTCGACGGCGCGAGCTTCGGCGAGTCCCGCGACATCTTCATACACTCCGCCGCGCGGAATCGGAATCATCATCACGCCCGACGCCCGATCCGCCAGCGGCAGCGCGGCAATGTCTTCGCCGACGGCGTGCCGCAGCACCAGTTCCTCAAGCGGCATGCCGGCGCCGAAGCGCAGCGCTTTCGAGCACAACCCACCGATGGGTCGCGCCGCCACTTCTAACATCCAGACACCGCTTTCGTTGGAACGCAGCTCGGCGTGGAACGGCCCGTGATACAGGCCCAGCGCGCGCACCGCTCGCTCCACAGCCGCGCGCATGCTTTCTTGCGCCGCGACGCTCGCTCGCGACGGCGTCACATAAATCGTCTCTTCAAAGAAGGGACCTTCCAGCGGATCGGGCTTGTCGAAGATCGCCAGGATGCGGGGCGCGCCGTGGGTGACGATGCCTTCCACGGCGAATTCACGCCCCGGAATGTAGGCTTCCACCTGCAAGTATTGGCTCTGCTGCTCGCGCGCCAGCAGCCTCTGGATGCGCGCGAAGGCCGCCCGGAATTCGTCCGCATCGTTGGCGCGCATCACACCCCGGCTGCCGGAAAGGCCCAGCGGCTTGAGCACGCACGGGTACGGCGCGCGGCGCGCGGAGGCGTCCGGCCCCTCGGCCAGCGATACGCGGAAGAATTGCGGCACCGGCAGTCCCGCCGCCTGAAAGAGTTGGCGCGCCAGGTACTTGTCGTTACAGGCGCGCACGGCGGCCGGCGGATGGAATGGAATTCCGAGCGCACTCGCCACTTCCGCCGCCAGCACGGCAGGCGCATCTCCCACTGCCGCGACCGCATCGAATTGCCGGCCTTGCAACGCCGCCATCGATTTAGACACGTCCGCAAACCGCACCGGGATGGCGTGGTCGCCCCACGGATCTCCGAGCCTGTGGCAATGATCCGTGGCCAGCGTCAGATGCACGCCCAGCCGCCGCGCGGCATCGGCGAAAACGCGGATCTGATAGCCGGTGGTCGCCGCGAACAGCAGCAGCCGCGCCACCGTCACTCCTCCGTCCGGAAGGATTCCATGGTGCGCGGATTGTAGGCCCAGTGGAATTCCAACTCGTAGGCCAGCGAGCGCGCCAGGCCATCGAGGTCGGGAAACAGCGTGGCGTTGGTGATGTTCATGCGGTACAACTCGCGCAGGCCGGTTTCGCGCACCTTGCCGGCCGGCAGGATGAACTTCGCCATCATGTTCTTGGGGTCGCGGTATTTGCGCACGATCTCCTCCATGGGCTTATCCAGCACGCCCGGCAGGGCGAAGGTGCCGGATTGCGCGATCAAGCGGCGGTTCATGGTGTCCGGCTCGCCCAGCCAGATGAACTCGCGGTCGCCCTTCAGAAAATAGCGCGCAAAATTGCCCTTGCGCCGCGGGTCCATGCTGCGCGTGGGGACGGCGGGCTTTCGCGATTTCGTGGAACGGCGGATGCCGCCCGCGCTGATATCGGCGGGATTGAGGGCCCACACGGCTGCGTCGCCGGTGGCGCGCTGCAGCGCGAAGAAGGCCGCCACGTAAGGCGACCAGGTGAAATCCAGCAGGCGCGTGGGCGCGCCATGATGCTGCATCAGGGCCAGCCACTGAAACTCGTCGTCCGGGTCGGGAGGCTGCGTCAAGAACTGGTGCGCCTTGCGCTTGAACACGCGCAGGATGCGCCCCTCCTGCTGCGGCCATGCGCGCGAGTCGATGTGAAAGTTGTGGAAGTAGCGCGAGAGCGCACTGGCCAGCGGCCAGGCCTCTTTGCGATGCCCGCGAAACGCCCAGTTGGAATACGGCGAGCCGGTGATGATCTTCAGAAACTCGTCCCACGATTCGAGGCGGTGTTGCTTGTAGATGGTGGGGATGGTGGGCGACATGGTCCCCATCATTTTCCCATCATTCACGATGGGCACGCGGTTTCACAGCCCAAGCGGGTGTGCGACACAAAAGTGGAGAGGCGTGAAAACTCAAAGAAAGCCGCAAGATCCTTGCGTACCCGTACTGCAGGCCGCTCGGTGAGCCGCGCCGGGCGAGAGGAGACGCGCTTCCCCGCCGCAGACGGTCTCGGGCGCCGCGGTTTTGTACACTTCGTCAGCTCAGGAAGACTTCCGGCCGCCTCGCTTTTATCGGCGTTTCATCGGCGTTCATCGGCGGCCAATATGGGGTTTTCGTATTCGCGTTGGACCGGGACAAAAGCACATTTGGCCGCCGATGAACGCCGATGAACGCGGATAACCCTGAGGTGCTGCGATCCGGCGGTGCAAGTGGCGTTGCCGGAATCTCCACTTTTATGTCGCGCACCCAGCCCAAGCTCACTATGCGAGGCAAGGCGCACACGCTCGATGCTGTCGTGATCCGGTTTGCGGTAGATGAGAACGAGATCCGGCCTGATGGGGCAGTCGCGTTGATGGTCCCCGGACAGTTGGTGATCGAGATTCCGCCGCGGCAGGCGCATTTCTCGATTGTCGTCGCGCTGAAAGCGTGTGGTGTAATTAATCTCCCGCATTCAGACTTCGCAGCAGTTTGTCCGGCTTGCCAACCTTGACCAGTTCGCTCCGGCGCGCGGCTTTCATCGCTGCGACGGTTTCGGCGTTGGGATTGAGCGGCCCGAACGGCAGGGCCTTTTCCGCCGCGACGCGCACCAGCCATCGATGCTGGCGCGAACGACGGAATTGCCAGCCATTGCGTTAATTTCTTCTTGAGCCGCGTTTTAGCCCAAGGGCCGGGAGGTATCCAGCTTCCTCGGCCTGCGAACTGGTTCAACGCGCTTGGACGGGACGTGGAGATCGTCGCCAAATTATCCCCGCGCAACCAGAGCGTTCCTCGGTACTTGGCTTACCCGGACGTTCAGAGACGGCGCTTGAGGTCGGCCGAGCTGGGTCGACAACAATTAAGTGTTGTTAATGAATGTAGTGGGACGGCTCTGGCGGATGGAGAATTGGCTAAATCCGGAAGCCAAAATGGAAATTCCGGTTAAGGAGCACTCATGAACGGGAAATTTGCCGCGGTGCCGCTCACCCTTTTGCCAGCTCTCTGTCTTAGCCTGGGCATGTCAGTCGCCGGAGCAGAAGACAATCCTCTTGTGACGTTGCACGTATCAGACTTTCACTGTGCCGGGGGCAGTCACCCTCTCAGTTGAATCCATAAACGACTCCGGGACGGTATCGGGTTACTATACTGATGCATCCGGCGATACCACCAGTCTCATACGAGCCAGCAACGGGACCATAACCACCTATGCGGATCCCAAAGACACCAGTAGCCCGAGCTACACCCAGGGCGGACAAATCAACAAGAATGGATTGGTGGCTGGCGAGTATTTCAATACGGCGGCAATTACCTATGAAGGATTTGTTTACAAAAGCAGTACTGGAACGTTCAGCAGTTACCAGGTGCCGGGTGAGCCGCAATATACCAGCACAGGGCTAACCGCTATTAACGATAAAGGGAACCTCTGTGGATTCATCTTCCCTCCACCTTATACTCTGACGAGCGCTTTCATAGAGGTTAGCGGCACTGTTACGATCTTCTCTGTCAATAGCGCTGCGACATCCGCCTGCTATGCGCTGAATGACGCGGGAACGGCCGTGGGGTACTATCCGGATTCCTCCGGAGTTTATCACGGCTGGATGCGCACGGCGACCGGAACGATTACGACGATCGACGTTCCCGGAGCGTCGACGACGCCGGGCACGGCGCCTTGCGGAACAGCATCGGTTGCAGGCACGGTAGTGGTGGGAATTAACGGTGCGGGATACGTCTCCGGTCATTACTGGGACACATCTTATAACGAACATGCTTTCATTCGAACCCCCAGCGGAAGTTTCATCCGCATCAATGCGCCGGGCGCTTATCAGACCTCCGGCGGCAGACTCAACGATCATGTGGTGCTGGTCGGGCATTATTTGGATAGCTCTTGCAATTGGACCGGGTACATAGCCACGCCTTAAATCGGCGGCTGCATCGGCGCGCGGCCCGAGTGTAGCCAGGATCTCCAGCTACCGGCGGGCAACTCAAGCCGTTTGGTTCAGCACATCGGCCAGCTTGTGCGAGATGGGCTCACCGTCGAACAGACGGCTACTGCGAGCGCCGGTAGCCCAATTCGAGAAGCGTCCGACCGGCCTGCGGAAGCTCCGCTCGGGTGACGCCGAGCGAGCTCAAAAGCAACGAACGCCAAGAGAGCTGGCTGCCTGTCTTTGCGGCTGATCCAAAGTAGCCAGCGGGCAGGCCGACTTGCGATGCCCGCGGAACGCCCAGGGGGAATACGGCGAGCCGGTGATGATCTTCAGGAAGTCGTCCCAAGACTCCAGCCCGTGTTGCTTGTAGATGTTTCTTGCCCTACGGTGCGCCGGAGAACGGGAAGTGACATAATTATGGCATGAGCGTCCGAACCACGATCGACATCCCAGACGATCTGCACGCCGCGCTCCGGCAGCGTGCAGCCGCGGAGCGCACCTCGATTCGTTCGCTGATTACCGGCGCCATCGAGAGCACATTCCGCCCGCAGCCATCGCGACCCGTGACAGGACCACTGGTGGGGAAGAAAGGCAAGCCCGCCGCCGGCAGTCCCGACAGGGAGAATCCATACGACATCTTATTTGCCTGACCTAAACGTGTGGCTTGCGTTGAGTTGGGCCAACCACATACACTCCGACGCCGCGTGGACTTGGTTCTCCCGGCAGGAGGACAACCGTTTCTTCTTTTGCCGGTTCACGCAAATCGGGCTGTTGCGACTGCTGGCAACATCCGCGGTGATGGGCAAGGACGTGAGGACCATCGGCGAAGCCTGGAAGGTGTACGACCGGTGGCTTGAGGATTCGCGGGTCGGAATCCGGCAGGAGCCGGTTGAACTTGAGGCGGCCTTCCGTACGGCAACCCGTCCGGTTTCGCGGCTGTCGTCGCCGAAAGCGCTTGGCGATTGCTATCTGATGGCGGTCAGCCGGGTCGCAGATGCTACGCTCGTGACGTTTGACAGGGGCCTGGCATCCGCATGCCAGAAATCCCATCAGCGCGTGATGGTGCTGGAGCCTACATTGGCCGGAGGTTGAGAGCGGGGTCTGGCATCACGCGATCGCGAAGACCGCGTAATAGTCGCAGCACGATCATGCGCCAGCCGCGAAAGAATGGCTCAAATGGCTTAAGGCCGGCGTTTGTTACCATAACGAATGAGGACTTCCTATGCAGGTGATCGAGCTGACCGTTACGGATGAACAGGCGGCGGCGCTGAGGGCCAGAGCGGCAGCGGGCCTTACCCTCGAGACATGGCTGAACAAACTGGCTAGTGCGGAATCGGCCGCGGAACATCCCCTGCAAACCGCGGCGGACATTGTTATCTCCCACATGCGCAACGTACCGCCTGAGGTCATGGCGAC
>Ga0187871_10003465_pt1 | contig 12246 bp, 8 predicted proteins | sample June2016WEW_16_1_FD_132988 | JGI IMG/M metagenome (GOLD analysis project Ga0187871, IMG submission 132988) | Peatland microbial communities from SPRUCE experiment site at the Marcell Experimental Forest, Minnesota, USA - June2016WEW_16_10 | ecosystem: Environmental > Terrestrial > Soil >... | reverse complement strand
GCGATCTGTTCGCCATCTATTGGGACGCGAAGACCGGAAAACTCTCGGCCATCAACGCCAGCGGATGGGCGCCGGCGGGGCTCACCATCGACTTTCTCAAATCGCAAGGACAGACGACCATGCCGCAGACGGGCATCCACTCGGTGACTGTGCCGGGCTGCGTGGATGGCTGGGCCAAGTTGCACCAGCGCTTCGGCAAACTGCCATGGGCCGAGTTGTTCCAGCCGGCAATCTATTTCGCCGATCATGGCTATCCGGTGACGGAGATGATCGGCAACGCCTGGAAGATGGAGGAAGCCAAGCTCGGCAACGACCAGAATGGGCAGCGCATCTTCCTGCGCGACGGCCACGCGCCCAAAATCGGTGAGGTGTTCCGCGATCCGGAAATGGCCGCCGCTCTGAAGCTGCTCGCCAGGCAGGGCGCCACGGCATTCTATAAGGGCGCCATCGCACAAGCCATTCTGAAAACCAGCGAGCGCCTCGGCGGTAAGATGACTGCCTCCGATCTGGCCGAGTTCCAGTCGGAATGGGTCGAGCCGATTTCCACCGAGTATCGCGGGTGGAAGGTTTACGAACTGCCTCCCAACGGCCAGGGAATCGCGGCGATCGAGATGCTGAATCTCTTCTCGCAATTTCCGATGGCCGAGTATCCGGCGCGCGGCGCGGGGGAACTGCACACCCAAATCGAAGCGCAGAAGCTGGCCTATGCCGATCTGCGGAAATATGTCGCCGACCAGCGGTTCGCCAAAGTGCCGTTATCCGACCTGATGTCGATGGACTATGCGCGCGAGCGCGCCAAACTGATCGATCTGGGCCGCGCGCGCTGCGATGCGGCCGCGGGAGACCTGCCGGTGATCCGCGGCGACACGATTTATATGTCGGCGGTGGATCGCGACGGCAACATCGTCTCCTTGATTCAGAGTGTCTACGACCACTTCGGCTCAGGCGTAGTGGTGGACGGCTACGGATTCGCTTTACAAAATCGCGGCGGGCTGTTCCTTCTCGATCCTGCGCATCCCGACGCGCTGGCCCCGCGCAAGCGCCCGCTGCATACGATTATCCCGGCGTTCATGGAGAAAGGCGATCTGCATGTGGGGTTCGGCATCATGGGTGGGCTAAACCAGGCGCAGGCCCACGCGCAGTTCATTTCCAACATCGTGGACCACGGGATGAACATCCAGATGGCTTTGGAGGCCCCGCGCTTCACGAAAAAAACTTTCGGCGGCTGCGACGTTTCCATCGAAAATCGCATCCCGCCGGAAATTAGGGAGGCGCTTACCGCGCGCGGCCATCAATTGAAAGTGCTGGGCGATTTTGCGAGCGATATGGGCGGCGGACAAGCGGTGGTGCACGACGCCTCCACGGGCGTGAATTGGGGCGCATCCGACCCGCGCAAAGACGGCGCAGCGGTGCCCGAACCGGCGCCGTACTTCACCGGCGCCAAGAAGTAGGCCAGCCGCCCGGATGGCCGAACTGTGGTAGATATCGAGAGTGACCGAATTCCTCGCGCTGGCGCTGGCCTGGTTTTTCCAGCCCGCCCAAACGCCGGCGCCACCCGCGTTTCACGCCTACTCGTACGATAGCCAGGTGCTGGGGGGCGCGCGAACATACCGCGTCCTGCTGCCGTCCACGTACGCGAAATCTCGGCAACGCTATCCGGTGGTGTATTGGCTGCACGGCGTGCAACCGGAACCCGAGGCGCGCGAAGCGAGGCTGGCCGCTTACGCCGCGGCGCACGACGTGATTCTGGTGGACGGCGGACCGGAGGAGTCCCAGGGCCAGGGACCTTTGTACTTTCCGGAGCTGGTGGAGCAGATCGACGGCACGCTGCGGACGGTGGCCGACCGCGGCCATCGCGGGGTTGCGGGGATCGGCGCCGGCGGTTTCATGGCCTTGCTGCTGGCCGGCAAATTTCCCGACCTGGTGGGCAGCGTGTCGAGTTTCGAAGGGGCGCCGGAAGCATTCATCGGCCCCGACGGGTTCCCGGCCGAGTACAACCACGACGACATGTTCGATAACTACGACGGCGTGCGTATTCGACTGACGCGCAGTTCGGCCGATCTGTTGTCCTTTTATCACCGCCGTCTGGACGCGATTTGGAACTACACCCGCGCCGCCTTCGAAAGCGCCACCTTCCTTGCCGGTCAGGACCTGGCGGAGATCGATCGCACGCTCGATTTCCACATGACCTCTTTCGCGCTGCCACTTCCCACGCCCGCGGTGTTCAGCCATGCCGACGCCTGGCCGAATTTCACGGTGTGGGGATGGGAGGTGGTTTCCGGCCGCAAGCAGCCGGGATTCACGGTGCTGGAGAATGTCTCCAACACCGGCTTCCGATCGTCGGTGCGGCAATACCTGCCCGCGGGCGCCACCATTCCGGAAGTAAATCTCTCCATCGGGTCGCCGGCCATCTATCCGCCGGGCATCATACTCACCGTGACTTACATTCACCTGATCGATGGCAAAGTTCGTCACACCGATCAGCGCGTGGATGCCCATGGCCGCTTGAATTTCGAGCTCAGCGGCGACGCCTGGGAGGTCGGCGTGTCCAACGGTCCGCTGCTCGCGGTTGCCGGGTATGCCGTTGCCGGCGCCGATTGGGCCACTGCCGGACAGCCGGTGAATCTCAAGGTCCGCTTCTGTAACAAAGGCGGCAACAAGACGGGCACCTCGTTGATTCGCTGGGAGAGCCCCAATCCCGGAGTGAGGTTCGCCTCACCGGAAGGGCGGCTGTACGCGCTGGCGCCGGGGGAATCGGCCAATCTATCGGTGACGTTTACGGTCAACGACAAGGCGCGCGCGGCGGTGAAAATTATCGCCGTGTCGGGCGCGACCCGCATGGCGATTGACGTTCCGCTGTTTCCTCCCGCCGAGCCGGCTACCGATTTTCAGATCGCCGATGGGCGCTCGCTCACCGTTTTTCAGCATGCCACCGAAAAGGCGAGCGTACGATATGGCGAAGGTAACGGCGACGGCCACGCCGCCCCGGGCGAGACGTTCGCGGTGCTGATTCCCGACGGCGGCGCATTGCGCGCGGCGGAGCTGTTCACCAACGATACCTGCGTCGAAAACACCATGCGCGGCTCCGATTCGTGGAACGCTTACGATCATTCGGGCGCCTCGGCGAAATATTCGTTGCCGTCGATCCACATGGACTGCGAGCCTGGCCACGCGGTCCACATGCTGGAGCGCATTTTGATTCCCAACGGCGCGGAGACGCGCTACAAATATTTCTCGCTGGAATTTCCGGTGTGGTATCGGAACGAGGGCAAATGATGCGATACGTTACCAGCCTTCTGCTGTTCGCGGCGGCGCTTCCCGCTCCGGCGAAGTCGCCGCTGAAATTCGAAATTTCCTGGGACAAGCCGATGGACGGCCACGTAGTGTTGGTGATCGCCGACAACAACCGCCAGGAGCCTCGGCAGCAAGTCTCGGAAGGCCTGGGAACGCAGCAGATGTTCGGCGCCGATGTGGACGGCGGGAGAAGCGTCGTCATCGATGGGTCTACGATCGGCTATCCGCGCGAATCGTTCGAGCAGATTCCGGCCGGCGAATACTACGTGCAAGCGGTGCTGAATGTCTATGAGACATTTCATCGCGCCGATGGGCACACCGTGAAGCTCCCCATGGATCAGGGCGAAGGCCAACATTGGAATCGCAAGCCGGGCAATCTGTACAGCGAACCCATCCAGGTGAAAGTGGACCCGGTGTCGGCGACGGTGATCAAGATTCAACTCACCAAGACGATTCCGCCCATCGAACCGCCGAAGGACACGAAGTACATCAAGCACGTGAAGCTGCAGAGCAAGCTGCTGAGCGATTTCTGGGGGCGGCCCATGTACGTCGGCGCGGTGGTACTGCTGCCGGAGGGTTTCGACGAGCATCCCGACGCACGCTATCCCGTGCTTTACTATCAGGGTCACTTCGTGCCCTCGTTCAGCGCCGGTTCGTTTGTGACTGAGCCGCCGGCATCCAGCGGTGAAAGTGGGCGAGGTGGGAGAGGCGGAACGGCGGGATACCGCTTCTATCAGGACTGGACTAGCGGACGTCTGCCGCGCATGCTGATTGTCTGCACTCAGGACGCGAACCAGTATTACGACGATTCGTACGCGGTGAACTCGGCGAACCTCGGCCCTTACGGCGATGCGCTCATTCAAGAGCTGTACCCGTACGTGGAGAAGCAGTTTCGCGGCATCGGACAGGGATGGGCGCGAGGAGTGTACGGCGGGTCGACCGGGGGATGGCGCACGCTGGCGCTGCAGGTGATGTACCCCGATTTCTTTAACGGCGCGTGGGTAGCATGTCCCGACCCGATCGACTTCCACGCGTACTCGCTGGTGGATCTCTACCAGGACAAGAATGCCTTTTACGCGCCGAGCGCCTGGAAGCAGGTGCCGATTCCCATGGAACGCACGGCCGACGGCAAGGTGCTGTCGATGATGGATGACGCGATTCGTTTCGAACTCGTGCTCGGCGCCAGGGGACGGTCGGGCGAGCAGTTCGACATCTGGCAGGCGGTTTACAGTCCGGTGGGTGAGGACGGTTATCCGCAGTTGATTCTCGATCCGCGCACGGGCGTGATCGACCACAAAGTGGCTGAGTATTGGAAAGAGCACTACGATCTCGACTACATCCTGCAGCGCGATTGGAAGACGCTGGGGCCGAAGCTGATCGGCAAGCTGCATTTCGCGGTGGGCGACAACGACAGCTATTATCTGGATCGCGCCGTTCGCTTGACGGAGAAATTCCTGGAGACTACCAAAGAGCCCGGCAAGGGCCCTTACTACGGCGGCGATTTCGATTACGGCCATTTACAGCCGCACGGTTATAGCGGCGATCCCAAGATTCCGCTGAATAATCGATTCCTGACACTGATGGCCGAGTGGATGCTGAAGACTGCACCGGAAGGCGCCGACGTGAAGAGCTGGCGATACTAGCCTGCATTTCTCATCGGGTTTCGTCGCGAGGCGCGTGAGAAGGCCGTGGGTACGAGGCGCGCACCGGGGGGTACCCTCTGGGTCCCGCGGAGGAGTACTTGGACGGTACGTCGAGCACGGTGACCAAGCGCAACGACGTAGACACAGCCTTATCGCGCGCCGCAGCAGAAAGTCGATGAGAAATGCAGGCTAGGCGCGCTGGTTAATGGCTCGCCGTATCTTTCCTGCGCGCGTCCGCCTTGCCCGTGCCCATCTGCCGAATTTGCACGCGCACTCGCTTAGTTCCGAATTGCTTGGCCTCGGCCTCCGACGGGATATATATATCGACGTGCATGCCCTTGACGGCGGCGCCGGTGTCGGTCACCAGGTAGTTTCCATCGTAAGAGGCAGTTCCCGTGATGCGGATTCTCGTGCCTAGCGGCAGCACGGCCGGATCGGCCGCCACGGTGCCTTCATGCGCTTCTGTCCCCGCGGCGGTCGCCTGCGGCGCGCGCGCGAAAGCCGTGGCTTCCATGATCAGAGTTTTCGCTGGTTGGCTCTGCGACTGTGCGGGACCGCACCAAATGGCGCTGACGAGCGTCAATAGCAGGACTGTTTTCGGCATCGGCATGCTCCCTGCCGGATACCCAACACTTCACTGGCCGTTGTGATGGCACGCGTCTTGCTCTTCGAATGGTATGGCAACGGAAATCTTGCAGATGGATTATCACTACGTCATTTTGGATGACGGACCTTCCGCGGCGGCGGCTGCCCTGTCCGTGCTGTCGACGGAAGGAGTGAACCTGATTGGTTTCTCCGAGTTTCCCCATGGACCCAGCAAGACGCAGCTCGACCTGATTGCGCCCGACAGCCGGTCGCTGGCCAAAACGGCGTCAGATATGGGGTTGACGGTGAGCCGCGCCAAGAGCGGTTTCCTGATTCGTGGCGACGGCGCGCCCGGGCCGGCGATCGCAGACGTGCTGCAACGGCTCGCCGGCGCTCACATTCATGTGATTTCCATGCGCTGCTATGGGTAAAGGCGCAGGACGTCTTGGAAGCGGCGAAAGTTCTGGGCGCCACCGCGCCCTCGTGGACGACGGCGGGCCCAAGACCGCTCCTTCCGATTCAAAGCCTTTATTAATCAGCAGTTTACTTTTGACCCCGGATTTCCCCCGCGATTTTCCCTCACGGCGCACACTATATCGCGTGGCCCTCTTCCAAACCCGTTCCGCGGCCGTCTACGGCATTGAAGCGCACGTCATCGACGTAGAAGTCGACATGTACAACGGCTCGGCTCGCGACTTCGTGACGGTGGGAATGCCGGACACGGCGGTGCGCGAAAGCCGGGAGCGCATCAAGTCCGCCTTGCTGAATTCAGGTTTCGGCTACCCCAACAAGGCTGTCACCATCAATCTGGCGCCCGCCAACGTTCGCAAAGAGGGGGCCGGATTCGATCTGCCCATGGCCATCGGAATTCTGGGCGCCATGGGCCTCACGAAGGGGGCCGACCGGCATCTTTTCGTCGGCGAATTGTCTTTGGATGGGACCCTCCGCCCCGTGCGGGGCGTGCTCTCCATCGCCGCCTGCGCGCGGCAGCGTGGGATCGTCAACGTGATCGTGCCGGCCGACAATGCGGCGGAAGCGGGCGTGACCGAAGGGGTTCGCGTGTTCGGTATGCGGCACCTCGCCGAGGTTGTGGCCTACCTCCGGGAGCCGGAACGCTTTCAGCCGTTTGTCCCCGGTCCGCGGGCGCCGGCGGCGGACGATGAATCGGCGCCGGACTTCCGTGACGTGCGCGGCCAGGCCACCGCCAAACGCGCCCTCGAAGTGGCCGCCGCGGGAGGCCACAATGTGCTGATGATCGGGCCGCCCGGCTCGGGCAAATCGATGCTGGCGAAACGGTTCGTCGGCATCCTCCCGCCGCTCACGTTCCAGGAAGCGCTGGAGACCACGCAGATCCACAGCGTAGCCGGCCTGTTGCCGTGCGGTGTCGGGCTGTTGTCGCAAAGGCCTTTGCGCGCGCCGCATCACACGGTGTCCGACGCGGGGCTGATCGGCGGCGGCTCGGGTATGCCGCGGCCGGGTGAGGTGAGCCTGGCGCACAACGGCGTGCTCTTTTTGGACGAACTCCCCGAGTTCGCGCGCAATGTGCTGGAGATGCTGCGGCAGCCGCTGGAAGACCGCACCGTGACGCTGGCGCGGAGTAACATGACGCTGTCTTTCCCGGCCAGTTTCACCATGCTGGCATCCATGAACCCGTGCAGGTGCGGCTTCCTGGGCGATGCCACCCGAGAATGCCGCTGCACGGGAGCGGAGATTCAGCGATATCTGGGCAAGATCAGCGGGCCGCTGCTCGACCGTATCGACCTGCACATCGAGGTTCCCGCCGTGCCTTACAAAGACATGCGAGCCAGCGACGGCGGCACTTCGTCAGCCGAGATGCGGGAGCGTATTCTGCAGGCCCGGTCCATCCAACAACAGCGCGGCTACTACAATGCGCACATTCCCCCAAGCGCGCTGCGAAACTTGTGCGCGCTCGATGAAGCGGGAGAGAGAACGCTGGAGATGGCCGTGCGGCGGATGGGACTTTCGGCTCGGGCGCACGACCGGATTCTTAAGGTGTCGCGCACCATCGCGGACTTGGGTCGAGTGGAGCAGGTGTCCGCCAAACATCTAGCCGAGGCAGTTCAGTATCGGAGTCTGGATAGGAATTATTGGAACTAAGGTTGGGGCTTCGTAGCTCGATTAGCCCGCTAGTTTCGCAGCAGACTCTCATAGGCGTCCGTCACCGCATCCCACGAATAGCGCTGGCGGACGCGCTCCATGGCGCGGCGGCGAATCATTTCCTGCTGCTCGTCGGACATCTCCAGCACGGCGCGAATCTTGGCCGCTAGCTCTGTGGGTTCGAACGGAATGCCGGCATCGCCGGCGACCTCGGCGTTTTCCGCGGTATGGCGATACAGCACGAGCGCGCCCGCCCATCGCTTCTATGAGCGCCGGATGGGTGCCGCCCACTTCCGTGGCGTGGATGTAAGCGAAACAATGGGAGCCTAGCTGCCGATAGCCTTCGCCGTAAATCGCGCCCGGGATCACCACGAGCGGGTCGGCGGTATCGCGGATGCGGCGGATGTAGTCGTGCGCATAGGGCGCGTCGTCCCCAACGCGAGGCGGCCGTTGGTGGCGCGAGTGCAGCCTCTACGACGGCCAAGAACCGGCCTGCCAGGACTCCGTAATCGCCGACAGCCTCCCAATCTCCTCGCTCCGACTTGGACCATCGTGCTCTGATCGACACCGATCCGGTGGGAACCGCCGGGCTGAAATGTGGAAGCAATCGAGGTCACCGGTACTGCCGCAAGTTGAAATCCTCTGTCCCTTTTTTGCCGACCATTACGCTTAATAATTTGAAGGTCAGTGGCAAGACAAGAAGCCACTGCTTCAGAAAGGCATTCCATGCCAAGAAAGACAACCGACCGTCAAAAGGTCCGTTCCTTCGGTACCCTTGGTGGCAATCTGAATGATTTCCGAGCAGCGAAAAAAGAGTGGTCCGCCCGACTGTTGAAGCGAAGATCTATACAGGCGTCCCGCGCGTTTACTGCTGCCATCACGCCCAACCTCGACTGGAACCTAATGGGGGTGGGTGTCGGCGAAAAGATTGTAGACTTGCAGCGCACCGGCGTCATGGCTGTGAAGTTCCTGGTGCGGGCAAAGTACCCCGAGAAGCACATCAGCAAGAAGCACGTCCTTCCCAAGTCCATCGGGGGGCTGCCGATCGACGTGGAAGAGGTAGGCCTGTTCCAGCGGCTCGCGGCGGCAGCCCCGGCACCGGGCACACCGAATCCGCGGACAAGGATCCGCCCAGCACAGCCCGGATGCTCCATCGGCTTTGCGGACCCGGCCAATCAGTTCGTTATGGCCGGTACTTTCGGAGCGCTGGTGAAAGACTCGAAAGGCTCCTACATCCTCAGCAACAACCATGTGTTGGCCGATGAGAGTCAGTTGGATCCAGGTGCTCCGATCTTCCAGCCTGGCCTGCTCGACAACGGTAATCCCAGCACCGATCAAATTGCGACATTGACGCGTTTCGTCAAGCTGCAGCCTGCGGTGGCGAACAAGGTGGATTGCGCCATCGCCGCGGTCGACAATTTGAAGGACGTCTCGAATTCGATTCTGCAAATTGGACCACCGCGCGGCGCCGGGGATGCCCAAATCGATATGACGGTACAAAAATTCGGCCGCACAACCGGCTACTCCGTCGGCCAGATCTCCAGTATTGACACCGACGTCAGTGTCCAGTATGAGACCGGCACGTTCACGTTCGGCGGGCAAATCATCGTCGTGGGCCTCGACGGCCAGCCGTTCAGCGACGCGGGCGATTCAGGGTCCTTGATCGTGGAGCGTGGCAGCAACCAGGCCGTGGCGCTCCTTTTCGCCGGCTCGACCAGTCACACCATCGCCAACCACATCTCGGATGTTCTGTCTGCATTGAACGTCACTCTGGCGTAGAGTACAATGCAGCCGGAGTGTTTATGGCCACCGAAGAGGAAGCACGCGCCGCCAAACGCCGCCATTCAGTGCTGCTCTTGCAACAACCCGGGGTATCCGGCGTGGGCGTTGAGAGAGACAGTGAAGGAAGTTATTTCATAGCCATTCACCTGGACCAAACCGATCCAGAGGCGGGGAAGGACGTGCCCAGTCAACTCGACGGCTGCCCTACCCGCCTCGTGCACAGCGGCCCGTTTCGGAAGTTGTCAGGTCGTTAAATCCAATCAGCGGTTGCAAGGAGAGCACACTGTGTTTCACAGATCAGTAATTAAAGGTCCACTTGTATCGGCAGCTATTGGGCTGCCCTGCGTCGCTCAAACCACCACGCCTACGGGGCAGCCAGCCTCTTGGGTCAGGATTCCGGCAACGGGGCCGCCTCGAACACAACGTTTTTCGAGTCGCAAATGTGTTCATGGCGCGCTGGACGAGGTTACTTCTATGATTGCAAGCGACGTTGCGCGGCAACCCTGGCAAGCGCAGCAACCCCCGCAAGCACGGCAGTCCCGGCAAGCACGGAGCCGACACCACGTTCGTGGAACTTCGAGAGGATCCTGAAGGTGGCGCGCACCATCGCAGACCTGGGTCGAGTGGAGCAGGTGTCGGCCAAATATCTGGCCGAGGCGGACTGGAACCAAGGCTGCGCCTCCGGCTCAAGTTGAGCCGACGGTTGTTGCCAACCCTTTTGCCTTCAATGGCGGCCTGCAAAACTCGGCTCATCTTGAGCCGCGAGAACCGCGATCTCGCAGGTCCCCTAGCCCGCCAGTTTCCTCAGCAGACTCTCATAGGCGTCCGTCACCGCATCCCACGAATAGCGCTGGCGGACGCGCTCCAATGCTCGGCCGCGAAACACTTCCCGCTGCTCCTCGGACATCTCCAACACGGCGCGAATCTTGGCCCCCAGCTCCGCGGGTTCGAACGGAATGCCGGCATCGCCGGCGACCTCGGCGTTCTCCGGAGTACCGCGATACAGCACCAGCGCGCCCCGCCCCATCGCTTCGATGAGCGCCGGATGAGTACCGCCGACTTCCGTGGCGTGGATGTAAGCGAAACAATGGGAGCCGAGCTCGCGATACCCTTCGCCGTAAATCGCGCCCGGGATCACGACGCGCGGGTCGGCTGTATCGCGGATGCGGCGAATGTAGTCGTGCGCATAGGGCGCGTCGCCCACCAGCGCGAGTCTCAGCGTAGTGTCCACGGTCTCGAACGCCTGCCGCACTTCCAGCGGGTGATTTTCCGGTTCCATGCGACTTACGTACAGAAAATAACGGCCGGGCTCAAGACCCAGCTCACGCACGTGTTGGCTGCCTTCCGCTTTCCCAATCTCCGCGCCATAGGGAATAAAGACGCTGGTCTTGCCGTACGTCCCCTGGTAATACTTCTGGATTGTCAGTGCATCGGTAATTACCACGGTGGGACAGAACGTCGCCAGCCATTCGGACATCAGATACCAGGCCTTGGCCATGCGGTTCCACTTCTTGCGCTTGCGCTCGATGCCATCCACATTCAGCGCTACCGGTATGCCCATAATGCGCGGCCAGAGAGTGAAGATGGCGTTAGCGCCGTTGCAATAGAGCGCCACGTCGACACGATGCCCCAGCAGGTAAAGGGTCGAGACGCAGGTGTGCGCAATGGTGTCGAAATATTTGTGGCGAATGGTGGGTAGGTACTGGAGATGCACTCCGCGATAGGTAGGCTCGCGAAATCGCTCGCGGCAGTAGACTGTGACCTCGTGTCCGCGGGCTGACAGGCGTGTCGAAATCTCCTCGGCGAAAGTCTCGAATCCGCCGTAATTGGCGGGAATCCCACGCGTGCCGAGCAGAGCGATGCGCACGGACTACGTCTTCGCGATTTCGGAGCGCGAAAGCAGGCGGGCCATTTTCTTAGGCGCCTGTTTGCTGACCGGCGCGTACTGGAACCAGCTCGCCATGTATTGATCGTCCACCCGCTGGCTGGCCTGGATCCGGCGGCGCTTGGCTAAAGCGCTCTTGAGATTACACGCCAAAAACCAGAACGCCTTCAGAGATGTATGTTCCCACACCAGGCAGCACATCACCACGATAAGATCGCGCGTGGTAATCGACAGGCAGTTCCGCCAATAGAGGTTCGGCGAGATGTTCTTTATGCGCATCAGGAAGCGGTTCTTCACCGAGTGCATGTTAATTTCGGGCGGCAGCGCGCGGCGGTTGCCCGGGAGGACTTTTCGAACGTGATAGCCGCGGGCATAAGGCGCGTACAGGCATTTCCATCCCATCAATTGGGCGCGCCAGGCGACGTCCGCGTCCTCGCGGTACACAAAGAAGTCGGAATCGAAGAACTCGCCGTCGAGCGAGATGTCTTCGATCATCGAGCGTCGATAGAGCGCCGCCGCCGCAGTGGCGCCGAAGACGTATTCGTATTGCAGGTAGTGGCCGTTGTCGACTTCCTGGCTGCCGCGATCCAGGTGGCGCAGCATGGGGTTGAAGTAGATGCCGGTGGAATCCACCACGGGCTTCTCGGGGATTTCGAAATGCGACGTCATGGTGAGCAGTTTGCCGCATACCGTGCCGATGCGCGCATCGAACTGGCCGGCATCCACCAGCGCCTGGATAAAGTTGGGGAGCAGCAGGACATCGGGGTTCAGGGTCAGGACCCAATCGCCGTTGGAGAGCTTAATGGCCTGATTCTGCGCGGCGGCGAAGCCGATATTCTCCTCGTTGTAGTAGACACTGCAGCGGTCTTCGAACTGTTCCAGGATGTCGATGGTGCCGTCGGTGGATGCATTGTCGACGACAATCACCTCCTTCAGCCG
>Ga0187871_10003462_pt1 | contig 12255 bp, 10 predicted proteins | sample June2016WEW_16_1_FD_132988 | JGI IMG/M metagenome (GOLD analysis project Ga0187871, IMG submission 132988) | Peatland microbial communities from SPRUCE experiment site at the Marcell Experimental Forest, Minnesota, USA - June2016WEW_16_10 | ecosystem: Environmental > Terrestrial > Soil >... | reverse complement strand
TCCAAACAGATTCAGGCGATCTTCAAGAACTACACCCGGTTGGTCGAACCGCTCTCCCTCGATGAAGCCTATCTAGACGTAACCGACAATCTCAAAGGCATCCCGACTGCGTGGGAGATCGCCAAGGAAATCAGGGCGCGTATTTACGAGGAAACCAAACTCACAGCCTCGGCCGGAATTTCCTGCAACAAGTTCCTCGCCAAGCTCGCGTCGGACTATCGCAAACCAAACGGTCAGTTCGCGATCCTGCCCGAGCAAGCAGAAGCCTTTGTTGCGACCCTGCCGGTGGCGAAGTTCCACGGCGTAGGTCCAAAGACCGCCGTCAAGATGCGGGCCCTCGGCATTGAGACGGGCTCGGATTTGCGACGGCAAACACTCGATTTCTTACAGGACCGCTTCGGCAAGGCCGGGAATTGGTACTACGACATCGCACGAGGCCGGGACGAACGGCCGGTCCAGCCTGACCGAGAACGAAAGTCGTTGGGATCGGAGACGACTTTCCCGGAGGACAATACTGATCCCGTTCGAATCGTGGCCGGTGTGATCGCGATGGCCGATGATGTCTGGGCTTGGTGCGAGAAAACCGGCTCTCATGGCCGGACCGTCACGGTGAAGATCAAATGGGCCGACTTTCAAATATCCACTCGCAGCCGGTCGATGGAAATCCCGATCCAAACGAGGGAGAAGCTGCATCAGGTCGCCCTGGACCTGATCCGGTCCGTGTTCCCGCCGCCGAAAGGTGTTCGACTCGTCGGCGTGACGCTCTCGAACTTTCGATCGCAAACCGCCAGCGAAGCGGCTGAACTCCCCTTTCGTGAAACGTAATCGCCGCCTGCCGAGCCGCGCCACAACCGCTGGCGACAACCGAGCGCCCACTCATTCGGCGACTACTTTATGCGCACTGTGTTGGGCGCACCGCTTCTGAAGCCCCGCATCTTCCGCTGTGCGCAAAGAGAGGTCATTCCGCCACGGCTTGACGAACGGACCCCTTGTGTGAAAAGGCGCCTGCGCGCCGAAGCCCCGCGTCCCTGAATCAGGGATGATAAAATACTTCTTCCATGCTCGCCCACCAGGCGCCTGCTTCGCGCGTCTCATAGGGCTCTTGGCACGGGTCGGTGAGCGCCCACCATTGGCGGGTCACCGGGTCGGCCGCCATCTTGCGCGCATCGGCTTCGAAATCCTCGCCGTGATATTCCCAATAGGCGAAGAGAAGATTTTCCGGCGTCCGCAAGAAGATCGAGAAATTGCGGATGTTGCAGGCGGTGATGCACGCCAACACATCCGGCCACGCCGCCGCATGAAGCACTCGGTATTCTTCGACTTTTTCCGGCCGCAGCCGATTGCACAGGCCCATGCGTCGCATGCCGCACCCCGTCATCCGTTCTTGCCCAGACGTCGAAGGCTCCCCTCGACAGTCAGGCGTTCGATCGCTTCGAAATTCCAGTCGATCCCCAGTCCCGGCGCAGCGCTCGGCAGGGCGTAGCCCTCGTCGATCGTCATTCGCTCCGCGGTGATATCGTCGAGCTGCGGGATATATTCGAGCCAGCGCGCGTTGGGAACGGCGCAGCACAGCGCGACGTGGAGCTCCATGAGGAAATGCGGGCAAACCCGGACGTTGAAGGTCTCGGCCAGATGCGCGGTCTTCAGCCACGGCGTTATGCCGCCGATCCGCGCAACGTCGACCTGCACGATCGAGCACGCGCCCCGCTGAAGATAGTCGCGAACATGCGAGGGGCTGTAGAGGCTCTCGCCGACCGCGATCGGAATGGTCGTTGCGCGCGAAAGGCGCGCGTGGCCGTCGACGTCGTCCGCCGGCAGCGGCTCCTCGAACCAGCCGATATCGGCTGCCTCGTAGAGTCGCGCGCGCCGGATCGCCTCGTCGACGGCAAAGGCCTGATTGGCGTCGGTGAAGATTTCGAAGTCGGCCCCAACGGCCGCTCTGAGCTCGGCCAGGCGTGCGACGTCCTCGTGCGCCGACCGGCCGACTTTGATCTTCGAGCCGCCGAAGCCCTTTCTTTTGGCCTCGAGCGCGTCAGCGACAAGCGCTTCCGTCGGCAGATGGAGCCAGCCGCCCTCGGTCGTATAGAGCTCAACTTTGTCGCGCGCGCCGCCGGCCATCACGTGCAGGGGCAGGCCTGCCTTTCGGCAGCGCAAATCCCATAACGCAGTGTCGATCGCGGCTAGCGCGAGCGAGGTGATGGCGCCGACCGAAGTCGCATGGGTCAGAAACAGGAGGTCGCGCCAAACCTTCTCGACCATCGCCGCCTCGCGGCCGATCAGCGCCGGCGCCAGCGAGCGAGCGATCAGTTCGACGATGGCAGGACCGCCCGTGCCAATCGTGTAGCTGTAGCCGACGCCGGGGGCCCCGTCTGCGTCGGTGATGCGGACGATCGGCGTTTCCTGACTCACGAAGGACTGAATCGCGTCGACGCGCTTTGTCTTCGGGATGAGATCCACCATCCGGATCTCGACGCTTTCGATGACCGCCATCGCCCCCCTCCCCCGCTCGTTCGCCGCTCTGACGCCCTTAGCCGGCGGGCGCGGGCGTGACATCGCCGACCGCATGAATGTAGCCGATGATCGCTCTGCTGGTCGTCTCGTATTGATGGTCGTTCGCGACTTCTCCGACCAGTCGAAAGCCGTGCATGACCAGGATGCGGTCGGCGAGCGTGATCATTTCCGCCATATCGCTCGAGATCAGAAGAATGGCGGCGCCCTCGCAGGCGATCTCGCCGATGAGCTCATGCAGGTAGGTCTTGGTCTTGATGTCGATCCCGACAGTCGGCTCGTCGATGATGAGGATCTCCGACTGGACCGCCAGCCATTTGGCGATCGAAACCTTTTGCTGGTTTCCGCCGGAGAGATTGCCGACGAGCTGTCCGAGCGACGGCGTACGGACGTCGAGCCGCTTGATGAAGGGGGCGACGGCGCGCGACTCGGCGCGCGGGTTGATGAGCCCGATGACATTGGCGAGGCGTCGCCAGATGGTGACGGCGACATTGCGGGTGATCGAATGCATGAGGATCAGCCCCTCCTGCTTTCGGTCCTCGCTGACGTAGCCCATGCGAAATCTCGTCGAGGCGTCGTGCACGTCGCGAATGCGGGCCGGCTCTCCGCGAATCAACAACTCGCCGCCTGAAATCCTGGCATCGCCGAGGATGGCGTGCGCCAGTTCGCTGCGTCCGGCGCCGACGAGGCCGTACAATCCGAGGATTTCGCCGTAGCGAAGGGCGAAGGTAATGTTCTTGTGGCCACGCGTCGTCGAAAGCCCCCGCGCTTCGAGCACGACGCGCGACGGATCGACCTGCCGCTCTGCGATCTCGGCGACCCGCTCGGGGCGGCCGATCATGAGCGAGACAAGCGTCTGGCGCGTCATGTCCTCCATCGGCGCGCCTCTGGCGACATTCTTGCCGTCGCGCAGAACCGTGATGCGGTCGGCGATGGCGAAGACTTCCTCCAGCTTGTGGCTAACGAAGACAATCGCAACGCCATCGTCGCGCAGCTTTCTGAGCAGCTTGAAGAGGGCGGCCGTCTCGTGCTCGGTGATCGACGCGGTCGGTTCGTCCAGCAGCAGGATCTTGGCCTCGCTGGACAACGCCTTGGCGATCTCGACGATCTGCATTTGCGCGACCGACAGGCTGAGCACTTTGGCCCGCGCGTCGATGCCGGGGTCGAGCAGTTCGAGATAGCGGCGCGCCTCCCGCGCGACGGCGCCATAGTCGACGAGGCCGTTCCGGGTCGGCAGGCGCTCGAGCAGAATGTTCTCCCCGACGCTGAATCGCGGGATGAGATTTCTCTCCTGATGGACCGCCGAGACGCCCTCGCTCAGCGCATCGCGCGGCGAGCCGAATTGAACCGCCCGGCCGTCCAGGAGAACGCGGCCGGAATCGGGGCGGATGAGGCCCGTGACGATCTTGATCAGCGTCGATTTGCCGGCGCCGTTTTCGCCCATCAGAGCATGGATTTCGCCCGCCTTGAGATCGAGCGAAACGCTGTCGAGCGCCTTGACGCCGGGAAAGGTCTTGCTGACGGCTTCGAGCGCGAGGCCCATCTCAGGCGACCCCGCTGTTAACCGCCCGCCAGCGGTTCAAGCCGACGGCTGCGAGGATGAGAGCGCCGAGCACGAACTGCACCCAATAGGGATCGACCTTCGCCAGCACCATGCCGTTCTGGATCAGCCCGAGCAGCAACACCGCGAACAGGGTGCCGAGCACCGAGATATGGCCGCCGGTCAGCGCGGCGCCCCCGATGATCGGCGCGGCGAAGGATAGAAGCAGCCAGTCGGCGCCGATGGTCGGTTGCGCCGACCCGAGCTGCGCGACCGCGAGCACCGCGGCCGCGGCGGCGAGCAGGCCCGACAGAACGTGAGCCGATACAACGACGCGCTCGCGCGATATGCCGCTGAGTTCCGCGGCCTGCGGATTGCCGCCAAAGGCAAGGAGCTCGCGCCCCGGCGCGGCGCGGGAGAAGAATAGGCCGAGCAGGAAGGCGACGATCAGCGGCGCAACGAGCAGGTAGGGCATGGCCCCAAGATGGTGGTCGCCGAAGGCGACCAGGGAAGCGGGCATTTTGTAGAACGGGATCGACCCGGTGATGCCGAAATTGATTCCCGTGAACGCGGATGCGGTCGCGAGAGTGATGATGAAGGCGTTGACGCCGGTGCGCGCGGTCAGAAGGCCGTTGATCAGGCCGCCCAGTGCGCCGATCGCCAGCGCGAGCGGAATCGCCAGAAGAAGCGGAAAGCCGTAGAGCTCAATGGTCGCGCCGAAGATGATGGCCGTCAGGCCGCCGAGCGCGCCGACGGCGATGTTCATCTGGCCGACGCCGAGCGTCACCATTTGGGCGAAGGCGACGAGCAGGCCGACGCTGAGGCTGCGCAGCATCACATAGAGGTTGAATTCGGTGAGGAAGTTCGGCGCGATGACGCTGAGCGCCAACGCGCCCAAAAGGATGGCGACCGCCAGGCCGGACCACTCGACTAGTAGAAGGCGGCGGAACAGAGTCATCGCATGGGGATTCCGCGACGCTCCTGGTAAAGCGCGCGATAGCGATCGACGAGAACGGCGAGAAGCAGGATCACGCCGAGGTAGAGCTGGAGCCAGTAGTTGCCGATCTGCAGCACCAGGAGCCCGCTGCGGATCGTGGTCACCAGCAGGGCCCCGAGCATCGTGCCGGCCACCGCCACCGCTCCGCCCGAAAGCGGCGTGCCGCCGAGCACCGGCCCGAGGAAAGAGGGCAGCAGCCAGTCTTCGCCGCCGACCGCCGGCATCGCCGCGCCAAGATGGGCGACCACCATCATGCCGGCCGTCGCCGCCAGGAGGCCCGAGAGCGCATGGCTGATCGTGATGACGCGATCGACCGGCACGCCCGACATTTTGGCGGCGCGGGCGTTGGCGCCGGCGGCGAGGATTTGCCGGCCAAGAACGGAATGGCGATAGAAGACGAACAGCACCAAGCCGACCGCCAGAGCAATGACGAGCAGCGGCGATACGAGGCCGGCGATCTTCATTTTTCCGAACGCGCCAACCTCCATCGGCAGGCTGTTGAGCGGGACTGCTTTGGTTAGAATGAGCATGGCGCCGGAGTAGAGATTGGCGCTTGCCAGCGTGATAATGAACGCGCTGACGCCGCTGCGCGCGATGACGAAGCCATTGAGCCAGCCGAGCGCCGCCCCGAGCCCGAGCGCGCCGAGAATGGCGACCGGGACCGGCAATGCCAGCGTCTGCATGAGGTACCCGCCGGTCATAACGGCGCAGACGCCGATCGAGCCAACCGACAGATTCATGCCCCCGGTGGCGAGCGCCGCCATCTGGGCGAAGCCGATCACGATGTCGACCGCAAGCGCGCGTCCGACGGAAAAGAGATTGAACGGCGAAAGAAATCCGGGCGCGCGCCAGGCGAACACGGCCCAAAAGGCGGCGATGATGATCGCGAGGCCGAATTGCGCGGGAACTCCGCCCAAGCCGAAGCGCCGACGCGCCGACATTTCGCTCATGGCTTCGTCGGTCATATTTATCAATATTGCTCGAGCCCGCGTTAGGGCAATGGCTTCAGGCTAGCGAGCGCGGACCCGGAGCCGCCGCGCCCCCTCCACCGCGCTACGCATGGTCGAGGCGGCAAACCAGGCGACCCCACCGCTTACTTGCAAGTCAGGTAGGTCGTCTTGAACTTGCTCTGGATATCGCCGGTCACCTTCTTAAGGTCGTCCTTGTAGGAGGTCAGGTTGGCGGTGTTGATCACGAGTGTTCCGGAATCGATGAAGCGCGTCGTCTGCGGCGTCTTGATCCACGGCACGTCGGCCTTCACCGTGCACGTTCCGCTGGCGAGGAGATCGAGCACGTAGGCCGCGATGTAGCCCTGCCCATAAGGGTTCTGCGCCATTGTCCCCGATACGAAACCGTCCTTAATGGCGTCGAGCACGATCGGGTCATCGTCGATGCCGATGAACTTGATGCGCTTGTCGCCGAGAGTGCGCAGCGATTTCGACGCGACGACCGACGGGATGTAGCCGGTCGCGATCATGCCGCCGATCTCGTCCTTCTGGGCGGCGAGCAGCGCGTTGATCTTCTGGTCCGCGGCTTCCTGGGAGTCGGTGTCCGCCACGGTTTGCAGGAGCTTCACGGCGCCGTTGGACTCTGCGACCGCGGTTTCGACCGCCTTCACGCGCAGCGTCGTGTTGGGATCGACGAGGAGGCCCGCAAGGTGGACGACGTTGCCTTTGCCGCCCATCGCCTTGATGAGCTCCTTCGTCCCGAGATAGGCGGAGCGATAGACGTCGGTGCCCAGACAGAACGCGGCGTCGGTCGGGTCCTGCGCGCACCCGGCGAGCGCAATCGAGGGGATGCCATTGCCTTTCAGTTCCGACAAGGTCGAATTGATGCCGACCGCATCGCCCGGGAAGATGCCGAAGCCCTTATAGCCCTGGGCGACGAGGCTCTCGATCAGCTCGGTCTGCAGATTGAGCTTCCAATCCGACGGGACTTTGAAATCGACGGCCGCGATGCCGAAATCCTTCTTGGCGTCGGCGGCGGCCTGCTCCCAAGGTTTGAAATAGGGATGCGGCCCCCCGGGAATGAGGGCGATCTTGTTGTCGGAGGCGACGGCCGCTCCAGCGAAGAGAACCAGCCCGAGAAGCGCGGAACAGCGAACGAGACCGCGAATGGAAAGCATCGTATCCTCCCTTGAGCGCGATGGCCTCGCGGGCGCCAATGGCGGGCCGGTCCATCGATGGATCGCCAAGCCTACGATGAGCGCATATCGAATGCAATATGCGATCATTGCTGATAGAGATGGCCGAGATCGAAAGGGCCGGCGCAACGATGGGGTGAGCATGCCGTCGCAGGACCAGAGAGCAGAGGACCTCAAGGACGAGCCGCTTTATGGCGTCATCCATTCGGTGCTGCGCGATCACCTGGAGCGCGGCGCGCTGATGGACGGCTTGGTGCTGGGCGAAGCGAGCGTCGCGAGAGCGTTTCAGACGAGCCGTATACCGGCTAGCATCGCGCTCAAGCTGCTTCACAAGGAAGGGCTCATCTCCGATTTCGATGGGCGCGGCTACCTCGTCAAGGGCCGAAGGCGAAGCTCGCCTGAGCCACGGCGGTTAGACCTCCTGCAGGCGGGCCTTGAATTGCCCGCGCATCTCGCCGAGCCGCGCCGAGTTCGCAATCGCCGCAACCATATCTATCGCGGAGTCGAGCATTCGGTCGCGGCATGCGTCGTCTATGGGCGGTTCCTTCTCAACGAAAGCGCGCTCGCCGAGCACTTCAACGTCAGCCGCACGATCGCGCATGAAGTGCTGACCCAACTTGAACGAACCGGCATCGCGGTTCAGGACCGCAACCAGCGCTGGTACGCCGGGCCGTTGACGCCCGCCGACGTCGCCCATCATTTCGAGATCCGCTGGCTCCTGGAACCGGAAGCGCTGCGTCAGTCGTTTCCTCATCTGAGCAAGGGCGAACTCGCCCGCCGCCGTGACAGAGTGCGCCGCGCCCGCGCCAGCCAGATCGAGCCCGGCGAACTCGAGCGGATCGAGCGCGATCTTCATCACGACACGCTGGGCCATTGCCCCAATACAGCCTTGCTCGAGGCGATTGCGCGCAGCCAGCTGGTCATCGTGGTGATTCATTCGACGTTCGTGTCGCATCAGCGCACCCCGGAGCTCCTCAAGATGCTCGCCGAACATCGGCAAATCTACGACGCCCTGCTGGACGGAAATTCGGAATCCGCCGCCGCCGCGCTCGAAGCGCACTTGCGACGGTCGCTGCGACCCAATCTCGAGCTGTTGGCGCGCCTCGAGCCGCTACCGGACGCGCACCGACCGCCATATCTCGTCCCCGCGCGCTAGAGGCGAGGGTTTCGCAAGGTCTCACTGAAGGGCGGCAGCGGTGGGTCCCCTGGATCGCCACGTCTCAACGGCCGCTTTGCGTGTGCGCCGTAACACCGCGAGACATGCTCGACCTAACGCCACCGCGCCACGTCTCGACTCAAATAGCAGTCATTCCAGGACGGCGGCGCGAACAGGTCAAATCGACCCGTTGCTGTCCTTCCCGACCGGCCGCGTATGCGCGGAGAGCGCCAGAAAGCGCCCGTAGGCGCTACGGGCAGAACGCGCCTTCAGACGGACAGCCCGTATTCCGGTTCCGCGCTGTCGCCAACTGGCGTTCGAGCCAACGCATGATGCGAGGGTCGTCGCAGGTCGCAACATTGAACCGCATCCAGGGCGATCGTTCGAGATGCGGTCGAAAGACAACGCCCGGCGCGAGCAAGATACCTTCGCTGTGAGCGGATTCCGCGAGTGTGAACGAGTCCGCGATGTTTGGCAGCCGGGCCCAAACGAACATGCCGTCGGTCGGCTCCGCAAACATTTCAAGTCCGACGCGCTCGAAAGCGCGCACCACACTGATCCGCGCCTCCCCGAGACGCTCCCTTAGCCGCGACAGGTGTTTGCGGTAATGCCCGTCGACAAGCATGAGGTAGAGCAGGCGTTCGGTGAATTGCGACGTCGTGATACAGGTCAGCATCTTGATGTCGGCGAGTGCGTCCACCACGCTCTGGGTCGAGGCCACGAATCCGACCCGCAGGCTTCCCGACAGCGTCTTCGAGAAGCTCCTCACATAGATGACGCGATTGAGCTGGTCGAGGGTCGCGAGCCGTGGCGGCTTAATCGACTGCAGATCGCAGAAGATGTCGTCCTCGACCACCGTGAAGTCGTGACTCTCAGCGGCCTGCAAAAGCCGAAAGGCCACGTGCGGGCTGGTGTTTGAGCCTGTTGGGTTCTGCATGGCGGATTGCGTGAAGTAGACCTTCGGTCGTCGCGCCGCCGCCAACGCTTCGAGGGCCGTGAAATCAGGGCCGTCCGGGCGACGCGGAATGGCGAGCATTTCGACCCCATGCACGCGCAGATTGCCGAACATGTTATAGTAGCCGGGATCGTCGACCAGCGCGCAATCGCCGGGCTTCAGCAGATAGCGAATGACGAGGTCCAGCGCCTGGCTTGTCCCTTGGGTCAGCAGAATTTGGGGGGCCGTCGCTGCGACGCCGATCTCGGCCAGCGTCAGCGCGAGGTGTTCGCGCAATGGCAGGTAGCCGAAAGGATTACCATATTCGAGGAGATGCGCGCCGTTCTTGCGTGCAAGCGCGCCAAGGGCATGGCGGATGCCGGATTCTTCCTGCCAGGAATTGGGCAGCCACGGACCGCCCGCGAGTGCCGAATGGTCTCCCGCCTCCAGAAGCCGGCGGATGAGCCAGACCAACTCCTCGTTGTGCCGGTGCGCCTCAGGAGCGGCCGGAACGGGGCCTCCCGAACCCGCGGCTGGCGCCGCGACATAAAAGCCGGCGCCTCGACGCGACTGTAAACAACCCATCGCGACGAGCCGGTCATAGGCTTCGACGACGGTGAAGCGGCTCACGCCATGGGTCTGCGCGAAATTGCGAATCGAGGGTAGCCGAGTCCCGGGCCGCAGCTGCCGATCGTCGATCTGTCGCTTAACCCCCATGACAATTTGATCGGTCAGGGGGCGATCCTCACGCGGAACCACGTTGAGGGAAAGCATCACATTCCCCTGCGTTGCGGACAGAGCTGGCGAACCGGCCGATACAGTGCCGCAAAGCGACGCGCAAACTGTTTATGCCCGCATTGCGAATTGTCTGGCACTGTCCGGCCGCTTGTCAAGCCGCACGCTTTCGGTTTCCTCCCGCGGCTCCCAGGTCGGTCCACTACTAAGGAGACGTTCAATGCCGCTCATTCAGGTCCGAGTCATCAAAGACGTTTTCACTAAGGAACAAAAGAAGCAAATCATCTCGAAGCTGACCGACGCCATGGTCTCGATCGAAGGCGAAAACATGCGTCAGGTCACCTGGTGCGTGGTCGAAGAAGTCGAGAGCGGCGACTGGGGGATAGCCGGCAATCCGCTCACCACAGCCGACGTCCACGCGCTCGCGCGCGGCAAGGCCGCCTAGCACGTCACATGGATCATTGCTGACCCGACGTCTGGGCGGCTTTTCGCCGTCCGGGCGTTGTCCCGCGCGCGTCGGGATCCGAATCTCGCGCGAGAGTGGCTGTCCCTTGCGGATGGGCGTTTCCAGGCGACGCCTCGATGAGACTGCAGGCTTGAGTCCCTGGATCGTCCCGATGGGCGAGCGGACGGGAGTCGGCTTCCGGTCGCCGTGGACCGCAAGCTCCATTTGTGCGAGTGTCGCTGCGCTTTCTGAGCTGAGGGTTGCCCGAAAACGCGCGTGCAGCGAGGAACCGAAATGCAGCGCGTGACGCGTTACGCCAAGAGCGGTGACGTTCACATCGCCTATCAGGTCTTCGGCGATGGCCCCGACCTTGTTATCGCGCCGGGCTTCGTTTCCCATATCGAAAATTACTGGGACGAGCCGCATTTGGCGCGCTGGCTCAACGGTCTTGGCGGTTTCTGCCGCGTCGTCCTCTTTGACAAGCGCGGGACGGGACTTTCTGACCGCGTTGCGCACCTGCCGCACATGGACGAGCGCATGGACGACCTCCGCGCCGTCATGGACGCGGTCGGCATCGAGCGCGCATCCCTGCTGGGGATCTCAGAAGGCGGCTCGCTCGCCGCCCTTTTCGCCGCCAGCCATCCCGAACGAGTTCAATCACTCGTCCTCTACGGCTCTTTTGCGCGGTTTCGCCACTGGATTGCGACTGACGAGGCGTGGAATGCGTTGATGAAGTACATGGACGAGGACTGGGGGAGCGGCAAAAGTTTGCCGGCCTTCGCGCCGTCGAAAGCGAACGACCCCGCAATTCAGGAATGGTGGGGCAAATTCGAGCGGCTCGGCGCCAGCCCGTCGGCCGCCATCGCCCTGATGCGCATGAATCGCGAGATCGACATCTCCGGAATCCTCCATTCCATCAATGTTCCGACGCTGGTTATCCACCGTACCGACGACACGTTGGTGAGTGTGGAAGGCGGGCGCGAACTGGCCGCCGGCATACCGGGCGCGCAATTGGTTGAGTTTCCTGGGACCGACCACCTTGGCTTTCTCGACGCCGACGCCAGCGACAGGATGCTCGCTGAAATGGAGGAGTTTTTGACCGGCGCGAGATCGGCGCCCGTAATCGACCGCGTGCTCGCGACCGTCGTCTTCGAGGACATCGTCGATTCGACCGGGCGCGCGGGGGCGAAGGGTGATCGGGCTTGGCGCGACCTTCTCGAAGCACATGACAAGGCGGTACGGCGTGAGCTTTCGCGTTTCCGCGGCCGAGAAGTGAAGTCACTCGGTGACGGTTTCCTGGCGACCTTCGACGGTCCGGCGCGCGCGATTTACTGCGCCAACGCCGTTCGTGACTCTCTGGGTCGGCTCGACCTTCCGGTGCGCATCGGCGTACATACCGGCGAGGTCGAGTTGGCGGAGGACGACGTGCGTGGGATCGCCGTGCATATCGCATCGCGCGTGGCGAATCTCGGCGGCGCCGACGACGTGCTCGTCTCCCGCACGGTCAAGGATTTGGTCGCTGGCTCCGGTATCAAGTTCGAGGATTATGGTACGCACACCCTAAAGGGCATCCCCGAAGCCTGGCAGGTGTTCCGCGCTCTCGGCTGAACTTGTTGCATCAAAGGCGAAGTGAAGTTCTTTCGCCTTCTATCGGGGTGATGGAGCAACGACGTCTGTCCGCCCATCGCATTTTCAGCGGCGCTCGGCGCAGCCGCCGACATATCCCTTACGATTTTCAGAATTCACGCCATAATGCGCCCGGTCAACGGGTCGTGAACCTCACCGGGCTTGCGACTC
>Ga0187871_10003460_pt1 | contig 12260 bp, 6 predicted proteins | sample June2016WEW_16_1_FD_132988 | JGI IMG/M metagenome (GOLD analysis project Ga0187871, IMG submission 132988) | Peatland microbial communities from SPRUCE experiment site at the Marcell Experimental Forest, Minnesota, USA - June2016WEW_16_10 | ecosystem: Environmental > Terrestrial > Soil >... | reverse complement strand
GGGTTTGCCGCTGATGTTGAACTCCGCCTCGCCATAATCTTCCTGGATAGAATTCGGCTTCAGTTGCACCTGCGCAGGAAGCGTGACGTAGGCCGGAAGAGTCGGCGCCTGCGCCAGACAGGCAGCGACGCTGCAAATCAGAACCAGAAAAAACGCGGCAAAACTCTGTTGCAGGACGCCCTCCCTACGATAGGTGCGCCAAATGCCGAAATCATGTCTCATCGAACCTCCTTGCGTGTCGTGAAAACAAGCATACCGCGAGCTCGCTTTGGCGCTTCAGATTTCTGCTCGCCCGGAATCCGGAACGGCTGGCGAAAACAGGAAAACTTCCGGCATCGGATGTGTCACCCGCGAACTCCAGGTGTGGGCGAGATCAAACGACGTAAGCAGCCATGTCGGAAGTCCGCTTCTAAGAAGCGTGGCTCGATGCACGTCGCGGTCGATCCTGTAAAACGCCGCTCACGAAAACCACATGAGCGTGAAGTCGGCACCTCGTCGAAGCGCACTGGTCGTATCACGCGCCACTCGGACTGAGCCAAGTTGTCGAGTAGCGGCCTAAAAAGGTACTACTTCAATCGCGGCAGGTGCTCCGGTTGCACCAGGAGGCGAATGGATCGGCCCTGCCCAGGGGTCCTTTCGATGAGACCGTTGCGCTCCAGGGTCTTAACCATATCATGAACGGCGGGCGGCGAAACCTGGAAGTAGCGTTCCAGGTCCGACTCGGCGGGGGCCTGGCGGTGGATCTTGCTGTAGCTGTAGATGAAGGCCAGATACTGACCCTGTTTTGCCGTAAATGGGGGTGCCACATACGGATCGAGTTTGGGCGCCGGATCGATGCTTACCTCGAAGGCGTCCTCGCCAAAACTCTCGAAGACGCGGACATGGAGAATGTAAACCTTGCCGCCGATCACCGTGCGAACGGCCCTCTTGGTGGCGGCGTGGAGATTGGCTTGCAACTCTCTCGCATCGGGGCGGGTGTCCTTGAAATTCGCGATCCGGGTGCGTGCGTCGGCGATTTGCGCGAATGCCGTTTGCCGGCCGTCTCTGCGCTCCGTCTCAAACGATTCGAGCGCCGAACGACATGGCGTGGCCGCATAACTGTTCGAGCATTGTTGCGGGTTTACCCATGCGCTTAAGAATAGCCGAAGCCATTGATGAAGGAAACCCCCGGCGGTGGATAACCGTTCCCGCGCCGCGCCGGTCGCTCGCTACGCCAAGTGGCGTGCAAACTCCCGCGCCAAATAATTAGCAAAGTAGTATCCGCCCTACCGCAGATTGTGTTTCTTGATCGCATGCCGCCGCTTGTCCCAGGTGATACCCAGGATCCGCGCGGCATTCACCCGATTGCCGCCCGGCTGCTCCAGCGCCTGCTCGATTATCCGGCGCTCCCGCTCGTCGAACGATAGCGCCCTTTCCCGGCTTGCCAACCGCCACGCCCGCGGCACCCTGCCGCATTTTGCGGCAGACCGGCCAAGGGGACAGATCCATTCCACGGAGCCAAATGAGCTATATGCTCATCGCGCGAGACCCCGGTCCGTTCTGGCTGGGGATAGGAACGGGGGCCTTGAATCTTGCGCAAAAGCTGTCTCAGAGTTCAGCCGCTTCGTCCGCATTTCCAACGACGGAGACCGCTTGCTCAGGTCTTCCTTCGGTGCTGAGTCAGGCATGCGGCCGTGTTTCACAACGAAGCGCCGGAAATCCTTCGGCGTCATACGCCGCGCCTCCCGGAACCGCCGGTTAAAGTTCGATAGATTAGCGAACCCCGCTTCGGAGGCAATCACGCTAATGGGCCGGTCTGTTTCCACCAGCAGCATGCAGGCGCGCCCGATTCGCAACCGGCCCAGGTAGTCGCTCAGGTTCTCCCCGACATGGCGTACGAACAGCCGGTGCAGGGATCGCGGCGACAGGTTACCCACAGCGCACAAATCTTCCACTCGGATCGACTCCGCGAACCGCTTGTGTAACAGATTCAGTACCCGGGTCAACTGCGCCGATTCGATGGAGGCTTCCGGCCGCGCCGTAATTTGTGTTGCCAGCGGCGCTGCCTCGATATCGGCTAACTCGCTCAGCAGTTCCAGCGCGGTTTCGAGACGCCGGCGCGGCGAATCCGACAGCAACTCCGGCAGGCGCGACTCCATCCGGGCTCCCGCCGGCTGAAGAAAACTGAGTCCGGTGGCCGCTCTTTTCAGCAATCTCCGAAGGCCGGAGAATTCGGGGCACACCTCCGCCAGCCGGAGAGCCCAAGTCCCGGTAAACCACACCACCACTGCCGTGTGCGGACGGTTCTCATCGATCGCCGACGTCGATGCCCAGGTGTGCGGCATGTCCGAAGGAACCAGAACCAGGTCCTGCGAATCGTACGGGCCAATATGGTCGGCAATGAACCGCCACCCGCGGCTATTCAGTGTCAGGGTTAATTCGTACTCGGGATGGTGGTGCCACTCGAAAGGAATCGCCGGGATCTGCCGGTTATAGACGCGAATGGAACAGCCCTTGGGAAAGGTAATGTGTTCGAATTGTAACTTCAACCGTTTACCTCCGGGATCGGACAACCAGCGCCCCCATGCTGTCCGAATAGTATCAGAAATTGTCCTCTCTCTGTCAGGCATGCTGCAAGCGCCGCCCTACAATCTGCTCATGGGCGATGAGAAGGGCCTCGGCCCTCCCGGAGCCTGTTTGGGACTGTCTAACTCGAGGAATCAAAAAACTATGCCGCTTGAAGTTGAGAATCTACCCGAAGCCATCCGCCAGGTGAAGAGGGACCTGCGGGCGGCTCTCCCGAATTATGCGGAGATCTTTCGGGACGTCGAAAGCGAAATGCGCCGCCAGGTGGCGCAGATCGTCAAGGAGCGGGATGCCGGCGAGCCGGCGATCCCTTCCATTCACTATTCAGAGATTGCCGGCGGCGGGGTTTCGCCGCAAATGACTGCGAAAATCAAAGATCGCGGCGCATGCGTCATCCGGAATGTCTTTGCGCCCGAACAGGCGAGCGCCTGGAATGAAGAGATCGGCAGGTATGTGGAGGAGAACCGTTTGGACGAGAAACTCGCGCATGCCGCGGAAGACAAGTATTTCGGCAACCTGGGGATGAGCAAGCCCCAGATCTACGGCATTTATTGGTCGCGTCCGCAGGTGCAGGCGCGCCAGGCGGAATCGCTCACGCGCGCGCGGATCTTTATGAACCGCCTGTGGCTGGCAGAAAGCGAGGGCCGCCGTCATTTCGATCCCGAGCAGACGCCGGTGTACGCCGATCGCATCCGGCGGCGGCCGCCGGGATCCACCTCTCTCGGCATTTCGCCGCACTGCGATGGCGGATCGGTGGAGCGCTGGCTTGACGACAGTTTTCGCAAAGTCTACCGCCACGTCTTCTCCGGCAACTGGCGCCAGTACAATCCGTTCGATGCCGCCTGGCGTCCGGATGCGCGCGAGATTCCGTCTCCGGCAGTCTGCTCCATGTTTCGCACGTTCCAAGGCTGGACCGCTCTCACACGCCAAGGCAAAGGGGACGGCACGCTGCAGTTGATCCCGATCGCGAACGCCATGGTCTACATGCTGCTGCGTGCGCTGCAGGACGACGTTCCGGACACCGATTTGTGCGGGGCCATGCCAGGCCGCGCGCTGTCCGTGCGGCCGGAATGGCACGCCCCGCTTCTCGAAGCGCTCACTTCGATCCCTGTGATGGAACCCGGCGATGCGGTGTTTTGGCATTCCGATGTGGTGCACGCGGTCGAAGACGTGCACAGAGGGCAGGGTTACAGCAATGTCATTTATATCGGAGCGACCGTAGGGTGCGCCAAGAACACGGCCTACCTGGCCCGGCAAGCGCCGGCGTTCCTGGCTGGCCAGACTCCGCCCGATTTCGCTCCCGACAACTTCGAAGTCGATTTTCGGGGACGCGGTACGGAGACCGATCTTACCGCGCTCGGAAGAAGCCAACTGGGGTTGCCGCCCCAATAGCGGCAGGCGTGGCGCGCAAATGCCGCGCCGCGCATTTATTTAGGAGTAACAGGCCATTATGCCGCAATCTATCTCAGTCGAGCCGGAAGAGGTTCTGGCACCGGGAAGCATCCATTTTTCAGATATCCCGGTCAACGTGTACCGGCGAACCATCGAGGAAGAGCGCGCGCACTACTCGACGGAGGAGTTCCTGAACATCTGGCAGGACATGTGCGCCATTCGCGAGTTCGAGACCGCCCTCAATGAGATTAAGGTCAAGGGCAGCTATCGAGGCCTGGCGTATCGGCATGCGGGACCGGCGCACCTCTCCATCGGCCAAGAGGCCGCGGCGGTAGGGATGGCGTTCGCCTTAACTCCCGAGGATCACATTTTCGGATCCCACCGCAGCCACGGGGAGATTCTGGCCAAAGGGTTTTCGGCCATACGGCAGATCGAAGAACCGCAACTCCTGAAAATCATGGAATCGTACCGTGGCGGCGCCGTGTTGCGGCCGGTCGCCAAGGGATATCGCGGCAATATTCGCAGCCTGGCGGTGCGCTTCCTCATCTATGGCGCCTACGGCGAGATCTTCGCGCGGGAAACCGGATTGAACCGCGGCATGGGCGGCTCGATGCACGCCTTCTTCATCCCGTTCGGAATCTATCCGAACAACGCCATCGTCGGCGGCTCCGGATCGATCGCGCCAGGCGCGGCTCTTTACAAGCGCGTGAATAAGCAGCCGGGAATCGTGGTCTGCAACATCGGCGATGCGTCTTTTGCCTGCGGCCCAGTCTGGGAAGGCATCACGTTTTCCGCGATGGATCAGTTCCGCCGCCTGTGGGACGAATCGCTGTGCGGCGGCCTGCCGATCCTGTTTAACTGCATGGACAATTTCTATGGCATGGGTGGCCAGACCTGCGGAGAAACCATGGGCATGCGGTCGATCGCCCGCATCGGCGCCGGCGTAAACCCGGAGCAAATGCATGCCGAGCGCGTGAACGGATACAATCCCCTGTCCGTAATCGACGCGTTCCGCCGCAAGCGGCAAGTGCTGCTGGAAGGGCGCGGCCCGGCGTTACTCGACACGGTGACCTACCGGATCAGCGGCCACTCCCCCTCGGACGCGTCGAGCTACAGATCGAGCGAAGAAGTCGAACGCTGGCGCGAGTGCGATTCGATCGCCCGGTACCGCGACAACCTGATAACCAGCGGAGTAGTAGGGGAAGACGCTCTGGATGCATCGCGGGAGTGCATCGAGAGGGACGTTTTCGAGATGTTCCGGCGAGCCGCGGATCTCGAAATCAGCCCGCGTATGGCGGCCGCTTCGGAGACGATTGGAGCCGCCATGTTTTCGGAACGGCGCGTGGAACGGTTTGACGAGCGGCCCGCCGAACTGCGGCAGGACCTGGCGGAGAACTCTCGCGTGATTCAGATTCAGGGGAGAGTTCGTACTCCGGTACAAGGGGCCGCGGCGTTACAGCGAGCGAAGCTATTCAATGTTCGCGACGCGATTTTCGAAGCCTTGCTGCACCGGTTTGCCATCGATCCCACGATGATTGCTTTCGGCGAAGAGAATCGCGACTGGGGCGGCGCTTTTGCCGTCTACCGCGGCTTGACCGAGGCGCTGCCTTATCACCGGCTCTTTAATGCGCCGATCTCGGAGGCCGCGATTGTCGGCGCGGCTATCGGATACGCGCTCGAAGGCGGACGGGCGGTGGTTGAACTGATGTATGCGGACTTCATGGGCCGCGCGGGCGACGAGATTTTCAATCAGCTCGCCAAATGGCAGGCCATGTCCGCCGGTGAATTGGTTATGCCGGTCACCCTGCGCATCTCCGTCGGCGCCAAGTACGGCGCCCAGCACGCGCAGGATTGGAGCGCCATGGTCCACCACGTTCCGGGCCTCAAGGTGGTCTATCCCGTCACGCCTTATGACGCGAAGGGCATGATGAACACGGCGCTGGCCGGCACCGACCCCGTGATCTTCTTCGAAAGCCAGAAGTGTTACCACATGGCTGAGATGTTCGTCGAAGGCGGCGTTCCCGAGGGCTACTATGAAGTCCCGTTCGGCGAGCCCGCCGTGAGACGTCCCGGCCGCGATCTGACCATCGTCACTCTCGGCCCCGCGCTTTACACCGCGTTGCAGGCCGCCGATGAACTGGAACAGCGCTTCGGTCTATCGGCTGAGGTCATCGATCTGCGCTCGGTCACGCCGTTGAACTATGCGCCGCTCGTGGAGTCCGTCCGCAGAACCAGCAAGGTGCTGCTGGTGAGCGATGCCGTCGAGCGCGGGTGCGTCATGCAGACGGTCGCCGCCACTCTCACCCAGCTCAGCTTCTACTCGCTCGACGGACCGCCGGTGGTCATCGGGTCGCGCAACTGGATCACACCCGCCGCCGAGCTCGAATCCATGTTCTTTCCGCAGCCCGGCTGGATCATCGACGCCATTCACGAGCGGCTGATTCCTCTCCCCGGTTATCACGCCGCCACGAACCAGACGCTGGCCGGGATGGAGCGCCGTTCGCGACTGGGGATCTAGGGGGAGATCATGAAGCCCTACGCAGTCGGAATCGATGTGGGCGGCACCAAGATCGCCGCCGGCGTGCTCGACCGCTCGATGAACGCGCTCTCGGTGCATGTGACGAATGAACACGCAGGCCGGCTCCCGGCACAGGTCGTCGACGCCATTGAGCGGGCGTACTGGGAGGCGCTGAACCAGGCCCGCATCTCTCCCAGCGACGTGGCCGGAATCGGCCTCAGCTTCGCGGGACACACCGACGGCCGCCGCGGAGTGGTTCTCACCAGCTCCAACATGCCGGAATGGGACCAGGTCCCGCTGCGCGATATCGTCTCGAAAAGGCTGGACCAGCATGTCATTCTCGACAACGACACGAACCTCGCCGTTGTCGCCGAGCATCGTTATGGCGCCGGGTGCGGCGCCGCCGATGTCGTCTACATCACCTTCAGCACCGGCGTAGGGATGGGAATCCTGGTGAATGGCAAGCTCTACCAGGGGTATACCGGGACCGCCGGCGAGATCGGGCACACGGTAGTGGAGACCGACGGGCGCCGCTGCAGTTGCGGTAAGCGCGGCTGTCTGATGGCGTATGCCTGCGGCATGGCGCTGCGCAGCCGCGCCTGGGACCGGATTCAGGCGGGCGAAGAGACGGCCTTGCGCGACCTGGCCTGGGATGACCCGCTACTGATCAATGGCGAATTGATCTGCGAGGTGGCCAAGAAGGGCGATCCGGTGGCGCAGGATCTCATCATCTCCACCGGCCGGTATCTCGGGATCGCGCTCTCCACCGTCGTCCAGGTGCTGAATCCGGAAGTCATCGTGATCGGCGGCGGATTGACAAACATGGGATCGATGCTGCTCGACCCGTGTCTCGAATCGCTGCGCCAGAACGTTCACCCGGTATTGTGGAATGCGGGACGCATCGTCCTGGGCCGTTTCCAGCGGAACGTCGGCCTGATCGGCGGCGCGGCCGCGGTTTTCAGCGAAATGGAAACGGGCCCGCCCGAAACGGTTCCCGGCTTCGCGGCAGTACGGGTCGACCGCACAGCGCCCCCGCGCTCCGCCACGCGACTCTCCAATACCGAGCGCAGCGCGCTCGAGCGCGTGGAAGGAACGGTCTTCGACATCCAGCGCTATTCGCTCGACGATGGCCCCGGCCTGCGCACGGCCGTGTTCCTCAAAGGCTGCCCGCTGCGTTGCGCCTGGTGCTCCAACCCCGAATCGCAGCGCGTCATCCCCGAACTGCTGCGGTTTCCCAACAGGTGCATCGCATGCGCAGCTTGCGTCGACACCTGCCCGGTGGAAAGCCGGAAATTGAACGCCGGCCACATCGACTGGGATCGCAAGTCTTGTACGCGCTGCGGCGAATGCGCCCGAATCTGCCCGGCTCAGGCTACGGTGTGGAGTGGCGTCCGCCGCGCCGCGGGAGACATCCTGCGCGAGGTGCTCTCCGACGCCGCATTCTATGAATACGGCGGCGGACTGACGCTCACCGGCGGCGAGCCGCTGTTACAGCCAGGCTTCGCCGAAGCGATCCTCCGGCTGGCAAAGGCCCAGCGTCTGAATACCGCCATCGAAACCACGGGCAACGCGCCATGGGAGACCCTCGAGACCGTCAGTCCTTACGTCGATCTCTGGCTCTTCGATCTGAAACATATGGACAGTCCGGCGCACCGCAAATGGACCGGCCTGGGAAACGAACTGATCCTGTCCAACCTCAGGCGGCTGGCTGCGTCGGACGCCCCCATCCGGGTGCGTATGCCCCTGATCCCGGAGGTGAACTCGAGCGAAGACAATCTGCGCCGCACGGCCGAATTCCTCGCCGAACTGGGTGGCGCGGTCCAATCGCTCGATCTGCTGCCGTACCACAAAATGGCCCGGGCGAAGTATGCAGCGCTCGGCCAAAGCCCCAAGTTTTACGATGCCGCGCCGATGCCGGATAACCAGGTGGAAGCCGCGGCAGAGTTACTACGATCCTACAAACTCACGGTGCACGTTGTCGGCCGTGCCACACAAAAGGAACTTGAATGCTTGCCGCAATGATTGAAACCGGATGTACCGCGCGTGTGAGCCGCCTGCGCGAACGCGTATTGGACACGCTGCCCTCGGTCTGCGCCGAGCGCGGTCTGCTGGTCACCGAAGCGCATAAGAAATACGCCGCGGATCCAACCGTGTTACGGCGTGCCAAGGCACTGGCCCATGTGTTAGATCACATGACCATCCGCATCGACGAGGGAGAATTGATCGTGGGCAACCAGGCCAGCGCGCCGCGCGCAGCCCCGCTCTTCCCTGAATACGAGGCGGATTTTCTGGTCGATGAAGTTGACGAGTTCGCGCACCGCCGGGCCGACGTCTATACCGTGCCGGCGGATGTGAAGTGCGCCATCCTCGAACAAATCGGCCCCTACTGGCATGGGAACACTCTATTCGATCGCGCCCAAGCCATGCGGCCCGGCGAAGTAACCCGGGCCGAGAAGCTCGGTGCGATTTCGGGACGCGGCAACATCTCTTCCGGCGACGGCCACATCATCATGAATATTCCGAAGGTGTTGCGCCAGGGCCTCGCAGGCGTCCTCGACGAGGTGCGGGCTGCAAGCGCCGCGGTTTCCGCGTACGATGCCGTCGATTTCAAGAAGCGGATCTTCTACCAGGCGGCGGAAATCAGCCTCGCGGCCGCCATCCGGTTCGCCCGCCGGTATGCCGCCGAAGCCGCACGCCAGGCCAGTGCCACTCAAGTCGCGGATCGCAAGGCGGAGCTTGAGCGCATCGCCGAAGTTTGCGATCGCGTACCGGCCCTACCCCCGCGCAACTTCCAGGAGGCCGTGCAATCCGCCTGGTTCGTGCACCTGGTGAGCCAGATTGAAAGCAATGGCCATTCGTTTTCGCTCGGCCGCTTCGACCAATACACTTATCCGTTTTATCGGGCCGACCTCGAAGCCGGGCGCATCACGCCGGAACAGGCCCAAGAACTGCTCGAATTACTGTGGCTCAAGCTCTTTTCGATAATCAAGATCCGGCCGTGGCATCACACGCGATACGGCATCGGTTATCCGACCTATCAGAACGTCACCATCGGAGGCCAGACCCCGGCCGGCCAGGACGCGACAAACGACATCTCCTACATGGTTCTCGAGACCATCCGCGAGACGCGGTTGACGCAACCCAATGTTTCGGCCCGGATCCACCTGGGAACACCCGATCGTTTCCTGCTGGAGTGCGCCAGGACCATCCGTCTCGGGACAGGCATGCCGGCCATCAAGAACGACGAAATCATCGTACCCGCCTTGCTCGACAAAGGCGTTCGATCCGGGGACGCGTACGATTACGCGATCGTGGGCTGCATCGAGGCCGCCGTTCCCGGTAAATGGGGCTACCGCAATACCGGCATGTCGTTCCTGAACCTGTTGAAGGTTCTGGAGTTGACCCTGAACGACGGTAAGGATCCCGCCACCGGCACACAACTGCTGCCCGGGCACGGCGATCTCACCGCTTTCGACTCCATGGAGTCCATATACACCGCCTACCGCGAGCAGTTGCGCTACTACACGCGCCTGAGCATCGAGGCCGATACGGTGGCGGACCTCTGCCTCGAAGACATGGCGCCCGACGCATTCTGTTCGGCGCTGGTGGACGATTGCATTGCGAGAGGCAAGACCATCAAGGAAGGCGGCGCGGTCTACGACATCGTCAGTGGCCTCCAGTCCGGCGCCGCGAATGTTGCGGACTCGTTCATGGCCCTGAAGACGCGCGTCTTCGACGAAAAAGTGCTGACCGCCGCCCAGGTAAAGGAATCGCTCGCCGCCGATTTCCAGAATCCCGGGGGCGAACTGGTGCGCCAGCGTTTGCTGCATGCCCCCAAGTTCGGCAACGATATTTCCGAAGTGGACGGCATGGCAGCCCAGGTTCTGAACGATTATCTGGATGAAGCGCGCCGTTACCACAATACGCGCCACGGCCGTGGTCCGATTGGCGGCGGCTACGCGGGATCCACGTCGAACATCTCGGCCAACGTACCTTTAGGGGCCAGTGTCGGCGCGACTCCCGATGGACGCCGCGCGGGCGAGCCGATCGCGGAAGGGGTGTCGCCCGTCCACGGCTGCGATACCGGAGGTCCCACCAAGGTGTTCTGTTCGGTTGCCCGATTACCGACGATCAAGAGCATCGCCCAGTTGCTGAACCTGCGTCTGTCGCCCGGGAGCCTCGCATCCGAAGAAGGACTGAACCGGCTGGTGGCATTGCTGAAGGGGTTCCGCAACCTGAAGCTCTGGCACGTGCAATTCAACACTGTCGGCACCGAGGCTCTGCTGGAGGCCCAGAAACACCCCGAGAAATATCGCGACCTGGTGGTACGGGTAGCGGGGTATAGTGCGCTATTCGTGACGCTCGACCGGGCGACGCAGGACGACATCATCCGCCGCACATCTTGCGATTTGAGTTGAACGCGGAGAAACCGCCCTACCGCAGATTGTGTTTCTTGATCTTATATCGCAGCTTGTCCCGCGTGATACCCAGGATTCGTGCGGCATGTACCTGATTGCCGCCCGCCTGCTCCAGCGCCTGCTCGATCACCCGGCGCTCCTGCTCGTCGAACGATAGCGCCCCTCCCGCGGCGGCGGGCGCCTGCGGGGGCGGAGCCGGATTGCCAACCGCCGCGCCCACGGCCCCCTGCCGCATATATTGCGGCAGATCGGCCACGTCGATGGTCTCGCCGGGCGCCAGCATGCAGGCGTGCCCGATCACATTCTCCAACTCGCGTACGTTGCCGGGCCAGGAGTGCCGCGACAGCAGGATCTGCGCGCGCGGCGTCAACGACTCCACGGGCTTCCTATATTGGGCGGCGAATTTCCGGATGAAGAACCGCTCCAGCAGCGGCAGGTCTTCTTTGCGGTCGGCCAGCGCCGGCGTCCTGATCTCCACCATTGAAAGCCTGTAATACAGGTCCTCCCGAAAGCGCTTCTCGGCGATCTGCAAGCGCAGATCGTGATTGGTGGCCGCCACCACCCGCACATCCACGGGGCGCGCGGTCAGCGATCCCACCCGCTGCACTTCCCGATTCTGCAGCACGCGCAGCAGTTTTGCCTGCGTGGCCAGAGGCATGTCGCCGATCTCGTCCAGAAACAGCGTGCCGCCGTGCGCATATTCAAACAGGCCCATCTTGTTGGAGTCCGCACCGGTGAACGCTCCCTTTACATGTCCGAACAGCTCGCTTTCGAACAGCGTTTCCACCACCGCGGAACAATTACACACCACCATCGGGCCGGACGCCTGGCTGAGCTTGTGCAGCGCCTGCGCCACCAGTTCCTTGCCGGTGCCCGTGGGCCCGGTGACCGCGCAGGCCCTGTAGTGCGGCGCCACGCGGCGAATTTGCCCGAACATCTCCCACATCAGCGGACTGCGCCCCACCATCCCCTCGAACTGGCTGGTGTCCATCAACTCGCCGTCCAGTTGGCTGACGCGCTGGCGCCGCCGCGCGTCGCCGGCCAGCTTGCCGATACGCTCCCGCAATATGGGCAGCGAAATCGGTTTGGTCAGGTAATCGCAAGCGCCCTTCTTGATGGCTTCCACCGCGGCCTCGGTGGAATAATGCGCCGTCATCAGGATCACGTCGGTGGCCGGATCCACCTCCAGAATATGGCTCAACAGTTCCATGCCGTTCATCTTCGGCATCACCACATCGCTCAGCACGATTTCCGGGCGCTCGCGGCGCATCAGTTCCAGGCCGCGCTCCGGGCCGTCGGCCGTGAAGATCTCCAGACCGTTGTCCGCGAGAGCTTCCGAAACCAGTTCCAGGCTCTGCGGATCGTCG
>Ga0187871_10003459_pt1 | contig 12264 bp, 11 predicted proteins | sample June2016WEW_16_1_FD_132988 | JGI IMG/M metagenome (GOLD analysis project Ga0187871, IMG submission 132988) | Peatland microbial communities from SPRUCE experiment site at the Marcell Experimental Forest, Minnesota, USA - June2016WEW_16_10 | ecosystem: Environmental > Terrestrial > Soil >... | reverse complement strand
CGCGATAAAAAGCGGGTCTTCACCGGCTTCAACCATACGTGCGAGATAGTAGAGCGCGGCGTCAGGCTGGCTCGCGCGCATGCTTTTTATGAATGCACTGATGGTATTGAAATGCTCTTCGCCTTTTTTGTCGTATCGCAAATGCAGGGACTGGATGGCTTCTTTCAGCGATTCGAGCGTGATCGCACCGTAGAGCTTTTGCGCAGTTTCAAGCGTTGTGATCGCCTGTCGTGCATCGCCCGATGCCATGCGGATAAGCCATTCACGAGCCGATTTCGGGACTTTGATCTTCGTGCGCGCGATGATCTTCGCCATGTCGGCCTCGTTGTGCTCATTCAAGACGAACACGCGACAGCGCGACAAAAGGGGAGAAATGATCTCGAAGCTCGGATTCTCGGTCGTCGCACCGATCAAAGTAATGGTGCCATCTTCCATCACCGGCAAGAAGCTATCCTGCTGGGCCCGGTTGAAGCGGTGAACCTCGTCGACGAAAAGCAGGGTTCCCTGGCCCGCCTTGCGCCTGCCGCGCGCCTCCTCGAAAGCTTTCTTAAGATCAGCAACCCCGGAAAAAATCGCCGAAATCTGCACGAAGGCGAGCTTCGTCTCCCGCGCAAGAAGACGTGCAACCGTCGTCTTGCCGGTTCCCGGCGGCCCCCAGAAAATCAGGCTGCCCAGCGTGCCGGAGGCAATGAGCCTCGAAAGCGCGCCTCGTGGACCCAGAAGATGATCCTGTCCTGCCACATCGGTGAGGCTTTGCGGCCGCAGCCGGTCGGCGAGTGGATGCGGCGCATCCTTTTCAAGATTGGCGGCGGCGAAGAGATCGGTCATCAAGCTTTCCAATCTGGGCTACGAGAGCTTTGAAGGCAAGCCAAAGCAAGAGAGCATGGCAAAGGAGACCAAGTTGAGTTAAGGTAAACAACATAATTAAAGACCTAAATCAATTTTAGCCCAATTCCTACTCAGATAGGTCATGTGCCATATCGTCTATGTATAACTATTTTGTGTAGTAGCTAGTACTTATAAATTTAAATAAAAGATAACTTTTCCTCCATGCGCACCATCGTATTTGCGACGCAAAAAGGCGGTTGTGGCAAAAGAACGCTTGCCGCTTGTCTCGCGGTCGCGGGATAACCGGAAGCCAAGTAAGCGTTTCCCCCTCCAATTGTCGGGCTGATCACTTCGCCGTCGCGCCCAATTCCGCGAGCGGAGCTTGCGCTGCCGCTATCGATCAGGCAGAGGCTGCAGATTGAAGCCTCTTGTCGCTGGTAATTGTCTTACCGTGCTCGCGCAGAAGCGCTTCGAAATAGGCGACAGTGCGTTTCAGTCCTTCGGTTAGGTTGATCGTGGGATGCCAGCCGAGCAGTTTTTCGGCGAGATCGATGTTCGGCTGCCGCTGCTTTGGATCGTCTTCCGGCAAAGGCCGTTCGACGATCTTCGATTTTGACCCGGTGATCTCGATCACCTTCTCGGCCAGCTCCCGAATGGTGAATTCATTGGGATTGCCGATGTTGATTGGCCCGGTGATGTTTTCAGGCGAATTCATAAGGCGATCCAATCCATCGATCAGTTCCGTCACGTAGCAGAAGGAACGCGTTTGTTCGCCGCGGCCGAAGATGGTTATGTCCTCTCCGAGCAAGGCCTGGCAAATGAAGTTCGATACCACGCGGCCATCATCGGGGCGCATGTTGGGTCCGTAGGTATTGAATATCCGCGCGACTTTTATGCTCATTTTATGCTGGCGATGATAGTCGAAGAACAATGTCTCCGCGCAGCGCTTACCCTCGTCGTAGCAAGACCGGCTGCCAATCGGATTGACATTACCCCAGTAATCCTCCGGCTGAGGATGGACGATCGGATCGCCATAGACTTCCGATGTGGAGGCCTGCAAGATACGGACCTTGAGACGCTTCGCAAGACCGAGCATGTTGATCGCGCCGGAGACGCTCGTCTTGGTTGTCTGGACAGGGTCGAATTGGTAATGGACCGGCGAGGCTGGACACGCAAGGTTATAGATTTCGTCCACTTCGACAAACAGCGGAAAGGTCACATTGTGACGCAGAAGCTCGAACATGGGATCGTCGAGGAATTCCTCGATGTTGCGGCGCGTTCCTGTGGAAAAATTATCGACGCAAAGAACCTCGTGACCTTGGCCGAGCAGCCGCCTGCAAAGATGCGTGCCGAGAAAGCCGGCGCCGCCCGTGACCAAAATCCGTTTTTGTCCCAATAGCATGTTCAGCTCCGATCAGGCTGTTGCAATGCTCGCCCAATGGGAGGGGACAACCGATGCTCGTAATTTGTCAAGGCGAGTCGGCTGACTCCGGGAGGCTTCATTCTGTCAAGCTTGGCTGCCGCGATAGGATTGGGGCGCTGGGAAGCTTAGGTGCTGATTAAGGAAAGACCTGCTCAGGAGAGCATCAAGACCTTCACAGGGCAAGGTCATAGACAAGGGAAAAGCCTGGCAATGGCGGCTCATCCGCCGATCACCGTGGTAATCATTTCGCCGCCGCGCCCGATCGTCAATTTCCAATAATTGTGAGAGCGGCTCACCGCCTGTTCGAGATCGCGCGTCGTTTTGACTGGCGCATCATTGATGGCCATGACCACATCGCCGATTTGAAAATTGACCAGCGCAGCTTGCGAACCCGCCTCGATCGCGCTGATGACAACGCCCTCGCTTGTGCCGTGAATGGAGAGTTCCTCTGAGACGGCAGGCGATAAATTGACCACGGTCGCACCAGAGAAAGGCGAGCCCCCTTGGAGCTTGACCGGATCGCGGGCCGGGATTTCCGGGGCGGGAATCAGTTTAAGCGAAGCCGTGCTGGGTTTGCCGTTGCGGAGATAGGTCAAGGACGCTGTGCCGCCGAGCTGTTTCGTTGCCAGCCGGTAGCCGAGACCCTCGGGATCGTCGATGCTCTGACCATCAATGACGGAGATAAGATCGCCGCGCCGCAAACCCGCCTCGGCGGCCGGTCCGCCCGCGGAAAGATCCGTGATCAGAGCGCCCGTGGGCCGGTCAAGGCCAAGCGAATCGGCGATTTCCCTGGACACCGTTTGCAGGCTCGCCCCGAGCCACGGACGCCGAACCTGATGTCCGCCGCCCTTGGCGGCGGCAAGTACGATCTTGACCATATTGACGGGGATGGCGAAGCCGATCCCAATCGAGCTTCCGGTCTGTGAAAAGATCGCGGAATTGATGCCCACGAGCCGTGCATGAAGATCGACGAGAGCGCCGCCCGAATTGCCCGGATTGATCGCCGCGTCTGTCTGAATGAAAAAGCCGTAATCGGAGATCCCAGCTTGCGTACGCGCCAGGGCCGAGACAATCCCCTGCGTCACCGTCTGTCCCACCGCGAAGGGGTTGCCGATGGCGAGAACAATGTCGCCGACCTCAAGCGCATCGGAATCCCCCAATTCCATCACTGGAAAGTTCTCGCCGCCCTTCAATCGCAAGACGACGAGGTCGGTCCGCTGATCACGCAGCACGATCTCTGCGTCGAACTCATGCTTATCGGCAAGTGCGACCTTTACATCCGTCATGCCCTCGATGACATGATAATTGGTGACGACGAGGCCAGACGCATCGACGAGGACACCGGAGCCGAGCGAGCGGGCGGTCAGGCTGCCTTGCCGCCCATTGCCGCCCTCGCCGAAGAAGTGTCTGAAAATCGGGTCGTCAAAAATGGGATTGCGCGGCCGCTTGTCGGTGCGCGAGGCGTAGACATTGACGACGGCGGGTTGGGCTTTCTTGACGACAGGCGCGAACGACAAAAAGACATCGTTCTGCGCCTGCGGCACTTGCCGCAAGGGCTCGGCGGAAGCGGCAAGCGGTAGCAGCAACATAAGAAAAGAAGTGGTCAGGGCCTGGAGCAAACGAAGCGGGGGCGTGTTCATGGATCGCTCCATACCAGTGAACTTGACCCTGCAGCGGTTTCTGCCCGGAAACCACCGGATCGCGTTGCGGAAAGGCGCCGCCACGCGGCGGTCGTAGCCAGTTCCGGGATGCGCCTTAAGCCGCCGCCTCTTCTTCGGCCCCGAAGACCGGCCCGGAATCTTGCCCCTTGGCATCGACATCGCGGTCGACGAATTCGATCACCGCCATGGCTGCATTGTCACCATAGCGGAATCCCGCCTTCAAGACACGTGTGTAGCCGCCATGCCGGTCCTTATAACGCGGACCCAGAACATCGAACAATTTGCGGGCCAGCACGGCATCCTTGATTTGCGCGATAACCTGCCGCCGCGCGTGAAGGTCGCCGCGCTTGCCGAGTGTGACCAGCTTCTCGACGATCGGGCGCAGATCCTTTGCCTTCGGTAAGGTGGTAACGATCTGCTCGTGCTTGATGAGCGCCTGGCACATATTGGCAAACATCGCCTTGCGATGTTCGTGAGTGCGGCCGAAGCGGCGCTTGGCATGTCCGTGATACATGGCTCTCTCCGTTGATTGGCGGCCGCCGTGCCAAGGTACGGCCGCTCCCGTTCTCCCCAGCTCGCACAGTGCGAGAAGGGCGGGGTTATCTGGTCAGTAATGCTCCTCGAACCGCTTGGCGAGTTCGTCGATATTGTCCGGCGGCCAGCCGGCGACGTCCATGCCGAGATGGAGGCCCATCTGGGCGAGCACTTCCTTGATCTCGTTCAGCGATTTGCGCCCGAAATTCGGCGTCCGGAGCATGTCCGCCTCACTCTTTTGAATGAGATCCCCGATGTAGACAATATTGTCGTTCTTCAAGCAATTCGCCGAGCGCACCGAGAGTTCGAGTTCATCGACCTTTTTCAGAAGTGCAGGATTGAAGGCAAGCTCTGGAATCGATGGTGTCGCCTCGACGCGGTGCGGCTCCTCGAAGTTGACGAAGACATTGAGCTGGTCTTGGAGGATACGCGCCGAGAAGGCAATCGCATCTTCGGGCGAGAGCGATCCGTTGGTTTCCAGCTGCATGGTCAGCTTGTCGTAGTCGAGAATTTGACCTTCTCGCGTGTTCTCGATCCGGTAGCTTACTTTCTTGACCGGCGAGTAGAGACTGTCGATAGGGATGAGGCCGATCGGCGCGTCTTCCGCCCGGTTGCGGTCGGCGGGGACATAGCCTTTGCCCGTAGAGACCGTGAATTCCATGCGGATTTCGGCGCCCTCGTCGAGGGTGCAAATCACGAGATCCGGATTGAGTATCGAAATATCGCCGGTGGTAGCGATGTCAGCGGCAGTGACCTTGCCGGGACCTTGTTTCTTGAGAACCATGCGCTTGGGGCCTTCGCCCGGCATCTTGAGCGCGATGTCCTTGATATTGAGCACAATATCCGTCACGTCCTCGCGTACGCCCGGGATCGACGAGAATTCATGCAAGACACCGTCGATATGGACCGAGGTAATCGCCGCGCCCTGCAGGGACGACAAGAGGATGCGGCGCAGCGAATTGCCGAGGGTTAGGCCAAAGCCGCGCTCGAGCGGCTCCGCCACGATTGTGGCCATGCGTTTTGGATCGTCGCCCGGGACCACTTCGAGTTTGCTTGGCTTGATAAGCTCCTGCCAGTTCTTTTGAATCACGACCGGACCTTTCTTTGAGGCAAATGACCTGACGCAGCGGCGCCAAATTGGCGCCCGGCCGCTCGGGCCGGGAAAAGTTGGTGAGGCAAGTCCTTAAACACGCCGCCGCTTGCGCGGCCGGCAGCCATTGTGCGGAATAGGAGTGACATCGCGGATGGATGTCACCGTGAAGCCCGCGGCTTGCAGGGCCCGTAAGGCCGATTCCCGGCCAGAACCTGGCCCTGAAACCTCGACCTCAAGTGTCCGCATGCCGTGTTCTGCCGCTTTTCTGGCGCAGTCCTCGGCGGCCATCTGCGCCGCATAGGGGGTCGATTTGCGAGATCCTTTGAACCCCATGGTTCCGGCCGATGACCAGGAAATCGTATTGCCTTGAGCGTCGGCGATCGTAATCATTGTATTGTTAAAGGTCGAATTGACATGCGCTATGCCGGACGCGATGTTCTTGCGCTCGCGGCGTTTTACGCGGGTAGCTTCTTTTGCCATTCTTCAATTCCTTCAAACGCGCCCGTCATGCCAGGCGCTCGGGATCATCGCTTTCGGCGGCGCGTGCTTGGCCGATCGCTTGGGTGGGGTCACTGCAAGCAATTTTGACTTGAAGCTACTTTTTCTTACCGGCAATGGGCTTGGCCTTGCCTTTGCGGGTCCTGGCATTGGTATGGGTCCGCTGGCCGCGCACCGGCAATTGACGGCGGTGGCGAAGCCCGCGATAGCAGCCAAGGTCCATCAGGCGCTTGATGTTGATCGCAACCTCGCGGCGAAGATCGCCCTCGACCATATAGTCGCGGTCGATCGCCTCGCGTATCTGCAAGACTTCCGCGTCGGTCAATTCGGCGACACGCCGTTCGGAAGGAATTTTTACTTTTTCGCAAAGTTCCTTGGCCTTAGCCGGTCCAATGCCGTGAATATATTGAAGCGCGATGACGACACGCTTGTTGGTTGGTATATTGACGCCAGCGATACGAGCCAAAATCTAATTCTCCATATGGGTCCGCGCTGCGCGAGAGCTTTGCGGATGAACAAGCTTACCCGCGTCCGGTGGAGGCCGGCCCTTGCGGGACGCCCGGCAAAAAGACGTCCTGGGGAAGAACATCCCCAAACCTCTTCGTTTCAGGCTGAAAAAAATTGGTTAGCCGATCGCGGGCGCCGCGTCAACTGGCCATTCCCGTCGGTAATGTCTCAATTTCTGCTTTCGCTACATGGAGACATTTGGCTTGGCGAGCGCCATATGCCGTAGCGATCAAGATGTTTGCGACCTGTAAGGTGAATTTGCGGCATATCATGTGCTGAGCAAAAATTCCTGCGAATATCTCTTCCGGGCGTCGCCGCATTGCCCGTGATTGGCCCGCATAGATGATCGTGATACGAAGCCTTTAAGACCCAAACGCGACGAATCCGGACTTTACACTTGATTAGCCTAGCTCTTACAAAAATCTGGTGAAACCCGAGCCAATCAAGGACGGATCACCGGCGAAGCTGAAGGAAAACACGGAAGAACCGCTCTTGCCCCAACGGAACTAACTCGCTTTAAGAAAGAAAGCTATGAAAACATCAGCAATGTGTTTCTTGTCCGTTTCAATGCTTGCCGTAGGGTCTATAGCGCTATCTGGATGCGGTCGAAGTCCCAGCAATCCTACCAATATATCCTATCAACAGGTCGGCATATGCAAAGGCTATGAAACGCCAGATGGCCCGATAACCGCAGGGACAAACAGGGGCTTTGCTGTCTTCAAAATCGAATCCGTGGACAATACAAAATATGACGACGATTTCGTTTTGGCGCCGGCGCGGCTTTTTGTGAACCAATTCGTGCCTGCACAAGCGGAAGGAAGTGTCGCGAAATGGTATCGCCGCTTTGGGCGTGTAGATCCGAGATTCGCTCAGACCATGGGCGTTACGAGCGTTCCGGAAACCAAAATCCCGCCGGGTGCAAAACTCGACATCAATACGTTTGTTATCATTCCCATCAGCATAAATAACCCAAGCGGTGAGGCCGAAGCCAATCAGTTCGATTTCGAGCTTGCGTATGATTCTGGGGGTGAGGCTGCGTATGATGCCGCGACTGGAGAGCGCGGCAGCCAGAGCCAGCCAGGCGTCAATGAAGGTATCGTCTTCACCAAAACAAACCCACCCGGCATGAAGTGGTCGGTGATCGAGGATTGCAAAGAGCTATCGTACAAATAGCGGTCGCCGAAAAGGCGGGAACCATTTTTGATAATGGCCGGCTTAAGCGAATGCTTGCATACGCGGCGTTCTGAGCCGGCCTGGATGTGCGGTCACAAGGTTTTTCAACGAAGAAATAAAAGGGTTGGCGATTCCCTTGCCAGCCTCGTATCAGCACCAGATCGCGTGTCGCGTTCCGCCTTGGCTTGCGACGCAACGCCGGCAAACCGATCCGAGCTAGAGCATGTTCAAGCGCTGGGGCTCACGCTTTCTAGTTCGCCAGCTGATAGTATTTGATTTTTGGGTTGCGGTCCGTAACCTTGACCCGGGAACCAAGGCGGCCCTTCTCGGCCCGCCTACGGTTTCAGTCCAGCGACCAGCGCCTGACCCCTAGATTGCCCTAAGGTTGAAGCGGTGCCGCTCGCCGATTGCGCATGGCGCCGCCCATCTCTGTGTCGCCACGCAGGACTATGTTTTCACGGCGGAAAACCGCTCTATGAAAAGCTTATCGCGCGGCTACCAAGTGTTAATAGCCGCCGCCATTCCAATGAGTGGCGATTGGCATAGTCCAATAGAGATAGATTGCATAAGCCACATATACCGGAATAACGAGGCGCGTGGCCAACAGAACTTTCCAAAGAATGTCCGCCTGACGCTTGTCCTTCGCCTCAATGGCGCGACCTTCAGTATCATCTTGCACTATCATTTAGCGCTTCCTCCTGTCATGGACGTCTTGGGGTCTCGTTTAACTTAGCCCTCTAAAATTAAACACCAGTTCGATTTTGGCAAGGCAATTGCTTGCTCGTAAGCCGCGACAAATTCGCCTAGGGCAGTATCTTTGCGTCAGCGGTGAGCAAACATTTTCCAATCGCGAGGTGTTACTGTTTTTCCCGGGTTTCGGCCTTTTCCCACGCTCTTTGGCACCAGGTGCTTTAGATCAAGCCGGGCAATTATGCTCAAATGTATGAGCAAGCCAAATGATTGCGTTTGGATACAACTTGTCGCGACCTCGCACTTGATAGGTTTGTCTCATAAAACCGCGGGGCTATTTCGATTTGCCCCCGAGGATCCCGCGCAATATGGCTTGGCCGATCTTCGTCCCGGCAGTCCGCGCGGCCGATTGAACGGCGGAGAGAACTGCGATTTCGCCCGCCGACATGCGCTGGCGTCCGCCGCCGGATGGTTTGCCGAAAAGCCGGCCGAGCGCGCCCCCGATGGAGCCGAGCAAGCCGCCGGCCGAAGGTTCGGACGCGCCGGCCTCGCTCTCCTTCTGGCTCCTATCGCGTAATGTCTCGAAGGCGGATTGGCGGTCGATCAAAGTCTCGTACTTGCCGAGAAGGCTGCTATTTTGGATGAGCTGATGGCGCTCCTCGTCGCTGATCGGACCAACCCTTGCCATCGGCGGCGCGATCAGACTCTTTGCCACGATTTCGGGGTTGCCCTTGGTGTCAAGCATTGAGACCAAAGCTTCGCCTACCGCGAGCTCTGTGATCGCGGTGGCAGTATCGAAGGCGGGATTGCGGCGGAACGTATCCGCCGCCGCCTTGACCGCCTTCTGGTCACGCGGGGTGAAGGCGCGCAAGGCATGCTGAATGCGATTGCCGAGTTGTCCCAGAACCGTTTCAGGGACGTCGGCGGGATTTTGGGTGACGAAATAAACGCCCACGCCCTTTGAGCGGATGAGCCGGACAACCTGCTCAATCGCGTTCAGAAGAGCCTTCGGCGCATTGTCGAACAGAAGATGCGCTTCGTCGAAAAAGAAAACCAGCTTTGGTTTTTCGAGGTCGCCGACCTCTGGCAATTTCTCGAATAATTCGGACAGCAACCACAAAAGGAATATCGCGTAAAGGCGTGGCGAACGCGTCAATTTTCCGGCGCTCAAAATGTTGACGATTCCGCGCCCGTCGCGGTCACACCGCAGAAAATCATTGATGTCGAGTTCCGGTTCACCGAAAAAACCCGCGGCGCCCTGATTTTCGAGGACCAGCAAGCGGCGCTGGATCGCGCCGATCGTTGCTGACGTAACGTTCCCGTAGGTCTTGGTCACCTCTGACGCAGTGTCGCCGAGATGCTGCAACAATGCCTGGAGATCTTTCAGATCGATGAGCAACAGGCCTTGCTCGTCGGCGAGTTTAAAAGCGATGTTGAGAACGCCTTCCTGAACGTCATTGAGTTCAAGCAGGCGGGCCAGGAGCAAGGGTCCCATATCCGATATTCGAGCGCGGACTGGGTGCCCTGATTGCACGAAGAGATCCCAAAATGCGATTGGAAAATCGTCCGCCGCATAGGCGATCCCGATATCCTTCGCCCGTTGGACAAAGTGGGGCTTTGCGTCTCCGGGCATCGCGATCCCAGCGAGATCGCCTTTGACATCGGCAGCAAAAACCGCGGTTCCGGCCTGCGAAAACCCTTCCGCGAGAACCTGCAAACTTACGGTTTTTCCGGTGCCGGTCGCACCGGCGACGAGTCCATGCCGGTTGCCAAGCGCCAGGATCAAATATTGGTAAATGTCGCTTTTGCCGATCAGAATGCGGCCAGCTTCATGTGCGGGATCGTCGGCCATGATGGTTCCTCGAACGGCCGCGCTCGGCGCGGATGGGGAGCACCTTACGTGGCCATTATGAGACAATGTGGGATCATTGCGCCAGCAAATCTTGGGTTGGTGAAGCGTAGCTTGATTTTAGCATGAGTTCAGTGATCAAGTGCGGGCGATGCTTGAGCTCCCGAGAGGTTTCATGATGGAAGATTTGATTGCCAGCATTGCCGCTGACGCCGGGGTCGAGCCTGGAATCGCGAAAAAGTCGGTGGGAATGATTTTGGCGTTCCTTCGCAACGAGGGACCAAAAGACGAGGTCGATGCTCTGTTCGCAGTCCTGCCTGGCGCGGCGGAAGCAGCGGATGCGGTGGCTGAGGAAGACGGCGTCGGCGCATTTGCGGACGCGATGGGCGGCGGTCTCATGGGCCTCGCCGGACGGCTGACAAGTCTCGGCCTCGGCATGGGGGAGATGCAGACCATCGGGCGGCAAGTCTTCGCCTATGTACGCGAGAAAGCCGGGGACGAGCGAGTCGGCCAGATCGTATCGGCGATTCCCGGTCTTGGGCAGTTTCTTTAGCGTGCCGAACCGCGCCGCATTTTTGTCCAGTTGACCCGCAAAGGTTTTGCTTGCGATTTCGTTAAAGCTTGATCCCCAAAATTTGCAGACTTTTCGGAGAAGATCATGCGTCAAATCTTAAAGATACGAAGGGTCGGCGATTCTCATTCAATATCATCTCACGCTAGAAGTTGTTCCTGGATATCGGCGAAGTCGTGATGTTGACCGGAGCGAAGCGTGTGGATCAAACGGGTTCTGTAGCCCATGCGATCAGCTCCAGGTAAGGCTACCAGTTAAACTAATGTGCAACCTATCGAAACAGGTGAAGTGATTTTGAACGTCTCGTGAAACTTCATCGAGGTCTGCGCGGCCGGTTTCGATGCATGAAGGGGATTATGTTCTTTGCGGGGATGCGCGCGAATATTGTCCGGAGAAAAAGCCATTGGGTGAGCTCATTGCTTTCAAACCAGCGAGAGGCGGCGTGCGCTTGAAGGCGGCGCCGGTCGATCATGCCACGATCGTCGTTTTCACGGGTGTCTGGCAAGAACGCCCGGCAGACCCGGAGAGACAAGCAAAACGTACGCGCCGGGGTTCAGGAAAGCGGTCCAAGAAAAGCGATGGCAAGCTGGATGTTCCGTGCAAATAAAGCAACATGATCCCCAGCGACTTCAGTTGGCGGCTGCGGCCACATGTGGCTTCCTATTTAAGACGCAAAAATTTGAGAAAGGCACCAGGAGTCGCTGTCTGCGACTCATGGGATTAGTGACGATTTCCGCGTGCGTTCACTCCTGCGCGACTTGCTCAACCATGCAGGCGACCGATTTGACGCGCTCTTCCGCCTCCGCTCTTTCGCCCGGATAAGCAGCGAGGGAGCTAATGATCACATATCCCATGGTTTCCGGCGCGATGAGCCGCAAGTCCTGCGACGGATCGTCTTCGTCATCGTCGGCCTCGACGACTTCCAGCTGCGCCGGGGTCAGCACGACGACGTCAATCTTGCCTTGTTGAGCCGCAAGGTCGGTCATCGAATAAAAGACTTGTCCTCCAGAAGTGCGGAACGATAGGCTGAGGAGCTTGTCGGCTTCGACATCTGCGTGCAAGCGCAAACCGCCGTCTGCGAGATCGAAGGGGCAAACGGATTGCACCATCGCTGGGTCCGCGAAAGGCATGAATTGCGTATCCGGCCGCGCCGGCGGCAAGAGCGCTGCTTGCCCCGGTTTTGCCAACGCCAAAATCCGCGCATAGGTATCTTTCGCAGCGACTTCCGGCAGCACGAAAATGGCGACGATATAGGTAATCCCGGCAACTGCGAGGATGCCGAGAAGCCAAAGAAGCGCCGCGAGGAGGCGATCAATCCGATTCATTCGCAACGGCCCTTGACGATCAGCGGCATATGCGCGGCGTCGAGGGCCGTTGCGGGAGCGCTGAGTTCGCTATCATAGAAGCGCAAAACGAGAATGAATTTCGAGGCGCGGT
>Ga0187871_10003457_pt1 | contig 12268 bp, 10 predicted proteins | sample June2016WEW_16_1_FD_132988 | JGI IMG/M metagenome (GOLD analysis project Ga0187871, IMG submission 132988) | Peatland microbial communities from SPRUCE experiment site at the Marcell Experimental Forest, Minnesota, USA - June2016WEW_16_10 | ecosystem: Environmental > Terrestrial > Soil >... | reverse complement strand
ACCCGCAACACGTGCAGACGCTGGCGCAGAGCTTGAATCTGCCGATCTGGCAGGCGCGCCTGCTGGCCGCGCGCGGCTTGCGCGCAGCCGAGGAAGCGCACAAATTTCTCTTCCCTTCTCTGAACGATCTGCACTCTCCGTTGCTGATGAGCGGTCTGCGGACAGCCGTGGAACGTCTGCGCGCTGCCATTGAATGCGGCGAAACCGTGTTCATCTATGGCGACTACGACGTCGATGGAACAACCGCGATCGTCATCCTGAAGACGGCGCTGGAGCTATGCGGCGGCAAGGTCGATTACCATGTTCCGCACCGTCTACGCGAAGGCTATGGCATGCGCGACGAGGTGATCGAGCAGGCTGCCGAGCGCGGCATACGCTTGATCGTCAGCGTAGACACCGGCATCCGCGCATTCGCGGCGGCGGAAACGGCGGCGCGCCACGGTGTCGACCTCATCGTTACCGATCATCACCTGCCGCAGGCGAACGGCGTCCCCAAGGCGCTGGCGGTGGTGAATCCCAATCAGCAGGGCTGCGAGTATCCGTGTAAATCGCTGTGCGGCGCGGGTGTGGCGTTCAAGATTGCGCAGGCGTTGCTGGTGGAAAGCGGGCGCGAGCGCCTGCTGCCATCGTTTCTCAAGATGGTAGCGATTGCGACCATCGCCGACGCCGTGCCGCTGATTGGCGAGAACCGCATTTTCGCCAAGCTCGGACTCGAAGGCCTGCGCAGGCCCGTGAACGCAGGTCTTCGCGCGCTGCTGATCAACTGCCAGCTAGACGGCTCGCGTGCACTCAGCGCCGGCGACATCGCCTTTCGTGTGGCCCCGCGCCTGAACGCCGCCGGACGTATGGACATTGCCGAGCGCGTGATCCAGTTGTTCACCGAAAAAGATGCGGGCAAAGCGGCTGAAATGGCCATGCAATTGGATCAGCTAAACGGTGACCGGCAACAGGAAGAGCAGCGGATTTTGCTGGAAATTCAGCAGAAGATCGACTCGTCGCCCGAGTTCAAGGACGCATACTGCCTGGTGGTTGACGGCGAAGGTTGGCATCGCGGCGTGATCGGTATTTGCGCCACGCGAGTGGTCGAGCGTTATCACCGGCCGGCGCTGGTTTTTTCCTGCGAAGACGGCGTGGCGCACGGATCGGGGCGATCGATCACGGCGTTTCACCTGCTGGAGGCTCTGGAATCGTGTCCGGAACTGTTCACTCGCTTCGGCGGTCACTCTCACGCGGTGGGATGTGCTTTGCCGGCCGACCGCATCCCGGAACTGCGCTCCCGGCTGGACACGTATGCCCGGCAACGTCTTACCCCCGCCGACTTTGTGCCGATGCTGGAGTACGACGCGGAGATCTCGCTACACGATCTCAACCACGACTTCTGGACGGCCGTGCAAAAGCTGGAGCCGTTCGGGTCAGGAAATCCGCTCCCGGTGTTCGTGGCTCGCGATGTGAAACTCATTCAGCCTGCCCGGGTGCTTAAAGAGAAGCACATCAAATTGCGAGCGATTCCGGGGGACGCCAATGCGAACGGGGGCCGCTTTCAGCGGGCGCACGACGTGATGGGGTGGCGTATGGCCGACCGCGCGGCACGAGATCCCCTGCTGGCGGGTGACGTCCTAAACCTTGCGTTTAGCGTGGACTACAACGAGCATCCCGACTTTGGGGGTGTGCAGTTGAACCTGGTTGATTTTGCGCGGGCGGCGCCGCTGGCGTCCACTGCTGCCGCCTCCGACGGGTAGCAGCTTTACAGTCCAGCTACACCGGTTTAGTATCGCAACCGTGGAAACGGTGCTCGAGGAAAGTTGCGCAAGCTGCGGGAGCGAGCGCCTGGCGGACGGCCGCTTTTGTCTCTTCTGCGGCGATTTGCTTGCCGGGCCCGCGCCGCGCACAACCTCTTCCCAGGGCGCTCGGCGGAGTGTGTCGAGTATTTCTCCTGACGTCGAATACGCCGGATTTTGGCTCAGGTTCTTAGCCGGAGCAGTCGACATTGGTCTGGAAGCGCTAGGAGCGTTGCTGCTCACCGGCGCGCTCGATTTTGTGCTTCGCCGCTTTGGGCGCATCTTTGGCATCGATCCTTGGGACTCAAAGGTCTTCACGGGTGTGGCCTATATCCTGATCCTGGCTGTCGGCTCCTGGCTGTATTGCGCCTTTGCCGAAAGCTCTTCCTGGCGCGCCACGGTGGGCAAACGCCTATTGGGTTTGCAGGTAACCACCGCGGACGGCGAACGGATATCGTTTGGCCAGGCGACGGTCCGTCACTTCATGAAGTTCCTCTCTTTCTTCTGCCTCACCATCGGTTTCCTTATGTCGCTTTGGACCAAGCGCCGCCAGGCGTTGCACGATATGCCCTGCGATGTTGTTGTGATTCGCGCACCGCAAGCGCCATTCTCTAGCTCGACGCATTGAGCCAAGAGCGGTAGCCGTGGCGTAATATCGAAGCAGATGTTCCAGTCGTTAGCCCAGGTGCGCAAATGGATGGTGGCTGGCGTGTGCGTGCTTGTCGCCGCCGTCACGCTGTCCTACTGGATAGCCCGCGCGCACATTAAACCTCTCCTGCACAATATTCCGCAGCAGTTAGGCTTCGACATTCAGCAGACCAGCGACGGTTTCTCTCTCTCGAAGTCGGAGGGCGGCCGGACCATCTACACGATCCGCGCCTCTCGTGCGGTGCAGTTCAAACAGGGCGGCCACGCCAACCTGCACAACGTGCATATCGTTATCTACGGCCGCAACCATGATCGCTACGACCAGATTTATGGCGATCAGTTCACGTATGACCCCGAAAGCGGCGACATTCATGCGGTTGGGGAAGTCCACATCGACCTTGAGGGAAATGCCGAAGGGCCGTCAAAGCCAGATCAGGCCGCGCCCGAGGAGTTGAAGAACCCGCTACACCTGGTAACGCGCGCGCTGACCTTCAACCAAAAGACGGGGACGGCGAACACCGATGAAGTGGTGAACTTTCAGACCGAGCAGGCGATTGGCTCCGCGAAGGGCGCTTATTACGATTCCAAGCAGAACGAACTGCTGTTGAAGGCCGACGTTCACATCGTGACTCGCGGCGCGCATCCCGCCGTAATTACGGGCACGTCGGGAAGCATTCAGAAAGAGCCACGCCAGGCGATTTTGTTGAACGTAAAGATCGACCAACCTGACAAAACCCTTACCGCCGATAAGGGAACTTTACTGTTCGCCCCGGACAACACCGTCCAGCACGCCGTCACCGAGGGCAACGTCCACATCCAGGATCGCGGGCCGTCAGTCATAGACGTCTACGGGCCGCATGGCGATCTGCTGATGGGGGCGAAAAACACGATTCAGCAAGCGATTGTCTCGGGGGGAGCCCGCTTCGAAACGCATGGCAACAGCCTGGTTCACGGCTCGGCCGATACTTTCATCGTCGATTTGGTCGATAAGAATCAGCCGTCGCTGATGCACATGGTGAAAAACGCTCGCATGAGGCAGGATCCCCAGCCCGGAAAATCGGGAACGACGAGCACGGCAAGTGCAAACGCGGGCCGCGCCGGGGGCCCCGGCACCAGCGGTCAACCCATGGAAATTGCCGCCGACCAGCTCGATTTCCAGCTCGAGGACGGCAATCAAATCAAGACTGGCGATACGGTTGGCAAGGCGGCAATCACGATTCTGCCGGCGCCTGCTGCGGCGGGGATTGCTAAGAGCCAGCAGACCAATACCAGCAACTCCACCACGGTAGCGACGGCGGGCAAATTCCACGCAACCTTTGAAGATAACCATATTCAAACTCTTCGTGGCTGGCCGAATTCACGCATCGTTTCCACAACACCCGGCGAGCCTGATAAGACCAGCACCGCGGACCAGCTAGACGTGACCTTCGCTCCCGATGGCGGTGTACAGAAGCTGATCCAGACGGGAAACTTCGCCTATCACGAGCCGCCGCCGAACCCCAACACCGGCGGACGCGCTGCATTCGCTGATATCGCAACCTATACGCCCGATGATCAGGTGCTGGTACTCACGGGGTCGCCACGTATCATCGATGGCGGCATGACTACTACCGCAGTGCACGTGCGCATGAATCGCCAGAGCGGCGAAGGCTTTGCCGACGACGACGTGAAGACCACATACAGTGAGCTGAAAACGCAGCCAGATGGAGCGCTGCTGGCGACCTCCGACCCGATTCACGTGACTGCCGAGCACATGACCGCGTTCAAACAACCGGGGGTGGCTCACTACACTGGTAACGTGCGGCTGTGGCAGAGCGCTAACGTTGTGCGCGCGCCCAAAATCGACTTCGACAACGAAAAGCGCGCCATCTTTGCCGAATCGGACAAGTCTCAGACCGTCTCCAGCTTGTTTGTTCAGCAATCGCAGGACGGCAAGCTGACGCCGATTGACGTTACTGCCGACAAGCTGACTTACGTCGATGAGCAGCGGCTGGCGCGCTACACCGGCAATGTTTTCGCCAAAACGACCACCGGCACGGTAAGCGCGGTGCAGATAGACGTGTACCTGAAGCAGGCTGCTGCTGAAAACGAGGCGTCAGCGCCGTCGGTGAAGCCGGTGGCGCATAAGGGGCCCTCGCTTCCAGGATCGGACACGCCGAGCAAAATTGATCACATGATTGCGACCGGGAAAGTGGTGGTCACGGAGCCCAATCGCCGGGCGGTGGGCGACCGTCTGGTGTACACCGCGGACGATGCGAAGTACCTGCTTACGGGCAAATCTCCTAGCATTTTTGATGCCGAACATGGCACTGTATGGGGCGATTCGTTGACTTTCTATAGCCGCGATGATAGGGTTCTGGTTGAGAGTAAGCGTTCTTCCCCCACCATCACTCGCGCTCGTACCACGAAGTAAATGCAGACTTTATCGGCTGAGGAGATCGGGAAAAGTTACCGTGGTCGAAGGGTCGTCCACGGCGTTAGTTTTCATGTGAAACAGGGCGAAGTGGTGGGCTTGCTGGGGCCTAATGGTGCGGGCAAGACTACCAGCTTCTATATCGTCGTCGGCCTTATTCCCGCCGAGACTGGCCGTGTGCTGATCGACGGCGAGGACATCACCGACGTGCCCATGTACCTGCGGGCCCGCAACCATGGCATAAGTTACTTGCCGCAGGAGCCGTCGATCTTTCGCAAGCTAACCGTCGAGGACAACATCCTGGCGGTGCTGGAAGCGCAGTCGATGTCCTGGCACGAGCGCCGCGAGCGCATGGAGCGGCTGATCGATCAGTTGGGGCTGGGGGTGATTCGCAAGAACCGCGGCTATGCGCTGTCGGGAGGCGAGCGGCGCAGGGTAGAAATCGCACGCTGCCTCTGCATCTCGCCGTCGTTTATCTTGCTGGACGAGCCCTTTTCCGGAATCGATCCCATTGCGGTATTGGATTTGCAAAAAATCATCTCCGATCTGCGGGCCAGTGGTATCGGGGTGCTGGTTACGGATCATAATGTGCGTGAGACGTTGTCCGTGACCGATCGTGCTTACATCATTAACGAGGGAAGAATTTTCCGGACGGGCTCGCCGGAACAGCTCGGAAATGATGCGGAAGTAAAGCGAGTTTACTTAGGCGAGAACTTTTTATTGGTTTAAAATTTGTGCGGGGGCAAAGCTCCTAAGGGTTCCGTTCGCATGGCCTTATTGCAGCCCAGATTAAACCTCAAAGTCTCCCAGAAGCAGATTCTGACGCCCGGCCTGGTGCAGATGGTCAGCGTGCTGGCGCTCAACAAGCTTGAGCTGGCCGACATGATCACGGCTGAGCTGACGGAGAACCCGGTTCTGGAAGAGCTCGACAGCTCGGTGCCGCTGCTGGATGAGATTTCTGCGCGCGAAGAGAAGATGGAGCGCGACAGCTCCGCGACCCAGCAGGAGCAGCAGCCGGCCACGACACCGGAAGAAAAGGATCCCTTCGAGGAAATCGATTTTGGCTCATTCTTCAAGGAATATCTCGACCCGGGATTACGCACACCGATGGAGATGGAGGACAGCGAGAAGCCTTCGTTTGAGAACTTCCTCTCCAAGCCCAGCACCCTCACCGATCATCTGATGTGGCAGTTGGGGTCCTTGCATGTGCAGGAAGACGTGTATCGCGCAGCTGAGCTGGTGATTGGCAACCTGAATGAGGAAGGCTACCTGACGGCCAGCGACGACGAGTTGTTGGGGCTGGCGGAAGAAGCGGGTCCCCCGATCGAGCCGCCGCGTGAGCTGCCACCAGAAGCTGTTGCAGGTCCGGGAGCACCGCTGGCAGTGAACTCGAGTAATGGCGCCGAGCCGGAATTCTCGTGCGCGAGCGTTGCTGTAGCCGAAGAAGAACAGTCGCCCGTAGAAGCGAAACTGCAAACGCTCGAGCAGCCGGTTGCTCGTCCTACCCTGGTTCCTCCCCGCAGTGCGCCGGCTCGCGTGCCTTTCAGCCGCGACGCCTTGCGCGAGGCGATCGACCTGGTCAAGCAGCTGGACCCGATGGGCGTTGGCGCGCGCGACCTGCGCGAGTGCCTGCTGGCCCAGTTGCACAACCTGAAGCGCCAGAATCGCAAGAACGCCAATGGCAACCATCTCGCCGAGCTGGAAGCGCTCGATGATGCCATTGTGATCGTTGACCAGCACCTGCACGCGGTCCAGAACAAGCATTTCAAGGAAATCGCCAAGGCCATGGCCCGTCCGCTCGAGGCGGTGATGGGTGCCATGGACTTCATTCGCACCCTCGATCCGCGCCCCGGCCTGCGCTACAACAAGGTCGAAACCCGCCTGATCGAGCCTGACGTCGCCTTCATCAAGCAGGGCGACGAATACCTGGTGGTGATGAACGACGAAGAGGTGCCGCAGTTGCGGCTCAACTCTTCTTACCGCCGGCTGTTGAACCGTGATGTCGCCGAAAAAGACGTTCGCAACTACGTCAAGGAGCGCTACAAATCGGCGATTCAGCTCATCAAGAACATCGAGCAGCGCAAGCAGACGATACTTCGCGTTTGCTACTCGATCCTGGAGCGGCAACGCGAATTTCTCGACCACGGCATCGATCACCTCAAGCCGATGATGATCAAGGAAGTCGCCGAGGAGATCGGCGTGCATCCCTCGACCGTCAGCCGCGCCGTAGCCAACAAGTATGCTCACACCCCGCAAGGCGTCTTCGAACTACGGTACTTCTTCAGCGAGAGTGTCAACGGGCCGGAGGGCAGCGGCACGTCGCTGCTGATCCTCAAGCGCAGGGTCAAGCGGCTCATCGAAGAAGAAGATCCCGCCCGGCCGTTGACCGACGAGCAGATCACCCGCATCCTTCAGTCGCAGGGTATCCAGGTCACCCGCCGCACGGTTGCCAAGTACAGGGAGGACATGCGCATCCCGAGCACCCACCAGCGCAGAGTTAAAAGCTAGGACGGAACAACAAGATGCCCGAAGAGCGAAAGCCATCCATTGATGAGCGTATTCAAGCCCTCACCATGAATCTCGAGCTGCTCCTTAAGCAAGGTGAAGAGCAAGGCAAGCGCATGGACAGACTCCATGAAGAGGTAATGGAACACGAGCGCGAAATGCAGCGTTATCGCCGCGCGCTCCGTGCCGGCTTGGACGCGTATCTCAGCACGGCGATGGCGGAGAAGAGGAATGAGGCGGGTCAAGCTAGTCGCTAATTGCTAATTGCTCTTTTCGAGAAGGGAGCTCAATGAACGTAGAGTATTTTGGAAGGCAGTATGAAATCACTCCCGCCATTCGAGACGAGGTTGAATCTGGCCTCGGCAAACTCATCAAAATCCTGGGCGACAACTTCAAAAGCAAGGTCATTCTGACGGCCGAGCGGCACCGCAACATCGCCGAGATCACCGTCACGCGCCGCCGTGGGCACCTGGTTGGTCTGGCGCAAGCGCCCGACATGCTGGTCGCCGTGAACCAGGCGCTTGAGCACATTGAAACCCAGGCGCTGCGTCACAATGGCCGACGCCGCGCCACCACTCGCAAGCCCAAGGACAAGAGCTGGACGGCTCCGGTAGAAGCGGACTCGGAAATGCAGATTTCCGTGGGAGCTACGGCAGCGACCGCTGTACCCGTCGTGGTCCACAGGTTTCCGGCCGTCGCGCGCACGACAGAAGCTCACCTCGTACGCTCGCAAGAATCGTTGGCTCTGCGGCCGATGACGATCGAAGAAGCGGTAAAGGAATGCGAGTTTCGCGACCGCGATGTTTTCGTCTTTCGCGACGCCAAGGGCAAGGTAAACGTGCTGCACCGGCGCAAGGACGGAAAGATCGAGTTGATCGAAGTGCCGTGAGGAATTTTTGGAGTTCAGTGGATCGAGGGCGCTGCCAAGCGCCCTTTCTTGTGCCTGTCAACCAGATTTACAGCCAGATGGTGGTGCAGTTTGAACGAAAAAGGGCCGCTCCCTTACCGGGCCGGCCCTGACCAGCTTATTTAAGTTGTGAAGAGTCGATGGTCAGGTCACCTCACAAATGGCCCGACTTGGCGACACGCTAAGGTCCGACCTGCACGCACTCCCTCGTGTGGTTGTCGTATTCCATCTGCAGCTCGAAATTCCAGCCGGACCAGTCCTGGTTCGCCTTGCCTGCGTCCCATGAATTCAGCCCGTATTTATAAATACACAGGTCTCCGATTTCATTACCCTGCGGGCTATACCACGCGTTTAGCATCGGGTCGGTAATCGTTTCTGAGATCTCGTGGCTGGCTGCGGTTGCTGCAGTATCAGCGGCGGGATCATTGTTAGGCGAAGGCACTCCCTCGATTTGACAATAGCCATTTTCTCCGTAGGGATCGTTGCTGTAGAAAATGGGTTCCGTGCCAGCGATAAAGCTGTGGTAGGCGCAATAGCTGACGTAGGCGCATGAGGTTCCCATACAAGACCCCTCGCCGCTGGAGGTGAAGAGCAGGAACATATTGTTGATTCCGCCCGTCCATCCCTTCAGGGTCATTACCCTCTGGATTTCCGCCTGAATTTGGGCATCGGTGATGCAATTGCCGGGCGTGAGGGGATCATTGCACCCCGAGGCGGGATACGGAGCGGTATCGACGTAAGTCCCGCCAACTCCGCCTGTATCGGCGATGTAGGTCACCGTTCCACTGATGGACTGGTAATACTGGGTGTTGTTGTTATCGATCCCATGGTTTGGATAGTAAGTGAGCAAATGCGTCTGCACAGTTTGATAAGAGCTTGGCAAACTCGTCGCACCGCCATTCTGCAGGTGCGCGGGGATCCAATAGATCGCGTACAGCTTGACAGGACCGGTCATGACCGGCCCGGAATGGTAAAACAGCGGACCGTTGTCAGGCGAAAATTCAAGCGTCTGGCTGACAGTGGGAACGATGTGGGCCCGATTCACTCCATCAGTGACTGTTAAAGGTGACTGCTCCTGGGCCCAGGAATTGCTCTGCAACAACATCAGGGACGCGACGGCCACCGCAACAACAGCACAGTGGGTAAAACCTTGACACACTCGGCTCATTTCTTAATCTCCTTGAGGTATTGTTTGTGGATGCGCAGCCGGTTCGCTGCAGGTTGAAGCGACGGCCTACACCCGAACGTCATGAGACCTGCCAGCCCAAGGAAGGCACAATAGACCCAATCCCACCCGGCACCCATGGGTCACAGCGTCAAGCCAAAGGCGAAAGCAATCATCCTATAACCGGGCCGATACGGCCCGCATCCTGCCGCCAGATCACAGTCGGTTCGTGAAGTCGGGGCTGTCAAAGCATCTTGCTTGGGTTGCGAAATATTGTCAAGTATCTTCGCTGATTCAAGCGCGGCAAGACCCGAAACGTTGCAATCCGCAACAATGCCATTTCTCATTGGCAAGCCGCGGCATAAACGCCACGCCCGCCACCAATTGGCTATGAGGAACGCGCTTTGCGCGCCGGGTGTGCCCGGGCCGGCGTGCAGCGCAAAGAAAACCCGCTGATTTGGCGGGTCTAGAACGATCACCGGCATGCTCCGGAGGTCTTGCGTTGTCGCTCAACCTTGCCCTTGCTTTCGGGCAACGAGATCGAACGCAAGCTTCACCTCGTCCTTGAGCTTCAAGGCGCCGCCGGCGACCTTCACCGGAGCAATGTCAAACTCGCTCTGCAACACCGCAAACTCACCTGATGCGCGTACAGTGTCGCCGGATATGACAACGCGGGCCGAAATCGGCAGCGGGCTTGTTACGCCGTCTAGCGTCAATTCTCCGTTCAAAGCCACCCAGTAGTTTTCCCCGGCTGCCACTGGCTGAGACACGTGAGCAGTCATACCGAATCTCGGGAAAGCGATCGGTCTCGAGCACTTCTTCATTCAATTGCCGTTCAATCTCTATCCGATCCTTGTCCCTGATGTCATCGAGCGCCTCCAGGGACCCGGCTTGAATTGTCACCTTTAGGCTCACATCTTTTATCGACGTACCGGGCCAAGGCGAACTGCGCTTTACCGTCGAAATTCCGAATCGCGAACCTCGGGCTATGTCCGAAGGCAGAAAGCAATCCGGTGGCAAATGCCTGCACGGTGAAACTGCCCTTGCGGGGATCTAGGGCGTAGTGAACAAGGTTGTCGACCGGCAGTGGGTCGGTTGCGGAAGCCACGTAGACTCCTCCTGGAGTTCTCAATGCACAGTCTCGGCGAGCAGGCGAAATAACGGTATAGGGGATTCCCTGATCGGCTGGAGCGGGACCTTTAGCAGGTTCGCTACGTGGACGCCTTTTCGCTGATGGCCCACTGGATGGCGTGCTGCACCAGTTCGCGCGCGCTGCGTAGCGATAGCTTGTCCTTGATGTGGGACTGATAAGACTCGACGGTCTTCACGCTGATGTGAAGCTCTTGCGCAATCTGGCGGGTGGAATGACCCTCGCCGATCAAGCGAAAAACTTCGAGTTCCCGGTCACTGAGATCGGCAATCGAGGAGGGTTTGCCGGCGGCCCGACTTCCGATGTAGTGCTGTAGCATGCGGTCTGCGATACGCTCGCTGACGTAAATCTCGTTGCTGAGAATGCGCCGCAAGGCGACCAGCACCTTGTCGGTCGCCTCCTGTTTCATGATGTAGCCCCGAGCCCCCGCACGCAATGCGCGTTCGGCGTAAATCGTTTCATCGTGCATGGACAGCACGAGCACGGGCAGGCCGGGATGCCGGATGCGGATGTTCTTCAGCAGCTCCAGGCCATCCGGCCCGTGCAGCGAAATGTCCAATACCAGAATGTCCGGCTTGGATGCGATGACCGATTGCATGGCCGTCATGGCATCTTCGGCTTCGCCACACACCGCCAGGTCGGGCTCGCGATTGACCAGTAGCGCCAATCCCTGCCGCACGATGGGATGATCGTCAACTACGAACACCCTGCTCTTTTTCGCCGCCGGATTTGCGGCTGCACCACTGAGAGTCATGGTTCATCTCTAACTTTCGTTTCGGCAACCACCGGAAAGCGGCAGGTGACTGTTGTGCCGAGTGGCTGCTCGCGGCGGATCTCAAGGCTTCCTCCCACCATGCCGGCACGATAATTCATGATGTGAAGGCCCATACCCGAATGCGGGCCCACTGGCCGCTCAATACCTACGCCGTCGTCGCTTATGATCAATGTTCCCTGACGTTCGCCGGCAAACAGACGAATGATAATCTCTTCGGCCTGCCCGTGCTTGAGCGCGTTGTTCACCGCTTCCTGCGCGATTCGGAACAGATGAGTAGCCGTGGCCGTGTCCTCGATAAGCACGGGCACTTCACACTGGAAGCGGCAAGCTATTCCGAACAGGTCCTCGATCTCGGTGGCATAGAGTTGCAGCGCCAACATCAGCCCACGAGAATCCGAAACGACTGGTTGCAACCCCCTGGCCAGCTCCTTCGTTTTCAGGATTGCATCGTTCACCAGTTGCACGATTTTGGCGGCGTCGGCCGCTTCCGGGACTTGCCGTTCCGCCAGCTTGTGCTCCTGTACTTTCGTCATGAAAGCGATCCCGGTGAGGTGCTGGCCCAGGCCATCATGCAAGTCCTGGCCGATGCGGCGCTGCTCGCGCTCGCTGATATCGAGAACGGCCTTCTCCAAGCGCTTGCGTTCGCTGATATCGCGAATGGCGCTTGAAACCAATATTCCTTCTTCAGTCTCCAGCGGACTCAGGCTTATCTCTACCGGGAATTCATGGCCGTCCTTGTGTATGGCGTAGAGCTCCAAACCGGCGCCCATCGGGCGGACGCGAGGCTCGGAGAAGAACCTTCTGCGGTGGCTGGAGTGCTTTCCGCGCAAACGCAGCGGCACGAGCTTCTCGACATCTTCTCCCAGCAACTCTTCGCGCCCGTAGCCGAACAGCTTCTCCATTTGCGCATTCACCAGCACGATTTTT
>Ga0187871_10003456_pt1 | contig 12270 bp, 7 predicted proteins | sample June2016WEW_16_1_FD_132988 | JGI IMG/M metagenome (GOLD analysis project Ga0187871, IMG submission 132988) | Peatland microbial communities from SPRUCE experiment site at the Marcell Experimental Forest, Minnesota, USA - June2016WEW_16_10 | ecosystem: Environmental > Terrestrial > Soil >... | reverse complement strand
TCCAACGAAATTCAGTTGGAGCAACTGGGCATCGGCGGCGACTTTCACTACGACAACGTTCGCGCCCGATTCATGACTCAGTTTGGGATGTATTCCACGGCGACCGTGCGCAATGACCCGAGCTATGCCAAGGGGCAATGGAATATCGCCGACGCGGATCGATATCTGGCGGAAGCGTACGGCGGTTATCACATCAACGTGTTGAATGGGATCAACATCGACGCGGGAATTTTCATGTCGTACATCGGCCTGTTCAGCTACTACAATTTCGATAACTGGGCCTACCAGCCTTCCTATGTTTCCTCCAACACGCCGTGGTTTTTCCAAGGAGTGCGGATACAGATTTTCCCCAACCCCCATTTGAAGATTGAACCTTGGATCATCAATGGCTGGCAGTCGTATGGTTCGGCGAATTCGAGGAAGGGGCTGGGCGGACAGATCAAGTGGACCCCCAGGCCTTGGGTGAACGTCATCTCCAATAATTATGGTCTCGGCCACGACGACCTTTACATACCGAACCGCGGCCGCATCCACACCGACAACAGTATCGAGATCAAATACTTCGACAAACCGGGAAAGACCCTCGATAAATTGGCGTTCTCGTTCACTGGCGATCTGGGTTGCGAATTTGGTCCCAGCACGGCCACCTTGGCAGGCGTGAGTTGTCTTGGCAACAAGAAGGACGCGCTTGCCCAGCCGAGCGCCAATTTCCCTCAGGGGGGAATCGATCCGAAGCAAAGCTTTGTCGGCTACATGTTTTACAACCGGGCGTGGTTCAAGAAGGATACGTACGCATTGACCATTGGTGGCGGCCAGATCAACAATCCTGGACGCTATCTGGTCCTGCTCCCGCCCATCAACGGAGAAACCGCCAGCTCCGCGGCGATCAACGCGCCTTACTTTACCGGAAATCCCGGGGACCAGTTCAAGGCCTGGGACAGTTCGCTCACATTTGACTACATGCCGAGGCAATGGCTCACGTTTCGATGGGAGTATGACTACCGCCACGCGAGTGTGCCCTACTGGTCTGGCAAAGGCGGAGTTACACCACCGGGCTCGGGCGGAGTGCCTTATACAAATAACGGATCTCCCCAATTCTTTGCTTGCAACGACGGCAACACTTCCGGATCATTGACGCTCAGTGGCGCACAAACCGCCTGTGGAGCGCAAGGCAGCAGCGTATGGTTTCCTGACCTGCGCCGCGACGAGCAGTTGATTGACATCGATATTATGGTTAAGTTTTAGGGCCGAGGAGGCTGGTAATGCAGGACGTGGTTTTCCTGGCGGTGACGATTCTATTCTTTGCAGTGTCGTTGGCTTATGTGGTGTTCTGCGAGCGCGTGCGTTGAGGCGGATATGAATTCTGGACCGATCATCATGCTGGTCATTTGCGCGGGGTTGCTGGTGTATCTCGTATACGCCATGTTGCGGCCGGAGAAATTCTGATGACAGCGAATGGATGGCTGCAAATCTTTTTCCTGCTGCTGGTGGTGTTGCTGGCCACCAAGCCGCTGGGCGGATTCATGGCGCGGGTGTTCGCGCGTGAGCGGACCTGGCTTGATCCGGTGATGCGGCCGGTGGAACGGATTCTGTACCGATGTACGGGCGTGGATGAAAACCACGAGATGGACTGGAAGGAATACGCGCTGGCGCTGCTCTTGTTCAGCGGGGTCTCGATGATCCTGCTTTATTTGCTTGAGCGCGTGCAGCTGTGGCTGCCGTGGAATCCGCAAAAGCTGGCAGGTGTGCCTCCGGCGCTTGCGTTCAATACGGCAGCTTCGTTCACCACGAACACGAACTGGCAGAACTACGTTCCCGAGACCACCATGAGCTACCTGACGCAGATGGTGGCGCTGGCTTATCACAACTGGGTTTCAGCGGCGGCGGGCATGGCGCTGGCGATCGCGTTCATTCGCGGGATTGCGCGGCGCGAGCAAAAGACTATTGGGAATTTTTGGGTAGATCTGGTTCGCGGCACGTTGTGGGTGCTGGCTCCGCTATGCCTGGTGGGAGCGCTTGTGCTGGTGTCGCAAGGGGTCGTGCAGAACCTGAAGCCCTATGACACGGTGCAGGTGCTCGATCCTTATCAGACGCCGCAGCTGGGGGCGGACGGCAAGCCAGTCAACGGACCTGACGGCAAACCGGTGATGCAGACGGTTAGTCAACAGGTGATCGCGCAGGGACCCACGGCTTCGCAGGAGATTATCAAAGAGCTGGGAACGAACGGTGGTGGATTCTTCAATGCGAACAGCGCGCATCCCTTTGAAAATCCTACGCCCTTCACGAACTTTCTGGAGATGTTCTGCATCCTGGCGATTCCTTCCGCTCTTACTTTCACGTTGGGAAAGATGACGGGTTCGCCGCGGCATGGATGGGCGGTATGGGCGGCGATGGCATTGCTGTTCCTCGCGGGAGTGACTACAGCATATTGGGCGGAGGCACGGGGCAATCCCCTGGTAACGGCTGCGGCGCAGCATAGCTCGCAGCATCCAGCTTCGGTTCAAGCTTCGGTTCAGCAAGCCACCGGCAACCTGGAAGGAAAAGAGGTGCGCTTCGGCGTGGCGAACTCGGCGCTGTTTGCGACCGTGACTACTGACACGAGTTGCGGCGCGGTGAACTCCATGCACGATTCGTTCACGCCGCTAGGTGGAATGGTTCCGTTGATCAACCTCATGCTGAGCGAAGTGATCTTCGGGGGAGTGGGCGCGGGAATGTACGGAATGCTGGTGTTCGTCATTCTCTCCGTTTTTATCGCAGGATTAATGGTCGGGCGCACGCCGGAATACCTGGGCAAGAAAATCGAAGCCTACGACGTGAAGATGGCGATGCTGGTGATACTGATCTTCCCGCTCGTGATTCTGGTGTTTACGGCGATTTCAGTTTTGTACAGCTTTGGAACCTCATCCATAACGAATTCGGGGCCGCACGGATTCAGCCAGGTGCTTTACGCCTTTACTTCCGCCGTGGCGAACAACGGATCGGGTTTTGCAGGGATCAACGGGAACACGCCCTGGTACAACACGTCGCTGGGCATAGCGATGCTGCTGGGGCGCTTCATGATGATTCTGCCGATGCTTGCGATCGCAGGGAATCTTGCCGGGAAGAAACAGACTCCAGCGACGCTGGGAACTTTTCCCGTGACCGGACCTCTGTTTACGGTGCTGCTGATTGGCGTGGTGGTGATTGTGGGCGCACTGACATTTTTCCCGGCGCTCAGTTTGGGGCCAATTCTCGAACATCTGCTGATGGTGGCGGGAAAAACCTTCTAGGCGGGTTTCTTAAGGAAATATGGCAAGCAAGAAATCAAAACGCAGCTTGTGGGATATGAAGATTGTGCGCCGCGCGGCATGGGATTCGCTGGTCAAGTTGCATCCCGTGACCATGATGCGCAATCCGGTCATGTTCGTGGTGGAAGTGGGCAGCGTGGTAACCACCGTCCTGCTCTTTCTCGAGCGAGCCCACGGCGGGTTCGGATTCAACCTGCAGATCACGTTGTGGCTCTGGTTCACGGTGCTGTTTGCGAATTTTGCTGAGGCCATGGCCGAGGGTCGCGGCAAGGCGCAGGCTGATGCGTTGCGGCGCGCGAAAGCGGAGACCATGGCGAACCGCCTGCTTTCCGATGGAAAAATAGAAACCGTGCCGGGATCGAAATTGCGCTCGGGAGATATGGTACTGGTCGAGGCCGGCGAGTTTGTTCCGGGCGACGGCGAGATCGTGGAAGGCGTGGCGTCGGTGGATGAGTCGGCGATTACGGGCGAGTCGGCCCCGGTGATTCGCGAAGCCGGAGGCGACCGCTCGGCGGTGACTGGCGGAACGCGCGTGCTATCAGATTGGGTGAAGATAAAAATAACTTCCAACCCTGGCGAAACCTTTCTGGATCGCATGATCGCCTTGGTCGAAGGCGCGGAACGGCAGAAGACTCCAAACGAAATTGCGCTGAACATCCTCCTGGCAGGGCTGACGATTGTGTTTCTGCTGGCAGTGGTCACACTGCAACCATTCGCGATTTACGCAGGCGCGCCACAGACCGTGTTCGTGCTGGTGTCTTTGCTGGTGTGCCTGATTCCGACCACGATTGGCGGGCTGCTCTCGGCCATCGGCATTGCGGGCATGGACCGTCTGGTGCAGCACAATGTTCTCGCGATGTCGGGACGGGCGGTCGAAGCAGCCGGCGATGTGAACACTTTGCTCCTAGATAAGACCGGAACCATCACGCTGGGTAACCGCCAAGCCACGGAGTTCATAACGGCGCCGGGCGTGACTGAAGCGATGCTGGCCGATTCGGCGCAACTCTCTTCGCTCGCGGACGAAACTCCCGAGGGGCGCTCGATTGTGGTGCTGGCGAAAGAAAAGTATGGACTGCGCGGGCGTGAAATGAGTTCGCACGACGCCGAGTTCATTCCCTTCAGCGCTACGACTCGCATGTCGGGCGTGAATCTCGATGGGCGCGCCATCCGTAAAGGCGCCACGGATGCAGTTGCCAAATATCTCGAAGATCAGGGCAGCTCGCTGCCCGCGGAGGTGCGTGCCGCGGTCGAAGTAATCTCGCGCGCTGGAGGCACTCCGCTGGTCGTGGCCGAAAATGGCCGCGCCCTGGGAGTGATTCAACTGAAAGATATTGTGAAGGGCGGCATGCGGCAGCGTTTCGATCAACTGCGCGCGATGGGAATCAAGACGGTGATGATCACGGGGGATAATCCGCTGACGGCGGCGGCGATCGCAGGCGAGGCCGGCGTGGATGATTTTCTGGCGCAGGCCACGCCGAAGGACAAGCTCGACTTGATCCGCCGCGAACAGGGACAGGGCAAACTGGTCGCCATGACGGGCGACGGCACCAACGACGCGCCCGCGCTCGCGCAGGCGGACGTCGGAGTGGCCATGAACACGGGCACACAGGCGGCGAAAGAAGCCGGCAACATGGTGGACCTGGATTCGAATCCGACCAAGCTGATTGAGATCGTGGAAATCGGCAAGCAATTGCTGATGACCCGGGGTGCGCTGACCACGTTCTCGATCGCGAATGACGTCGCGAAATATTTTGCGATTATTCCCGCGATGTTTGCCGGAACGTTTCCCGTTTTGCAGGCGCTCAACGTGATGCATCTCGCGACGCCGCAGTCGGCGATCTTGTCGGCAGTCATTTTTAACGCGCTGATCATTGTCGCGCTGATTCCGCTGGCGCTGCGCGGAGTGAAATATGTTCCGCAAGGAGCGGCCGTGCTGCTGCGCCGGAATCTGCTGATATACGGCGTCGGCGGAGTGATCGTCCCATTTATTGGCATCAAGCTGATCGACTTGCTGATAGTGCGGGCTGGGTTAGCGTAGCTACGACTAGTGTAGAGGGAATCATGAAGAAGAATCTGTTCACTGCGGTGCTCATGACACTCGTGACCACCGTGTTGTTTGGGCTCCTGTTTCCGCTGCTGATTACGGGACTGGCGCAAGTCCTATTTCCGAAGCAGGCCAATGGAGAATTGTTGACGCGGAAGGGTACGGTCGTCGGATCGCGATTGATCGGGCAGTCATTCTCGTCGCCGGGTTATTTCCACTCGCGTCCATCGAGCGCCGGAACTGGTTACGATGCGGGCAATTCCAGCGGATCGAATCTTGGGCCAACCAATCAATCGCTCATTGCGCGGGTGCAGGGAGATGCCGACCGGTTGCAGGCCGAGAATCCAGGAGCCGCCATCCCAATGGATTTACTAACATCGTCGGGTTCGGGGCTTGATCCTCATATCTCGCCCGAGGCGGCGGAATTCCAAGTGCCACGGATCGCGAAAGAGCGCGGGCTCAGCGAGGACAAAGTTCGCGATGCAATCCGCCAGCATACAGAGTCGCGGCAGTTTGGATTTCTAGGTGAGCCGCGGGTGAACGTCCTGGAGTTGAATCTTACGTTGGATGAAACTTCGCCGAAGCCGACTCGCTGATTAAGCATTCATCGGGCTGCGCCACGAACAGAAGTAGCGCCTCAGAAACGACATTGACGCGAACCGCTCGCGTGCGGTCTCATAGGTTCGCATGCGATACCACTTACGCGCGGACCGACTTGAGAATGTACGGACGCCGATAGCGCCGGGAAAGCGGGCAACCAGTCCGCTCCCGGCGCGATTGTTTTTTGTGGGCCTGCCATGACCGAACAGAAGCGTCCGGCGATTAACTGGATGGATTTTCTCTGGCTCGTGTTGCTCGCCTTGCTAGCCGTCCTGCCGCCGGTGCGGGAGTGGCACAAACAGTTGATCTTGCTTGGGTTTGGCATTCTCCAGTTGACCGAAGGCTGGCTGATTGCCCGCCTGCCACGGCGCGGGCCGGTCTACATTGTGGTGCTGAAGATCGCCCTGGCGACGCTGCTGCTGGATCACACCGGCGAAATCCCCATCAACAGCTATTACTATCCCATCTACTACCTGCCCGCAGTCACCGCGGCGGAATACTTTGGCCCGTGGGCCACATTGTTCTGGACTGCGCTGGCCTCCGCCGCCTACTGCTCGTATCTTTATCCCGCATTGCAGGAGTACGAAATTAACGGGGAGGACTACGGACGGCTCGCCATCCGCATCGTCTTCTTTTTTCTCGCCGCGATGGTGGTGAACCGCTTCGTAGTGGAGAACCGCCGCCAGATCAAACGCTATCAGGAACTGGCGGAGACCCTGGCCGAGACCAACCGCAGGCTGGAAGAGGCTCAGGCCGAAGCACGGCGTTCGGAGCGGCTGGCGGCGCTGGGACAAATGTCCGCCGGTCTGGCGCACGAGATTCGTAATCCGCTCGGTGTCATCAAGGGATCGGCAGAGATGCTTCACCAGAAGCTGGGTGAATCGAACCCGTTGGCCAGCGAACTGGCGGGCTACATCTCAAGTGAGACCAACCGTTTGAGCGCGCTGGTCACGAGGTTTCTCGATTTTGCCCGGCCGCTGCATACTGAGTTGGTCCGGCAGGAAGTTACCACAGTGCTGGAGCACGCTTTGCACTCTGTAGCTTTGGCGCAGAAAGACAGCTTGGTGCGCGTGGAACGCCTGTACGAAGCGAACCTGCCCCTGATTCCGCTGGATGAGAGTCTTTCCGAGCAGGCGTTCGTGAATCTGATTCAAAATGCTTATGATGCGATGGGCAATAGCGGAACGTTGCGCGTGACGGCGGCGAAGGCAGACAACGCAAGCCGTGATGGAGTGGAAGTGCGAATCGAAGATACGGGACCGGGAATTCCGGCGGAGCTGCGAGAACAGATTTTTAATCCATTTGTGACTACCAAGAAAACGGGGGTGGGGCTGGGGCTGTCGATCGTCTCCAGGATTATCGATGGGCATCATGGAACAATTCGCGTCGAAAGCGGCGGGGATCAGCCTGGAGCCCGCTTCGTGGTCTTCTTTCCCGCGAGCGACGAGGCCGCTGCCGCGCCAGCATTTTAGGGAACAACGCCAACCAATATGCCAGCCATCTTAATTGTCGAAGACGAAGCGAAGATGCGCCGGCTGCTCGAATTGAATCTCGGGGAGGACGGCTTCACGACGCTTTCCGCAGGTGATGCGGAGGCTGGCCTGAAACTTCTGCGCGAAAACACGGTTGATCTTGTCGTGACCGACCTCAAGCTTCCGGGAATGAATGGCCTGGAATTCCTGCATGCCATTAAGCGGCAAAATGCGGCGCTCCCCGTCGTGGTGATGACGGCTTTCGGCAGCGTGGAGACGGCAGTGGAAGCTATGAAGGCCGGCGCCAGCGATTACGTGCTGAAGCCGTTCTCGCTGGGCGAGATGCGCATGGTCATCCGTAAGGAACTGGACGTCCGCAACTTGCGCGAAGAGAACCGGTCGCTGCGCGAGGCTCTGGGTAAGCGCTATGCGCATCCCAACGTGGTGGCTCGCAGCGTGAAGATGCAGGAAGTGCTGGCAACAGTTGAGCGCGTGGCGCCCACAAATTCAACGGTGCTGCTCGGCGGGGAAAGCGGTGTGGGCAAGGATTTGATTGCGCGCGCGATTCATGAAAAGTCGCGGCGGGCATCGGGGCCTTTCATCAAAATCAACAGCTCAGCGATTCCAGAAAATCTGCTGGAGAGCGAACTGTTTGGCTATGAGAAGGGCGCGTTCACTGGCGCGACCGGAAGCAAGCCAGGCAAGTTCGAGCTAGCTGATAAGGGCACCTTGTTTCTCGATGAAATCGGTGATGTGCCACCCGCGATCCAGGTGAAGCTGCTGCGTGTGCTACAGGAGCGGGAGTTTGAGCGGCTGGGCGGCACCCGCACGATCAAGGTCGATGTGCGGCTGATCGCGGCCACCAACCGCGACTTGCGCGAAGCGCTGGAACAGGGAACCTTTCGCGAGGATCTTTACTATCGTTTGAACGTTGTCCCTATCGATATCGCGCCGCTGCGCCAGCGCAAGGAAGATATACCCGACCTGGCGAATCTTTTTATTTCCCGCTTTGCCGGCGATTCCGGCAAGCCGGTCAAAAGTATTTCGCCGGAGGCGATGCAGATTCTGGTGAACTATCATTGGCCAGGGAATGTGCGCGAGTTGCAAAACATCATCGAGCGTGCGTGCGCACTGGCGAAGGGCACGGTGCTGGAGGCGTCGGATATTCATCTGGATGTGCGTCCGGCCAAAGCGACGATTGGCGCGAGTGGATTCCTTCCCGAGGGCATGACGCTCGAGCACTGGGAGGATGAAATGATTCGCGAGGCACTGCGGCGGGCGAACGGAAACAAGAGTCAGGCGGCGCGCTTGCTGGGGCTCTCGCGGAACGCGCTGCGCTACCGGCTATCCAAGATTGGGATTGCGGATGAGGGAGAGAAGGAAGGGTAAGTCAAAGTTCTATTTCGGGACTGTCCGGTGACGGAAATAAGAGATTGTCGTCGGGCGCGGCTTAGTCGGCAAATACAATCGTTTCTGAGAGGCACCGTCTGGAGAGTGTTGCCAGTGGGTACTGGACGTTGTCCTTCAAACAGTCGAGTGGCTTAGTCAGCCACTAGGGTTCGACTCCCTCGCTCTCCGCTAGTCACTCGACGTATAAAACTGCTTGACAACTCCGCCAGAGGAGCTATGCTTGAGGTGTTTGAAGGACATCGTCCAGCAACCAGTTTTTTGACCGCAGCCCCGACTGACTATCGGGGCTTTCGTATTTTGGGTGGCCGCCAACTCGCGGGACGCCGCCCTCGGAATGTCGACGCTACCGGCTGAAAACCACCACCTTGGCTCAGGGCAGCCACCGCATTCGACTTCCCTTAATAAACTCCACCACGAACCACCTCCGTTCTCTCTGAAAACAAACTAGTTATCGAACTTCCTCTCACTCCATTTTTGGCACGGCAGTTGCTTCGGACCATAGCGGGCATCCTTAGAATCAGCATCGAACAGGTGTAGTGATGTAGCGGTTTCGTAGAATGATGGGGACGATGAGAGTAGTCATGAAAAGCAAATTCAAAGCGGGTTTCGCAATCTTAGTTCTGGCGCTCGCAGGGGCACTTTCGATCACCATGCAGGCGCAAACTACGCAGGAAGGCCCCGGACCGTCCGAGCAGCCCAGCGCGCCGATGGAAATGGGACAAGCGAGCCCCGCGCCGCCAACGCGGCCCGGACAACCTCCGAATCTGCCAGGGGAAGCTCAGCCCGGTGGACCTGCAGGCGAGGGCCCGGCAAAAACTGATCAGGGTGTGGGCCACATTAGCATGATTCATGAGGCCGTCTCGACCCAACGCGGTGATTCCGGCACGTGGTCAGCGGCTATTTTGAATCAGCCCGTTGTCAGCGGCGACAAGGTTTCCACCGGAGTCGGCGGACGCGCCGAGGTGCAGCTCGACTTTGCCAACATTCTTCGCCTGGCGCCGAATTCGCTGGCTACCATCGCAAGATTTACCGACAAGTACATCCAGATTCAACTCGGGCAGGGTTTGGCTAGCTACTCGGTATTTGGCGAGAGTGAAGCTGAACCGGAGATCGATACCCCGAACGTCGCAGTCCATCCCGCGCATAAAGATGGCGTATTTCGCATTGAAGTGCTCCCCAATGGTGATTCGATCGTCATCGTGCGCAAGGGTGAAGCTGAAATTTCAACTCCTCAGGGAATTGGCGAGGTCAAGCAGGGTGAGATGGCGACGGTACGCGGTTCCGGCACCGACGCGAAGTACAAGATCGGCCCAGCTCCTGCCCGCGACGATTGGGATATCTGGAACGGCGAACGCGACCGCATGATTCACGATTCGGATGCGTGGAAGCATACCAACAAGTATTACGTTGGGTCCGAAGCCCTTGACGCCAACGGAACCTGGGAGGACGCGCCGGAATATGGACAGGTCTGGGTGCCCAATGAACCCGATGGCTGGGTTCCTTACCGCGATGGCAACTGGGTCTATGAGCCTTACTACGGCTGGACTTGGGTCGGCTATGAGCCGTGGGGATGGGCGCCTTATCACTATGGCCGCTGGATGTGGTATGGCGGCGCGTGGGCGTGGTGGCCGGGACCGGTGTGGGGTCCGGGATACTATCGTCCGTTTTGGGCGCCGGCTTATGTTTCATTCTTCGGATTCGGTGGAGGTTGGGGATTTGGTTTCGGGTTCGGCTGGGGTGGATGGGGCGGCTTCGGATGGTTGCCCGTCGGGCCGTGTGACCGCTTCTTTCCGTGGTGGGGCGGGTACGGTGGCCGCTTTGGCGTGGTCGGCGTCGCCAGAGTTGGCACGCTCAACCGCTATGGTGGGATTGCTCCTTTGCATGGAGGCACGCAGTTTTCGAACCTGTCCCACATCAACGATGCGCACATCAGCAGCGCGCTCTCGACCGTCGGAGCAGGGAAGTTCGGAGCGGGACGGACATCGGCCGTGGCAGCGACTCACGCGCAGTTGAGTAGCGCTCGCATGATGACCGGCAACCTGCCTGTGGTACCGTCGCGCGCCAGCTTGTCGGCCAGCGGACGCGCTGCTGCGCCTTCGACCATTCACAGTAACGCATCGCAACATTTCTTCGGCACTCAGAACACGTCGCATCCGCAATCGTTCCAGCAGCAGACGGCGCATCTGCAACAGTCCATGCAGCAGAGCCACTTCTCGCCGGTGACGGCTAGCTCGCGTGCGACGAGCATGAATACTTCTGCTACCAGGAGTGCGGCGAATCAAACCGCCGCAGCTGAGAATGAAAATCGCAGCCTCTCGGCGAGTCCGGCATCCACCGCGAGTCGCGCGGATTCGGCGGCATCGACTCGTGGCGAATCATCGAACAGCAGCGAGTGGAAGTCGTTTACGCCAGCCTCGCACACCAGCGATTCTCCAGGCCGCAATGCAGGCGGCGCGGAATCTGCCAGCCGGGGTGAGAGCGGCAGCTACTGGAACCGGACGTCATCGACGCCAAGCTACTCCCGCGGAGTTGGCTCGACCGGATCTCGCTCGACGGGATATGGCTCAACCGGCTACGGTGGCGGCAGCTATTCCCGTCCGCAGCTCAACATGAGGCAGCCCATAGCGCAGCCGCGCTCTTCGGGAGGCGAAGGCTACGGCGGCTACCACGCCGGCGGCGGCGCAACGAGTGGCGGGGTTGGCCATTCTTCCGGTGGAGGCGGTGGAGGCGGCGGACATTCGGGCGGCGGCGGTGGTCACCGCTAAGTTGGAAGATGTTGTTGTAGACAAGTGAAGGTCGGAGGCAAGGGGGCGTGCTAAACGGCACGCCCTTTCTCTTTGTTGATTTCTGCTCGAAAATAATTTTAGTGGTGGTGTGTCTCTCCCGCAGAATTCTGGGGCGGTTCCACGCCCTTCAGAAATGCGCTGGATCCGCCTCCATCTTCGAATTCCACCCATTCATCTCATTGAGTTCCTCGGGCGTGATCTGAGGCACGTGCCGGATGAACAAAACCAGGCGCCAGGTCTGCGGGACAGTGTGCGTTCCGTGGAAGGCCGGCATGCCGCTCAAACGAACTCCATTTTCAATTGTGTAGTACAGTTCGCCATCGCTCTTGTTCTGCGTCGCGGCTGCGCGCAAGTCGGGCGGTTTCGGATAGAGACCCTTGCCGTACACCGTGTGGCCCGATCCGTCATTCGAATGGCACGGGGAGCAATGAAAGGCGAAATGCTCCATGCCTCCCCGAATGTTCTCCGTTGAAGGCATGATGGGATTGCGAAGTTCGCGGTACGAGGACGGCACGGCCAATTTGCGCGCCGTTGTCGCCGCGAACACCTCGATCGCTGATGGGGTCGCAAGTGCGCTGAAGCCTCGTCGCACGAGAATCAGCCCGTACACCGCGGCCGCAATCGCAAGAACAAACAGAATTAGCGAAACTACTTTCCACGGTTTCATGTCT
>Ga0187871_10003454_pt1 | contig 12276 bp, 10 predicted proteins | sample June2016WEW_16_1_FD_132988 | JGI IMG/M metagenome (GOLD analysis project Ga0187871, IMG submission 132988) | Peatland microbial communities from SPRUCE experiment site at the Marcell Experimental Forest, Minnesota, USA - June2016WEW_16_10 | ecosystem: Environmental > Terrestrial > Soil >... | reverse complement strand
TTCACCAATGAAAACGCCGAATTAACCGCAGAACATCGTGACCGATTACCAGTTATTACCGCGGAGTGGTAGTCGTCGTGGTGGTGTTGCTCTGCACCTGCTGCGGCGGCGGTGTAGTCGTGGTGGTCGTCGTGTCGCTCCGGTTCATCTGCTCATCCGGCTGCGTGGTTGTGGTTGTGGTGTCGGTCTGCTTCACCTTGTGGTGCTTGTACTTGGTCTTGGTATCGGTAGTTTGAGTCTCCGGCGCAGCTGCCGTGTCCTGCGAAGTTGTGGTGGTGCTCTGCGTCTGAGCGGCAGATGGATTCTGTGTCGTTGTCGAGGTGCTGGATTGTGTGGTGCTCTGTGCCATTACCGGCAGGGACAGGGCGAGCACGACGAGCGACCCCAGAACGACAGCAAGTAGTCTCTTAAAGTTCATGTATTCTCCTCATTGCGTTGATCAGAGACTATGGTACGGTGCCCGCTGCCGCTTAATCTGAGCACAATTGCTCGCCCGGACGGATTGCGGCTCTTGGGCAGGGGCTGAAGGGGACGGTGTCGCAACTACGACTGGAGTCTTCTGGTGCTGCCCGAGTGCGGGAGTGCCCCCCTCATTCGCGGTTTTCGAATGAGGGGGCCGGCACTCACCTTCAGCCCTTCATCACTTTCTGCCACGCCGCCTGAAATCGCTCCATTTCGTCGCTGGTTCCCACGGTGATGCGCGAATAGGTTGGCATCGCCGGCCACGCCCTCCCGATGATGACGTTTTGCTGCGCCATGGCGGTGATGACTTCCTTCGCCGGGCGTTTCGTATCGAGCAGGAAGAAGTTCGCAACGGAAGGAATGTAGGAATATCCATTGCTGTCGAGCCACTGAAACGTCGCGGTGCGAACCTGCTGGTTGGTCCGCTTCCGATCCGCTACCAGCTGCGGGTCCTTCAGACTGGCCGACGCGGCTGCTACGGCAGTCACGGGCATGAAATTGTAGCCGCCATAATTATGGAGCTTGTCCAGCAGCTCCGGCCTGGCAATCGCAAATCCGCAGCGCAGGCCCGCCATCCCGTAGATCTTGGAAAAGGTGCGCAGCACGATGACGTCTTTGCCGGCCTTCACCAGTTCGATGGCTGACGGCGCATCGCTGAAGTGAATATAAGCTTCGTCCACCAGCACGATGGAGTTCTTCGGCTTGTTCTCCACCAGGTACTCGATATCGGAACGGCTGGTCAGCGTTCCGGTTGGATTGTTCGGCTGGCACACGTAGAACACGCCGGCATCGGGAGCAGCGGCCAGCATGGCCTTCACGTCGTGGGCGTAGGTCTTGGTGAGCGGCACCTTGACCACCCGCGCGCCTGCCCGATCGGCTGCAAACAGCCCGCCTTCGAAGCCGGGATCGCCGGTTACATAGCTGGCGTGCGGCGAACAGAACGCCCGCACCGTGAAGGTCAACGGCTCAGTCGACCCCGCATAAATCGCAACTTGCTCACCGGTGACTCCAACACTCTGGGCAAACAGCGTAGACAATTCGTCAGCCGATTCCATCAGATAGCGTCCGCTCTGCGGAGTGACCGTGGCGATGGCCTCGCGAGCAGCGGCGCACGGACCGAGCGGGTTCTCATTGGCGTTGATGAGCACGGCGTCCTGGGGATGACTCGGGTGATGATCGGGCAGTGCGGCATAGGCCAGCATGGGCTCGGTCACGATGCGCAAGGCCAGTGCCGCCGACGCCGCGGTGGTGGCTTGCAGGAATGATCTGCGGGAGAGAGACGGGAAAGGTTGGCGGCCCATTGGCAAGCTCCTGTGGGAAATTCATCTTACCGCTTTCCACGGAAATGGGCTGACGCTTTCCACTGTTCGCTCCGCGATTGTTAGAAATCCTAATGCAGATCAACTTCTTGCAGGTTTGCATGGCCGCCAAATTGCATGTGTGAAAGAGAGCAATCCGCAGCGTGCGCCAAGAATGTGCGTCCAAGAAAACCCGATGCCTCTTCTTCTGCCGAGCGATACCGAAAAGCTGGGGCCGCGTTCTAGTGGGCGGGAAGTTCAGTCGCTCGACCCTGCCGATTGGGAAGGCTTTCGAACCCAGGCGCACCGCATGCTCGACGACATTCTCGATTACACCCGGAACATACGGCAGCGCCCAGTTTGGCAGCCGATTCCAGACGAAGTTCGGCAGCGATTTCGCAGCGCTGTACCAGTCCAAGCCTCTTCGTCCGCCGAAGTCCATCAGGAGTTCATGCAGTACATCCTGCCGTTCGCGACGGGCAATGTTCATCCCGGTTTCATGGGCTGGGTCCACGGCGGCGGCACTCCCGTCGGCATTGTTGCGGAAATGCTGGCGGCGGGACTGAACGCCAATCTCGGTGGTCGCGATCAAGTTCCCATTGAGGTTGAGCGTCAGGTCGCGCGCTGGATGCAATCGATCTTTGGCTTTCCAGAGACCGCAGCCGGACTGTTTGTCACCGGAACGTCAATGGCAAATTTCATCGCCGTGGTAGTGGCTCGCGATGCCAGGCTTGGCGGCGACGTGCGCCGCGATGGCGTGGCCGCAAGACCAATGCGCCTGACCGCATATGCCTCGGCTGCGGTGCACGGCTGTATTGCCAAGGCCATGGATCTTTGCGGCATCGGCAGCGACGCGCTTCGCTTGGTTCCCACCGACAGCCGCCACCGCATCAGTCTGATTGCGCTGGAAAATGAAATCAAGAAAGATCGCGAAGCCGGCTTCCATCCTTTCTTGCTTGTGGGTACAGCGGGGACTGTAGATACCGGTGCCATCGACGACCTTGCGGCTCTCGCCGAGCTCGCCCACCGCGAGAAGTTGTGGTTTCACATCGATGGCGCCTATGGCGCCCTGGCCATGCTGGCTCCCGATCTCGCGCCTAGGCTGCGCGGCATTGAGCGGGCCGATTCGCTGGCCTTCGACTTTCACAAGTGGGGCCAGGTTCCCTACGATGCTGGTTTTCTATTGGTCCGCGACGGCGCTCTCCAGCGGAATGCGTTTGCGGCCTCGTCCTCTTACTTGCGACGCGAAACCCGCGGGCTGGCCGCCGGGTCGCCCTGGCCTTGCGATTACGGTCCCGATCTTTCGCGTGGCTTTCGCGCGTTGAAGACGTGGTTCACCCTGAAGGTTTACGGCACCGAAGCGTTGGGAGCAGTCATTTCGCGGACCTGCGCTCTGGCCCGCTATCTGGAACAGCGGATCGCCAGCACGCCGGAGCTGGAGCTGCTGGCCCCGGTCGAGCTGAATATCGTTTGCTTTCGCTACCGGGCAGACGACGCTGATCGCGTGAATGGAAGGATTGTAGTCGAGATGCAAGAGTCGGGAAGTGTCGCGCCCTCCACGACCATGATCGACGGCCGCTTGGCGATCCGGGCAGCCATCGTCAATCACCGCACCAGTCAACGCGAGATCGACCAGTTGGTAGACATGACGCTGTCTCTGGGCCGCAACTTGACGAACCGCAACCCTCAACCCCGCGCGGCCGAGCCCATCGTCGCAGACACTTCGCCAAGAGTGAGATGGGAAACCGAGTTACATCAGCTCGAGAGCCAACTGGCATCCGATCCCGACTCGGTTGATCTTCGCTTTCAACGAGCGTTCCTGCTCCTGGAGTTGGGTCGCCCCGTCGCTGCCAGAAACGATTACATCAAAGTGCTTCAGGCGCTGGAACGCCAGCCGTATCACGTGGCGGCATTGAACAATTTGGGCAGGACGCTGGTCGCCACCGGCCATCGTAGCGCGGCCCGGCTTGCCTACAAAGAAGCCGTCGCTCGGCATCCCAGCGATCTTCCCAGCCGCATCAACCTGGGCATGAGCCTGTTTGAAGAAAGCGAGATGCTGGAGGCCCAGGAGAGGACCGCGGAAGCGCACCAACTTCTGTGCGAAGCTCGTGCTCACTTCGAACACGCTCTGCGTTTGCGAGCAGACTTCGAAAAGGCGCATGAAGGATTGTCCTATGTGCTGGGACACTTTGGGGAAAGCGAGAAGGCTGCGTGGCACCGTCGCCAGGCCTTCCAGAATCGCTACCTCATCCCACTGCCCTATCGCGGCGCACGCCCGCCTGTGCCGGTGCTTATGCTGAGTTCAACCACCGGCGGCAATGTACATTTGCAAAAATTCTTGCACGATCAGGTCTTTCACACCTTCGTTGTGCTCCCGGAATTCTACGATGTGAACACCCCTTTGCCGGCGCACCAACTGGTGGTGAACGGCATCGGCGATGCCGAAATGTCGGCTGGCGCCCTGATGGCCGCACAGTCCCTGCTCGCTCTTACCACGGCGCCGGTCGTGAATCCGCCGGCTGCCGTGTTGGCCACCAGCCGGAGTAACAACGCAGAGCGGCTGTCTCTTCTGCCGGGAGTGGTCACGCCGCTTACTGCTACGCTTGGTCGCGAGCGCCTTTGCGATTCGAATGCCGCGACCACATTGGCTGGCCACGGCTTCGGCTTTCCTCTTCTTCTGCGAGCCCCCGGCTTTCATACCGGACTGCATTTTCTGCGAGTCGACAACTTCGAGGGCCTGGCGGCGGCTTTGGCTGAGCTTCCTGGCCAGGAACTAATCGTCATGCAATATCTGGATGCGCGTGGAGCCGACGGCAAATCACGCAAGTACCGCGCCATGCTCGTCGACGGACATATCTATCCTTTGCATGTTGCGATCTCCAGCCACTGGAAGATCCACTACTTCACGGCCGAGATGGCAAGCAATCCGCAGCATCGTGCAGAAGACGCGGCGTTTCTGGAGGACATGCCCGGAGTGCTCGGCCCGCTCGCGATGAAGGCGCTCAGGCAAATTCAGTCCACTCTCGCTCTGGATTACGCCGGCATTGATTTTGGCTTGAACGCGAAGGGCGAGGTTCTGCTGTTCGAGGCCAATGCGACCATGGTAGTGAACCCACCCGAGCCGGACGAGCGTTGGCGCTACCGCCGGCCCGCCTATGAACAAATTCGTAGGGCTGTTCAGCAGATGCTGATAGAACGCTCCGGGGCCAGCCAACTCCGCCGCCCGCTCATGGCCAAAGCATCCACATAAAAGAGACACCACAGAGCATAGATATCAGCCTGAATACAGTTCCCGAGCCAGATATTGTCGCTGCAAGAACTCGCTCAAAACGAAGAGGCGGAGCCAAAGCCCCGCCCCTTCGTTGAACTACCGCTGGAGAAGTAGCCGCCGCTACTGTTTCTTGTCTTGCGGAGCAGGCTTGCTCTGCTGTGGCGGACGTTGCTGCGGAGCAGGCTTGCTCTGCTGTGGCGGACGTTGCTGCGGAGCCGGCTTGCTCTGCTGCTGTGGCGGACGTTGCTGCGGAGCCGGCTTGCTTTGCTGCTGTGGCGGACGTTGCTGCGGAGCAGGCTTGCTCTGCTGCTGTGGCGGACGTTGCTGCGGAGCAGGCTTAGTCTCGGGCCGTTGCTGAGGAGCAGGCTTAGTCTCCGGCCGTTGCTGCGGAGCAGGCTTAGTCTCGGGCCGTTGCTGTGGAGCAGGCTTAGTCTCCGGCCGTTGCTGAGGAGCAGGCTTAGTCTCGGGACGTTGCTGAGGAGCAGGCTTAGTCTCAGGCCGCTGCTGCGGCGTCGTCGGGCGCGTCTGCGTTTGGGGCCGATTCGCCGGTTGCGCCGGCCGCGTAGCCGGAGCAGGACGAGCCGGAATCACCGGAGCGATCGGTTTGCTTTCACGGATTGGCTGCGAAGCTGCGGCAACCGCTGGACGTCCGTGATTGACGGAAGCAAACTGCTGGCGATTCTGCGCCGCTTGTTGCTGGTGTTGTAACTGCGTGGTCATGGGAGGAATGCGCCGCTCATTCATGCCGGCGACTTCCGCGCTCGTAGGCCGGCGAGTGACGCCTCCGGGCCCGTTGTAGCTGACGCGGTTAATCGTAGTGTTGTTGATGACGGTGCGGTTGTACACGTTCGTAATGTGGACATTGTTCACATTGTTGACGGAGCGGTTGTAGTAGAACCGATTGTTGTTCCAGTACCCGCCCTGATAGCCCATGCCGGTGTAGCCGTATCCATAGTTAATGCCGCCGTAGTAGCCAATATGCTGGCCCCAATAACCGTAGCTGTAGCGATACACGCCACCTACGAATCCCCAAAACCCTGGCGTCCACAGGAAGCCCGGCTGAGGTGGTTGCGTCCAGGCGCCAGGCACCCAGTAGTAACCCTGGGGAGCGTAGCTCCAATATCCGGGTGTCCAGAGATAGCCTTCGGCAGGGCATGGCGGCTGCGTATATTCGGGCAACGCTGGCGGAGGTTGTTGGGCCTGAAGCACCGGCTGCCCGTAGGTCTGGTTCTGGCCGGTGTCGTACCCGCTATCGGAATAAGTTTGGCCCTGGTCGGATGCAGGTTGCTGATAGTTCTGGTCCGATGGCGCAGGTTGCTGATTGCTCTGATCTGACGGCGCAGGCTGCTGGTTGCTCTGCTGCGCGGGCTGGCTCGCAGGCTGCTGATAGGTCTGCTGCGCCGGCTGCTGCTGAGTGGAAGCAGGCGCCTGGGCGCCGTTCGTAGGAGCCAGGTTGGCATCGGCGGGATTCTGCCCCTGATCGGTCTGCGCCGGTTGGCTCTGCGCCGGTTGGTTCTGCGCGCTGGTGTCCTGCGTATTGTTTGATTTGCATCCTGCAACTCCTAACGTCAGTGCGATGGATGCGGCTGCCAGAACAATTAGAGGAAGTACTCTTTTGGTTTTGCTCATAAAAGGTTGTTCTCCGCAGAAAGGTAGGATGCAGGATTTCAGGGACAAACTCACGGGACAAGAGTCAGCCTTGGTCCCTAATCCACGCCAAGATAATGATACAGGCTTGTCTCGTTTATGCGTAGCGCCAAAAGCCAGCGCTGTCAATTTGGACCCAACAGCGGGCAAGGCGATGCCTGGCCACCGCAATCGCTAACAGTGGATCGACAGGCTTCCACCGGGTCAGCACTAACAAGTTCCAGACCAGCGATTACGACGCTCCCAAGCCCCCAAGCACTTCCGGGGACACCCTTCAAATCCCATCTTAAGGTTGCGACAAATCTAGATAGGGTAGAAAATTGCAATCCTATGTCATTTCAAAGTTCGAGTACCACAAGCGCTCTCAGGCGCCTAAGCGCCGGATTGTCAATAGCCGCTTTGCTGCTGTTCTTCGCGGGTGGACCGAAGCTCACAACCGCACAGGACACGAAGCAGGCGAAAGATGCCACCAAAGAAAGTGGCAATGCGTCGCTGGTCGACCGCGGCAAGTACATCGTGGTGGGAATCGCAGTTTGCGGTAACTGCCACACACCCCGCAAGGACAACGGCGAACTTGACTACAGCCAGTGGCTGGCTGGCGCGCCGGTGCCCTACCTGTCAGCCCGCCCCGACCCTGATTGGCCGATCCGGGCACCACGCATTGCAGGTTTGCCGCCGATGCCCGATGCTCAAATGATTACCCTGCTGACCACTGGAATCTGTGCGAACACTGGCAAACCCCTTCGTTTGCCAATGCCCAGTTTTCATATGACGAGGGCCGACGCCGAGGCGGTGTTGGCGTACCTGAAGTCGCTCACCCCTGGTCGCGATACAACCCAGTAACCGAGGCGCCGTCGCGCGCCTTACCTCCATGCGCGAAGCAGGTGGGAGCAGTTACTGCCGGCTCCGTCAGTGCCTCGCCGCCGAGGATGCGATTGTCGCGTCTACTTCACGGCGTCAGCAGTTTTGTCGGCGCCTGTTTTGACGGCCTTTCCGGTGTCCTTGCCGGCCGTGCCCACGGCGTCGCCAGTTTTCGTGGCTGCTTTCGTGGTTCCGTGAGCAACATCTTTGCTGGTGTCTTTGGTCACGTCCGCGGTTTTCACGGCGGCCTTCTTGGTTCCGTGGGCGACATCCTTGCTGGTGTCTTTGGTTACGTCAGCCGTTTTGTCGGCAGCTTTCTTGGTGTCCTTGGTTAGGTCTTGCGCGCCCACGGCAGTCCCAACGGCAAGGGCGGCTGCAACCACAGTGATCAACATTGCCTTCATTGCTACTCTCCTTTTGCTCAAGAAGCGAAATCCTCAGACGGAAAGCTGACTGTCGCGAGTCCGCGGCGACGCACTCTGATTTGCCATGCCTTTATCCGAGACAGCTATAAAGCTCACCTTCATTTTATGCTCTCGTCAGGCCGGTCGAACCCCTCGCGGACGGCTTCTTCTGCTACTCTCTTCCTGCGAATCTCAGAATCTTTCTCCCGCATCTCACGGGCACGATCAGCAGCTTCGCGGGCCCGTTTATGTACCTCCTGAAACGGGTTTAAGGGCTTGTTGTTTTCCATGCCCTTAGTTTACGCTCTTCGGGTTTGAGGAAGACCTGGATGGAAGCGACGGTAGTGTCCTGATTTGACGCGTGAGCGGTTTTATCGCGTAAGAAAGGAGATCTCTGTGGGCGCAAAAGAGAAGATGAGCTCAATCGGCCAGCCAGTGCCGGAGTTGCCGGTGGCTGATGTCGAACGCGCACAACAGCATTACAGGGATGCACTCGGCTTTGAGATCGGATGGCTTTACCCAGGCAAAGAAATTGGGGCGGTTTCACGCGGTAATGCGGCGATATTCTTTCGGAAGAGGAAGCCACCGTTCGAACCTGCTGTTCACTGGGTGTTTGCCGAAGATATCGATGCGTCGTACCAGGAACTGAAGTCGTTAGGTGCGAACATCGTGGATCCTCTGGAAAAAAAGCCTTGGGGATTACGGCAATTCACCGTAAAGGACCTGGACGGGAACCTCTTCTATTTCCACCATGACTAACCAAACGCCGCAAAACAAGCGGCTGGAGTCGGCAAGCAGTCCGGCCAAATTAGGACACTAGCGAATCGACTCCCTAACGAAATCTGCTAACACATGGTCTTGATCAATCCAGATTAGCTTGCGAATCGGTCGATAAGCAGGCCGTGCCGCAGCCCTCGGTCGCTGACCGAGAGCTTGTCTTTGCCGAGCTTGTCCATCACCGTCTTGACGATGCAGGCGCCCGCCAGGATCACGTCAGCCCGCTTCGGCTGGAGTCCGACAATTGTTTGGCGATCGTTCAGCGACCGGGAGCGATAGAGTTCGATCTGCCGCTCGATCTCAGCGCGATCGAGTGCCGATCCCTGAATGATGTTGGGATCGTATTTCGCAAGCCCGTGCTTCACCGCGGCGATGTTCGTAACTGCGCCTCCCATCCCGACCAACATGTCAGGGGAGCGCTCCGTCCCCAGCCGGGCGAGATCGGCGGCGATGGCATCGAGCGCGGCACGCAGCTGTTCGGCGGAAACGACACCGCCCAGGCCATATTTCTCGGTATATCGAACTGCGCCCACGTTTAGGCTGAAGCGCTCTGCGACCACGGCGCCGTGCCCGAAAGTGAATTGCGTGCTTCCGCCTCCGGTATCGAATATCGCCAGCGAGCCTTCCGCCAGGCCGAGACCAGACTTGACCGCAATATATGCCAGTCGCCCTTCTTCTTCGCCGGGGATTACTTCGATGCGGACGCCACAGCGCTGTTTGACCGCGTCAATAAACTGCTGGCTATTGCGCGCAGTCCGCAGTCCCATGGTGCCGACCGCCGCGATGGCGGTTACTCCATTTTCCTGGGCCTCGGCCGCCATCGCGGCGATTGCATCGACGGTCCGCGATAGCGCATCGCCACTGATTTCGCCAGTCTTCTCCAACCCCTCGCCCAGCCGCGTGACCTCGGCGCGATCTACTACCGTGCGCCAGCTTCCGTCGTCGTGCCTCTCGCTGATATTGAACTTCACCGAGTTTGTGCCTACATCAATGACCGCGTAGCGTGGCATGGCAAACACTCCTCAGCTATTCGTCCCGACTAGTTGCTTCAGACCTCGCGGGTAGCTAATGTTTTCAAACCGGTCCAGTCCAAGTTTGCGCACCGTGGCGATCACCTGATCAGGATCCTCCGATTCGAGCGCGACCGTGCGTGCCTTCTTGCCATCTGCAACCACTTCAGTCATCTCGCCTATGCAGCCATCGATCTTGTATTGGGCGCGCTTCTTGTGTACCGGCACCGCGCGCAAGCGCCCTCCTGGCTCTACCAGCTCCCCAACGAACTGTTCGAGCGTGTAGTCCGGACGTGCCAACGGTGGCGGAGCGACACCGAGCGCGGTAAAGACGTTCTTCACTTCCGCGGCGGGAAGAGGAAAGGCGCCCTTCAACACCGGCTTCCACTGTTCCAGACCATCCGCATTGACCCGCTGAAGCGCCTTGATGTCCATCAGTAGATCGCGGACCTTGACGTTCTCATTGGTGACGGAAGAGAGCAGGTAGAGTTCATCGCTTTCCTGGGTGCTGGTAGGATCGAGCGCGGCGAATCGGTCGTCAGACACGCCAAAGCTCTCGCCGAAGGTTCTCCATTCCCAGCGAGGAATAATATTTTCCAAATGTCACACTCCAGTTGAACGGCAGAAAAGGGAACGCGCACACGAGTCCGAGTTCCGGCGCCGAAACCCTACTCGATACGTGCTACGGTTCCGTGAAAAAGATGTGAATTGATCTTGGATATCTTGGATCAGCATTGGTAACCATCTTGAATTCTATCGCTTAGATGGAAAGATTCTCACATAAAAATAAGTTGCGTTTGCACCAACCTTGGGCGTTGACAATTCTCAACCATAGGATAGGATCACTCTCGTCGACGGCAGAAAAGGGCGGGCAACAAATCGTAGCCAACCCGAAGTACGCTGAGTGATCGGTTCGGCGGGGCGACCTGCGGGAACCGCCAGACCCGAAAAAACCGACTGCGCTGCGAGGTGTCAGCCGGGGTTTGGAACTGCGAAAGCGGTGATCGCATCAAGGGCTGTGACGGTGCATGCATCCACGCTGGTAACTCCCTCGCAGGAGTTGGCGGCTAGAGCATAACCAAAGTCACAGCCTTTTCTATTTGTCCGCCCAAGCACCGCCAACCTGTAATCTGACAGCGCCTGAGTACTGACAGCTCCCGATGCTCCCGTGATGATTGCTGTTTCCCTGTCTGACAGAGCCGACCCTTTGCTCGACGGCTCTGGATCCAATATCGTGTGAGAGAACTAGAGGCCTAGGTCGCTCAACCCTGGGTGGTCTTCGGGACGGCGCCCGAGCGGCCAGTGATATTTGCGATCCGATTCCAAAATGGGGAGGTCGTTGATCGACGCAAACCGTGAGGCCATGAGCCCGTCATCATTGAACTCCCAGTTCTCATTGCCATAGGAGCGATACCAGTGACCCGAATCGTCGTGCCACTCGTAAGCGAAGCGTACTGCGATGCGGTTCCCAGTGAACGCCCACAGTTCCTTGATGAGCCTGTAGTCCAACTCCCTGGCCCACTTGCGCGAGAGAAAAGCGATGATTTCGTCTCGTCCGTTGATGAACTCCGAGCGGTTCCTCCATCGTGAATCGACAGCGTATGCCAGAGCCACTTTCCCGGGGTCACGAGTGTTCCAGCCATCTTCGGCGAGACGCACCTTTTGAATCGCACTCTCGCGCGTGAACGGAGGCACAGGGGGACGGGTTGTCATCGTTGCCGTTGCCATCATTTCGTCTCCTTGATCTTCGCTCCTTCCCTGGGGTCGTGCCAGCAAGTGAAATGACGTGGGCATAGAAGCCAGCAATGGGGCTTTCAGCTCGGAGCAGGCGCATGCCGCAGTTCAATCTGTCCATTCTGCGTGCGGACTTCCAGGCAGGGCTGCGGGTGAACAGCTGGCCCGTCGAGTACTCGGCCATCCTCCAATGCAAACCGCGAGAAGTGATATGGGCACACAACGGTATCCCCTTCGAGTTTGCCTTCTGAGAGCGGCCCGCTGAAGTGGGAGCACGTGTCAGCCATGGCAAAGAGACGATCTCCGCGACGGACAAGTAGAATCGGCGCGCCCTGATACATTACTCGAGTAAGTTTGCCGTCCACCAAACTTGTTTCAGGCAGAACGGCAACAAACTGCTCTGGGAATACCTGGCCATCCGTGCGGTCAACGCCCACTCTGTGCTCATACACCAATTTGCCGCCGAGGTGGGCCGCGTAGCTCATAACCGCGTAGCCCAGAACGCTCACGATGCGACCCGCGTTACGAGACTTCCTTTTTCGCAGGAACAACGACGTCGCAAATAACGCGGTGCCACCCAAGTTGAGAAGACCATGGATCAATCCAAGGCGACGAGCCGGAGGATCAACATTGGACCAATCCGTCACGCCGGTTACGGCTGCGCCTGCCGCCGCGAGCAACCCGATTCCGATTGACGATTCGCACGCCCGCGCGAACTCGCCGCGGTCGAGGACGAGGTCCAGAGCATCAAACGCCATGGCAACGGTCCAAGCCCCTACGGGCACATCAGTAAGCACGACGTGTAAAGGCTC
>Ga0187871_10003450_pt1 | contig 12280 bp, 10 predicted proteins | sample June2016WEW_16_1_FD_132988 | JGI IMG/M metagenome (GOLD analysis project Ga0187871, IMG submission 132988) | Peatland microbial communities from SPRUCE experiment site at the Marcell Experimental Forest, Minnesota, USA - June2016WEW_16_10 | ecosystem: Environmental > Terrestrial > Soil >... | reverse complement strand
GATCCCCGCGCGCGTCATCGAGCGGCCTCCGTCGGCCGAGCTGCGGCCCGACCAGAAGGACACGGACAGCCTGCCGCCGTACGAGATTCTGGATCCCATCCTCGAGGCTTTCATCGAGGAGGATCTATCGGTCGATCAGATCGCGGCGCGCGGCTTCGACCGCCAGGTCGTCGGGCGAATCCTCGATCTGGTGAAGCGCAACGAATACAAGCGGCGCCAAGCGCCTCCCGGCGTGCGGGTGAGCGGCCGCGCCTTCGGCCGGGACTGGCGCTATCCGATCACCAGCGGCTATCAGAGCTCACGTTGACCTGCGTTGCCTGCGCGAGGCTCGTTCGTGCCCGCTGAGAAAGACTCCAAGGTGGTTGCCATCGCGGGGGCAGGTCCGGCCGGATTGACCGCCGCGCTCGAATTGCTTCGACGCACCGATTGCATCCCCCTCGTGTTCGATTCGGACAGCCAGGTCGGTGGAATTTCCAAAACCATCAACTATCGCGGCAACCGCATGGATTTGGGCGGCCATCGGTTCTTTTCGAAATCCGACTGGGTCATGCGCTGGTGGCAGGAGATTTTGCCGGTGGGGGAGGCCCAATACGATTCGACGCAACCCCTGCGCACGACCTACCAGGGACAATCGAAAGAGTTTATGCCGCGGCTCGGCCCACCTGCATCGCCCGCCGCCGTCATGTTGGTGAGACAACGGCTGTCGCGCATTTTTTATCGTCGCCGCTTTTTTGATTATCCCTTGAAACTCAGTGCCGATACGGTTCGGAAGATAGGGGTCTTGGAGACTTGCAACATCGGGTGGAGTTATGGACTCGCCCGATTGGCGCCTACTCGCCCGGAAAGAACGCTGGAGGATTTTTTCATCAATCGCTTCGGCGATCGGCTCTATCGCACCTTCTTCAAGGACTACACCGAGAAGGTGTGGGGAGTGCCTTGTCGTGAGATCTCGGCAGAGTGGGGCGCACAGCGCATCAAGGGCTTGTCCGTGACCAAGGCGCTTGCACATGCCGTGACGAGTCCCTTTCGCAGCGCGGACACGTCCCAAAAGCAAACCGAAACGAGCCTGATAGAGAGATTCCTCTATCCCAAATTGGGACCCGGCCAGATGTGGGAAGAGGTGGCCCGCAGAGTGCGACAGCTCGGGGGCAGGATCCATCTCAAGCATCGAGTGGTGGGGGTCCAGCGCGAGGGGTTCAGGGTAACCGCGATTCGCGTTCGCGACGAGGACACGAACTCGGTACACCTCGTGCCGTGTGGCCATTTCATTTCCACCATGCCCATTTGCGATCTAGCTGCATTTCTGGATGCGGCCGATTCTCCTTTTGCGAGGATCGCTCGCGGTCTGCCGTACCGCGACTTCATGACCGCCGGACTATTGTTGCGCCGCATGACCGCACCTCAAACAGGCCGTGACGCAATATCGGGTAACGGGATGCCTCCCGATAATTGGATCTACATACAGGAACCGGACGTCAAAATTGGACGGCTGCAGGTTTTCAATAATTGGAGCCCTGCCATGGTTGCCGATCCGAGCACGATCTGGTTGGGTCTGGAGTACTTCTGCGGCGAGGGCGATGATCTTTGGTCCATGGAGGATTCTCGTTTCATCGACTTCGCCGCGGGCGAATTGGAAAAAATCGGGTTAATCAGCCGCCATGACGTGATCGATGGAACCCTCGTTCGCGTACCCAAAGCCTACCCCGCCTACTTCGGTCACTATGCAGAGTTCGGCAAGGTGCGGGCGTATCTGGACCAGTTCTCCAATCTCTACCCTGTCGGCCGCAATGGGATGCACCGGTATAACAATCAAGATCATTCCATGTTGGCGGCAAAGCGGGCCGTCGACGCCATCCTCAATCACGGCCGCGGAAAGGCGGAGATTTGGGACGTTAATACGGAAAACGAGTACCACGAGGCAAAGGCGATCTGAACATGCTCGAGACCACCGTGTTGACTCTGATCGATGGCGTTCGCATCGTCGTCCCGGACTCGCTCGATCTCATCACGCCTTACGTGTTGCGCGAGCAGCAGGATTTCTTCGAGGACGAGCTGCCATTCGTGCGCAGCCTCTTGGAGCCCGGCCAACTGGTCATCGACATCGGTGCGAACTACGGTGTCTACACGTTGCCGATGGCGCAAAAGGTCGGGCCGAGCGGGCACATATGGGCATTCGAGCCGGCCTCGGGCACGGCGGGATTTCTTGCGCAGAGTATCGCGGCGAATGGATTTGGACACGTAACCCTGGAGCAAAAGGCGGTCTCGAGCGCTGCAGGCAGCGCGCAACTGGGGGCGCACATCCACTCGGAGCTCCGAGCGCTCGTGCATGGCGGGGCTTCGCCGGACACCGGTGAAACAGTCTCTTTGGTAACCCTTGATGACTGCATGGACCGCTACCGCTGGTCGAATATCGATTTCTTGAAGATCGACGCGGAAGGCGAGGAATCCAATATCTTGAGGGGCGGTCGGCGCTTCTTCGCCGGCCTCGGGCCGCTGGTGCAGTACGAGCTGCGAACCACCGACATGAACCTCGATTTGATCAGTGAGTTTGCCGCAATAGGCTACGATTCTTACCGTCTTGTGCCGGGTCTCAATGTCCTGGTTCCATTCGATCTGAAGTCGCCGCCGGATCCCTATTTGCTCAATTTATTCTGTTGCAAGTCGGCCCGCGCCGACCGGCTCGCCGCACGGGGACTCTTATCGCGGTCGGTTGATCCGGCGCATGCGGGTGAGCTTGTTCTCGCCAAATACCATTGGCGCCATGCGCTCGCACGCCTGGCGTATGCGGCGCCGCTCGTGTCGCAGTGGGCAAAGACCACGGAGGCCGGGCAGAGCGCCGAAGTTGAACGGGCCTTGTCGCTCTATGCGCGCAGCCGCGATAGGGAGTTGTCCGTCGCGCAGCGCTATCACGCCCTGGAAGCGAGTTTTTTGGAGCTAAACGCGCTCTGCGATCGACAACCGTCGGGACTGCGGCTCGCGAGCTTGGCGCGCGCCGCACACGATTACGGCGCGCGCGCCGTGTCGGTCAGGGCTCTCAATCGGTTGATTGAATCGATTCGCCAAATTGGAGCCGTGGACATGAGCGAGCCGTTCCTCGCTCCGTTGGAGCGGTTCGACTCGATTGCGCCCGGCGAGGCGCTCGGCAACTGGATTCTCGGCGCCGCCCTCGAGCTACTCGAGAGGCGGGAGTGGCTTTCTACCTTTTTTGCCGGTCCCACCTGTCGTGATCGGCTGGAAGCCATCCATGCTCTCGGATTCGCCGGCCCCGACATGCAGCGCCGCCTGGAATTGGTCCGTTTGCGTATTCAACGCGCAATAGCTGCAAAGGAGCGGTAGGCCGGCCGCGAGGCCCTACAGGATCCGCCTCCACCAAGACTTTTTCTTCTCGACCTCGCGCGCGCTTCCCGGGTAGTTGTCGATGTACACCGCCTCCGCGTTCTTCGCCAGATCCATCATGCCGAGATCGGTATACGCTTGGACCATGATTTTCATCGAGCCTTGCACGGCGGGCGCGCCGTCGTAGTTCTCGACGCAGTATTTCGCGCGGTTCAGCGCGCCGACGTAAGCGCCGCGCCTCATGTAATAGCTCGCGACATAGAGCTCGAAGTCGGCGAGCCGGTTGCGCAGGAAGATCATTCGCTGGCGTGCATCGCCCACGTACTGGCTATGCGGATACTTCTTGATCAGATCGTCGAAGGCGTCGAAGGCCTTCCTGGAATTGACCGGCGGGCGGCGCGATAGGTCGACGTGGAACCAGCGCTCCATGAAGTTCGCCTGGCGCTCGAAGTAGATGAGTCCCTTCATGTAATAGGCATAGTCCACCCGCGGGTTGGTTGGGTTTTCGCGGATGAAGGTATCGGCGGCGTCCACCGCGGGATCGACTTCCCGATTTTTGTAATACGCGTAGATCAGGTCGATCTGGGACTGCCGGGCGGGCTCGCTGAACGGGAAGCGTGACTGCAGGTTTTCGAGCTGCTTGATCGCCTGGGCGTAGCTCGAATCCTTCATGCTCTTCTGCGCGCGGGCATACAGCACTTCGGGCCCGGATTTGGCGTCATCGACCCGGTGGCTACGGCAGCCCGCGGCCAGCAGGGCCATGCCCACGATGAGTACGATGGCCCGGCTAGGACGTACAAGATCACCCAGTCTCACATGCGATTCCTTACAATGGGGGTCGATTCCAGAGCGCGGCAGTATACCCGATGCCCCGCCGCTAGCTTCGAGTGCCCCCATGAGTGCAGAGTTCCGAGTCATCGAGCTGCAAATTCCCGAGGAATTGAGCGGTTTTCGCTTGGACAGCGCGCTCGCACGGATGCTCCCCGAGCATTCCCGCACCCGGATCAAGGGGTGGATCGAGGCCGGCCAGGTTCGGATCGGGAGGCTTCCCTGCAAGCCCAAGGATGTCGTGACCGCGGGATCGCGGGTGCAGCTGCGCATGGCGGCCGAGCCTGAATCCGTTGCCGTCCTGCCGGAGGCGATTCCGCTCAAAATAGTGCACGAAGACCCCGACGTGCTGGTCGTCGACAAGCCGGTCGGCCTGGTGGTGCACCCGGGAGCCGGCAATCCGCGGCACACGCTGCAAAATGCTCTGCTGGGATGGGATCCGCGCCTCGCCTCGATCCCCCGCGCCGGTATCATCCACCGGCTCGACAAGGATACGAGCGGGCTGCTGATGGTCGCCCGCACCCTCGAGGCGCACACGGCGCTCACCCGCGCGCTCATGGCGCGCTCGGTTTCGCGCGAATACCTTGCAGTCTGCGTCGGGGTCATGACCTCGGGCGGCACCATCGATCAGCCCATCGGGCGGCATCGAAGCGATAGGCTGAGGATGACCGTCCGTAGCGACGGCCGTCCTGCCACCACGTACTATCGCGTGCTCGAGCGATTCCGCGCTCATAGCTACTTGAGCGTGCGCCTATCGACCGGCAGGACTCACCAGATCCGTCTGCATCTGTCGCACCTGAAGTACCCCATCGTCGGGGATCCGGTTTATGGCGGTCGCTTCGGCCGCCCGCGGGGCGCGAGCGAGGAGCTGGCGCAGTCCTTGCGCGCCTTCGGCCATCAAGCATTGCACGCGGCCAAACTGGCTTTCGATCACCCTCGGAGCGGCGAGCGGCTGGCCTTGGAGACTCCGGCGCCGCCGGATTTTGCGGCGCTGCTCGAGGTGCTGCGTGCCGATGCCCGCGAGGCGTCGCGGCAGTCGGCGACGCGAAGGACTGCGCGCGGTTCGGTGGGGGCTTGATGCCGGCGGTGGGGACCCGATGCCGATCGAGTGGCTGACACCCACCTGGCCGGTCCCGGCAAATGTACGGGCGCTCTCGACGCTGCGCGGCGGGGGGATCAGCGCCGGACGGTATGCCTCATTGAACCTGGGCGACCACGTGCAGGACGCCCCGGAGGCGGTCGCCGAGAATCGCCGCAGGTTACGCGCCGCCGCGGGGCTGCCGGCGGAGCCGGCTTGGCTGGCCCAGGTGCACGGCGTGCAAGTCGCCGATTTGGACTCCTCTCCGGCAGGCGTCTCTGCCTCCCCAGCGGCCGCGGACGGGGCGGTTACTCGAGCGCCCGGGCGGATCTGCGCGATTCTCACGGCCGACTGCCTGCCGGTCCTGCTCGCCTCGGATGCGGGGGATGCGGTTGCCGCCGCCCACGCCGGCTGGCGCGGCCTCGCAGCCGGGGTGATCGAGGCGAGCGTGCGGGCGCTCGGTGGAGCGCCGGCGTCGCTCATGGCGTGGCTGGGGCCGGCCATCGGCCCCGGGCACTTCGAGATCGGGGCCGACGTGCGGGACGAGCTCATCCGGGGCGATCCCGGCGCCCAGGCAGCGTTCATCCCGAACTCCCGTGGGCGATTCATGGCCGATCTGCCGGAACTCGCGCGCCGCCGGCTCGAGCGTCTCGGCGTAACCCGGGTTTACGGCGGCGACGAATGCACCCACGCGCAGCCGGATCGGTTCTTCTCCCACCGGCGGGACGGCCAGACCGGCCGGCAAGCCACCCTCATATGGCTGGAATCTAAGTAGAAATCCCGTTGAATTGACGGCCGGCACCCCCAAGGTAGTGAGCATTCCAATGGATTCAGAGGGATAGCTCATGCGAATGGACAAGCTCACGACCAAATTCCAAGCCGCCTTAGCGGATGCTCAGTCGCTTGCCGTGGGCCGCGACAATCAATACATCGAGCCGGTGCACCTGATGGCGGCCCTGCTCGACCAACAGGGCGGAACGGCCCGTCCGCTGCTCGAAAAAGCAGGCGTCAACGTCGCGAAACTTCGCTCCGAGCTATCGACTGGGTTGGACCGCCTGCCCAAGGTCGAGGGATCGGGGGGCGAGGTGCTGCTCGGCAACGATCTCAACAAGCTGCTGAATCTCACCGACAAGCTGGCCCAGAAGCGGAGCGATCAATTCATCTCCAGCGAGCTGTTCGTGCTCGCGGCGTGCGAGGACCGCGGTGAGCTCGGCAGGATCTTGAAGTCCTGCGGAGCCGATCGGGCGGCGCTCGAGAAGGCCATCGACGAGGTGCGGGGCGGCGCCAAGGTGGAGGATGCGGGCGCGGAGGAGAACCGCCAGGCGCTCGAGAAGTACAGCATCGACCTCACCGAGCGCGCAAGCCAAGGCAAGCTCGACCCGGTGATCGGCCGCGACGACGAGATTCGCCGCACCATCCAGGTCTTGCAGCGCCGGACCAAGAACAATCCAGTGCTCATCGGCGAGCCGGGCGTCGGCAAGACGGCCATCGTCGAAGGTCTCGCGCAACGCATCGTCAACGGCGAAGTGCCCGAGGGGCTGCGCAACAAGCGCATTCTCGCGCTCGACATGGGGTCGCTCATCGCCGGTGCGAAGTTTCGCGGGGAGTTCGAGGAACGCCTGAAGGCCGTGCTCACGGATCTCGCGAAACAGGAAGGCCAGATCATCCTGTTCATCGACGAGATCCATACCATGGTCGGCGCGGGCAAGGCGGAAGGCGCCATGGATGCGGGCAATATGCTGAAACCGGCCCTCGCGCGCGGCGAGCTGCATTGCGTCGGCGCGACCACGCTCGACGAGTATCGCAAGTACATCGAGAAGGACGCGGCGCTCGAGCGCCGCTTCCAAAAGGTGTTGGTGAACGAGCCCTCGGTGGAGGACACCATCGCCATTTTGCGCGGACTGAAGGAGCGCTACGAGGTGCATCACGGGGTCGAGATCACCGATCCCGCCATCGTGGCGGCGGCGACGCTGTCGCATCGCTACATCTCGGATCGTCAGCTGCCCGATAAGGCGATCGACCTGATCGACGAGGCGGGCTCGCTCATTCGGATGGAGATCGACTCCAAGCCCGAGGCGCTCGACAAGCTGGATCGGCGCATCATCCAGCTCAAGATCGAGCGCGAAGCGCTCAAGAAGGAGACCGACGAGGCCTCCCGTAAGCGGCTCGCCACGCTGGAGGAGTCCCTCAAGGCGCTCGAGAAGGAGTACTCGGACCTCGAGGAGGTGTGGAAGGCCGAGAAGGCGACGGTGCAGGGAGCCGCTCACATCAAAGAAGAGTTGGAACGCGCGCGGCTGGATCTCGATACGGCGCGGCGGGCGCAGGATTTGGCCCGCATGTCGGAGCTGCAGTACGGGCGGATCCCGGAGCTCGAGCAACGCCTGGCCAAGGCGCTCGAGGTCGAGCAGAAACCCAATCAGTTGCTGCGCAATTCGGTCACCGACGTCGAGGTTGCCGAGATCGTGTCCAAGTGGACCGGCATTCCCGTGTCGCGCATGCTCGAGGGTGAGCGTGAGAAGCTCCTGCGGATGGAAGAGGAGCTCGAGAAGCGCGTGGTCGGCCAGCACGAGGCGGTGAAGGCCGTGGCCGATGCCATCCGCCGCTCACGCGCGGGCCTTTCGGATCCGAATCGCCCGCTGGGCTCGTTCCTGTTCTTGGGACCGACCGGCGTCGGCAAAACCGAGCTCTGCAAAGCTTTGGCGCAGTTCATGTTCGACACCGAGGAAGCGATGATCCGGATCGATATGTCCGAATTCATGGAGAAGCACTCCGTGGCCCGTCTGATCGGTGCGCCTCCGGGCTATGTCGGATACGAAGAGGGCGGCTATCTCACCGAGGCGGTGCGGCGGCGTCCCTATAGCGTGGTGCTGCTCGACGAGGTGGAGAAGGCCCATCCCGATGTGTTCAATGTGCTGCTGCAGGTCCTCGACGACGGACGGCTCACCGACGGACAAGGGCGCACGGTCGACTTTCGCAACTGCGTGATCATCATGACCTCGAACCTCGGCAGCCAGGTGATCCAGGAACTCGCCGGCGAGCACAATTACGCCGCGATGAAAGCGGCGGTCATGCAGGTGGTCAGCCAGCATTTCCGGCCCGAGTTCATCAATCGCGTCGATGAGATCGTGGTATTCCATCCGCTCGGCCGCGAGCAGATTCGCTCCATCGTGGACATCCAGTTGGGCCGTCTGCGTCAACGTTTGGCGGAGCGCGATATCCAGCTCAGGCTGGAGGATGCGGCCCGCGACCGGATCGGCGAGGCGGGCTTCGATACCGTCTACGGCGCGCGGCCGTTGAAGCGTGCCATCCAGGCGCAAATCGAGAACCCGCTCGCGCAGCAGATTCTGCAGGGCGACTTCATCGCCGGCGACCGGGTGATCGCCAAGCTGAAGCGCGACGGGTTGGTCTTCGAGAAGGAGCGCCTGCACTGATCGAGGCTTCGCTATACTTTCGGACGGGTCTTTCGACAGAGACGGGATGAAGGAAACCAATGCCTTTTTACGAATATCAGTGCAAGAGCTGCGGCCAGACGCTCGAGGCCATGCAGAAGATTACCGACGCTCCGCTGAAGAAGTGCCCGCATTGCGGCAAGTCGCAGCTGCAAAAGCTCATGTCGGCACCCGTCTTTCGGTTGAAGGGCGGCGGCTGGTACGAGACCGATTTCAAGTCGGATCAGGACCAAAAGCGCAATCTCGCCGATCGTCCGGACTCCGACGCTCCGAAAGACGACAAGAAGGACAAGACCGAGGTTTCCGGCAGCAAGGAGGCGTCGACTTCCTCCGATGCTGCGAAGCCCGAAAAGAGCGCGGACAAGTCATCGGACAAGGCGGCGGATGCCGGGAAAAAGGCCGCTCCCGCCGCCGCAGCCGGCGCGGCCACCCCACGCCGGACGACCGCCTCCGGCTCGAATAAGTCCAATGCACGCAAGCCCACGAAGCGCCCGGCGAGGCCGGCCACGAAGCGCGGCGCCGCCAAGCCGGCGCGCCGGCGCTGACTTGCCGGGAGGCGGGCCGAAGTCGGGCGCAATCCGCGTGGGCTTCGGGCTTGCCCGCGCTCGTCCTAAGCCGTACGATCGCGCGCTCCCGCTCAGCTAGTTAAACGTATGCGCACTCATTATTGCGGCCAGGTCGGCGAATCGTCGATCGGCCAAGTCGTCACCGTCGCCGGTTGGGCGCATCGCCGCCGCGATCACGGCGGAGTCATATTCGTCGACCTGCGCGACCGTCACGGGTTGCTGCAGATCGTGTTCAATCCGGACACCGCGGAGGTCTTCGCCAAGGCGGAGCGGGTACGCAACGAGTACGTCTTGCAGGTCACCGGGGTGGTGCGCGCGCGGCCGCCGGGAACGGTGAATCCCCATCTGAAGTCGGGCCAGGTCGAGCTTGTGTGCCAGACGCTCGAGATCCTGAACCGCTCCGAGCCGTTGCCGTTTCAACTCGACGAGCACGTGAGCGAGGAAGTGCGCCTGCGCTTCCGATACATAGACCTGCGCCGCGAGGAGATGCGGGAGCGCCTGCTGCTCCGGCATCGCATCACCCGCGCCATGCGCCGGTATCTGGACGACGCCGGGTTCGTCGACATCGAAACGCCGATGCTGTCCAAGGCGACGCCGGAAGGCGCCCGGGACTATCTGGTGCCCAGCCGCACTCATGCGGGAAAGTTCTTCGCGCTGCCGCAGTCGCCTCAAATTTACAAACAGCTGCTGATGATTTCGGGGTTCGACCGCTACTATCAGATCGTGCGCTGCTTTCGCGACGAGGACTTGCGCGCGGACCGTCAGCCCGAGTTCACCCAGCTCGATATCGAGACCTCGTTCCTCGATCAGGCGGAGATCCAGCAGATCATGGAAGGTCTGGTGCGGTACCTCTTCAAGGAGGTGCTCGCGGTCGAGCTCCCGAACCCGCTGCCGCGCATGAGCTACGCCGAAGCCATGCGCCGCTTCGGATCCGACAAGCCCGACCTTCGCGTGCCGTTGGAATTGGTCGATGTGGCCGATCTCGTGCGCGGCTGCGAATTCAAAGTGTTCTCAGGGCCGGCGGCCGATCCCAACGGCCGCGTCACGGCGCTTCGCGTGCCGCAGGGAGGGAAGCTCTCGCGCAAGGAGATCGACGACTACACCGCGTACGTCGCGCGATTCGGCGCCAAGGGATTGGCGTACGTCAAAGTCAACGAGACGGCCAAGGGGCGCGACGGCCTGCAATCGCCCATCCTCAAGTTTCTGAGCGACGCGGCCGTCGCCGGCATCCTCGAGCGGACCCAAGCCGTCGACGGCGACTTGATTTTCTTCGGCGCCGACTCCGCCAAAGTGGTGAGCGATGCCCTCGGCGCATTGCGCCTCAAGGTCGGCGAGGATTTGAAGCTCGTCGCCCCGGGCTGGCGGCCGCTCTGGGTGGTCGACTTCCCGATGTTCGAGTGGGATCCGGAGGCCAAGCGCTGGGCAGCGATGCATCATCCGTTCACGAGTCCGGTCAACCTGGATTACGCGGCGCTCGCGGCCGCCCCGGGTGAGGCGCTGGCGAAGGCCTACGACATGGTGCTCAACGGTTCTGAGATCGGCGGCGGCTCGGTGCGTATCCATACCCAGGAGCTCCAGTCGACGGTGTTCGACCTGTTGGGCATCTCGGCGGAAGAGGCGCGACGCAAGTTCGGATTCCTGCTCGATGCGCTCAAGTACGGCGCTCCGCCGCACGGCGGCATCGCCTTCGGGCTCGATCGGCTGGCGATGCTCATGGCCGGCGCGAGCAGCATCCGCGACGTGATTGCATTCCCGAAGACTCAAACGGCTGCGGATCCGTTGATGGATGCGCCCACGGAAGTGAGCGAGGCGCAGCTTCGCGAGCTGCACATTCGAGTCAGGGTTCCGCCCAAAGTCGAGTAGCCTTGGAATCGTTTCGACGGCCGGAATCCGTGTTGATCGTCATTTACACCGCCGGCGGCGAATTTCTGCTGCTGGAGCGGCGTAGGCCGCCCGGGTTTTGGCAATCGGTCACCGGCAGTCTCGAGTGGGGCGAGACCGCGGACGCCGCGGCGCGCCGAGAGCTGGTCGAGGAGACCGGCATCACGCAAGGGCGCCTGTGCAACCTGCAATGGACCCAGATCTACGAGATTCTGCCCTCGTTCGGCAAGAAGTACGCGCCCGGGGTCACCCGCAATCTCGAGCACGCCTTCGCATTGAAACTGCCCGAGCGCGTGCCGGTCGCATTGAGCGAGAGCGAGCATGCCCGCTTCCGCTGGTTGGGCGCCGCGGACGCCATCGCCACCGTGTCCTCGAGTACCAACCGTGCGGTCATCCAGCAGCTTCGGCATTGACTGAAGCGTGCGCCCATGACCATACGGGTCGTGTACGTGCATGGTCTTTGGCTCAACGGCTGGGAGTCGGTGCTTCTGCGCCGCCGGCTGTCCGAGCAGATGGGCTGCGAGACATCGGTATTCTCGTATCCATCGGTCGGCGAGGGTGCCTCCGCCAATGCGCGCGCGCTGGGAGGGTTCCTGGAGCGCATGTCGGCGGATACCCTGCACCTCGTCGCTCACAGCCTCGGGGGGCTGATGGTTCTGGAACTCTTCGAGAGCGTGCTGTCGGGGGAGGGGAGGTTTCCCAGTGGGCGGCCGCTGCCGCCCGGGCGAATCGTTCTGTTGGGATCGCCGGTTCAGGGCAGCAGCGCCGCGCAGAATCTGGCGCGCTCGCCGTTCGGCAGATCCATCCTGGGGCTGACCGCAAATCAGGTGCTCGTGGCCCCGCGCGCGCGGCGATGGAGCGGCGCACGCGACTTGGGCGTGATCGCCGGAAGCTTATCCTTGGGCTTCGGCCGCTTGATGGGCCCGCTCCACGGGCCGAACGACGGCACGGTGCTGGTCGAGGAGACCCGGCTGCCCGGAGCCGCCCAGCACCTCACGCTTCGCGTCAGCCACAGTGCGCTGGTGTACTCGGCGGCGGTTGCGCGCCACGCGGCGGCGTTTCTGCGCGAGGGACGATTCGCCACGCCGGCGTGAGCGTGCGCTAGAGCATCATCGTCCGCCGCGCTCTGCGCGCGCCGCTTC
>Ga0187871_10003446_pt1 | contig 12289 bp, 16 predicted proteins | sample June2016WEW_16_1_FD_132988 | JGI IMG/M metagenome (GOLD analysis project Ga0187871, IMG submission 132988) | Peatland microbial communities from SPRUCE experiment site at the Marcell Experimental Forest, Minnesota, USA - June2016WEW_16_10 | ecosystem: Environmental > Terrestrial > Soil >... | reverse complement strand
CCTCAGCCTTGATCCAGCTTTCAGGGAGCTTCAAGGCTTCGGCCAGGGCTGGCAACGATAAGAGTTTTGGAGAAGTTTCCATACCATGCCGATTCGAGGCGGTCCACATCGACATCCGTGCGATATGGCTCTTCTCCCTCCGCCGCCGCCCAAACATTTTGGTCTCCCGACCGCGTATAGAGTGTGACCCGCTTGCCATCTTGGTCGTTGTGCGCGATTGTCGCGACGGCCATTATGCTGATTGTGGCGTCCATCTGATTTTCCTTTTGGTGTTGGGTGTTCATTGTTGCTCTCCCAGTTGATTTCATGTAACTATTATCGCGTCAGCCGCGGTTAAGTCAACAACAAAATTGCCGGAATTCTCGGAAATCTTTTGGAGGCTCGCATAAACCATGTCCAGTAACGGAGATAGCAACGGAGAGGAAAAAGAAAAATCGCCGGATGGGTGCGCGCTCGAGCAATTCAAAAAAGAGCAGCGGAAATTCTTGGCCGCTTATTCACAAAACGGCAATGTGACGCGAGCGGCCGAAAATGCCGGAGTTGGCCGAAATACCGTCTACGGATGGCGTAAAGACCCAGAGTTTGAGGTGGCGTTTGGCAATGCCGGGGAAGAGGCGGCAGACCTGCTCGAAGAAGAGGCATGGCGACGGGCAAGGGACGGACTGCGGAAGATGAAATTTAACGGCAAAGAGCCGATCATGGACCCGGACACGGGCAAGCCGTATCTTGAGCACGAGTATAGCGATACGCTCCTAATATTTCTGCTGAAGGGATTGCGCCCGCAGAAGTACCGTGACAACTTCTCGTTTGAGGGAAACATTCAGCAGACGATCTCTCGTGCCGATCCAGAGGTGAAACACCTTGCCGATTTTATTAGCCAACGAATTGCCGCCAGGGCTGCCGTTCTTGCCAAATCCAGATCGTCAAATTGACGAGACGGGTCATTATCTTCCGGCTTTTCAAGAGCAATTTGAATGGGACGTTGAAAACGCCCAAGACGAAAAGCGGCTCGGCTGGTTGGGTGAGACGTATCGGAAGGTTCTTGGCTGGTCTGGCGGTGGTTATCGCCCGGTGCCGGCGGCGCGGCAGTTTCATAAATCTCCCAAGCGGATACGGTGGCTTTGTGGGGGCAACAGAAGCTCAAAATCGTTTTCGTTGGCGATGGAGGTTTTCTGGTTTGCGACTGGATGGCATCCGTGGCGGCTTGGCGACATTCGCGCACCGAATGAGGGGTGGTATGCAACGACGACTTGGGATAAAGTTGGGGACACGCTGTGGCCGAACCTTCGCCGGTTGTTGCAGGGCATGGATTGCCGGATCGTTTGGCATAACAAGGGTCGGGATATTCCCGAGCGCGTTTCCATCAAGCTGAATGCGGCGCGGTGGTCGCACATCATCTTTAAGGCGTATGAGCAGGGGCGAGAGAGTTTTCAGGCGACGGCCATGCGGTACATCGCCTTTGACGAGCAGTTTCCGCGTGACGTGTTCATCGAGGCAATGACTCGAATCGGTGCTGACGCTCCGCTTGATTTTATGGCGGCGTTGACGCCGATTGAGTCGCAGCCGTGGCTGGAGGCGAGACTAACGGGCGAGCCGCGCGAATCCGATGCGGTGTTTGAATGCCCACTGGATGACAACCGGATCAGCCGCGGCGGGTTCATCGCGGACGAGAAGATCGACGCCTTGATCGAGGAGTGGCCCCCAGAGGTTCGGGAAACGCGGCGCCTGGGCAAGTGGGGCAGTTACGTTGGGTCCATCTTCCAGACGTTCAGCCGCGATATTCACGTTGTTGATGAGGCAAAAGAGGCGCGGCTTTTCTTCCCTAATGGCCGAATACCAGCGCGGGCCGAGGTATTCGGTGGTATCGACTGGGGCGGTGCCAACCCGTTCGCTTTCCTGTGGGGAGTGAAAATCCCCCACCTGGACAACGACTGGTACATCTTCGACGAATATTACTGGAATTTCCTGGAGCGCGGCGGACGGCGCTTGCAGCAGCACGCCGACGAGATTAAGGCCCGCTGCAAACGCTGGGGCCGCGAATGCCAACAGGTATGGGCGGATCACGACCCAACGGACGCGAATGAGTTCATGGGTTACGGCGTGCCAAGCCTGCCGGCCGACAAGGGCGATGACAGCCTGCGGATGTCCATCGAGTGCGTGCAGGGCATGTTTAACCCTCGTCCGCACCTGTCAAATGCCGACTGGCCAGGCGGACGGCCAAAGCTGCATATTGCCGCTCGATGCGTGAATACTCTCAGGGAGATTCCGCTTTACCGTTATCCAGATTCGACGGCCAACCTAAACGCCAAGGAAAAGCCGATTGACAAGGACAATCACGCGATTTCCGCATTGCGATACATGCTCTATTCGTCGCGGAATCGGATAACACCAGCGCAGGCAGCGGCGTGGGACTTTGAGATACCGGGGAATCAGCGCCTTCGATTTGATTGACCACAATGCCCGATGCGATTACAGCAAAAACCATCGCTTATCTGACCGAAGGAGGCGGATACCGCATCCCCGCCGATAGCGGGATGGGCAATCTCTATCGCCCTTTCGCTGGCGCGCAGGATGGTTCGCGCGTCTCGACGCTGGAAACACTGTACGAGTTTTGGATTAATGACGTTCCAGACCCGGACGAAGCGTTGCGGCTCGACCCGAATATCCGAATGAAGCTGCGGATGCACCCGGACGTTGCGGCGGCGATGCGAAAGCGGGAGTTGACCGTCGCCAGCTTTCCCGACCGCATCGAGCCGAACCCGGATGCGACGGATTCCCACGTCGCTAAGCAGGTCTCAGATTACGTTGGCTGGGTCTGGCGGCAGATTCCCAAGCGCCAATTGCTATATCAGCAGATGCAGGGCGCGGTGATGGATGGCGGGCGCGGGCACGAATGGATGTGGCACCGCGAGGCCAACGGTATCGAGCGGCCCGTCCAATTTTCGGCGGTGGACAAAAGCCGGTTTCTTTTCGACCGGCTTGGCAACCTCGCGCTGCGAACCCGCACCGAGCCGGTCTGGGGCAGCTACGTCATGGCCAACCCGCAGTCCCAGGTGCGGAATGATTTCCCGCGCGGCAAGTTCACCTATCACATGCACCGTCAAGAGCCGGGGCCGTGGGATGACCCGCAGCTTGAGGGGTATATGTACTTCGGCTGTGGCGAAGATGTCGCGCTGTACTACGTCACAACGTTCGATATTTTCGTGTTGCGGATGCGCGTGAAGTGGTTGGAGATGTTCGGGTTTCCGCCAACCGACATTTATTATCCGCACAACATGCCGGAGTTCATCGGCAAACTCAAGACATTGGTGAGTCAGGTAGGGCATGAAACGATTGCGACAATTCCGCGGCTGACCGGACCGACCGAAGGCGAAATTGACAGTCTGTTCAAGGTGCAATATCGCAACGTACCGACGATGAGTTACGACGCGTTCCAGACTTTCAGCGACAAATACACAAAGCCCCGTGTAGATTCGATCCTGCTGGGCAGTGCTGAGGAGGGGCAAAAGTCCGAGCAAGGCGCGTACAGCGAGCATATTGCCCGCCAAGACAGCGGCCCGCAAATCTGGTTCAAGTGGGATGCGAGGAACATCGCCAGCACGATTCAGGCGCAGTTGATTCCGCCGATAGTCTGGGGCCGGTTTCCCAACCTGCCGATTGAGTACATGCCGATTTTCAAGTTGGAGGCGAAAGAAGAACGTGACCGCCGGCAGGAGGGCGAGATACTGGAACTGGGCACAAAGCTCGTCCCAGTCGCCGAGGAAGAGGTTTACGATAAGCTGGGGCTGCGGAAGCCGAAAGAGGGGGAGAAGACCGTCACGAATCCCGGCTCGCAGGGGATGGACCCATTCGACCAGGACATACCGGGGATGCCGGGCTTGGCGCGGATGCCGCAGAATCCAGACGAGGCCAAGGCGATGGCGCTGGAGGCCGCGAAGCAAAAGGCAAAGCCGTCTGGATTCGGGCAACCGCCGGAAAAACGGTCTGGAAACGGTGAAAAAACGGCTGGCATACCTCAGATGTCAACGCCAATCGGAAGCGGGCGGGGCCGGACGGCGGCGGGGAACGGCATCGGGTACGGGCGCTATTGACGGCGGAAAATGCCCCTGCGCCTATCCTCCTCCTCGGTATTGATCGCATTGAGTGCAGAGTTGAGCGGTCGCAGCGCGTCGAAGCATTCGGCGGCAGTGGTGCATTGGCCAGCGAGGAGATACTTGTGGAGCGCATCCGCATACCGCAACCTGATGCGAAGTTTCAAATCTCCGATCATGCAGCGGGCGGCGTCAAGCTGTTTGCCGGTAAGCGACGGGAGCGACAATTCCAGTACGTTGGAAGATGTGATGGTCATTGGTAAAATATAACTCATGCCGGGCCAAATTCCAGCGGGTATCGAAGTAAAATGCAGCAAATGCGCCCGGTCTTCGCTGTTCGATCCTGATTACGTTTCGTTGGGCCTGACCGCCGAAACCAAGCTGGCGCACCTTGTGGCGATGGGTACGCCGATGGGGTGGATATTCGAGGATCGGGGTACGGATTTCGCTGCGGTTTGCCCACTGTGCCAAGCCAAGCCGTTTAGCCCCGCCTCGAAGTGTCCGAAGTGCGGGCATGACGTTGTGACCACCGCGTTTTGCGCGGGTTCGGTAACGCCGCAAAATTCACGCGGTGAAGTTCCGGCTGGCAAGTGCGAGCGCGGCATCGGCGGGGAACATCTGCACCGGACTTGCGGGAGGTGTGGGTTTGTTTGGGTGGAAAAGTGCTTAGAGGCAAAGTGAGCGACTGGAAGGAAAACATCCGCGAGGCGAGGCGGCTTACCATTGTGGTTAGAGCGTCGATCGCGCGGGCGAAGGACGGCAAGGAGCGGTCAAGGCTGCTCGAATTACTCGAAAGAATTGAGGCGATTATGTTGGAAGTTGCAACGGGTGTTGAGGCGATTGTGAACGCCGCAAATCAGGCGTTGGCGAACGCTCCGGTAGTCCCGGTCGGTGGGGCGATCATCGACGCGGCTGGCGTGGCGGCGATCAATGCGCAGGCGGCGCTGGTGAATCAGCCACCGATCTCGGCGAGCCAGATTCAGCAAGCCCCGGTGACGCCAGCACCGACAACCTAATCCGTGATAATCAAGCCCTACAAAAAAGCATGGCGTCGCCTCTCCTGGGTCTACGGCAAGATCGTCAACGCCATCGCGGTTGCCGGCATCCTCGCCCCAGCCGAATTGTGGGGCGTGTTTGGGGGCATGTTTGAATCGGTCCTAGGCTGGGCGGACGTGTTGTCGGCGAACGCCCTGCGCCGCCGGGCTGGGCTTCCCTCGGCAGCTTTGCTCGGCGAGGAATCGGCCACGTTCGATGAAATCGTCGCGGCGAATTTTTGGATATTCGAGCAGCGCCGGATCACCTTCCCGCTGATTGAGGCATCGGCGCAGCGGATGATCGAGGACGAGCAGCGTTACCTTGCGGCCCATCAACGCGCTATCCGCAAGCGGAAGATCGAGAATGAACCGTACATCCCGGCTTGGCGGCTGGAGCGGATGCAGCGGTCTTACATTTCGTCAATGGCGCACGTTTCGGAGCAGGTGCAGCTTGAGACTCCGCTGATAAACGACGCCTTCCCGTTCGCGTATTACCAGACACGGGACGATGCGAGGGTGCGGCCAACCCATGCGGCGATGCACGGGTTCTTCGCGTTGCGGTCGTGGGAGGGATGGCCGAAAGCCCGCCCGCCATGCGGATTTTCCTGCCGCTGCGTCTGCAAGGAAATCGCTCGTTTCCAGGCTATCCAGCGCGGCTGGATGAGCAAGAGTGGAACGGTACTGATTCCGCTGCGATGGCCGACGAGTGCGGCGGAGGCGAATTGGAACAACGGGCGGTTCCCCGACGTTGGCTGGGAAGGGCCGAAACTATGGGTTCCACCAAGGCGGATTGAAAGGGTTGCAGCAGCATGAACGAAACCAAACCAGATAAAACCGGCCACCGCCGCCGTGGCGAAACATGGCTGGATGAGGACAGCGGGCGGATCATCAACGAATGGTGCGATGCCACTGGCAAGCGCCCGTCCTTCTTCGTCGGCCAGGACGCGATTGAGGCCAAGGATCAATTCGGCAGACTGGGCTTGGAGGCCATCGAGTTCCGCATCGAAAATGCGAAAACGGCCGATGAGGCGTTCGCCGCGTTCGACGAGTCCAAGCGGATTTATCTGTTGCAGCGGAAGATACAGCAAGATCGGGCTGCGGCAGAGGCGATCAATCGGGCGCGGAGCGGAGAACGAAAGGCGGTGATTGATCGAGCAATAGCCGGGAATGGCCTGCGTTTGTCCAGATGAAACTAGAACTGCTGCATACCTTCCCGAACATGCCGGGCATCAAGTACCCGATGCGCGTGTTCATGGGGTTGCTGCCAACCGAAAGAGGGTATGGGGGTTGTGTCCGCGAACACAACGCCGAGCGGCGCGAGACAGAGACGGACTTGCGGCGCGTGGCGTTCGATGAGAAGTTCAATCTTGTCGAGGACGAATTCTTTTGCCGCTCTGACGATTGCCGGGTGTTTGGATGGGGCGACAAAATATGCGGGTTGGGCTGTCTGACAAAACCGGATGGCAATGGACTTGATTATCTGGCAATGAACTTCTCGCACGCGAAATGGAGCCATCTTTCGTTTCCTGGCGCGAAGTTTGTCGGCAAGAATTTGGTTCCGATTCAACCCGGGGCCGATGGATTGCATATCCTCCAGCGGGTTTCACCGCCGGTTGTTTGGAAAGTCAAGATGGAGGATGGGACTTGCAGCCGACTATTCGGCGGCGAAATCGACTCCGAAAGCATCGGCCAGTTGCGCGGCGGTGCGGCGGCTCTCAGCACGGGAGAGACAATCACCGGCTGGGGCCATCGCACCCGGAGCGCGGATTGCCACACACCATTCTACTACGAGGTTAGCCGATCATCGGTGTTCATCGAGGACATCGACGGCATGGAAGGCATCAACGATCCCACTTCGGCATGGGATGACAAGCTACTGATCTGCCACACGGAAAAAGCGTGGACGGTCAACCAGCCGTGTGAGCATCGGCTATATCGGGTAATTCAGTAACGATCCCCTCCTTGGGCTGGCGAATGGTGGCGGAGGAGAACTCCGCCTGGCTTCGACCTTTCGGGGTTGGTTCTGCCCATGAAACAAAGCCGGCCCAACATAAACAGCGCGTAGGAAAGTTTGGTAATCCGCTTGGCCTGGGACCAAGAGACCGCAAGTTCAATTCTTGCCGCGCTGACTTTTTTCTTCACAACAAGGATTCTCACAATGCCGGCTGATTATCTCGCCATGAAAAAGAAGTTTATCGCGGACGGCTTGTCTGTTAAGGATGCCGAAGCCAAGGCCGCGCGCATCCACAACGCAAAACACCCGACGCATCCCGTCGGCCCGCATAGCGACTTCACAACCAAGAGCATTGTGGATGCAGTCAGTGCCGGAACGCCGCTTGTGCCTCCCGCCGGTTCTGTTACCGCCTTCGCTGGCGCGCCAAAAGAATTGGTCGATTTGTACGCTCAGGAATACGGCGATCAGCGCGAGAATGGCGCAAGCCATGATGAGGCCCACCGCCGAGCCATTCGCATGACTCAGCACGCCGGCTGGCATCGCACGAGCAAGGGTTGGCGGCAACTCCATGCGGACGTGCGGGACAAAATAAACGTCCGTGATGCGGTGAAGCAGCCGAACGGGCGGTTCATTATCGAGGACGTTGACGTTTTCTACCCCAATGCCGCCAAGGGTGAACCCTATAACGACGAAGACATCCGGCAGATTTCCGCGAACACCAACCGCATGATCGAATCTGGCAGTCAAAAGCCCGGCCTGCTCGAAATCCACCCGAACGATTATCAAAAAGCCATTGGTGTGCAGCTTCCGAGCTATGGTTCTGGTGTTAATTGGCGCGAACACCCGGAAAAAACGGGTTGGGCCCGGTGCGATTTGATCGACATTGACCCAGCCATAATCGAGAAGATGCGCACCCGGCAATTGACCGGCCTATCGGCTGGGATTGCCAAGGATGGAGGGGGACTCAATCGTCGCTTCGGCCACGTCGCCATGTTGGGCGGTGAGACCCAGGCGTTGTCCCAGTTGCCAATCACGGAATTGGCGGACGTGTACAGTGTTTCTAGTCAAGTCTGCTTCAGCGCGACGCCGCCGGCAGATACCTCTTTTTTGAAAGGGCAAATTATGAACGACAAGCATAAAGCTTGCTACGGCGCTCTTGCCGATGCGTATTCGGCGTGCGCTGCCGCATTCACATCCTTCAACGCCGGCGAGCCGGGTTCGGACAAGAAGGTCGAGGAGTCCAAAGCGAAATTGGACGCCGCCTTTGCCGCCGCCTGCGAGCTTGGCGAGGAAGGCAATCCGCTCCACCACATTCTGCACCACAAGCATGACGTGGAATCCTCGCCGGCTGGCGGATTCGCCGCACCGCCGGATGCAATGCCGGTTCCAGGCACACCCACCCCGCCAGCGGCCACGGCTGCTCCGATTGTGGACAACGCGCCGCCGACCCCGGTTGGTTCATTGGAACAACCGAGGACCGGCGTATCGTTCGCCGCCGACCCGGAGGCCGCATTCAATGCGCTCAGCGAGGAGAATGCCGCTCAGCGGAAAACGATAGCGGATTTGGTCGCCGTGACCAATGGCCTCATCGGCAATGGGCTGAAACAGCAGTTTTCGGTCCAGATCGACGCGCTTCGCCGGGATGGGCATCAGCTTCCCGATCAGCAGGAAATCGAACAGATGTTCAGTGTTTGCGCCTCCGGGGCCAAGCCCAAGGACGCAATCGAGAAGCTGCTTAACATGCTGCGTAAGCTGCCCAAGCGGCAGAGTGTCGCGGCGGTTGGCCAAGTGTTCGACGCCAGTGCGGCCCAACCTGCCGCGCAGAAGCCTGACAACGGCGCTGCGGCCCCGAATGATTTGGCGGCACAGATGCGTCGGATTTCAGACAACCTCGGCACGATGAACTTCTCGGCCGATGACCTGAAGCTCGGCGCTCTCGTCTCTGCCGAAATGTCCCGGCTCGGCCAGTAATCCGGGCCGGTTTTCACTTAACAATCCAGTCCCCGCCACCTTCGTTTTGAGAGCGGCGCTGGTTCTGTTTTCCCCTCACTTTTGAAAGGTAAACCTTATGGCAGCTTCAACAGGCCCACGGCCGGACCTCATCACGAATCCGACCGTCGCCATCAACTATCCCGTAAAGGGTTCGACCCAGATTTGGCAATACGAGCATTGCTGCGTTACGAACAGCGGATTGCTCGTCCCCGCCTCGGACACCTCCGGGCTGGTGTATGTCGGACAGGCAAGCATGTCTGTCAACAACACCGGTGCGGACGGGGCGGTAACTTGCCCTGTCCAGTCCCCGCTTATCAACCCCCACGCCACGTTCAACGCCACATCTCCGGCAACTTCGTGGATTGGGGCGCACGTCTTCTTCATTGACGACAACACCGTCGGCCTCCACGGCAGCACGTCGAACACGATTTGCGCCGGCCGGTGTGAGGCGGTGGTGCTTACCGGAACGTCCGGGCAGGTGCTCGTGAATCGGACGGATCGCTACGCTCCGACAACCACGACCTGATCGAACCCAATCGAAAGTTGCGGGGGAAAGGGTCGTGTGGACGCACCCGTTCCCTGGCCGTCTCCTCGCCGGCCATCCCCCGCAATTGTGAGTGTGAGGAATTCCCACCGTAGAGGAGCGATGTCCCAACAAAGCAAAGGACACCTTTATGCCTATTGTGACAAATCTTCAAACGTCACTGGTGCGCGATGCGAATGCAACGCTCGCCACGGCGTTTTTCCCGCGTTGGCGGGGTGGCTTCTGGCAGGAAATCGCCGGAAGCTACGTTTCGACGGCGTTGGTCGAGCCGTTCGCGCTCGATGGTGCGGCGCCCATGCTCCAGGTCTTCAACGGAAGCATGTCGGCCCGCGGCGTTGCCTCGTGGACATTGCAGGTTCCCAACCTGCTGTTCAAGACCATCGAGGACATCAGCCGAACCAGTTTGGAAATGGATCAGACCGGGACCGTGCTGCGCCGAGTCGCGCAGATGGGTATCCGGCTGGCCCAGCTTCCCGATTTCCTGATGGCCAAGCGGATTATGACCGCCTCTTTGGCGAGTTCCGCCACGGTTGCGTTCTCCGGCTCGAATTATTACACCACCTTTGAGAATGGGGTTCCGTACTTCTCCACGGCGCACACGACATACGCCGGCGGGAATCAGAGCAACATTCTCCAGGGCAATCTTCCGGCTACCATTGCGTCAGTCACGGCCCAGAACATCGCGGCATTGGCCAATGCGATGCAACAGGACGTGATGAACGCGATAGCGACCATTGCGACGATTGTTGACGATAAGGGCGTTCAGATTTTCCCAAGTCTGGATACCGAAAAGCACATCGTCGTCATGGTTCCTCCCGTGCTCCGACCTGTGGCCCGCCTGGCGTTCTCAACGCCGGGTGCGACCATCGGCGGCACGAATGGTACTGGCGGATCATCCGGTGCGACGACCAGCATCGGCCCGATGATGGTCAAGCGCGTGGTCAGTTCGCAATTGCTCGCCGGCTGCATCGACGTGGAAGGCGCAACGCCCGCCGCGACGGTATCGCCGGTCCATCAGACGGACTACTACATCTGGATCGAGGACGATCTCTGTCGTCCGATGTACTTCCAGCGTTTCCGTCCGAAGAAGACCGGCGAATACAGCCCGGTCGGTTACAACCCCGAAGCCGCTGCCGCCGCCGCAATCGCGGCCTGCGAAAAGGTCGGCATGAACATCAGCGCCGAAGCGGCCGACGTTTATGCTCAGGCGGAAGTGGATCACAACCTGTCGGCCCTGGGCGCGAATGCACAGCGCTCCGTCGTCGAGCAGGAAGCGTTCTTCATGTCTCCGCGCATGCGCGGAAATGTGACCTATGGACCGTGGTTCTTGGGCTACAGAATTGACCCAGGTGGTTATAGCACATAATGTTATGTGCTGTTCTCGTGTTTTCCCACTTTCACGACGGCTTGGCGGAAACGCTTTGCCGTCGCATGTTCTGAATGGTTGGTTGGTTTCGCCGCGCCGGTTCATGGGCCGGCGCGGCTATTTGAAAATCTCCCTATGTCCGCCACTCTCCTAATCTCCTCTGCCTCAATCGCCGCCGATGGCAAGACGATCACGCTGAACATCGGCGGGGTTAGCGGCGCTCTCTCGCCGGCGTCGGGGATTACGGGGTTATCGGTCTTCGCCGATGGGCAGGCGCTGCAAGTTCTGTCTGTGACTTCCAGTGCGGCGGTGGTTACGGCGGTGCTGAATCAACTGGCGTCATTCGCCTCGACGATCAACGTATCGCTGGCCAGCGGCACGCAAACGAATCTGACGGATGGGGCTGGAAATACACCGACCGGACAGGGGACGTTCCCTTGCACGAATAACAGCGCGGTCAACACCTATATCCAGCCAGCGCAGTTCTTGCAGCGATATGACCTGCGGGCGATGTTGCAACTCTCCGGCGATCAAGCGGCCAGACAGGGCAATCTCGTCAATCTGCAAGAGGTTCTTAACGATCAGGCGGGGGAGTTGGAATCAGGCTTGGATGGTCGGTACAGCATCCCGCTCGTTCGGTACGCGCTGCCGATGCCAAGGATTCTGACGCGGTGGGTTGGCGTTACCGCTCGCGGTGCGCTCTATGGGCGCAGAACGGACAAGCCGAGAGCGGTGGATACCGATGCACAATGGGCGGAAAAATGGATGAACGGGATTATTGGGGGGAAGATCAACATTCCGGGCATCGGTCGGGAGACGGGGATGCAAAATATCTGCCCGCCGCACACGGAATTTGACCACAGGATTTTCGAGCCGGTGCGGAGTAGGGCGCCGTGGTGGTAGGGACTAGATGCTGGCGTGGCCTTGGTGTATGAGCGCAACCAGTATTGCGATGACGCCAAAACAACCACAAGCGGGTTCGTCCATCACTAGATCATTAAAACATCCGTTGTGTTCCGAATATGCCTGAATTTTGAATCGGGTTACGGTGTCTAGGGAATGATCGGAATAGATGACAAAACTGGCCGTTTCTCCGGGGTTCCAGGCAATAAAGCGACGATGATGGACGCCAATTCCAAGAGTCCTCCACCATAGTTTTCCTGTTACTGTAAGGTCCGCTATTGTGGCGATAAGATCGTAGAGGTTCACGGTCGTTTGTGAGGACATTCGACCCGTAATTTTACCGGCGAGGACAGTCGAAATGAAAGAGAAAATCGCGATTATTTATCTCTGTCGATATGGGGATAT
>Ga0187871_10003445_pt1 | contig 12289 bp, 10 predicted proteins | sample June2016WEW_16_1_FD_132988 | JGI IMG/M metagenome (GOLD analysis project Ga0187871, IMG submission 132988) | Peatland microbial communities from SPRUCE experiment site at the Marcell Experimental Forest, Minnesota, USA - June2016WEW_16_10 | ecosystem: Environmental > Terrestrial > Soil >... | reverse complement strand
GCGCTCGTGCCATGGACGTTGTTTGTGTATGGACTGACCCAGGCGTCGAACAGTTTGGTGGGAAGCTCGAACCTGATCCGCAAAGTGTATTTCCCGCGCCTGGTAATCCCGATTTCGAGCCTGTTCTCGGGAGTAGTCGACTTCCTCATCGCATTCGCCATTTTGCTGGGAATGATGCTGTATTACGGAATTCACCCCACCTTTAATACCATCTGGCTGCCGATGTTCGTTCTGTTGACCCTGGTTACCTCACTCGGTATCGGCCTGTGGTTGTCCGCGTTGAATGTCGAATACCGGGACGTGAAGTACGTGGTGCCCTTTCTGACGCAAATCTGGATGTTCGCCACGCCCATCGCCTACCCGAGCAGCCTGCTGCATCAGCCCTGGCGCACCATTTACGGCCTCAATCCCATGGCCGGCGTCGTCGAAGGCTTCCGCTGGGCATTGTTAGGGGCCCACACCAATCCCGGACTGATCCTGATCTCCTCCTCCACGACGGCGGTTGTGATGTTGGTCAGCGGCGCACTGTATTTCCGTCGCATGGAACGGACCTTCGCTGACATCGTTTAGGCACGGTGAAGAACTCCCCGACACCTTTGGAGAAGCTGCAGCTCGCCCTGCACGAGAAACGTTGCCTGATCGTCGGCGAAGTCGCTCAGGCACACGACGGGAGTCTCGGACTGGCCCATGGGTTTATCGATGCCATTCACGCTGCCGGCGCCGATGCGGTCAAATTTCAGACTCACCTGGCCGCTGCGGAAAGCACCTGCGCCGAGCCCTGGAGGGTCAAGTTCAGTCCGCAAGACGAAAGCCGCTATGCGTACTGGAAAAGAATGGAGTTTACCAGGGACCAATGGCGGGAACTCAAACGTCACGCAGACGAAAAGGGGCTGTTGTTCCTCAGCTCGCCATTCTCCATGGAAGCCGTGGAACTGCTGACATTCGTCGGCGTGGCCGCATGGAAGATCGCTTCGGGTGAAATTGGCAGTTCGATGATGTTCGATCGCATGGCGGCGACCGGGCTGCCCATGTTCCTCTCGACGGGGATGAGTAGCTCGCAAGAAATCGATCGTGCCGTCTCCAAAATCCGAAAGCGCCACTTGCCGCTCGTCGTCATGCAGTGCACGACTGCTTATCCGTGCCCGCCGGAGAAAGTTGGGCTCAATCTACTCACGGTATTCCGTGAAAGATATCAGTCGCCCGTGGGCCTGTCGGATCATTCTGGAACAGTTTATCCAGGGCTGGCTGCCGTACCCCTAGGGATCTCGGTACTGGAAGTGCATGTGACGTTGAGTCGCGAAATGTACGGTCCCGATGTTGCGGCTTCCGTCACCAGTGCCGAGCTGAAACAGTTGGTGGATGGGGTTCGGTTTCTTGAGCAGGCCAAAGCGCATCCCGTGGACAAAGACCGGCTCGCGTCCGAGTTGCAACCCTTGCGGCGCACGTTCGGCAAGAGCATAGTCGCCCGCGTGGCGTTGGCGCCAGGCACCACATTGCGGGAAGAGCATGTGGCGCTGAAAAAGCCCGGAGAGGGTTTGTCTGAAGATCAACTACCCCGCGTTCTGAACCGCAAACTTCGAGTCGCGCTGGCAGCCGACTCGCTGATCCTGGAGCAGCACCTTGAATAATCGAAAACCGCGGAAGGTCTGCGTGGTGTTGGTTGACCGGGCCAACTACGGCCGGTTGAAGCCCGTGATGCGCGCGATTGCCGGCCATCCTGATTTGCAATTGCAGGTGCTGGCCGCCGGCACCATGGTGCTGGAGCGGTTCGATCTGCCAGTGCGGATGGTCAAACAGGACGGATTCGAAATTGACGGTGAGATTTATGTGGAGCTTGAAGGCTCCACACCCGCAACGATGGCCAAGTCGGTTGGATTCGGCGTTGTCGAATTTGCCAGCGAGTTTCAACGGTTGCGACCCGATATCGTCTTGTTGATCGGGGACCGCTACGAAGCTCTGGCGGCGGCGATAGCGGCGGCGTACATGAACATCTGTATCGCGCACATACAAGGCGGCGAAGTCTCAGGGTCCATCGATGAAAGCACGCGGCATGCGATTACAAAATTCGCGCATTTCCATTTTCCGAGCACCAAACGATCCGCCGAGTACGTGGAGCGCATGGGAGAGGATCCGGATAGCATTCTCGCCGTCGGTTGTCCCAGCAGTGACATCGCTCGCCACCTGGATCGCCAGCTTACCGAGGACATGCTCAACTCTCGCGGAAGCGGTGGATTGATCGACGTGTCCCGACGATTTCTGTTGGTGGTGTTTCACCCCACGACCACCGAGTACGGTGGAGAGCCCGTCCAGATGGAGCAATTGCTCGGCGCGTTGAACGAATTATGCGAACAGACTGTATTGCTGTGGCCCAACATTGACGCGGGCTCCGACCATGTTTCCAAGGCCATTCGCGTGTTCCGCGATCATGTTCGGCCAACCTGGCTGCGTACACTCATCAATGTGCCTCCCGAAGTGTATCAGCGCGTGCTGGCAGCAACTGCATGCGCGGTCGGCAACTCCAGCAGCTTCGTACGGGACGCCAGCTACTTTGGCACACCGGTGGTGCTGGTGGGCAACCGCCAGGATGGCCGGGAAATCGACGCCCACGTGAAGGCGGTCGCGCCCAGCCAGAAGGAAATCGTGGCTGCCATTCACCGTCAACTCGCCCATGGCCGCTACCCGGCCAGTTCGCTGTATGGCGATGGCCAGGTGTCTGAGCGAATCGCTGATGCTCTTTCGAAGCTCAACCCGTACATCCAGAAGAGGCTGCATTACATTTATCGATCCAACGGAAATGGCTCGTCCAACGGAAACGGCAATGGCAGTCTGGAATCGAACGTGAATCGCACTACCGGCCCATGCAAGTCCTCGGCATCGTAACGGCCCGCGGCGCCTCCAAAGGGCTGGCGCGTAAGAATATCCTGCCACTGTGCGGCAAGCCGGTGCTGCAGTACACCGTTGAAGCTGCGTTGGCTGCCCGCCATCTCGCTCGCGTCATTCTCAGCACGGAAGACGAGGAAATCGCCGAAGTCGGCCGCCGCTGCGGTTTGGAAGTGCCCTTCCTGCGCCCCGCTCAACTCGCGAGGGACGACACGCCGCATGTGCCGGTGTTGCAGCACGCCGTGCGCACGTTGGAGCAGGCTGGATGCGTTTACGATGCGATCATGACACTTCAGCCGACCACCCCGTTACGGCGCGCGTCGGACATCGACGGCTCAATTGCGCTGATGGAACGGACGGGGGCCGATTCGGTCATCTCGTTTGTGGAGGTTGGTGAAAGGCATCCCGCTCGCATGAAGTTCATCGATGCAACTGGACGGGTGATCGACCCGCCGTTTGCCGAGAAACGCGAAGGCCAGCGCCGACAAGAACTGGAACCACTGTACTTGCGTGAAGGCTCGATCTACCTGACACGGCATGATGTGTTAATGAAACACAACTCAATCAAAGGAACCGATTGCCGCGCCTGGATCATGCCCCTGGACCGGGCTTGCAATATAGATGATCCTTTCAGCTTCTTTTTGGCTGAACAACTGTTGAAGTTCCATAACCATGTCCAAGCCTCTGATCCTCGTCGCTGAGCCCAGCGGATTCTCTTCAGCCGCCCTCACGTTGCTGCGACGCGCCGGGCGCGTCATACTAAACGATCTGGATCGCCCCGAACTGCTCCAGGCAGTTGCGCCGGTGGACGTATTGTGGGTGAGGTTGCGGCACCGAATCGACGAGGAATTGATCGAACGGGCAACTCGTCTGAAGGTCGTGGTGACTCCAACCACGGGGTTGAACCATCTGGATCTGGAAGAACTGGCCTGCCGCAACATCCGAGTCTTGTCCCTGCGCGGTGAAACCGAGTTCCTGAAGACAATTCACGCCACCGCGGAACACACCGTGGGCCTGGTGCTGTCTCTGATTCGTCATATTCCCCAGGCGCGAGCCCACGTTATCGGCGGCGGCTGGGACCGCGATCCGTTTCGTGGAACAGAACTATCCGGCAAAACGGTGGGGATCGTCGGGTACGGGCGCCTGGGCCGGATCGTTTCAAGGCTCTTCGTCGCGTTCGAGTCACGCGTGTTGGCCAGCGATCCGCATGTGTGTGTGACCGATGTGGATCCCGGTGTGCGAATCGTGCCATTGCCTGAATTGCTCCAGCAATCCGACATCATCAGCGTGCACGTCAATCTGTATGCTGAAACCACCGGATTTTTTACCCGAGAGCATTTTGCCCAGATGAAACGCGGCGCATGGTTCGTCAATACCGCGCGCGGAGAGCTCGTCGACGAGGACGCTTTGCTGGAGGCGTTGCAATCGGGTAATCTACGGGGCGCGGCGGTGGATGTATTGAGTCAGGAATCTCCTGCGGGAATGGGCGATCACCCGCTGGTGCGTTACGCCCGTGGCCACACCAACCTGCTTGTGACGCCGCATATCGGGGGTTGCACCCTGGAGTCCATGGAGAAGACCGAGCTGCACATGGCTCGGAAACTCTGCGAGTTCCTGGCTGATAAATCGTCGACCGTGCCGTCCGCTTCCGCGGCGGAAGCCCAGTCCACATGAACGTCCCTGATTCAACGGTCAGGTTGAGTGTTGTGATCCGCTGCCGCAATGAGGCGCACAGCCTGCGTCAGGTGTTCGACGCCTTGAAAGCGCAGCGATGCGCCTTTCCATGGGAAATTGTGGTGGTCGATAACGAATCGGAAGACGAGACCCGCCAGGTGTGTCACGAGTACGGGGCCCGCGTGGTTCCGCTGCCGAAGGGACAATTCAGTTATGGTCGTGCGACGAATACGGGCATCAGCCACGCCAAGGGCGAACTGATTTTACTGATGAGCGCTCACGCGATTCCATTGGGCAGCTATTTTCTGGAGAGCGCTGTGGCGCCTTTCGAGGATCCGCAGATGGCTGCCACCCGCTGTTTGTGGCTGGGCAGCAGCAAGGAGATTCTCACCAGATGGCACAAGCCGCGTGACATCCACTACTCCTCTCGCCAGGAGCAACAGGCAGCCGAGTCCGGTACAAAATGGCTCGGGGAATACCCCACGGCAGGGTGCTGCGTGCTGCGCCGTTCCGTCTGGGAAAAAATCAAGTACGATGAGTCCCTGGAAGCCAACGAAGACAAGTTTTGGGCGTCCCAAGTCCTGGCGCTAGGCTACAAAATGCGTTCCTGCTCTGAGGCGATGTGGATCTACAACCGCAACTACGCTCCGCGCGACCGTTGGCGCAAGGACAATCGAGAACAGTTGGCGCTCTATCGAATCACCGGCCGCAAGCCGATGACCTGGCCGACCTTCCTTGTTGAATGTGCGCGCTCGTTGCTGAAGGCACCGGGAATCGCCTTCCGCTATGCCGCCGGCAAGATCATTTGGAACACCCATTTGGTGACGATTCCCCGGCAAGCGCGACGCTCTGCCAAATCAGGCAGTCTGCCGGAATTCGATCGGCGAACCGCAACCACGCCTCCAACCAGCTTGCAAAGCAGCCATCAATGAATCTCGATCTCGCTGAAGTCTTCGCCAAGGTTGATGAGCATCGTACCACGGTGGCCTATTTCCAGGCCGCTCGCCAGCTCCTGCAGTGCAAGGAACAACTCAGCCCGGTGCGAGTCGCTTTCCTGTCTTCGTTCACGCTGGATTCCTTGCTGCCGTTTCTGACCGTCGAAGCCGCGCGTTTTGGCTTTGCCATCGAGGCTTATGTCGCCCCGTTCAACTCGGTGAAGCCGGAATTGCTCGGTGCCGACAGTGGTTGCGTTCAGCATCGGCCGGATGTGGTGTTTGTGGCCAATCTCCTAGGCGACGTTCGCCCGGACTTGGCTCACGACTCGCTGCCGGGCGACGCGGAATCGTTGCAGCAACTCGTCGACGAATTGGCAACCGACCTGACGGCCCCGATTCGGCAGTTCCGCTCCCGGTCGACCGCTGCCGTCGTGTTTCATGCCTTGCCGCGGCCCTGGCCGCCACCGCTGGGTGTGTACGAAGCGATGGCTCTCGGTTCGCAGACCAATTTCGTCAATCGGCTCAATGCGCGCCTGGCCACTGCTATGAACGAATTGCCAGGCGGATACCTTCTGGATTTGGACCAGATCTGCGCCACGGTGGGCTACGAGAATTGCTACGACCTGAAAATGTGGTATCTGGGCCGGGCCCCATTCTCCGCCGCATTGTGGCTTGCCTGGGCCCGTGAGCAGGCCGCATTTCTTCTCGCTCTGCTTGCTCCGCCACGTAAATGCCTCGTGCTTGACCTGGATAATGTGCTGTGGGGCGGGATCATCGGCGAAAACGGCCTCGCCAATATCCAACTTGGTCAAACATATCCAGGTTCGGTGTTTCGGGATTTCCAACGGACGGTTCTTGAATTGCACGACCGGGGCGTGTTGTTGGCGATCAACAGCAAGAACAATCTCGTGGACGTCGAGGAGGTGTTTCGCTCGCATCCGGACATGATTTTGAAATGGGAACACTTTGCCTGCCGGCGCATCAACTGGCGGAGCAAAACGGAGAATATGCAGGAGATTGCCCGCGAACTGAATATCGGATTGGAAAGCCTGGTGTTCTTCGATGACGACCCAGTGGAGCAAGCCCGGATGCGGCAAAGCCTGCCGTCAGTGCTGACAGTGCCAGTGCCGCGCGAGCCAATCCAGCATGTGAAAGTCCTGCGGCAGAGCCGCGCTTTTGACCGGCTGGCCACCACCACGGAAGATCGTCGTCGCGGAGCAATGTACCAGGAGCAGGCTGCCCGAAACCAACTCCGGGATTCCGCCGCTTCCATCGAGGATTTTTTGACGAGCCTGCAGATGACTGCGCACATTGAGCCTGTAAGCGACTTCGCCTTCCCGCGGGCGGTGGACTTGCTGCAAAAGACCAATCAATTCAACCTCACCACGCGCCGCCACGCGCCCGCGCATCTGAAGACCTTGTTGGCCGACCCGCAGTACGGTGTATTCACCCTGCGGGTAACGGACCGTTTTGGCGACAATGGCATTGTCGGTCTGGCCATTATCCAAAAGCGTGATGTTACGGCGCACATCGAGTCCTTCTTATTGAGCTGCCGTGTGATTGGCCGCACCGTCGAGACCGCGTTTTTGTCCTTTTTGGCGGAGTGGGCCCGCGCATCGGGCGCAAGCGCTCTGGAAGGAGAATATCTGCCCACTCCCAAGAACGGCCCGGCCGCAGATTTCTATTCACGCCACGGATTCACGCCGATCCAACAGGACTCGCGCGGGAGCCGCTGGCGAATGGACCTGGCCCCGGACTCGGTTCAGTGGCCGCGGTATATTGCAGGGAACTCCCACCCGGTGAAGGCTGCCGCAGCATTATGAACGCTTCGCCAGTAAATGCCGAGGATCGTTTGTTCCGGACCGTGGCGGCCGTCCTGGGTGTGCAGGCTGACGAACTCTCCGACGAATCCTCGCCCGAAACCATCCCAGTTTGGGATTCGCTAAATCATCTCAACCTCGTCATGGCCCTGGAAGGCGAGTTTGGAGTGACGTTGACACCCGAAGACGTCATGGAGATGCGCAATGTCGGATCGATTCGTGCCCTTCTCAGCCATAGCGGCGTCGAGGTCGGGCCAAAGGCAGTCTTTGCTGATTGTCTGGAAGACCAACTCGCCGAAGTGCGCGCGTTTTTTGCCAAGACGTATCGGCCCACATATCGTCTGGCCACCGATGAGGTTTTCCTGCGCTGGCAGTACGGTCCAACCCCAGCCAGCCCGAACAAACCGTTTCATCTCAGACTCGCGCGGTTGGACGGCGCACTGATGGGCTTTCTCGGTTACATACCCGTCGACGTCAGCCTCAACGGCCGGGCGCGCCGCGGCGCCTGGGTGGCAAACTGGATGGTAGAGGAACATCAACGGCGGCTCGGATTGGGTCCGTTTCTGATGCGGGACGTTCTACAGGAGTTTGAGGTCTCCCTAGATTTGGGCGCCAACGAAGATGCCCGAAGTTTGCTCGCGCGCATGGGGTGGCAGGACCTGGGCAACCTGGCGCGCCATGTTTGCGTCCTGGATCCTGCGGGGGCGGCGGCGTTGACGGCAAACGGCCAGCTACGGTGGCCGGCCACAATGCCGTTGTCGGGCAAGGCAATTGATTCGACTGTTGAAGTGCGGCTCGTTGACCGATTCAACGCGGAGGCCACACAGCTTTGGGATGCCACGTGGGGTTGCTCGGGATCACGGGCGGGTGGCACGCGGCGGTCGGCGGAATTCCTCAATTGGCGGTACGCCATTCACCCGGTCTTCCAGTATCGCCTGGTCGAGGCCCGGCGCGACGGCCGGCTGCGCGGTATTGCCGTGTATCATGTCGAGACGGTGCGGGATCTGCCCATCCGGGTCGGACGGATGGTAGAAATGATTTTTGACTTGAGCCGGCCGGCGGGCGCGGATACCGCCCTGCTGCGTGCTGTGGTCGAAGACGCGCACACGCAGGGAGTCGTGTTGCTCGATTTCTTCTGTGCGAGCCGGCGGCTGGGAGAAACCATGCGCCATCACGGTTTTGTTTCCGGTGACTCGGAACCCGCTGCCGGTCTGCCCATGCTCTTTCAACCAATCGATCGCCGCCGAGCTGGGATTCGCTTCATGGCCAACCTTGGAAATGTCGCCGAGGCGGCAGAAATCGAAGACTGGTATGTCACCAAAAGCGATGGCGATCAGGACCGGCCCAACTGAAGGAACCCGAAAACGATGCAATGGGCTGACATATCCAGATTGAAGATTGGCGACACTGCCAGCTGCGAGTTACTCGTTGACGAACGCAGCTTGGTCGCATTTGCCGAGTTGTCCGGAGATGACAACCCATTGCACATGGACGAGAACGTGGCGCGGAATCTTGGCTTTCCGTGCCGGGTGGCACACGGAATGTTGGCGCTCAGCGCCATCTCGCGCCTGATCGGCACGCAGTTGCCAGGACCCGGATCTTTGTGGATTTCTCAGGAGCTGAAGTTCCCGGCGCCCGTGCTGGTTGGGGATGCTCTTCTGGCGCGGGTCAGCGTCGAGCGGGTATCTCTGGCCGCCGGCCTGGTCAAGTTACAAACGGAGGTTCGCAAACGGGGCTCCGATACGATTGTTTTGTCCGGAACGGCAACTGTGAGGATTCCACACCTCCAGAACCCAGCAACGACTCCGCATGAGTGATCCCTCCCCTTCCCTCTGGGTGGTTACCTATCATTATGTCCGGGATCTGCCACGAACGGCCTTCCCGCGCATCCGCGGCCGGCTGGTCAGCGAGCTGGAACAACAGGTCCTCTGGCTCGGCGAGCGCTGCGAGATGGCTACGTTGCGGTCGGCTCTTGAGTTCCTGGCTGGCCGCTATCAGCCGACGCGCGATTTGTGCCTGCTGACCTTCGACGACGGCTTGAAGGACCATTACCAGCATGTCCTGCCAATCCTTGCGGCGCGAAGCATTCAAGGGATTTTCTTCCTCAGCACGGCATGCATCGAGCACCATCGCGTGCTACCCGTCCACAAGAATCATTTCCTGCTTGCCAAACTGGACTTTGACGAATACCGCAGCGCATTCCTCGATCACCTGGCAGTGTTCAGTACGCAAACCCCGGACTCAGCCGACGCCGCGCGCGCTCAACAGGCCTATCCATGGGACAGCCCGGACGTCGCCGCCTTCAAATTCTTCCTCAATTACCGCCTATCAGAAGAGTTGCGGGTTCGGGTCTTGGACGAGTTGTTTGTGTATTTTCTGGGGGACGAGTCGGCCTTTTCGCAGGAATTGTATCTGAGCTGGAACGAAGCGCGGACCATGCAGGAGCAAGGCATGATCATCGGCGGTCACTCGAACAACCACACCGTGCTGTCCAATCTCACCCCCACCGGGCTCAAAGCCGATTTGGCGACCTGCGCCAGCGTGTTGCGGAGACGGTTGCGGCGGCAAGACCTGTGGCCATTTTGTTATCCCTATGGCCACAGTTATTCGTTCGATGCCGCGACGATCCGCCGTTTGCGTTCGCTCGATTTCGTCTGCGCATTCACCACTGTACCGAGGCCGATCCAACCGGGCGATGACCTGTTCACGTTGCCGCGTATCGACACCAACGATGTTCTGACAAGGGTGCCACCCGCGGTCCAACCGAAGCAACGAATATGTGCGGCATCATAGGCATGTTTGGACCCGGGATTGACCGGGCCGCGCTGGAAGTCATGGTCGCCAGCCAGCGGCATCGTGGCCCGGACGCCACCGGCATGCACGTTTCGCCAACGGGCCTCGCAGCGCTGGGTCACAACCGGCTTAGTATCCTCGACCTATCGGATGCGGGCCGACAGCCGATGGCGAATGCTGAGGGGCGCTACTGGATCGTGTTCAATGGCGAAGTCTACAACTATCTGGAATTACGCCAGGAGCTGGCCGGGCATTACCGCTTCCGCACCGGGACCGATACCGAAGTTCTGCTCGCCGCCTATCAACAATGGGGTGAGGCTTGCCTGGATCGGCTCATCGGCATGTTTGCCTTCGCGATCTGGGACGAGCGCGAGCAGCGCTTGTTTGCCGCGCGTGACCGGTTCGGGGTCAAACCCCTGTATCTGTATGACCGCCCCGATGGCGGATTATGGCTGGTCAGCGAGATCAAAGCCCTCCATGCCGCCGGCATCCCCGCAGAAGCCGATGACATCAGTTGGGCGACCTATTTGGTGTCAGGCATGTACGACCACGGTCCAAGAACCTTTTGGAAAGGCGTTCGGCGGCTGGCGCCTGGCGGGTGTTTGACATGGAGTGAATCCACCGGACTCCAGGAACGGGTGTGGTACGATGTGACCGCAGCCGCTCGACAGTTAGGGGCCGATGAGCGCTCCGACAAAGACGTCGGTGACGAACTGCTCGCCTTGCTGGCCGAGAGCGTCAAGTTTCGGTTTCGCGCGGATGTACCGGTAGGCATTTGTCTCTCAGGCGGGTTTGATTCCTCGCTGTTGCTGGGACTGGTGCATCGCATTCAAGGAAGCGACTCGACCGTGAAGACCTTTACGTTTTACTGCGGCGACAACAACTACGATGAAACGCCGTGGGTTGAGCAGATGCTGGCTGCAACGCGACATCCATCTTTTTTCTGCCGGCTGGCGGCGGATGAAGTTCCCGAGTTGGCAGCCCGCGTGCAGGCGAGCCAGGACGAACCGTTTGGTGGGTTGCCCACGTTGGGGATGGCCAAGGTTCACGAGCGGGCCCTGGCGGAGGGCGTCACCGTATTGCTGGACGGCAACGGTCTGGACGAAGGCTGGGGCGGCTATGACTATTATCGGCGCGCTGCGGAAATCGACAGCACTATCGGCCCCGTGCAGGGTGCGCGTGCCAGGACCGATGCCAATCACTGCCTGAACCCGGATTTCGCCCGGCTCAGTGCAGCGTTCATTCCACCCCAGCCGTTCGACGATCCGCTGTTGAACCTGCAGTACCGCGATATTCGGTACGCGAAGATTCCCCGCGCGATGCGCTTTGCCGACCGTGTTTCGATGATGTACAGCCGTGAATTGCGCGAACCGTTCCTCGACCATCGGATCGTCGAGCTGGGGTTGCGACAACGACCAGAGCGGAAAATCCGCAATGAGACAGTCAAATGGCTGCCGCGCCAAGTCGCCCGGCAACTGGTTCCGGGCGGTGTGTGTGAGGCGCCGAAACGACCTGTCCAGACTCCTCAGCGAGAGTGGTTGCGCGGACCGCTCCGCGATTGGGTCGAAACTCAACTTGCGATCGTCCTGGAAGAACTGGGCAATACCTGGTTTGACGCTCCCAAAGTACGCAACCAATGGCAGCGTTATCAGGAACAGGGCGGCGACAGTAGCTTCTTTCTCTGGCAATGGGTTAACTTGGGATTGATGTTGCGAAATCGGGACGCGACCCCGGCGTGTACGCTTCTGGGATGTGAATGACCGTATGAACGATGTTGCCATTCGCGTCGTGAATCTGGGCAAGCAGTTCCGCATCGGCGCGCGCGCGGCGGGTAGCGGGAGCGCTTTTGGCAACCGGCCCATGTTGCATGAGAGAATCGAATCCGCCGTCCGTAGTGTCCTGCGCTCACCGTTTGCGAAGAAACAGGCCCGATCGGAACTCTTCTGGGCATTGCAGGACGTATCCTTCGAGGTTCGACGCGGACAAACGGTCGGCATTGTTGGCCATAATGGAGCCGGGAAAAGCACCCTGCTCAAAGTCCTTTCGCGGATCACGGAACCTACAACCGGCTACGCGGACGTGTATGGCCGCTTGAGTTCATTGCTCGAAGTGGGGACCGGGTTTCATCCCGAGTTGACCGGCCGCGAGAACATCTATCTCAACGCTGCCATCCTGGGCATGCCGCGC
>Ga0187871_10003444_pt1 | contig 12291 bp, 9 predicted proteins | sample June2016WEW_16_1_FD_132988 | JGI IMG/M metagenome (GOLD analysis project Ga0187871, IMG submission 132988) | Peatland microbial communities from SPRUCE experiment site at the Marcell Experimental Forest, Minnesota, USA - June2016WEW_16_10 | ecosystem: Environmental > Terrestrial > Soil >... | reverse complement strand
TCATGATCACTGCGCTCAACAAGTGTTTGGGCTCAATACCAAATGCGATGTAAGCCGCCATGATTCCGCCGGAGACATGCGCCATCCCACTCGTCATCACGGTCATGAGCTCCGATCGCGTCAGATCAGGCAGAAACGGCCGGATGGTCACCGGCGCTTCGGTTTGCCCCATAAAAATGCTGGCCGCAATATTGAGCGACTCTGCGCCGCTCGCGCCCATCACCGTGGTCATAACCCACGCGGCGATCTTAATGATGAACTGCATGATGCCGAAGTGATAGAGCACGGCAAAAAACGCGCAGATGAAGATGATGGTCGGCAGTACCTGAAAAGCGAAATAAAAGCCGAGATGGGAGCTTTGTTTTCCCAGATCGCCGAAAACAAACTGCGAGCCGACATAAGAGTAGCTGAGCAAGCGACTGACTGCGTCGCCGGCTCGCTGGAAAATTCGCCGCCCGGCGTCGATTCTCAATACACAGACTGCAAAGGCGAATTGCAGGCCCAAGCCCCACACCACAGTTTTCAGGCGAATGGCCTTCCGATTGGTCGAAAAAGCATAGGCCAGGGCGAGCATGGTCAAGAGGCCGAGGATTCCAGTGAAGCGTCCCATTCAGTTTTTCTCTCCGGGTTTTCCGATCACTCGATGGATCAACGGCCTTTTCTCGTGCGGGGGCGAATCATCAATCTGATAGCTCGCTTCGAGCAGTCGTTTGGCACCAGCCGCGCGGACTTCCGCATTGTAGTGAATCGTGGCCAACTTTTCGCCTACAGAAACGGTATCACCCACTTTCTTGTGAAGCACGATCCCCACCGCGGGATCTACAGAGTCCTCCTTGCGTTCGCGGCCACCTCCCAGAATCACACATGCGGTTCCAACCTGCTCGCACTGCACAGATGTCAGATAGCCGGCTCTGGGGCTGGAAAGCGTCATCGTGTATCGAGCTTGTGGAAGCTTTTTCGGATCGTCAATCGATCGCGCGTCTCCGCCTTGCAATTCCACCATACGGCGAAACGTTTCGAGCGCCTTTCCGGAAGCGATCAGCTGCTCACTCCGCTTCTTTCCTTCTTCCACCGAGTCAGCCACCCCTCCCAGATACAACATCCAACCCGCCAGTTCGATGCTCAGTTGGCGCAAATCCTCTGGACCCTCGCCGCGCAACACTTCCACAACTTCGGTGACTTCAAGTGCGTTCCCAATCATGGATCCCAACGGCTGATCCATATCGGTGATGAGCGCCACCACCTTTTTGCCCATGCGTTCGCCGGTTTCCACCATTAGGTCAGCAAGGAATGCAGCGTCTTCTTCACTTTTCATGAACGCCCCGGACCCGGCTTCCACATCGAGCCCCAGTGCGTCGATGCCCTCCGCAAGTTTCTTGCTCATGATGGACGCGCAAATCAGGTAAGGGCTTTCCACTGTTCCGGTCACGTCGCGCAGCGCGTAGAGCTTGCGATCGGCAGGAGCGATCTCCGCGGTCTGGCCGATCATGGCGCAACCGCAGGCTTCAAGCACGCGCCGGAATTCGCCCACCGGAAGGTTTACGTTGAAACCAGGAATCGCCTCAAGCTTGTCGAGCGTTCCTCCCGTATGACCCAGTCCGCGGCCGCTGATCATTGGAACCACTACGCCCGCAGCGGCGGCAAGCGGCGCCAGCACCAGGGAAGTCTTGTCGCCCACTCCCCCCGTCGAGTGCTTGTCAACTTTCCTCGCCGCCAGTGACGTGAGAGTAAGCACTTCGCCCGAGTGCAGCATGGCATCGGTCAGAGCGGCGGTCTCGGCACGCGTCATGCCGCGCCAGACAACTGCCATCAGCCACGCCGAAACCTGATAGTCGGGAATCTCACCGCGAGTATACGAGTCTACGAGGTAATCGATTTCGCTTCGGGACAACTCGCCGCCATCCCGCTTCTTACGGATCACATCGATGGCACGAGGACTTTGCGTCGAGGGATGGGTTGGATTCACTGTAAGCGGAATCCTTCCGGAAGCAGTTCGGTGATGTGAGCCTGTTTCGGCCCCTTAACTCCCTGAAAGAAGATTGTCGCATCGGGGCCGAATTCGTAAATCACTTGACGGCAAGCCCCGCACGGCGAACACGGCAACCCCTGATCGTTCACTACGGATACGGCGCGGATCTCGATCGTAGGACCAAGTTGCGCCACGGCAGAAAAAATCGCCGTGCGCTCCGCGCAATTCGTCATCCCGTAGGAAGCATTTTCCACATTACAGCCGGAAAAGATCTTGCCGTTCGACAGCAGAATCGCGGCACCCACCCGGAAATTCGAATAGGGCGCGTGTGCGTTCTTCATTACTTTCGTGGCGGCCTGCAGCAGTTTCGCCGGCACGATAGCGGGCTTGGTTTTCTTGCGCATCATCGAATCTTGCGGCTGGCGAGAAATCGAACGTCATTGTAAACCCTACCGACTAAGTTCAGTTTTTTCGTTGGTGGCGCATGGCGATTAAAGCGGAATTGCTTTTGTTCCGAGTCGGAGCTAGCATACATTCGTTATTTTTCTCCGTCCGGCGTCTTGGCTTTAAATCATGCAAGTTTCAGTTCGATCTCTCGTTCTTTATCAAGGAGGATGTTATGGGCATCGCAGTGTCGCCGCAGATCCATCCGCAGGTCGCGGATTTCATCGACAAACCCCGCAAACTGTTGATCAACGGCAAATGGGTAAACTCCATTTCCGGGAAAACTTTCCCAACTTACAATCCTGCCACCGGTGAAGTGCTGGCGCAGGTCGCAGAAGGCGATCGTGAAGATATCGAGCAGGCGGTGAGGGCCGCTCGAAAGGCCTTCGACCATGGCCCGTGGCGCCGGATGACAGCCTCCGAGCGCGGACGCCTGATCTGGAAACTCGCTGATTTACTGGAGGCGCATACCGAGGAATTCGGCTATCTGGAAAGTCTCGACAATGGCAAGCCTCTCGAAATCGCAAAGGCAGCCGATGTTCCGCTGGCCGTGGATTTATTTCGCTATATGGCGGGATGGGCCACGAAAATCGAAGGCAACACCATTCCGATTTCCGTTCCTTACACGCCGGGTGCAAAGTATCTCGCTTACACGCTCCGCGAACCGGTCGGAGTCGCCGGGCAGATTATCCCTTGGAATTTCCCTCTGCTGATGGCCGCGTGGAAGCTTGGACCAGCTCTGGCTTGCGGCTGCACGGTTGTGCTGAAGCCTGCGGAGCAAACGCCGCTTTCAGCGCTGCGACTCGGCGAACTCATCATGGACGCCGGCTTCCCCGAAGGCGTGGTGAATATTGTTCCGGGTTATGGCGAGACCGCAGGTGCAGCCTTAGCCGCTCACCCGGACGTGGATAAAATCGCTTTTACTGGTTCTACCGAGGTTGGCAAGTTGATCGTCCACGCCGCCACGGGCAACCTGAAGAAGGTTTCGCTGGAACTCGGGGGTAAATCGCCGAACGTCGTATTCAAAGATGCCGATCTCGAATCTGCCATCCCCGGCGCAGCGAGTGCCATTTTCTTCAATCACGGCCAGTGCTGCTGTGCAGGATCGCGCCTCTACGTCGAGAAGCCGATCTTTGACAAAGTTGTGGAAGGCGTTGCCGACTATGCGAAGAAAATCACGGTAGGCTCAGGTCTTGATCCAAAGACGCAGATGGGTCCACTGGTTTCGCAGGAACAGTTAAGCAGAGTCTGCGGCTATCTGGAGGCTGGTTTTTCCGAAGGTGCGACGGCCCTCACTGGCGGTCACAAGAAGGGCGACAAAGGCTATTTTGTTGAGCCCACCGTTCTCGTGAATACGCGGGAGGACATGAAAGTGGTGCAGGAAGAAATTTTCGGACCGGTCGTGGCAGCAATGTCGTTCAGCGATCCCGAGGAAATTCTGCCCCGCGCTAACGACAGTGAATATGGCCTGGCCGCCGCCGTCTGGACGCGGGATATCGGCAAGGCCCATCGCACTGCCGAATATCTGCGCGCAGGTACGGTGTGGATCAATTGCTATAACATCTTCGACGCGGCGCTGCCATTCGGTGGCTACAAGCAATCCGGATGGGGCCGCGAGATGGGGCATGACGCCCTTAGCCTGTACACGCAGACCAAGGCGATTTGCTCCAAAATCGCTTGAAGTTCAAAATAAAACAGGACGGCGGAGTTAACCGCCGTCCTGCTTTTTCCACCCTTCCTTTCGGTCTATTTCTCCATCAAAAGCACCTTTTCCGTATCATCAATCTCAGTCAATTTGACCTCGATCACTTCATTCATCGTCGTTTGCACATTACGGCCGACGAAGCTCGCCTCGACTGGCAATTCACGATGTCCGCGGTCAATGAGCACACACAATTGTACCCGTCTGGGTCGACCGTGCGAAAACAGCGCGTCCATTGCCGCGCGCACCGTTCGCCCTGTGAACAGCACATCGTCGACCAGAACGATGTTCTTGTCCTCAATCGAAAATCCGATTTCTCCTTCTTGAACGACCGGCTTCGGTCCGAGCGTCGATAAATCGTCGCGATAAAAAGTGATGTCCAGCGTGCCCACCGGAACGTCGACACTGTCGATGCGGGCTATGATTTTTCCCAAGCGCTCCGCGATGGGCACACCCCGGCGCCGAATTCCGATCAACCCCAGACCCTTGACGCCGTCATTCTTCTCGACAATTTCGTACGCCAGACGCACCAGCGTGCGCTCGATTTCCGATGCTGACATCAATTGTGCTTTCTGTCGCAGAGTTGGCTTGCGGGCAAGCGTTTTCGTATTCATCGTGAAATGTGCCTCAGGAATTTATCTTTGCTACCAATAAGCTAGATTCACTTTAGTGGCATCCGGGCAGATCTGCAAGGAGGCAGAAGCATCAAACTCCGGTAGGTTCGGTGGGAATCATGCCTTCCGCAAGAGGGGGCTGAACAATTTTGAATCCAGCATATCTAACGGACACCGTGTTGGTCAGAACGCTGGTGTCATTTTGCAGGGCTCGTAGGCTGATCTCGTGAGGCGCGGCCACCATTCCCTCCGCCGGCAGAATTCCGATGGCCTGGTTTCGCCCTCCTGCCTTTGCGCGGTACAGTGCAGTGTCTGCGAGTTCAATCGTCTCTTCCGCGCATAGCGCCTCATACGCGTGGCGACTCCACGGGAAAGGGGCCCACCCTACCGAACAAGTCTTCCGCACACGCACGCCCTGCCCCAGATCAAAAACCTCCGACGCCATCACATCCAGAATACGATCACAGAACGCAGGCGTCCCGGAGGGGTCGGCAGAACGGGACATGATCAAAAACTCCTCTCCTCCCCACCGCACCAGGACATCGGATTTTCTCACAACCCGGCTCAGGCGCTCTGCCACCAGTTGCAGCAGGCGATCGCCCGCGGGATGACCATGCAAATCGTTGACTTCTTTGAAGAAGTCCATGTCTACCATGAGAAATACAAGGTCACGGTGGTCCATCTTTCGAATGTCGCTGCCCTGGGCCCGTTCGTAGTTTCGCAGAACCTGGCCCGCTTCGGCCGTCAGAATTTCTTCGAGATAGCGCCGGTTCCACACACCGGTCAGCGGATCTGTGTAAGAGATCTCCTGGAGTTCAAGATTCTTACGCTGCAGTTCCAGGCTGTGCCACCGCAGAGATTGTTCTTTGCTCTCCAGTTCGTCTTTCAACTTGCACGTTTCATCAAGGTTATGCCGCGACAAGCGCAACAAATGAAGCAACTCGCGGTCCATCCAATGCTGCTTGAGGAATACTAGCGTTCCCATCAGCATCATTGCTGCAGCTGTGAGCAACAGCCTGTAGGAGCGCATGCTGGGCGTGCCTGCTCCGCTGAGCTCGGCCCACGCCACCATCAGCGGCGTCGAAAATACCGCCAGCATCGCGAGTCGCGCTGTCCACATGCTGTGCTCGCCCTGAGGTGCCTCATCCGCAGTCTGTATGGTCGAACATTCGCGAGCCTCAAGACCTACTACCGCGAACCAAGTCATGGCAGCGACCAGGGGAACGTCGTACAGACTGCCCGTGTAGTACCGATGGAAATCGATCGCTACGCTGGCGAAGATCGAGCCCACACTGTACAGCAACGCGGCTTTAAGAAATTGTCCATAGATCATGTGCCAGGAGCCTTGGCTGCGCTTCCAAACCAGGTATGTGCCCACGATCAGCACAATCTGTTCGCCAGCATAAAGCAGATCGAAGCTGCGACCATACACCTCTTCGTTCGGCGAAACATATTGCCAAGGAATCACGATAAACAGATACAAATAAAGCCACCACGTCAACAGAAGAAAGAAATCCAGCGATCCCAGCCAGAGCGAATGGTTGTTCCGTTTCACGTGGGGCTGCACCGCCAATGCCGCCATCATAGGAACGATATGCAGAAATAGAACCACGTCTGCCACGAATGGGTTGGGTACTTCTTGGCGCAGAAATACCTCGAAGTAGCTCCAGAGGATCTGCGTACAAAGCCACATTCCGCAACCCGCCGCCAGGAGACACCAAAAGAGCTGCTCTTTCTTGTCGCGAGTTCTAATATTGGAAAGGATGGCAAGCGTTGCGCACATAAGCACGAAACACTGTGTAAGGTCCCCGAAGGCAGTTAATGCGATGCCGCGAGTGGCCAGCAGCGACACGATGGCATGCACGCATACGACAGCGCACAACAGCACCGTCCACTTGCCTGGTGTTCGCCTCGAGATCAATTCCACTTCAAAAGTGTATGGTCATGTCCCGGTCCCATTCTCATTACGGAAGTAATCGACGAAGCGCTGAAAGTAGCGTCACCGGCAGTTTCTAGCCAGTCGCCGCCGTGAATCGTTCAGCAAACCGGAAGACATCCTGATAAGAGTTGTACAAGGGCACGGGCGCGACGCGGAAGGTATCCGGTTCCCTCCAATCCCCCACAATTCCTTCCCGAGCTAATCCTTCGCAAAGGCCCCGTCCATTAGAGGGGACTCGAATGGAGAGTTGCGCGCCACGCCGCCCTTCCTCACGCGGTGTGATGATCGGGAAGTTAGGAGATAGGTCCCGACTTAGCAAGAACTCCAGGTAGCCGGTTAACGAAATGCTCTTGGCCCGTAAATGTTCGATGCCAGCAGCGTGGAATACATCCATCGAAGCGCGCAGCACAGCCATGCTCACAATCGTCGGATTGCTCAACTGCCAACCCTCCGCGCCCTCCATCGCGGTAAAGGTCGGACCCATCTGAAAACGCGAGGCCTCGTCGTGTCCCCACCATCCCGCGAAGCGCGGCAAATCCAGGGATCGGGCATGGCGCTCATGAACAAAACAGCCACCAACGCACCCCGGGCCCCCATTCAGATATTTGTAGCTGCACCACACCGCGAAGTCCGGGCCCCACTCATGAAGTTGCAATTGCAGGTTGCCCGCTGCATGGGCCAGATCAAAGCCGACCAAGCATCCCCGGGCGTGGCCTGCCCGCGTAATCCTTGCCATATCGAACGCCTGACCCGTTGCGTAATTTACTCCTCCCAGCATGATCAGCGCGATCTCATCCCCTGCACGTTCAATCAAGTTTCCAATTTCTTCATCGCGCACACAAGACTCGCCCAGCAACGGACTTAATTCAATCAATGACGTCTCCGGATCGAAGCCGTGGAAGCCAATCTGCGACTTCACTGCATACTGATCGGAAGGGAAGGCGCCGCGCTCAATTAAAATTTTGTGCCGCCCAGGCGTTGGACGGTAGAACGACACCATCATCAGGTGAAGGTTTACCGTGAGCGAATTCATCACCACAACTTCAACGGGTTTGGCTCCGATCAGTGCCGCGGTTTGTTCCCCTAGCAGTTTGTGGTACGGCATCCACGGGTTCTGAGCGCGGAAATGAGCGTCAACGCCCAGCTCCGCCCAATCTTTTAGCTCCTGCTCGATATAGGATGCCGCAGACTTCGGCTGCAGTCCGAGCGAGTGGCCGCAGAGATACACGCAATCAGTCCCCGCATGTTTAGGCAAAAAGAACCGCTCGCGGTAGCCTCTCAGCGGATCGCATTCGTCCATCGCAATCGCAAAATCCTCGCCCGTTTGAAACTCGATCACGGTCGAAGCTCCAAAGGAGTGAGATCGCGACGAATCAATTCCTCCGCTTGGTCCCAGTCGAGATTCTCCACTCGTTCAATACCCGCACAGAGTTCAGCCAAAATTCGGTCCTGCACTGCACCGCGCGTCAAAGCCACGGAGTAAGGGATGCGATGAAAGGTTACCATGGCATACTTCGGGACAAAAAGGTTTGGATACTTTGCTTCCAACGCCAACTCCACTTTTTTCCGAAACAGAAACCGCGCGTCCGCCACCCGATCCCGCATCTCAATAAAATTTTCGATCGCCATGTCCGCAATCGCGTCGGTATTGATCTTGCGCTCTTTCTCGAACCGTTCGAAAACTCCTGGCCAGTCTGCACCGTGCCGGTCGGTCAACTCGACCAGAACCGTACAGTCTTCAAATCCACAGTTCAGTCCCTGGCCGAAGAAGGGAACGATGGCATGAGCGGCATCTCCGAGAAGCAACGACTTTCCCTCTACGTGCCAGGGAGAGCACTTGACGGTGACCATCGAGCCCGTAGGATTAGCCGCATAGTTGCTCGCGAGCTGCGGCATCAGCCGAAGCGCGTCAGGAAATCGGTCTTCGAAAAAACGTACTACGTCGGAAGGCGTGCACAGGCTGGCAAAACTGTCCGCTCCCTCAAACGGCAGAAACAGAATGCAGGCGAAAGTGCCATCGACATTCGGCAACGCGATCAGCATATGATTGCCCCGCGGCCAGATGTGCAGGCCGTTCGTCTCCAGCAGATGCTCTCCGTGAAACCCAGCCGGAATCGTCAACTCCTTATAGCCGTAGTCGAGATGCTCTTGTGAAAAGTTGAAGCGGCCCAACTTCAGCATCTCCGTCCGAATCGCCGATGCGGAACCGTCGCATCCGATCACCACCTCAGCTCTTCGAGTCACATCCTCGCCAGATTCCTCATTGCGCAATCGAAGCTCTCCGGCATTCGCATCGTATCCCGTACAGCGCTGGTTAAAGTGGATCGCCACCCCTTGTTCCTCCGCGGCATTCATGAGTGCGATGTTCAGCTCCGCTCGCGAAATCGAATTGATGACCTCGCTTTCATCCTTTCCATACGGTTGAAACGTAAGTTCACCGGCAATCGAATGCATCATCCGACCCTTCATCGGAATGATGATGGATCGCATGTGTTCCCACAATCCGGCCTGCTGCAGTGCGTGGATGCCTCGGGTTGAAACAGCGAGATTGATAGATCGTCCCGCACTCATGCGCACCCGCCGCATATCCGGACGCCGCTCGTAGATCTCGACTGCAAATCCGCGTTGCCTCAGAAGAATAGCCAGAAGGGGACCGTTGAGGCCGGCGCCGATCAGCGTCACTTTTTCTGTGGCGGATTTCATACCCGATAGACTTACTAAGTTCAACGTGCGAAATGAGACATAGCGGAGTTTTACTCGGTCAGCAACGTCCTGGCTTCCCACAACTCCGGGAAGAATTTCTTATCGAGTGTGAGCTTCAAATAAGACGCTCCCGCGCTTCCCCCGGTTCCCATTCGGATGCCGATGATGCGCTCAACCAGTTGGATGTGTCGCAACCGCCAGCTCACCACCAGTTCGTCGAACTCGGTCAATCGTTCGCAGACGTCGATCCAATCCCGGTGATGGTGCTCATCTTTATAAAGTGCGTGAACCGCCTGCGCACGAGCCTCGAACCGCTCCCGTTCGGTTGTGCCGTCAGCTGCCGGAGCCAGCATGCCCATCGACTGCAGCGCTACAAAGAAAACATCGTGCAAGGAAGGTTCCTCCAGGCGGCGCTTCAGACTTGCATATGCTTCCGGAGTAGGTCTGTGATAGCGCAGCATCTTCTCGTCCTTCAGGCCGCAGAGGAACTCAATCTCCCGAAATTGCTCGGACTGGAATCCGCTTGCCGGTTCCAGAAGCCCACGAAAAGCGAGAAAATGTGTGGGCAGCATGGTCTCCAGAATCGTGAACTGCTCCACCAAGACCCGTGTGATCTCCGTACAGCGCCGTAACAGGCGCGCTGCCTCGTAAACTTTGTCATGGGATTCTGGGGCGGCCCCAGCTTTTCGCAGATTTGCCACCACCGCATCGAGATCATGCAGCAGCTCTTTGAACCACAGTTCATAAGTCTGATGCACAAGGATGAATAACAATTCGTCGTGATGAGGTGGCGAAGATTGTGGCTGCTGCAAATCAAGTAGTTCAGGAACCTTCAGATAGGAACTATAGGTGCGTTGCCCAGGCTCGGGCGCCAGCGGTGCCGTGCCCGATTCTCTACCTTCTCCCGGTTGCGGCCCAGCTTCAAGTTTCAAGAACCGCGCTGCGTTGCCGCTCAGCAGCTTCACCTTCGTATGCTGCGGTAAGTTGCTCTGGCGGATGAGCGATCCGACGCGCTCCTCACCCAACGGAAAAGGATAGTCCGACCCAAGCATTACCCGATCCGTTCCCATTGTTGCCACGAGGAACTGCAGCGTGCGCTGGTCGAACACCGCGGAATCCGTACAGAAGCGGTTGAGGTAGTAGCTCGGCGGATGTTGGCAGTCGCCATGCGCAACTGGATGATGATGCCATGCATTTTCCAGTCGTCCCAACAGGAATGCGAAGCTTCCGCCGCCATGCGCAAAACAAATGCGAAGGGCGCTCGGCAATCGGTCGAATGCCCCGCTCAAGATCAACGCGACCACTGAAAGTTGGGTTTCCGCGGGCATGCCGACTGTCCACGGCATCATGTATTTCGGCATCCGCTCGTGCCCGAACATATCCCAGGGATGGACCAACACGGCGGCGTTTTCATCGGCACAGTGCTGCAGGAATGTCACAACGCCAGGATCATCCAGATTTCTGTTATCCACGTGGTTGCCAATCTGCACGCCCAAATGCCCGGCCTTCATGCATCGAGTAAGCTCCTTGCATGCGGCGTCCACATCTTGCAGCGGCACTTGGCAAAAAGACTTCAGCCTGCCCTTTCCGCGACTGCAAAGCTCGAGCGCTGCGTCATTGAACAATTGAGCACAGTCAAGTGCGTGCTCCACCAGACGTTCATACGCGAACAAGACAGGCGTGGCAGAGATGACTTGAACGTCGATCCCGTCTCGATCCATTTCGCGCAGTCGAACGTCCGGATCCCAACACGCCGAATCAATATGGCGGAAGAATCGATCTCCCACCATGATGTCTGCCTTTCCCGGTTCGGTGTGCTTAATCCAAGGCCAGTTCGGCGTGCCGTAACGTGCCGCCAAATCAGGCCATGAACTGGGGAAGAAATGGTTATGGATGTCGATGACTTGCATTCTTTATCTGCCCGGATGAATCGTGCCGCAGTGCTTGCATTTGCGCCGGCTCTCGTGGCCGTAAAACTGTTCAAATATAGGTGGCAGATCTTTCACGATACTCTTCAACTTCACCTCGGCGCGGTAGACCAGTTGATGGCAGTTCGGGCAGTACCATTCAAATGCGTCCAGTGAATCCTCCGGGGGCCTCGGCACTTCGATAACTACGCCAATCGTATCGGCTGGTCTTTGCGGCGAGTGGCGCATGTGTTTGGGCAGAAGAAATATCTCGCCCTCTTTGATCGGTATTTCCAAAGGAGGTTTGCCAGGAGTCTCGATAACCCTGAGAACCATGGCGCCCTTTAGTTGGTAGAAAAATTCCTCCGTGGGATCGTCATGATAATCGCGCCGCTGATTTGGCCCGCCTACGACGGTCACCATCATTTCGCCATCCTCCCAAACCTGAGCGTTTCCCACCGGAGGCTTGAGCTTCTCTTTGTTCTCTTCGATCCATGACTGAAAGTTGAAAGCCTTCAGGCTTTTTATCGATGCCATCGCGTCTCCTACAATCGCTGCGGTTGGTAAGCCGTGGCTCTGATCTCAATCAGCAAATGCGGGTGCGGCAATTGATGGACGGCGACCGTGGTTCTAGCCGGCCCTTCGCATCCGAAGAATTCGCCATATATTTCGTTGTAGCCCGCAAAGTCGTTCATATTCACCAGATACGTCGAGATCTCGACCACATCTTTCAGCTCTGCTCCTGCGCTCTGCAGGATATCGCGAATATTGTCGATCACCGCGCGGGTTTGCTCGCGGATGTCGAGCCGCGTGGTACCGAGCGAATCGACTTCCGCACCTGCGATCGTATTATCAGCACGGCGTGCGCTCGTTCCGGAGACGAACAGGAAATCTCCGGCTCGTTTGACGTGCGGATATTTCCCTCGGGGTGTCGCCTTGCCTTCGACAACTTTGCTCTGGGTCGTATTCATTTCTCGAGTTGATTCATCGCTTCGCCGTTGCATATTCCGTGC
>Ga0187871_10003437_pt1 | contig 12304 bp, 6 predicted proteins | sample June2016WEW_16_1_FD_132988 | JGI IMG/M metagenome (GOLD analysis project Ga0187871, IMG submission 132988) | Peatland microbial communities from SPRUCE experiment site at the Marcell Experimental Forest, Minnesota, USA - June2016WEW_16_10 | ecosystem: Environmental > Terrestrial > Soil >... | reverse complement strand
CTGCGCGATTTCCAGCGCGACACCATTCAGATACTTTTCACCAAACCCATCTCAAAATTCGCTTACCTGGGCGGCCGCTGGGCCGGATCGTTCGTGGCCACGGTGTTCGCCTTCTCCGGCCTGCTGTTCGGCGAGTTCCTGGGCACCTTCGCCCCATGGGCCGACCACACGCGCATCGGGCCCAACCACTTTTCGTGGTATATGCAGCCGTTCTGCTCCATCGTCGTCTTCCAGATTTTCTTCCTCGGCTCGATCTTCTTCCTGGTGGCCGCGCTGTCGCGCAAGATTTTCATCGTGTACCTGCAAGGCGCGGCGATCTTCATGCTGTACCTGCTGGGCATCACCATTTTCAACGCCACGCGATCGCTGGAACACTTCTGGTCCGGCATCCTCGACCCCGTCGGTTTCCTTTACCACGATGCCATCACGCGTTACTGGACGGTAGTCGAACGCAACACGCTGTTGTACTCCTGGTCGCCGCACGCCGCGCTGGGCGTGTTCCTGTATAACCGCTTGCTGTGGGGATCGGTTGGCGTCATTTCGCTGATCGTGCTGTGGAAGCTTTTCCCCATGTCGGTGGAGGCGCTGACGGCCCGCTCCAGCGGCAAGCGCGCTGCTCTGGCCCGCGAGCAGGAACTTACCGCGGCGACGCCGCGCCGCAGCCTGGTGGCAGCCAAGATACCGGTGGTCCATCAAGTCTTCGGCCCCGCCACCACCTGGACGCAGCTCGTTTCGCTGACGCGCCTGCGGATTTCCAATATCCTGCGCGAAATTCCGTTCTGGGCGCTGGTGATCCTGATGGCCGGCATCGCTCTGAATAACGGGCATTACGCGGGCCATGTCGCGGACATCAACGTCTGGCCCGTCACTTATCTGATGCTGCAATCGGTGGAAGGCGGATCCATTCTTTTCCTCTATATCGTCGCCGCGCTATACGCTGCCGAACTGATCTGGCGCGAACGCGACACGCAGTTTTCCGGCATCCACGACGCGCTGCCTATTTCCGATACCACCGACTGGGTCTCCAAGCTGATCGCTCTGTGCTTTGTCGAGATCATCCTGCTGACTGTCGCCGGCCTCTGCGGTATCGTCATGCAGACTATCGCCGGTTATTACAACTATGAATTCCTGCAGTATGCCAAAGAACTGTACGTAATTACCTTTCCCCAGGTGCTGACGTTCGCGCTACTGGCGCTCTTCCTGCAGACCGTGGTCTCAAATAAGTTCATCGGCCACGGCATCGTGATCGGGATCTTCGTGATCGTACCCATCCTGTTCAGTTTCGGGTGGGAGAATACGCTCTACCTCTTCGGCAACACGCCGCCCTACACTTACTCGGACATGAACGGCTACGGCCATTTCGTGCCTGCGCTTTTTTGGTCGATCACTTACTGGCTTTCCATCTCGTGCCTGCTGGCCACGGCTTCCATCGCGCTGGCCCGCCGCGGCGCAGACGAGGCTTGGCCCGCGCGCTTCCGGCTGGCCGCGCAGCGCGCACCGCGGCTGATCCCCGCCGCCGCGCTGTTTCTGCTTGTGGCAGCCGGCAGCGGAGGCTGGTACTACTACAACGCGCATGTGCTGAACGAGTACCTGACCGCCAAGGACCGCCGCGATATTCAAGCCACTTACGAGCGTAGTTTCAAGAAGTACGAGCGCCTGCCGCAACCCAAGATCGTGGCCGTCGACGCCAACATAGACATCTTCCCCGAGCGCCGGTCGTTCTCCGGCACGGGCCACTTCGTGTTGCAGAATAAGACCGCGCAGCCGATCGGCCAGATACACATCACGAACACACAGCAGTCCGTCTCGAACGTGCATTTCGACCGTCCGTTCCATGTGGTCTCTTCGAGCCAGCGGGCACTTTATACCATTTACCAGCTCGACACGCCGCTGGCTCCGCGAGATACTCTGAATCTTACTTTTAATGTCGGCTATACCAGCCGGGGCTTCAAGGACGGCAACGAGCGTCCGGAACTGGCCTACTCCGGCACCTTCTTCGACAGCAGTTATTTTCCCACTCTGGGCTACGACGTGGGCGCGGAGCTGGACGACCCCCGGCGCCGCCGCGAAGAACACCTGCCGGAGCAGGAACTCCTCCCGCACCGCGGCGACCCCGCAGGATTGGCGACCAACCTCTTCACTCCACACTCCGACTGGGTCGGTTACCATACCACCGTCAGCACGTCGGACGACCAGATTGTCCTGTCCCCCGGCTACCTTACGCGCGAGTGGCACGCCAACGGCCGCCACTATTTCACTTACGACATGGGCGACGTGAAGACGCTGGACTTTTACTCCTTCGTGTCGGCGCGCTATGACGTTACCCGCGAAACGTACCGGGGCGCCGCCAACCCCATCTCGATAGAGGTCTATCACACGCCCGCGCATATCTACGATGTAGCCGACATGATAGACGCATCCAAAGCGGGCCTGGCCTACGACGAGAAGAACTTCAGTCCCTTCCAGTTCCGGCAGTACCGCATTCTGGAGTTTCCCCGGTACCGCGGCTTCGCGCAATCGTTTCCCAACACCATCCCCTTTTCCGAAGGCATCGGCTTCATCGGGCGCGTCGAAAAGCCCACCGACATCGACTTTACTTACTTCGTCACGACACATGAGTTGGGCCATCAGTGGTGGGCGCACCAACTTATCGGCGGCCGGGTGGAAGGGTCCAACATGATGTCGGAGACACTGGCGGAGTATTCTGCGCTGATGGTTATGCAACAGAAATACGGCCGCGATAACATGCACCGCTTCCTGAAGCACGAGCTGGACAGGTACCTGCGCGGCCGCGCGGGAGAAATTCGCCGCGAGCGCCCGGTGGTGCTGGTCCAAAACGAGCCGTATGTCTGGTACCAGAAGGGAGGGCAGGTGATGTACGCACTGGCCGACTATATCGGTGAAGACAAGGTCAATCTGGCTCTGCACAACTTTCTGATGCAATACCGCTATGCCAACGCCAACGACTCCCAGTCGGAGGCGTACCCGGACACGCGCGAGTTGGTGGCAGCGCTGCGGGCGCAAACTCCGGCGGAGCTGCAGTATTACATCTCCGACGCCTTCGAGAACATCGTACTGTATGACAATAAGGCCGTCTCCGCTACAGTCACACCTACTGCCGATCACAAGTACAAAGTCACTCTTAGCGTTCAAGTGCGCAAGCTGCAGTCCGACGGCAGCGGCAACGAGTCGCCCATGCCACTGCATGACTTGATCGACATCGGCGTCTTTAGCGGCAAGAAGGACGAGGAAAGGCCGCTCTATCTGAAGAAAGAGTGGCTTACACAGCCTAGCCAGACGTTCGAGATTATCGTCGATCAGCCGCCGACGCGGGCGGGCATCGATCCGTTCAATAAGCTGATCGACCGCAACTCGGATGATAATTGGATGGATGTTACGAAGCGGTAGGTGCGTTCGGAGACACTACGGCCTTACAGGAGGTGTCTTTTTGAAGATAGGTAGACCGTCACCGCCCGGTCCCTTCGCGGAACGAAGGGAACCGTGCGGGGCAATCCGAAACAGATGGGAGGCCGATCGCCTCTTTTCCGAGACTCTGGCAGGAACCGGTTCCTAATGCTACCGTCCGGGCGATCTCAAGGAGTCGTCCGGCGAGCCTTCTGAGGGGCTCCGGGAGCCAGTATTACCGGCGGCCGGATTTTTGAGGCCCGGCCGCTGACGATGAAACGCTGCGCAGCGCTTTTTCTAATTTGAGGATGACATGGGTTAGTGGGGGAGGCGCCGGGCGGGGGTTGGAACTTGTTGAATTCATGGCGCGGATATTTTTCAAAATCGGTGAACGGCGTCCCCAAGAGTGGGGACGCGGCACGCACGAGTGCGTGCGCCACGTCATTTTGCGATGCCGGGGATGGTTACGGGCGAGTGGCCGCGAATGGGCAACTCGCCGAAGAGCGCCTCAACTGCAGCGGTTTCCGATAGCGGCACGGTGCTGAAGGTCAGCAGGAAGGCGGCCGCCTTGGGAAAGCTGCGGATCAGGTAGGGATTGCCCAACGCGATCAGGGCTACGGGTTTGCCGGTGGCGAATAGGGCGTCGAGCATGCGCGGGAAATCGCCGCCCAGCGCGACGTCGCCGCGAAAGGCGGCCACCGAGGCGAAAGCCGCTACAGCCACACTGTCGCATGCCGCCGTTTTCTCGACGGCCAAGTCGAGCGCGGCGGGAGGTAGAGAAGCGTCCAGCGGAATGATGATGGCGTTCTTTTCGCGGCGGCGGACTTCCTGCGCGAACTCGAAACCTTCGTTCGAATAGTTGACTTTCGGCCAGCGTCAGGAAACAGGTCTTGGCCGGCGCGTGCAGCGGGATCAGCGAGCCATCGTTCTTGACCAGCGTGACGGCGCGGTTGGCGATATCCTGCGCGCGCTCGCGGTCTTCGGGCACATCGATCTGGTCGCCGATGGCTTCCAGGTCGACCGTAGCGCGGCGGTCGAGGCCCATACGCTCCTTGGCGGCCAGCAGGCGCGCGACGCTTTCATCGATGCGCGCACGCGTGAGCCGTCCGCTTTGGACCGCGGCCAGAATCGCCTTGACGGCGGCGTCCGGATCGGGCGGCATCACCAGCGCGTCGGCGCCTGCTACCAGCGCCAGCACGGCAGCCTCGCCCGAGGAATAGCCTTGCGCAATGCCGCCCATCTCCAGGGCGTCGGTGACGATGATGCCCTTGAATCCCATCTGGCCGCGCAGCAGGCCGGTGAGGATGGCGGGCGACAGGGTGGCGGGCACATCGGCGGGCGCCAGCGCGGGCACGGCGATGTGCGCGGTCATGATGGCGTCCACGCCTGCCTGTATGGCCGCGCGGAAGGGCGGCAGTTCGACGGTTTCGAGGCGCTCGCGCGCGGCGCCGATCACGGCCAGGTTGAGGTGCGTATCGACGGCGGTATCGCCGTGGCCGGGGAAATGCTTGGCGGTGGTGAGGACGCGATAGTGGGGGTCCGCGCGGGTGCCTTCGATGAAGGCGGCCACCAGCGCCGAGACTTGCGCGGGGTCTTCGCCATAGGAGCGGATGTTGATGATGGGGTTATCGGCGTTGTTGTTGACGTCGGCCACCGGGAAGAAGAGCCAGTGGACGCCGACGGCGCGCGCCTCGCGGGCGGTGACTTGGCCCTCGAAGCGGGCCAGTTCCGGGTCGCCGGCCGCGCCGAAGGCCATGGCTTGCGGAAAGACGGTGGTCTCATCCACGCGCATGGATGCGCCGCGCTCGAAATCGCCGGCCACCAGCAGCGGCACGCGCGACAACTTCTGCATGCGGTTGAGGAAGGCGGCCAGCGCGTAGGGCTGCGCCTTTTGCGTGAGGCGGCCGTTGTTCCAGTTGACCAGCACCATGCCGCCGACACGGGTTTCGCGGACCAGCTTCATGAATTGCCGGTAATCGCGCGACCGGGAGTTGGGCGCGGCGCCGTGAAACGGGATGAAGATCAACTGGGCTATCTTCTCGCGCAGGGTGAGGGCCTTCATCCAGCGGCGCACGAAGGCCGATTGGCGCGCGGGCGGCGGCGTTTTGCGTGTGGTGGCCGCGGGGAGGGCTAGCGCGAGGAGGAGTAAGATAGGGAGACACTGGGGGCGGGGCACAACTCCAGTGTAAACCGGGCGGCATTCGAGGCCGGGCCCAGAGGGCCCCCGGCTGCGAGCCTGCCCCACTTAGGAGGATTTATGACGAGACGTTACCAGGCAATATTAGCCGGCGCGATGGCGCTGGGTTTCGCGCATCCACTGTGGCCGCAGATGCAAAACCTGCCGCAGATGCATATGGGAGGAGGGACCGTGGTGGTGCCGGAGTCGAGTATCGCGCAGCCCGAAGACGTAGGGAAACGGGCGCGGACATTCGTGCGCATATTCATTCCGGATGGAGGGCTGCCCATGACCACGGCGAATACGCCCGGCGGGTTCTTCGAAACTCCGGCGTCGCTGGCCTGCGTGTATCAACTGGTGACCGCCGCGAGGACTTGTAATCCGTCGACGGCGACGGCGGTATCGCACGGCGGCTCGCACGCCATCGCGGTGGTGGACGCCTACGACGATCCGAATGCGGCGAGCGATTTGGCGGCCTTCTCCACGGAGTTCGGACTTCCGGCGGCGAATTTCAAGGTGGTGTACGTCGCTCCGGGGAGTTCGACGGCGACCAGTACGCCGCCTCCGCAGGATTCCAGCGGCAGTTGGGAATTCGAGGAATCGGTGGATATCCAGATGGCGCATGCCATGGCGCCGCACGCCAGGATTTATCTGGTGGAGGCCAACTCCAACGGCAGCGGAGACCTGCTGCCGGCGGTGACCCTGGCCAGCAATCTGGTGGCGGCGGCTGGTGGAGGGGAAGTGAACATGAGCTGGGGCTTTGGCGATTTCGCGGGCGAGAATGGCTACGACGGCTATTTCACCACGTCCGGCGTGGTTTACTTTTCGTCGGCGGGCGATTCGGCGGGAATCAGCTATCCCTGCTCTTCTCCTAACGTAGTGTGCGTGGGCGGAACCACCATTAGCCGGAATGCGACAACCGGTAATTTCGAAGCCGAGAGCGCGTGGCCCGATACCGGGGGCGGTCCTTCGCCGAATGAACCGATACCGAGCTATCAAAACGGTATCGCGAGCATTGTGGGGACCCAGCGCGGCACCCCGGACCTGGCGTTGGTGGCCGACGGGCGCACGCCGGTCTGGTTCTACGATACGATTCCGATCAGCGGGACAGCGGGCACGTGGTGGTTGGGCAGCGGCACCAGCGTGTCCGCGCCCGGGATGGCGGGGATCGTCAATACGGCGGGGAACTTCTATGCGTCGACCAATGCCGAGCTCACGGAAGTGTACAGCCAGATTGGCGTGACCACGGAATTCCGAGATATTGTGTCGGGCAACTGCGGCGATTACGCCGGCTATCTGGCGGGGAAGGGCTGGGATTTTTGTACCGGCGTCGGAGCGAGTTTGGGTAAGACCGGGAAGTGACTATTGTGCCGGTAAAATGAGGCCGGGGGGACTCAGGATGCCGCCCAGTCCCAGGCGGATCTCGGGATTGGGCGGAAGCGAGCCGGGCAGTTGCACGTTGACCTGGTAGAGGCCCGCAAAGCCGGGAGCCACGCCGGCGTAGAGGGTCGCGGTAGGATCCAGGGTTGCGCCATTGATCTGAATGGCAAACTGGCTCAGTTGACTGAGCCATTGCGCGGTTGGGGCCAGAACACCGTCTTCGAGTTCCGGATTGGTGTTTCCCAAGCCGGTGGCCCATAGCGTGACGATCTCATTGGCGGCGGCTGGGGAGCCGCTCGAGACCACCGATCCGTCCAGGTGGGTCGAGATCGCCACGCCGGCCGAAAGCTGGAACATGGCGGGCGCCGCGCTTTGCAGGGTGACTGTGACGATGGGGCCGCTGGTGCCTTGCCGGGCCACCCAGAATTGGAAAGTGCCGGGTAGCAGGCTGCTGGGCACCAGCAGATTAATCTGCAGGGGAGACACGTAATAAAGATACGCGGGCCAGCCTTCGAAATAGACCTCCACGTTGCCCAGACTGGTGGGCATTATGCCACCCACCATATCGCTGGCTTGGGCGCCACGGGTATCCCAGGAGAGATTCGTGCCGAAGATGGAGATGATGGTATTGGGGGCCAGGCCGGGGGCGAAACTGGCGCCATTCACGATCCCGGCGGCGGTGTAGTTAGGTGCATTGGCGTCCTGGGCGCACAGGCGGGCAGCCAGGGCCAGGGCGGCGAGTAAAGTTTTCACGACAATACGGTAGTGCGCGCGGGGCGGGGGAATATCAGAGTTTTTTACCTGAATCACGCGCAAGCTCCCGGGCAGGCCGGGAGGCCTGTCCTACTGGTAGAATCAGGGGCGATGCGCTGGCTGGCGGGATTCATTTTGGCGGTTTGCGCCTGGGGACAGGGGCTGCAAGTAGGCGTGGGGCGGCGGGACAGCACCCCGCGGGAGCCTGTGCCGATGTGGGGCTATGGCGACCGGCACGATGCGCTGTCGGTGGGCGTGCTGGATCCCTTGTACGCCGATGCGCTGGTGATCGAAGCCGGCGGGAAGAAGATCGCCATCGTGGGGCTGGATCTGGGCCGCGCGCCGGCGGAGGCGTCGCTGCAGCGCATCAGGCAGCGCATCAAGGAGCAAGCCGGGATTGAGAACTCCATCATCGCGGGCTCGCATACGCACCACGGGCCGGTCCTGGAATTGACCGATCAGGAGGGCAAGGGCAAGGGGCGCTTCGATGCGGCCCTGCGGTATTACGGTGAGATGGAGGACGGCATCGTGGCGGCGATTGCGGAGGCCAACGCGCGGCTGGCACCGGCGCGCATGGCGGTGGGGTCGGCGCAGATTGAAGGCTTCAATCGCAACCGGCACACCAAGATCGAGCCGAAGCCCAGCGATCGCGAGCTGGCGGTGATGCGGTTCGACGATGCCGCGGGCAAGCCGGTGGCGATCGTGGTGAACTTCGCCGCGCATCCGACCATGCTGCCGGCGAGCATGCTGAAGTTCTCGGCGGATTATGTGGGCGCGCTGAAAGCGGAGGTGACCAAGGAGACGGGCGCGGCGGCCATCTTCATGCAAGGGGCGGCGGGGGACCAATCGGCCAATGCGGGGGACAAGGGATATCAGGCGTTCGGGCAGGCGTTGGCGCGCGAAGCGGTGAAGGTGGCGCAATCGCTGGTTCCGCAAGAGGTGGCGCACGCGTCGCTCGACTGCCGGGAAGAGCGGCTGCGATTCAGCGCGCGCACGGATTTCGCGAATCCGATGGTGAATGCGGCGTATCAGAAGGCGTTCTTCCCGGAGCTGGTGCCGAATTATATCGACGAATATGCGGACGGGATCCGTCCGCGGCTGACGGTGGCACTGCTGAATGGGGATATCGCACTGGTAGGGGTGTCGGGCGAGTTTTTCAGCAATCATGCGATCCGGTTGAAGCAGCGGGCGCGGGTGAAACAGTTATTTTTCTTCGGTTATGCGAATGGATATCACCAATATTTTCCGACCATAGAGGCGGTGGCGGAAGGCGGATATGGGGCGGATAATGCGGTGTCGCCGGCGGCGGTGGGGGCGGGGGAGGTGGTGATGGATACGGCGTTGATCAGGGTGTACCAGATGATGGGGAAGATAAGAAACTGATTTCATCCTCTTATGAACTGGGATGAATGCGGACATGCCCCGCTGATCAAGGTATTATTAGAGAGACGTGCCGAGGAAGCCGAAACAGGTTGGGAAGGCGCCCTTGAAGGGGCGATCCGGGGCCGCCGACGGCCCGCGGCGTTGACTACCAGTTGGACTATGCTGTGTATCAAGGACTCGCCCTCGTCGCGGAGCAGCTCGGCTCGCCCCACCAGGATCTCAGCATCACGATCGAGCCGCGGCAGTTGCATGGCGGGGACGCTACCCGATCAGACATCCGGATCGAGGGCGCCAAAACCAGCGCTGAAGTAAAGCTGCATCCGTCCCGTGAGGAAATTCTGGGATGGCTCAACCGGGTCGCCGCCGACTCGGCGACCGAGAAACACGAACTGGTGTACGCCACGGCGTCGGGAATCCTCCTGAACTCGTTTGCCGCCCTGCTCCGGCTTGCTAAGGAGGCTGGCGATGACACCGAGGGCCTGCGGCGTTTGGTAGCGTTTGAAAATGTGAAGGATAGCGATGCCCTCCTTTCACCTTTTGATTCCACTGCCGCCGCGCGCCTCAACCACTTGGCACTCAAGCATCTCCCCGAGCCGGTTGTTCAGGACAACATCCGTGTGCGGGCTCGGGTGCTGGCGCCCGAGCATGCCGACCTGCTCGTGCAAACGCTGAAGTTGGAGTTCTTGGAGGGCATGAAGGCTCGGCGGACGTACAGCTTTAGGTCACTGGTCCGGCAACTCAATGGCTTGGGCGTCAGGCTGGAAACGCCCAGGACTCTCTCATTTCACGATCTTGGCGCGCCAACTTGCGCCGTGTTGGCGGCCCTTCACCAATGCCCCAGTGGACTTCCAAACCAGGTAATCGCAGCCGTTGCTGAATGCGGTTTGGCCGACGCAGCCACCATCCTTCAGCCCCTAGTCGATAGCCGAACACTCGATTTTGACGGCGAGAGGTGGCGGCTTCTCGTCGCCCTACCGGACCTGACGCAGCAGTCGGCAGGACCGCTGGAACGCGCGCTGACATCGCTGCTGGATTTTATCAGCGCGAATGAAGACCTGCCAGTTGGCCGAGCGCTCGTAGGCGACGCTGTCGCCCTTACCCGAGCTTGTTACGAGCAATCCGCCAAGGCGATCATCTATGTGTTTCGTAGGATCGAGAAGTTACTCAAGCGAATCGGAGATAAATACCTTGTGCTGGAATTGGCGGAACTCACGATTGCGGCAGCCTCTCGGGATCCCCGTTCACTCGAAGACGCTCGCGCACGGGCGCACGCCCTCATTTGCGGCCTCTCGTGGGTGTATCAGCGGACTGGTGAGCTTGAATTATCCCAAAGTCATGCAAGAAAAAGCTTGGAACTGGGTGAGGAGATCAACTGGGAACTCAACACGGCGTTTTGCCTGAAATGCCTGGGCAGGCTCATGCGCATGCAGGCTGAGAAGATGAACAAAACCGAGCGCGGCGAGTTACTCACTGCAAGTGCTGACAGCATCAATCGTGCAATTACGCAGTTCAGCAACATGCGGGACATCGGCCCAACCCACCCCGAAGTTGGAGACTGCTTTAGCCTGCTCGCCCGGACATACTTGGTTGCACGGCTTTACGAGGACGCAAAGGTTGCGCTGCGCAGAGCCTATGAACTGATACCGCAAAATGGCTCCAAGGATCATCTGGACCTGCTTATTCTGACAGGAGACCTCCAAGTGGCGACGGGGGAAGACGGTGCCGCAGAGAACACTTACACGCAAGCGTTCAACTTGACGGAAGCGGCGGATGTGCAGAAATCCGAAATCTTCGCTCGGGGCTATTATCAGCGAGCTAGACTTCGTGAGAGGCTGCAACGTAAGGGCCAAGCTATTGAGGACTATGAACGTGCGGCGGCGCTGTGGTCTGAGCTTCAGGAGTTCGAGAACAGCGCTCGATCTCGCTGGCGAAGTATCTACCTGAGCTCTCCTGATGAGAAAGCCTTGCTTGATGAAATCGCGAATGAGGAGTCGTCCCTTGTCCGGGTCACTGCCTTTAGTCTATATCTTGAACGGTATCCCGCTCCGCAGGCAATCGCACGCCGTAGGCAACCCACCAGGCAACAGGTAATGCAGCTAGTCAAGGATGCCCGCCAGCAGGCGGCGATTCGATACCCACGCCGATGACAAAATTCAAGAGCGCGGCAGCCAACAGGCTATTGACTGCTGCTGGAACACAAGACGTCTTGGAAGCGGTTCGTACAATCGCTGCGGCGCTCCTGCGCGAAACGGAGTGCCCGCCAACGGACCTCGTTACCATCGCAGCTCGGCTGAACGCCAAGTTATCCGCGGCGGACATATTCGGTTCGGGTGAACTGCGACGCAGCGGCGGCGATTATGAAATCGTCTACGCAGCCGATCTCTCCGTTCCGCGACGCCGTTTCACCATCGCGCACGAACTGGCACACGTCGTTATCGATCAAACCGGACCAAATGCTCCGAGGACCGGTCAGGAACTCGAGCGATTGTGCGACCTTATCGCGGTGGAACTCTTGATGCCAGAGCGCATCTTTCGTGCGCATTTGCCTGCCGAGCTGCACATGGCCGATGTTTTTGCGCTCGCTACGCGATTCCAGACCTCACTCGTAGCGACGGCCCATCGATGCGCTGAATTGGCGCGATCCACTGTCTTTGAGGTGGTCAATGAAAAGCTCACGTGGTCTTGTGGGCCGCTGCGGAGGTCGGCCGCTTTGAGAGATGAAGACTTAATGGAGCACATGAGAAGGGCCGCGTCGGGCCAGTCCGCGTTGACCGTGCTGTACCTGAACGATGACTCATCGATAAGGCCGGTGCGGGTCGAGTACCATGCATTTGGCAACACAGGCCGAGCTCTTTTTCTGCTGACCAATACGAGCATGTCCGAGGCCGAAAGGGTATTGCAGGCGCACGCCGGATGAAGACGGCCAGGCGTCGAGATCAGTTTGCTAGTCTCGACCCGGCACGCCGTGCGTTTGCGGATAAAGAATCGGAAGTAGGAAGACTAGCCTCGACCTACGAACGGCATGTTCGTCGCCATCACGGTCATAAACTGGACATTGGCATCCAAGGGCAGGCCCGCCATGTAGAGGACGGCTTCGGCCACATGTTGCACGTTCATTACCGGCTCCGGCTTCCGGGAGCCATCCGCTTGCGGCACGCCCGAGGCCATCCGCGCGGTCATGTCAGTCGCGGCGTTGCCGATGTCGAT
>Ga0187871_10003436_pt1 | contig 12305 bp, 9 predicted proteins | sample June2016WEW_16_1_FD_132988 | JGI IMG/M metagenome (GOLD analysis project Ga0187871, IMG submission 132988) | Peatland microbial communities from SPRUCE experiment site at the Marcell Experimental Forest, Minnesota, USA - June2016WEW_16_10 | ecosystem: Environmental > Terrestrial > Soil >... | reverse complement strand
GGAGATGACGCTGCGCTGGGCCGCGCGCAGCAAGGAGTATTTCGAGGAGCACAAGCAGGAGGTGCCGTGGTTCGCGGAACGCAGCGGGGAAAGTCAGGCGCTGTTCGGCATCGTGCAGGGCGGGATGTTTGCTGACCTGCGGCGCGAGTCGGCGCAGCGCACCGTTGAGCTGGATTTTCCCGGATACGCCATCGGGGGATTGAGCGTGGGCGAGCCGCGCGCGATGACCTGCGAGATGGTGAACGCCGCGATTCGCTTCCTGCCTGAAGACAAGCCGCGATACCTGATGGGCGTCGGCACGCCGGAGGAGATCGTCCACTACGTGGCGCAAGGTGTCGACATGATGGATTGCGTGCTGCCCACGCGCGCCGCGCGTCACGGATTGCTGTTCACCTCCGCGGGGCGCGTCACCATCAAGAACGCCCGCTATGCGGCCGACGAAAGTGCGATTGACGCGAACTGCGGCTGCAAGGTGTGCGCGCGGTATTCGCGCGCGTACTTGCGGCATCTTTATGCTTCCAACGAATTGCTGGCGCAAACGTTGAACACGATCCACAACCTCGCGTTCTACCTGGACACGATGCGGAAAGCGCGGCGGGCCATCCAGCGCGGGGAGTTTGCGGAGTTCGCGGCGGGAGTTCCTCTACCCGATGCAGAAAAGCGCGTGTGAAAAAACTTGGGTTCCCCGTTGCACATCCTTTGGGCTGGAGTGGGGCCGTTTGACAGCCCGGGCGAAATGCCCGCGGAACATAAGCGCGAGGCTCGCCTTAATTGCATTAGGGCTGTGCTGCCGCACAACCAAGCCCTGCCTGCCGCACATCGAACAGCTCTGAATGGTTTTTTCCGGAGGCAGTCCCTTGATTTTGCAGTCGTCCTCCATTTCGAGCTCTACGCGCGCGTACGCGGCGCGCCCGGTGGATCCCCTGTTCCCCTCACGAGCGATACCTCTTTTCGCGATCCTGTTGATCGCACTGGCGGTGCACGGCACGCTGCTTTTTATGCAGTTGCCGCTCAGTTCGTATGACGCGAACACACACATCTTCTTCGCGGCGCATTATGCGCAGCACTGGTTCAATCCCTGGAATCCGAAGTGGTTCGGCGGCTTCTCGGAGACGACCTATCCGCCGCTCACCCACCAATGGATCGCACTGTTCTCGCACATCATGGGGCTGAAGTGGGCGTACATGTTTGTGCAGTTGATCGCGGTCCTGCTGTTGCCCATCGGCATGTTTCGCTATGCCGCGCTCTGGGTGGATGAAGTTTCCGCCAGTTACGCTGCGCTGGCCTCTGTGTTTCTGGGCTCGCTCGCGATGCTGGTGTATCAGTCGGGCCAGCTCCCCACAACCGCGGCGGCGGCGCTCACGCTGAACGCGCTTCCGTTTTTCTATCTATGGCTGCGGACGTCGCGGTTCATGGACTTGCTGAAGGGCGTCGCCATCGCCTGGGCAGCGGCGGCGGCGCACCACGTCACGTTTCTGTTTGGCGCCGTGCTGTTTGCCATTCCCGTGTTTGTGCTGGCGATTCTCGATCGCTCGCCGCGGCGAGCCCCCGACCTGCCCGAAGAAGAGCACGCTTCCGCAGGCGGAGTGGTGCTGCGCGCCCTCGTCTTCGCGCTTGTCGGCTTGGGCGGCGTCGCCGTCGTTCTGTATCCCTACTGGATCGCGCTGGTGAAGAACCCGATCAACCAGATGCCGATTCCGCACGGCTCGCGCGACAACTACATGCTCCATCCGTTCAGCGGGATCAACTTCTGGATCGTTCCGATGGGCGCGCTGATGCTGGCGATCCCATTCATCATCTGGCGCGGGTCGGCGGAGCGCCGGCTGCGGCCGCTGCTCTTCGGCTGGTATCTCACCACGCTGCTGGGACTGGGCGGAACAACTCCCGTCGGTAAAGTTCTGCTGGGCCGCGCTTACGAAGTTTTGACCTACGAGCGATTTACTTTCTGGGCCACGCTGATGGCGATGCCGTTTGTCGGCTTGCTGGCAGTGGGTTTGATCCGGCGCTTCCGGCTGAAGGCAATCGTCGCCCTCAGCGTCGCCGCGGTCGCAACCATGGCAGCGTCGGTGGCGTGGATTGAGATCAATCCCATCACCGTGTCGGCGTTCAACGTGGACCAGGTGATCGCGTTCCTCAACCGCGACGATCACGCGAAGTTCCGTTACATCACGCTGGGATTCGGCGCCAAGTTCGCCATGGTTTCGACCTACGCCAAGGCCGGAAGCGTGGATGGCGACTACAATTCCGCCCGCCTGCTGCCGGAGATGACGGCCTACGGCGCAGGCCAGCTCTATAACGCCAAGTATTACGGGCTGTCAGGCATGGAGTCGCTGCGCGCGGTGCTGAAGCACGCGAATCAATACGGCCTGAAGTACGTCTTCGTACGCGACCGCTACTACGAGCCGCTGCTTGCCTTCGCCGGCTGGCGCCAAGAGGAAACCTACGACAACGGCAACGTGACGCTGTGGGCGAAAGAGGATGTTCCGCCTGCCAAGCGGCTGGAGTTTGTGGGATTCATGCCCACCGAGACGCAGGGACTTATGTGGGGAATTCTTCCTGTGGCCAGTAGCTTATTTGCGCTCTTCCTGGTCCTGCTGGTGCCGGAGCGACGGCGCATGGGTACGACGCTGGAGTTCCCGGCTCCGGCCGAGGCTGAAGCTGTAGTTCTGCGGGAGGCCAACTAATGAAACTGGTTCTGACCATCGCAATTATTGTTTTGACGGTTGTGCTAGTGGCGATGGCGACCGTTCAACCGAATCAACTATCGCCGGCAAAGTCGCCCGAAGGCGCGGTGCAGGCGGTGCTCGCTCGCGTAAAGGCGCACGATTATCGCGGCGCGTACTCGTACGTCGCCAAGAACGCCGACAGCAGTGAGCAGGCGTTCGCGGACGATATCGCCGGGCGCAACGGCAGCCTGCGCACCTACTCCTCGCTGGCCCAGGCGGACACGAAGGTCCTGCGCGCCACGGATAACGAAGCGATGGTGCGCGCCACGCTGGAATACGCAACCGCCGTCGGGGCGTTCTACGACACACGCGATCTGAAAGTGGTGAAAGAAGGCGATAACTGGGCCGTCGAATGGCCTTTGACGAAAGAGCCGAACGTTCCGCCGCAGGTTATCCAGGAAAACTACTTGCGCTGGGACGTTATCACTCGCGGCGGGAACGACGACTTCGGAGCGCAGAACGTCGAGGCGCCGCGCGTGCGCATCGTCTCCATGAACGCGATCCCGCAGCAGAACAACACCATCATCGTGGGCGAAATCGAGAACGAAGATACGGTGCCGGGCTTCGTCTCGGTGGGCGCGACGTTGGCCGGCAAGAACGGCGATGTGCTCGGCGAAGAGACCAGCTTCGACAAGATTTCGCACACCCTGCTGCCGAAAGAGATTTCGCCGTTCCGCATCGATTTCCCGAACGTCAGGCTCTCCACCGTCAAGAGCGTGCGCATGCAGCCGAACTCAATGCTGGTGCCCGCGTCGGCCGATCCGACGATCGGCGTCTTGCACCAGCGGGTGGAAACCGATGCGCGCGGCCGCCACGTGCTGAAAGGCGAGCTCGTGGAGCAGAGCGGGCAGGTGGTGAATATCCCGCACGTGCTGGCCACGTACTACGACAATGCCGGCAAGGTGATCTGGGTGTCCGACGGTTATGTCGATCAGGCGCTGTTGCCGCAGACGCCGGTGCCATTTGCAGTCGAGCTGAATGACGCGGCAGCCGCCAACGTGCACAACTATCGCGTGACCGTAAACGAATACATGCTCAACCACCAGGACCAGCAGCCATGACGAACGACGCCATTGACTTCGAGCAGGAGCTTTCAACAACCCTGGATCCCGTGGCGAAAGCAATTCTTGTCTGCGCGGGAGTCCTCTTTGTGGTGTGCTGTCTCGGCCTTTACGGCTTCGCGGGTGAGCTGAATGTTCCTGCGACCGTCACCGCAGGCAACGGGCTGAGCGTTCCGACCTCAGGAAGCGGCGACGCAACGTTCTATCTGGTCGGTCCGGGCACGGCGATCAAGCGCACGGTCCAGCTTGGCGGCAACGTACACTTGACCGCGGACGACCTGCAGAACGCGGGGCGTTACATCATCGCGCTCGACGGCAATAGCGCGAGCTTCTATGTGAGCGCAGCGCCGGTACACTCCATTGCGCTTCTGGCGCGGCCCTCGCGTGTTCCGGCCGATACGCCGAATGTCATTACCGGCACGGCGTTTCTCTTCGATCGCTATCAGAATCTGGTGCTGCAACCGCAGCCGGTGAAGTTCGACCTCGAAGTCAACGGCCAAAGCGTCACGCGCACCGAGACGTCGAAGGACGGCGTGGCCTACACCAAGCTGAATTCTTCGAAGAAGGAGGGTCCAGCACAGTTCGTGGCCTCCAGCGGAAACGCCTCGGTGCGGCGGGTGGTGCAGGAGGTCGCGTCCGATCCGTGCAACATCCGCATGACCGCGCAACGTGACCCGCGCGGAATCCTGGTGCGCACCGATCCCATTCGCGATTGCGCGGGCAATCCAGTGCCCGACGGGACCATCGTCACTTTCACCTCGACGGACTCCCAAGGCAAGAGCACGGTGGATGCGCGCATCAAGCGTGGCATCGCGCAGGCGCAACTGCCCGCGTCGAACGACGCGACCATCTCAGTCGCCTCGGGGGTGGTCGTGGGCAATGAAATCAAGTGGAGGAACGAATGACGAGCTTCGGCCGGATGGCGCTCGTGACGGTATTGGCTGCCTTCGTTGTGCTTGCGCCGAACCAGAAAATCAATTCCGTTCTGGCCGCAACTGCGCCTTCGGTTTCCCTGAACGCAGCGCAAGCCGCCCCGCGGCAGGTGGAAGACACGACGCAGAAGGCCGTTGCGCGCGACTACGCCGCGGCTTGGCAGGCGATGGCCGATGCACTCGACCAGAACCGGGCTGACCTGCTGGCTGGAAACTTTATCGGCACCGCGGACGAGAAGCTGACCGCCAGCATCGACCAGCAGCGCAAGACCGGCTTGCATCAGCGCATCGTAGACAAGGGTCACTCGGTAGAGGTTGTGTTTTATTCGCCGGAGGGTTCGGCGATGGAACTGCACGACACGGCACGGCTGGAACTGCAGGTGCTGGACGGCAGCAAAGTCATCCACTCGGAAGATGCGACGGTGCGCTATGTGGCGCTGCTGACAGCGGCAGAAAACTCGTGGAAGGTCCGGATGATCGAGGCCGTGCCGTCGTTCTGAAAGGCAGTGGCCAGTGGCCAGTGATCAGTTGCCGTAGTGTTCCGGCGAGCGCGATGAATGTAGTTGGAACCCAGAGCAGTACCCGAATCACGAAATTGTTATCACGAGCGCAGCGAGGGATCTGTTTCTTGGCCACTAGGGGCAGGCAGCAGATCCCTCGCTTTGCTCGTGATGACAATTTTCCGATACGAACCGTAATTGCGAACGCGGAGACTTTCGCCGTCAAACTCCTGACCTTTCCCGCTGCTCCGCGTCCAAATAAGTAGCGATTTCCCGGAACTCTAACGGCGTGCCAAGCGAAGGATTTACAAATGGTTCGCCCTAACAAGAGCATTACGGGCTAAAATATCTATAACTCCAGTGTGAGGCGCGGCATCCAATCGCTGTTGAGTGGCTGGTCCTGAATGATCCTTAAATATATCCGTGTCTCTACTGTGGTTTTACTTGTAGCCGGCGTGACCGCCGGTTGGGCCCAAAACCCGCCTGCGACCCAGGTCCCACCGATCGTCCTGCAACCGAGCGCTCCTGAGGTCGATGCCCCGCAGAAGGCGTCGTCTGACGAGTCGAGCGAAGCGCAAACGCCCGCGAAAGCGCCATCCCCCACGCCCTCGAAGCAGCCCGACAAGGCGGCAGCGTACTACCACTTCATGATGGCGCATATGTATGAGGAGATGGTCTCGATGAATGGCCGCTCCGACTATGCCAACAAGGCCATCGAAGAATATCGCGCGGCCATTGACAACGATCCGACCTCCGATTATCTGAATGCCGGGCTGGCGGAGCTGTACGCCAAGACCGGACGCATCCGCGATGCCGTCTTGGAAGCACAGGACATCCTCAAGCGCGACGGCAACAACCTGGAAGCGCGCCGGCTGCTGGGGCAGATTTATCTGCGCTCGCTCGGCGATATGCAATCGGGCACGCAGTCGCAGGAGATCCTGAAGCTGGCCATCGATCAGTACGAGCAGATCGTGAAGCTCGATCCCAAGAGTGTGGAAGACCACCTGCTTCTCGGCCGCTTGTACCGCCTGAATAACGAACTGCTGAAGTCGGAGAACGAGTTTAAAGAAGCAGTGAAGATCCAGCCGGACTCGGAAGAGGCGGTCACGACGCTGGCGTATCTCTACAACGAGGAAGGCGATTCCAGCCATGCCCTGCAGGTCCTCAACACGGTTCCGGAGAAGGCACGCACAGCCAAGCTATATTCCGCGCTCGGCTACACCTACGAGCAGCAGAAGGATTATAAGCAGGCGGTCGAGGCTTACAAGAAATCGACCCAACTCGACCCGGACAATCTGGATGCCGTACGCGGCCTGGCGCAGAACCTGATGAATGACGGCCAGACCGACGCCGCGGCGGAGCAGTACAAGGCCATTGTTGAAGCCGATCCTTCGGATGCGCAGACCTACATGCGCATCGCCGAGATCGATCGCCGCAACGGTAAGTTCGACCAGGCCATGGAATCGCTGAAGAAGGCCAACGCGGTCGTCCCGGATTCGCTTGAAGTGCAGTACAACATGGCGGTCATCGACGAGGCGCAGGGCAAGTACGACGACTCCATCCAGATCCTGACCGGGCTGTTGCAGAAAACCGATCACTCCGAAGCCGACTACTCCACGCCGGACAAGAACAACCGCGCCGTGTTCCTGGAGCGATTGGGGACGGTGTATCGCGAGGCCAACCGCTATCCGCAGGCGGTCGAGACCTTTCGTAAGATGCTGGACCTGGGCGACGAAAACGCAGTTCGCGGCTATTCGCAGCTGATCGAGACCTATCGCGACAACAAACAGTGGCAACAGGCGACCGACGTTGCCGAGGAGGCCGCGAAGAAGTTTCCCAATGATCGCGGGCTGCAGATGATGGCGGCTTCGCAGCAGGCGGACATGGGCAATTCCGGCGCCGCCATCGAGCGCGTGAAGGCGATGGCGAAGGGGAATGGAAACTCCGACGATCGCGACGTCTACATCGCGCTGGCGCAGATGTACAGCCGGGTGAAGGACTGGGACCAGGCCGAGACGAATATCGATAAAGCGATCGAGATGTCGAGCAAACCCGAAGATCGAGATTACGCGCTGTTTGTCGCGGGCTCTATCTACGAGCGGCAGAAGAAGTATGACAAGGCGGAAGAGGACTTCCACAAGGTTCTGGCCGACGATCCCAAGAACGCGATGGCGCTGAACTATCTCGGCTACATGCTCGCGGACCGCGGTACGCGACTGGATGAAGCGCTGGGCTACATTCGCCGCGCCGTCGCGCTCGATCCCCAGAACGGCGCCTATCTCGACTCGCTGGGCTGGGTGTATTTCAAGATGGGCAATTACGACCTGGCCGAAGAGAACCTCCGCCGCGCGGAGGAGCACATGAGCAATGATCCCACCGTCCAGGACCATCTTGGCGAGCTGTATCAGAAGACCGGACGCCTCAAGCTGGCGGCCACGCACTGGGAGCGCTCGCTCCAGGAATGGAACAAGACCATTCCCGCCGAAGTGGACGCGGACAACGTAGCTAAGGTGCAGAGGGACTTGGAGGCGACACGCGTGAAGCTGGCGAAACAGAATGCTGGGTCACCCGCTCCGGCCAAACCGTAACCTCATCTCTGAATTGCATGCCGAGGCGCTGCGGTGGCAGCGCCTTTTTTGCAGCGCTCCCACGTAGAATCGGTTTCGGTGCTTCTCTATTACATCACCGACCGCAGCGCCTTTGCCGGAACAGATGCTGAACGGCGAAACGCCATAGTTCGCCGGATCGCGGAAGCCGCGCGGGCGGGAGTGGACTATATTCAACTTCGTGAAAAAGACCTCCCGGCGCGCGAACTGGAACAGCTTGCGCGTCAGGCGCGGCGCGCGGTGCGCGACAACTCCGCCGATACCAGGTTGCTGATCAACAGCCGCACCGACATCGCGCTTGCGTGTGGCGCAGATGGCGTGCACCTGCCCAGCGACGACATCGCGGCCTCGGAGGCGCGGACTTTGTGGCTGAAATGCAGCGATCGCCAGCCGGTGATTGGAGTGTCGGCGCACTCGATCGCCGACGTGCGCCTCGCCGAATCCCATGGCGCGAACTTCGCTGTGCTCGCTCCCATCTTCGAAAAGGCACAAACATCCGGCAAGGGCATTGGACTGGAGATACTGCGCACGGCCTGCTCCCCATCGGCGACGCTGGATGGAAACACCGGAGAACGCTTCGCAGTCCTGGCGCTAGGTGGCGTCAATCTTGAGAATGCAGGCGCGTGCCTGTCGGCAGGCGCCACCGGAGTGGCCGGCATTCGGCTGTTCCAGACGGGAGCGATGGCGGAGACTGTGCGCCGGCTGCGCTCTCTAAGCTCGGCGCATTCGCCGGCAATCTCGCCACATCTTCATCTGTAGCTAATCTCTCTTCAAATCTCGCACCAGAGCGCGAAGCACCATGTTGACGAGCGAGAGCACAATCGCGCCCCAGAATGCCGGCCAAAAGCCAGTCACTACGAAGGCCGGCGATAACAAGGTCGACGCAAACAATAGCATCACAGCGTTGATGACCCACCAGAAGACGCCGAGGGTCAGGAACGCCAGCGGCAAAGTGATGATCTTGAGGAACAGACCCAAAGTGGCGTTCACCAATCCGATCACAAGAGCTGCAATCAACGCCGCGGTAAAGCCGCGCAGATGAAACCCGGGCATCACGTTGGCAACAATCAGCAGGCTAATGGCGCTCAAGAGCCAGTTCAGCAGCAGTCGCATGTCGTTCTCCTCTCTGGAATGCCTCTGGCGGAAAGGCAGCATCGCTAGCTAGCTTCGGCCCGAAACGCGGCGCCCGTCGAAACCGCGAACGCTCGTAACTCCAAAGGCGCGCCAATGCACGTGAGGGCAGCACAAGGCGCACGTTTGTGATTGTTACAAATTGGTTTCGGTACTACTATAAGCCAACTACGGATGTCGGCTTTAACCTTGGCATTGAACCACGTTGCAAGGACTAGGGGCGTCCGCATCGATAGCGGAAATGTTTAGACGGTGATGGCTCCGGCGACAGCGGCTGGAAGTGGGGGTGTCCTATGGACGCGGTGACGATGACTGTACTGGCGATTATTGTGGCTAGTTATGTTGTGGGATCTCTGACCAGCTCGGTGGATACCGAGTTAAAGCTGCCGCATCGCTACTGACCGTGACCGATGCGCGAGCCGGGACGCCTGACTTCCGCGCCCTTTGCATTTCTTCGTCCGCTGCCGTGCCCGAATTACTTTCATTGGCCATTCGTGCCTCTCAGCTACAATTGAGGTCATTTCATTGCAGCGGATTTTCTGCCCATGACCCATGCCTGGCACGACATCGCTCCCGGTGACAAAGTTCCGCTGGAGTTCAACAGCGTCATCGAGATTCCTTTCGGCTCCAGCGTCAAGTACGAACTCGACAAGCAAAGCGGCCTGATCAAGCTGGACCGCGTGCTCTACTCGGCCGTGTATTACCCGGCGAACTACGGCTTCATCCCCCAGACGCTGGCCGAAGACGACGATCCCCTGGATGTGCTGGTGCTCTGCCAGGAAGGCGTGGTCCCGCTGACACTCATCTATGCCCGCGCCATCGGCCTGATGACCATGATCGATTCCGGCAAGCGCGACCACAAAATCGTCGCCGTCGCCACCCATGATCCGGAATTCAATTCCTATATGGAAGCCTCGGAAATTCCGGACCATCGCCTGGCCATGCTGCGGCGCTTCTTCCTCGACTACAAGCAGCTCGAAAAGAAGAGCGTGGAAGTCGACGAGATCTTGCCGGCCGAGCATGCCCTGCCGGTGATTGAAGACGCCCTCGCCCGCTACAGTGCGCAGCGTCGCAAGGGATTCGGGCACTCGCAGTAGAATGCTGAACGAAGTTTCCCACGGCGAGGGCCCCGCGCAATGAGCAGTTCCGCAGTTTCCGTTACTCCGCAGGCAGTCTCAGCCGGCAGTACGGAAGCTCGCCTTGCGCAGCTGGCCGATGCTCTGTCCTATGCCATTCTGGCCGCCGGAGCGGCGACCATGGCGCTCGCTGTCTACGTAGCCGTGCTTGGCCACTCGAAGCTGCCCTTCTGGGACGAGTGGATGCAGATTGACTTCGCCGTCAACGAAGGTCCAGGCCATACCCTGGACTGGCTGTGGCGGCAGTTCAACCAGCATCGCGTTGTCGTTCCCAAGCTTTTCCTGCTGGCCGATTTGCGATGGTTTCGCGCGACCCAAACATCTCTGATCGTCAGCAATCTTTGCCTGCAGTTGCTGCACCTGACCGTGCTCGGCTGGAGCCTGCGAGTGCTGGGCGGATGGCGCGGCGCCCTGTGGCGGACCGCGCTGGGCCTGGTCGCGTTCTGCCTGTTTTCCCCGTCGCAGTGGCCGAACTTTGTGGGGGGATTCACCGGACTCTGCAATATCCTGCCGCCGGTGTTCGCCAGCTTCTCTGTCCTCGGCTTGCTGCTGTACTGGCGGAATTCGCGAGAGGGCGGCCTTCGTTCATCCGGTTGGAAATATTTGCTGCTGTGTATTGCGGCGGCGCTGGGCGCGACTTTCTCTCTATCGAATGGGAATCTCGTCTGGCCATTGCTTGTGTTGGCGGCGTTGTTGCTGCGGCTGCGGCTTGCGCCCATCGCGGCCATCGTGGCCGTTGCTGCAGCGGGTATCGGCGCGTTTTTTTATAACTACACGGTATATATAACGCCCTCATCGCTAAGCTCTTCGGCCGAGCTGATTGGATTGGCCAAATACATCGCCGTGTACTTCGGCAGCTCATGGGTGACTGCCAATATCAGGACGGCAGAAGTCCTGGGGATCATGGGATTCCTTGTGCTGGCAGTGATCGCCTGGCACATGCCGTCCTATTTCAAGGCCGCACCTGCAATCTCCGTTCAATTCGGTGCGCTCTTGCTGTTCGCACTCGCCACCGGCATAGTCACCGCACCCGGGCGAATCGTCTTCGGACTCGATCAGGCATTCTCCGGCCGTTATCAATCCTTCGCACTGCTCTTTTGGTGTTGCCTGGGCGTGCTGTTGTTGGGCCAGCTAACTTTCCGCGGTGCCTGCGGCAGATTTTTCCTGCTGTCGCAAGTTGCAGTGCTCGGCATCATGTTATTTGCCGCTTCCAAAACGGAAGCTCTGCTGCTGAAAGTCAGGTGGCACGGACTCAACGTCAACCTTGCCGCGGTTGCCCTGGAAGTTGGAGCGCCGGACAACTCGCAACTGGCATGGGCCCATTCGCACGCCAGCTATCCGCGCTCGTTCGTTTCCTTTCTGCGCGATCACGGACTGTCGGTTTTTACTGACCCGGAGCCGTACTTGCTAGGGCAGCCGCTGAACGCGGAATTCCGGCAGACGAGCCTTGAAGATTGCGCCGGTGAAGTGGAATCCGCCGTTGCTTTAACCAGCGCCTGGCCGCGAAGTCTGCGCATTACTGGCTGGGCGTGGGATACGCGCGACCGCGAGGCTCCGCGCGCGATCATCGTGACAACCGAAGGAATCATCTCGGGACTCGGCGTGGCCGGTGACAGGCGCCCCCGCAAGCTTGTCAGTGGACAGGATGCGGGCGATTTTACTGGGTTCACTGCTTATGTTCACGATGTTTCGCGAAGCAATACGCTTGATCTTTATGCCGCCTCGCGAAAAGATGCCAAGGCTGTGTGTCACATCGCGACCATCAACCCGGAGTCAATGGCAATCCGCTAGCGCGCGAGAACCTGCATCACGCGCTCGGTTTCCATTTGTCCAGAAATGCCCGGATATCTTCGGGGGCCAGCGCCCGCGCCTTGGAGAACTCCCCTCCCTGCTGGCTGTAGAGTAGCTTGCCTTTACCGTCTACGACCGCCAGGGAAGGGACCTTCTGCTGGGGCACATGGTATTGCTGCATCAGGTCCAGGTTCTTGTTGAATTCGCCCACATCTACGTGGACGACTACATAGCTTCGCTGCAAGATCGCGGCAAGCTCGGGGCGGTGAAATGCCAAGTCCAGCACGTGGCAGTCATAACACCAATTCGCGCCGAAAACGATCAGCACATTCTTGTGCTCCTTGGAGGCGCGCGCTAGCTCCTGCTTGATCTCTTCATGAGCATCGAGCCCGGGAGTATAAATGACCTTGCTGGTCGAGGTC
>Ga0187871_10003433_pt1 | contig 12308 bp, 9 predicted proteins | sample June2016WEW_16_1_FD_132988 | JGI IMG/M metagenome (GOLD analysis project Ga0187871, IMG submission 132988) | Peatland microbial communities from SPRUCE experiment site at the Marcell Experimental Forest, Minnesota, USA - June2016WEW_16_10 | ecosystem: Environmental > Terrestrial > Soil >... | reverse complement strand
TGGAGGCATTGAAAGTTGACGCGGATTACATGCACGCGCTGAAGGTGTAACGGGCCACGACCATTGGCGCCCTAGCGCAGCGCGCTCCGAATCGCCAGATCCAAACCTACCATCAAAACGGCCGACGCGGGAATCACCAACAAAGCTTTCTTCAGCCGCCGCGGATCCCCGCCCGCGATAGCCCCGATAATGCGCGAACTGACGGCGAGCCCCGTCCATCCGCAGGTGATCACGAAGCCAATGGCGCTGCTGGTCATGCGTGGGAACGTATCGCCGACGATGGCGATTGTAGTAGGGAATACCGGCGCCATCGAAATCCCACTCAGAAAAACCAGCACCGCGGCCGCCGCAGGTTTGCTGGTCCGCAACGCCAGAAAAGTTGTCACTGCCATCGCGATTGATCCAATCAGAGTGACCGTAATCGCAGGCACATGACTCAGAATCGGTAAGATGCCGGCGCGTCCAATCAGCAGACCAAGTGCGAATCCGAGCGAAAGAATATTGAGCGCTTGGGATTCCGGAATGCCCTGCGCAATCAAATGGCGGACCAGCCAATTCCACATTCCCACCTCGCAGCCAATATAGAGAAAGAGGAAAAGTCCGATCAGAAAAAGCACTGGGCGTCCGAGCACAGGACCCGCATCCGCAAGAATAAAGCCGGTGCCAGTCGGCCCAGGCATTTGTGTGATCATTTCGATCGCCAGCGTGGTGACGGCGAGGAACGCGACGGTGTAGCAGAGACGAACCCAATTCCGTCTAAAAAGATTAGCAGCAATGAACGGCGTGGCAAGTCCTCCGAGGCCGAAGAAAAGATTGACCAGGTTCAACGCCGTAGCGCGATGGGCCGCACCGACATCGCTAACCAAAGAATTCGCGGCAGTCACAAGCGTGCCGCCACCGACTCCAAGCAGGAAAAGGAGCAGCAGGATAGTGCGGAAGCCGGGCGAGCGCGGCAAGACAAAAAGCGCAACGGAGATGAAAACGAGGCCGAGGACCATGCCGAGTTTGTTGCCTTCGTTATCGAGCAACGGCCCGACCCCGAGCGAAGCGAGAATCAGCCCCAGCGCCTGTGCAGAAGCGATCGTGCCATTCTGGCTCGGTGAAAGATGGAATCGCTCAGATAGTTCAGGCAGGATGGTTCCGAGCATGGCGGCGATCATCCCGTACACAAAGATCGCGAGAATGGCAGCGAGAATCAACACGCGTTGGCGTTCCTTTCAAATGCTACTTTTCAGGCGCCGGTACCTCGGCCCACGCTCGCGTCCGATGGCTCCGGAGCACGGCGTCGAGGATGGTCAGTTGCCGCAGGCCATCTACAAACTGCGGATATTCGGACACATCGCCTGCGCCGATCGAAGCGTAGAAGCGACGGAATATCTGTTTGAATGTGTCGTCGTAACCTTCGCTGTGTCCACCGGGAAGGTCGGCGTAGTTTCGCGCCGCGGGCTTGAGCAGAGACGGATCCTTAATGAAAATCTCATTTCCCGTGTCACGGTGGCCCACCCATAATTCGTCGGGACGTTCCTGGTTCCACGCTACGGAAGATTGTGTGCCGTAGATCTCAATGTTGAAGCGGTTCTTGCGTCCGGCGGAAACTTGACTGGCAGCGACGCTGCCGCGGGTGTGTGCACCCATGCGGAAAATGACGGCGCCGAAATCCTCCGTATCTACGGCAGTTTCAATATAGTCTTCTGGGCCAAGCAGCTTATTCGCAAAGGTCTCGACCGAATGTCTCGGCTGCTTGCGCGTGGGGTGGAAGGTTTGAAGATCGGCACAGAGCGAACTGACCTGCAATCCGGTGACGTGCTCAGCCAAATCAAACCAGTGTGAGCCAATATCGGCCATGCAGCGCGAAGGCCCGCCGGCTTTGACGTCGACGCGCCAGTTCCAATCCGTTTCGTAGAGCAGCCAGTCCTGAAAATACGTGCCCTGCACGACGAGAATTTCACCTAAGTCGCCGGCTTCGCGCATGGCGCGCATCTGCTGCACCATGGGATAGAAACGCAAATTGTGACAAACGCAATTGCGCACTCCACGCTCAGCGGCAAGCGCGACCAGTTCCTCGCCCTCTTCGACGCTAGTGGCCAGCGGCTTTTCGCAAATCACGTGCTTGCCTGCCTGGAGCGCGTCCTTGGCCATAGGAAAATGCTGCGCGTTGGGGGTGCAGATATGAACGGCATCGACCGCTGAATCGCGCAAGATCTCGCGATAATCGGTCGTTATCTTCGGAACAGAAAAGCCCGCGCCTAATCGTTGGGCTGCCTCTGCGTTTCGTCCTGCGATGGCTGCCGCCTCGACAAACTCCAGTCGCCGCACCGCTTCAAGATGGACACGGCCCATGAATCCGGTGCCGAAGATTGCTGTCTTAATCCGTTTCATCGTTCCCTATTTGCTCCTTAGCTAGACCCACCACGCAGCACCAGGCTGCTCACGAATCACAATGTCGTTGAGGAATCTTGCGGCCTTCGACAATCCCTCTTCCGGCGAGAGCAGGCTGTCTTCGTGTTCGATGGATAGCACGGAGTCGTAACCAAACATGCGCAAGGTAGAAACAAACTCGCGCCACCACTCGGCGCCGTGACCGTATCCGCAAGTGCGAAAAATCCACGCACGCTCGCGCTCTTGAGTGTAGGGTTTTGTATCGAGCACGCCGGTCCGCGGCAGGTTGGCAGGGTAGATCTGCGTGTCCTTGGCATGGACGTGGAAAATCGCGCCTTCGAGCACGCGAACCGCAGCGATGGGATCGATGTTTTGCCAGAAGAGGTGGCTCGGATCGAAGTTGCAACCGACGCTAGACCCTGCAATGGAGCGCAACCGAAGCATCGTCTCTGGACTGTAGACTACGAAGCCGGGATGCATTTCGATAGCGATTTTCACGCCATGGTCGGCGGCAAACTTCGCGTGCTCGATCCAGTAGGGCGCGACTACTTCGTTCCACTGCCAGTCGAGCACTTTGAGATAGTCCGGAGGCCAGGGACAGGTGACCCAGTTGGGAGCAGTGGCGTGCGGCGAATCGCCGGGGCAACCCGAAAAGTCGATCACCACAGAGATGCGGAGTTTTTCGGCGAGCAGAATAGTCTTGCGGCTGACCTCGCGATCCTGTTGCGAGCGAGTCTTATCCGGGTGCAGCGGATTGCCGTGAGAACTCAAAGCACTAATCGAAGCGCCGTGATCGGCAAGAACCTTCTGAAACTCAGCGAGAGCTGAAGCATCTTCGAGCATTGAGAGCTTGCAGTGCGCATCGCCAGGATAGTTGCCGGTGCCGAGTTCGATAGTGTCGATTTGCAGCGTCTTAAGTTTCTTGAGAACGGCAAACAGCGAAAGCTGCGACAGCAGGGGCGTGAACACTCCAACGCGCATAACGATTTCTATCTCCCAGGATCGCAAGTCATCATAGCTGATTATTGCGGAATCAAGGATTCCTCAAAAGACATGAATTGTGGCCGTGCGGGCCATTCGATAGCCGTTACCTCTGTAATCGCCGTTAATCACCAAATTCTTGCGGAATGAACTGGCCTGCGAGAAGGTTAAAATGAATGGACGAAGTGGGGGATCTATGCGCAACCGATTCGTAGTTCTTGTCGCTTTCAGCCTGCTGGTCAGCGTGGCTTGGGCCCAGCAGACCCAGAACACCGCCCCGACCGGACAACAGAGCATGCCCGGCATGGACATGTCAGGCATGAAAGATATGAAAGGCATGCCTGCGGCTGCTGACAAGGACAAGGACACCGACAGCGGCGGCGATAACGATAGCGACGCCAGCGTTCACGCGATGCATTCCATGGAAGGCCACATGGATATGGGCCCGCACATGAAGATGACTGCGCTGCGGCCGTCCAAGCCCGGCGACGCTGACCGCGCTCAGCAGATCGTTGAAAGCGCGCGCAAAGCCTCTGAAAAATACACGGACTATCGCACCGCCCTGGCAGACGGCTTCAAGATATTCCATCCGGAAGTTCCGCAGAAGATGTATCACTTCACCAACTACGGGTATGCGATGGAAGCTGCCTTTCGCTTTAACCCTGAACATCCCACGTCATTGCTCTACGAAAAGCGCGGCGACGATTACAAACTGATTGGTGTGATGTATACGGCGCCCAAGCGGTTTGACGAAGCTCAACTCGACGAGCGCATTCCGCTGAGTGTTGGCCAATGGCACGAGCACGTGAATTTCTGCGCGCCGCCGGCGGACAAGAAGGCTGAAATGAGGTCGCCGCATCCCCAGTTCGGTCTGAGGGGATCAATCACCACGCAGGAAGCCTGCGACGCGGCCGGTGGAACCTTCCATCCCGTGATCTTCAACTGGATGGTGCATGTCTATCCCTTCGAGAAAGATCAGGCAAGCATCTGGTCAGTCGAGCGCCAACACGGCGACGCCGACTAGTTAACTCGCCATACTGGTTTGGCGTCCTGTAAATTCACGGGATAAGCGACCTCACGGTTGCGGAAGGGCACGTCACTCAGCCGTGCCGGCTGTGGGATCAATAAGAATGCGAGCTTCAGCCCTGAGGCGGCTTCCGCCATGCTTTGTTTCTTTATCCCGAAACGCTGCCTAAGGGGAAAGATACATACTCTGCATCCACGCCCCAGGGTCGATCAGAACCAGGGAAAAGAAGCGTTCGCCCAATAACCGCTGTTTCCGGGCGCGATGTTATCCTTGAAGCTTCTATTCCTCCACCAGGTTTTCGAACATGTCCGATCCAAACACCCCAACTCCTCCGGCCACCGAAGAACAGAACGAGTCTTTCGGAAACATTCTTTCGCAATTCGAACAGGGCCACACGGTCCAACGAACAGAAGGTGCGCGGGACGGCACCGTCGTCTCCGTGTCGGCAGATTCGGTGTTTATCGACATCGGGTTCAAGTCGGAAGGCGTTTTGCCGCTTTCGGAATTGCAGAATCCGGAATTGCAGAATAACGATAAGGCCGTGAAGCCAGGCGACAAGCTGCAAGTTACGATCAAAGGCCGCGCTCCCGAGGGCTACTTCGAGTTGACCCTTGGAAAAGCTGCCCGTCCCACAGACTGGACGGCGCTCGAGAAAGCCTTCGCAGACAAGACGACGATTGTGGGGACGGTGACTGCAGTGGTGAAGGGCGGATTGAGCGTTGATGTGGGAGTGCGCGCGTTCATGCCGGCGTCCCGTAGCGGCGCACGCGATGCGGCTGAGATGGAGAAGTTGGTCGAGCAGGAGATTCGATGCCGAATTATCAAGCTCGACGCCGCGGACGAAGACATTGTAGTGGATCGCCGGGCCGTCGCCGAAGAGGACGAGCGGACGGCCAAGGACCGCCGCTACTCCGAAGTCAAGGAAGGCGATACGGTGAGCGGTACGGTGCGAAGCCTCACCGACTACGGAGCGTTCGTTGACATCGGCGGCGTGGACGCTTTGTTGCACGTCAGTGATATTTCCTGGAGCCGCATCAACAAGCCCGCAGACGCGCTCACAGTAGAGCAGTCGATCGAAGTCAAAGTTCTCAAAATCGATCCAGAAAAGCGGCGCGTCTCGGTTGGACTGAAGCAGCTGCAGCCGCATCCGTGGGACGCGGTCGCGGACAAATACAAAACAGGAGAGCGCGTCCGCGGCACCGTGACGCGGGTGATGGACTTCGGCGCATTCGTCGAACTCGAGCCGGGAGTCGAAGGATTAATTCACGTCTCCGAAATGTCTTGGGTCAAGAAAGTAAAAAAGCCGAGCGACCTGGTGAAACCGGGCGAGACCGTCGAAGCCGTGATCCTTGGCGTGAGCGCCAACGAGCGGCGCATGTCACTGGGATTGAAGCAGGCGCTGGGAAATCCTTGGGCGGACGTGGCGCAGAAGTTTCCTGTTGGCTCCGTGGCCGAAGGACCCGTGGTGAGCATTACCAAGTTCGGAGCTTTTGTGGAAGTTGCTGAAGGTATCGAGGGAATGATTCACGTCAGCGACATGAGCGCTGAGAAACGAATCAATCATCCTCAGGACATGCTGAACGTCGGGCAAACAGTAAAGGCACAAGTGCTCGAGCTCGATGCCGAGAAGCGAAGACTGAAACTCGGAATGAAACAACTCGTTCCGACCGACATTGATGAATACCTGGCGGAGCACAAGGAGGGCGATGTAGTCAGCGGCCGCATCATCGAAGTTTCAAGCGGCTCGGCGCGAGTGGAACTGGGAGAAGGGATCCAGGCAACATGTCGGATCTCGGCAGAGAAAGTAAAGCAGCAATCCTCCAGTGCAAACCAGTCCGCTGACACCAGGTCAGACTTGGCATCGCTGACCTCGATGTTGCAGGCGCGCTGGAAAGGTGGCGCGGTTGCAAAATCTGCAGAGCCGCAAGAACTTCAGGCAGGTCAGATTCGCAGTTTTCGAATCACGAAACTCGATCAGCCAACGAAGAAGATCGAGGTTGATCTCACATAGCTTAGTCAATAGCTAACAAGCGCGCCGCCTGTTTCGCGCTTCTCTTGCCGAGCCAATAGAGCACCACGCCGGCGATCAGCACCAATCCAGTCAGACCGACGATCTTCGCGACGGCTAATATTTTGTTAGGTTCATCGGTTGCGGGAATCAGAGACAAACCGATCGTGAACAACGTGGTACAGAACCCCAGCGCGGCCACGAAAAGCGCGACAGGCTTGCCGCCGGGAACACGAATCACGCCCGGTCCCGCCGGCTCTCCCTGCAACTTGAACATCGCTGCGAAAAGATAAAGGAACGGAATGAAATACGTAATGATGCCCATGCTCACGAGTACGTCATAAGCACCCTTCACGCTGGTGCCCAGTTGCCCGAGCAACGCGAATACCACGCCCAGCGCTGCTTGTGTAGAAAGAGCAAACCACGGCGTTCGCCATCGGGAATGAAGCGCACCGAATATTGGGGGAAGAGCGCGATCGAGTCCAGCGACAAAAGGCAGGCGTGCCACAGCGGCAAGAAATGCGCCTGCCGCTCCCAGATTACTCAAGGCGATCAAGAAAGCGGCGTAGGGAGTGATGCCATCGAAGCCGATGCGATGCGCCGTCTTCGATATTGCCTGCATGAGCCCTTGCAGATTGCTGACTTCTGATTGAGGCAGCGCAAGCAGTACAGCCACCGTTCCCACGATGTAACAGAACGCGACCGTGAGTCCGGCAGTAAAAAGAGCAAGAGGGATGGAGCGCCGCGGATTCTTGATTTCCCCTCCCATAAAAGAAGCGGTCTCGCAGCCGGCGAAGGCAAAAATCAAAACCGACCAGAAGAGGACGTCCCTGAGCCTGAAGCTGGGAACGAGAGCAGAAGGAGCGAATGAAGTCGCCGGACCGAATCGATGCCACGCAATCAATCCCATCCCGACAATGATCAGGACCGGTATCCACATGGCGAGCGCACCCAGGTTGTGCAGCCATGTGCCCACTTCTAAGCCGACGATGTTCAAACCAGCTGCAATCACAAGCGCGATGATCGAAAACCAAATGTAATAGCTGGTGTCGGATGAGAGATGCATCCACGCCCGCGGTCGCATGAACAATGCATTGCTGGCGGCAAAATACAAAACAGCAGGGAAGTACGGCAGGTTGCAGGTCCAGTAAGTCCACGCCGACATAAATCCGGCAAAGTCGCCGAACGCCCGCTTGCTCCAGACGTAGAGTCCGCCTTCGTTCGGATAGCGGGATGAGAGTTCGACGACCGAGAGCGCGAGAGGCGTATAGAAAACGAGCCAGGCGCCGATCCAAATGACGACCGAGCTCGGGCCAGCCGAAGCGGCAGTGGCGATCCAGCGCAGGCTGACGCCGGTGACCACGTAGAACAACACCAAGTCACGAAAGCCGAGCACGCGGCGCGGGCGGCGGGAATCAGCGGCGACCGAAATGCCTGGTCCGCCAAGCGCGGTGTCTGCTGGTTCGCCCGAAGGCGGTTGATGGTCCACTCGACGATTTCCCCGGCGCGGTCTGCTTATCCCTTCTCGCTTCCAGCTACTTGATCATGCCCGTAATACTCATACGCCGACATCGGTTTCTCGCCACCCTTTTTCCACAAACGCGAATCCTCGGACACTTTACCCAGTGCACGCGCCATTTCGCGAATATGAATAGCCACGGCGCCGCAGCACGCGCCAATATAGTTGACGCCGATGTCGCGCGCTTGAAGCGCATAATCGGCCATTTCTTTACGCGTGAGTTGCAAAGGATCGAGCGCGTACGGAAACTCGGCCAGGCTGGTGAAATCCGGTTTCGTGTGCGGCGTGCGATAAGCGACCGGTTGGCACGCAATGTAACCGGGTACCGCCTTCCGCATTACCTCCATCGACGGCAACATGTGCTCGGGCGGGCGCAAACAATTCATGCCGACGATATCCGCCCCCGCGTCAAACAATGCCTTAGCTGCTTCCGCCGCAGTCTTTCCCTCCGCGGTTTCATCTTTGTTCTCAAAGCAGATCGTGACCATCGTCGGCAGTCCGGTCTTCTTGCCTCGTTCGACCGCAATCAGCGCTTCTCCGAGCCAGGAAAAAGTTTCTCCAATGATGAAATCGATGCCTTCATCCACTTGTACCGCGAGTTGCTCATCGAAGGTTCGGCGGACCCGGTCTGCGGCCGACGGGCTGTTCGGTTCGTACATCCAGGTCAAGCATAGATTACCCGCGACCAGACACTTATCTCCGGCCACTTCTTTGGCGATGCGCACCGCAGCGCGATTCAAATCTTCCAGTCGGTCTTCCAGGCCAACCGTCGCCATTTTGTCGCGGCTGGCGTAGAACGTGAGAGCCTGCAAGACTTCGGCTCCCGCTTCACGAAACTCAACGTGCAGCTCGCGGAGCGCTTCCGGATGAGTTAGCGCCACCTCGGGAGTAAACGGACCCGCGCGCACCCATCCGCGCTTCTCCAGTTCCAGCAAATAGCCGCCGTCACCCAGAACGGGGCCATCTTTCAAACGCTCCAGTATGCCTTTTTTCTTCATGCCTGCTCCTTAACACACTCGTACTCGCTCGCGATGACCTTGTCCTCGGCATTCACGCGGCCCCACTGAACTGCCGCTTCTTCGCATCTCGCAAAACCTGATGAGCGGCGTTGTGTCCGGGAGCCCCCGTGACTCCGCCGCCCGGATGTGCTCCCGCCCCGCACAGATACAGGCCGCTAATCGGTGTCCGGTATCGCGACCAACCAGGCACGGGACGCATGAAGAACAACTGCTCCAGCGTCAAGTCACCGTGAAAAATGTTTCCTTCCGTCAGCCCATAGGTTCGTTCCAAGTCAAGAGGCGTTAGCACATGCTGCGCCAAGATTGCATTCGCCACATTCGGGGCATGCTCGCCGATTTTTTTTATTACGCGATTCGCCAGCAGGTCGCGATTGTCATCCCACGAGCCGTTTTTCAGGCGATAGGGGACGTACTGCACAAAGCACGTCAGGATATGCTTGCCCGCTGGAGCGAGGGAATCATCCGCGTTCGAAGAAACCACGCAATCCACCCAGAGTTCCTCCGGAATCTCGCCCGATCTGGCAATGTTATAGCAGCGCTCCGCGAATTCGAGCGAGGGAACTAGCGTATAAAAGGTGCGCTCCAAGGGGGTGGCGTGGGGAGGCGTTCCCGTGAACCGCGGCTCCTCAGCGAGAACCAGATTCAACTTTGCGCAGGGGCCGTCCATCTTGATACCGTGCACCGCACGCACAAAATCTTCAGGAAGTTCACAGGCAGGTACCATTTTCAAGAAGGTACGCTTAGGGTCGGCATTCGAAAGGACAAACTTCGAACGAATCTCCGTGCCGTCTTCAAGCACAACTCCGCGAGCCCGGCCGTTCCGAACATCAATCTGCGCGACCGGAGCGGCAGTGTGAATCTCCACTCCCAGTTCACGCCCCGCTGCCGCAAGCGCTTGGGTGATAGCGCCCATGCCGCCCATCACATGCCCGTAGAACCCTTGTAGTTCATGCTCTCCACCGCTCAACAAATGGAACAGCAGGCCGATGGCAGTGCCAGGTTGGTAGGGACCGCCGTGCTTGCCGTAAACATTGTTGGCCAGGAACAGAGTCTTGATTTTGTCGGACTCGTAGTTCCGATCGAGAAATTCTCCCAGGCTGCCAGTGAGAAACGAAACGAGTCGCGAAATTTCAGCGGCAGAAATCGATCGGAATCGTTTGATCACCCGAAACAGATCGGACCACCCCTGCACGCTCTGAGTATCGATCTCCGGCGGCGGCTCCAGGAAAAACGGCTGCAAGTAGCGAGCTAACTTTTTGAGTTGATCGTCGACGCGCACAAATGTCTCAGCATCTCTACAAGAGAATTTGCGAAAGTCCGCGACGGCGCGATCACGATCGGCCCACCAGGGAACCACCGTCTGATCGGGGAAGGCAACCTGGATCGATGGATCACATGGCACCATGCGAAGTCCGTGCTGCTGGAGATTGAGATCGCTGATCACTTCTGGCCGGAGCATGCTGGCGACGTACGAAGTAGTCGAGACACGGCAGCCCGGAGCAATCTCCTCAGTCACGCAACAGCCGCCAACAATCTCACGGCGTTCCAGGACAAGGGTCGACATACCCGCGCGCGCCAAATAAGCTGCGGCAGTCAGGCCGTTGTGCCCACCTCCCACAACAATCGCGTCGTAACTTTGTTGGAAGTGGCGTGCCAATGTCTTTGTATTCGCGGTCACATTTATCGTGCGGGCATCCACATTAGCGCAGAATCTCTAATATCTAAAATGAAATTCAAACAACTGCAGTGGATGTTATGTCAGTGACTCGTGGTCATGACATAGAGGCAAACTCAAGGTCGAACAAAACGCTGCGTGGAGACGATTTTCCCTGGCGCAATATGGGTGCTGAACTGCATCTACAATAATTCCCCGGGTTCCAATAATTAACCCCTATCTAAGCTATGTAAAATCAATTATTTAAGTCGATGTTGCAACGCATTGCAACCGGTTGCAAGAATTCTCAGTCTTGACAAGGATTCTGGGAGGTCTAAACTCACGGAGTATTCGATTAAGGCTGGAGAAGTCCGATGTCGCGAAGTCTTAAGTTAGCTGCTACTTGCGCTGTGTTTCTGCTCGCGGTGTCCCTCTCAGCATCAGCTTGCTCCGGCGATTGTTTTAGCAAGGTAAGTCTCGTTGGCAACTCTGGCGGCGACGCCTCCGGTTCGTTCGCCTTTAACACCTCCACCGACACGTTTTCCAATCTCTCCCTCACCTTCAATAGTGGTGCGTTTAATGGTGTTACCGCACAGGACAGCAAAGGGGGAGGAGGTTGCATACTCGGCATCTGCGGAATCTCCTGGAAAACCATAGTGGACGGCGACACGGTTTGGAACACCATCGTTCTTAATCTGAAAACCGGTCAGTATGAGGATTACGGCGGGATTTACAACTGGAAGAATCAGGGAGAATTTAATTACATGTCAGCTCCCGAAGGTGGGAATTCGCTGGCTTATTTGCTGCTGTCCGGCATCGCCTTGTTTGTCGCGATTTTCCTTTCGCGAAAGCAGCGCCGTCCTCTGCGCGCCGCGCAATCGATTTAACAATCCAGTTCCTCCCGGGTACGTTCTGAGCGATTTCCGTTTGTCCCAAGAAATACTTACGCAAAAGTCGTATCTGTCATCGATAATTTCGATTGGACGCGCAATCCCCAGTCCCCTATAGTTGCTTCAAGGGTGCCAATCCTCAGGAACGCTGAATTATTTGACGGCATACGTGTGTTTTTTACCGGTTAACTGCTGTGGGCAAGTAGACGCCGACCAGGCAAGACAAGCGTCTCCCGTTCCTTAGGTAATGATCAGCTAGATACTTCGACCGGATGTGGCGGATAAAATGGAACCAGAGAGCTTGGAATTAGAAGAGAATCGGAACGAGGTTCAAGAATTGGATCTGACCGGCCACACGCGCGATGTCACCCACGTCCTCACTTTGGAGGAAATCACCAACCTCGCGGGCGCGGAGGGTGAGCCCGCAGAAACCCTGATGAACGTCGTCGCCTTGATTGCCAGGCGATTTGAGACCGGCGTTTGCTCGGCTTATTTGCTTGAGCCCGATCGAGCCAATCTGGTGCTGGCCGCGACCGTCGGCTTGCGGCGGGAATGCATCGGCAATCTCCGCATGGCAATCCACGAAGGACTCGCGGGACTGGTCGCGGAACAAGTGCGGCCCGTGGCTGTGGAACAGGCGCACAGTCATCCACGTTTCAAATACTTCCGCGAAGCTGGCGAAGATGACTACCAATCGTTCCTCGGGGTTCCACTGATCGACCGAGGAGTGTTGCAAGGCGTTCTGGTGGTTCAAACCGTAGAGCCTCGCATTTTCCAGGAAGAAGAGATTCACATGCTGACCGAGGCAGCGGCTCAGGTGGCGCCGGTGGT
>Ga0187871_10003431_pt1 | contig 12312 bp, 11 predicted proteins | sample June2016WEW_16_1_FD_132988 | JGI IMG/M metagenome (GOLD analysis project Ga0187871, IMG submission 132988) | Peatland microbial communities from SPRUCE experiment site at the Marcell Experimental Forest, Minnesota, USA - June2016WEW_16_10 | ecosystem: Environmental > Terrestrial > Soil >... | reverse complement strand
GCGCAGTACCGCAAGAAGGGCAAGTTCGAAGTGGCCGACGGCGGCACCGTGTTTCTGGACGAGATTAGCGACATCAGCCTGAAGACCCAAACCGATTTGCTGCGCGTGCTGCAGGAGAAGGAAATCGTGCGGGTGGGCGGCAACCAGCCCATCAAGGTGGATTTCCGCTGCGTGGCCGCCACCAACAAGAACCTGGAGGCGCTGGTGAAAGCGGGCGCATTCCGCCCCGACCTGTATTACCGGCTGCACATCTTCTGCATCGATCTGCCGCCGTTGCGCGACCGCCGCGAAGATATCCCTCTGCTGGTGGCCCACTTCCTGAACAAATTCTGCATGCTCACCAGCCGCCCCGTGCCGCAGATCTCGGCGGAAGCGCTGCAGGTGCTGATGAATCACGAATGGCCCGGCAACGTGCGAGAGCTGGAGAACGCTGTGGAGCGCGCCCTGGTGGTCTGCCGCGGCCCGGAGATCAAGCCCGCGGATTTTTCGTTCCAGTTTCAAGCGGAGACTGCGCCCAGCGGACGCACGCTGGACGATGTGGAACGCGTGCATATCGAGCGGGTGCTCCGCGAAACCGAACATAACCTTTCCCGCGCGGCGCGGATTCTGGATATCGACCGCACCACGCTGTACAACAAACTGAAGCGCTACGGTTTGAAGTGACGGAACGTGATCCACCTGTTGGGCATCGAGGTCGCAGCGGACGTGATGGGGGAGTTGGCCGTCGAGTTGGCGCCCATCTTCCGCATGGCCTGCCAGGTGCGGCCGGAGCGCCTGGACGTGGCTTTCGCGCGCGACCATAACCGCAATCAGCATTACTCGACCGCCATCCTGCAAGCCATGCAGCGTTTTGTGGAACCCGGCGCGCGCCTGCTGGCAGTGACTTCCGTGGATCTGTATGTTCCGGTCCTGACCTTCGTATTCGGCGAAGCGCAATTGACCGGTAGTTGCGCGGTAGTGTCGCTGCATCGGCTGCGCGAGGAATTCTACGGCCTGCCCGCGCGCGACGAGCTGCTGCGGGAGCGGCTGGTGAAAGAAGCCGTCCACGAGCTGGGCCACACCTTCGGTCTGCGCCACTGTGACGACTGGCGCTGCGTGATGACGTCGAGCCACGGGGTGGAGCGGATAGACATAAAAGACGCCCACTTCTGCGCCCCTTGTGGCCAAGTGGTGGCAGAAGCGCGCGCGCCGGTGTTGGTGTAGGGTTAGGGGACCAGTTCAAGCGCGCGTGTCAAACGAGGGCCGACACGGATTGCGCTGAAGTCTCGCCGATCGGTGGTCAGCACCCGATAGACTTGGCGGCGCTCCGCAATGGCGGCTACCATTCCATCCACCAATCCCAAACCGAGGTTCTCGAACCTGGCGTCCAGTTCGAGAGCGCGTGCGATATCGCGAGGCAAAGGCAACTCGTATTCGTAGCGGGTTGCCGGGTCGAAGATCTGGGCGACCAGCCTGCGCATCGCGACGCGATTCTCACGAAGAAAGTAATCGACTTCCGCGAGGACCAGTCCCGGTACAATGACGACCCGGGCAGAGGTCAGGACTGTCTCATATTCTGGAAAACTCGGCTCGCCGCTGGAGGTGCGGGCGATGGCCCGGAGCAAACCGCCTGTGTCGACAACGACTGCGGGACTCACCCTTCAAGATCCCGGAACAACTCCGACTCATCGCCGAGCTTAGTGTCCGTGGATTCAAAGAGACGGGTCGACGGTGGCCGTCGCCGTGAATAGTATCGCGACGCTGCGACCCTCAGGCCGTTCCGAATCAGTTCGGAAGCGGAGTGGCCCGCTGCCCGGGCACGCTTCAACGCCCGAATATCCTCCTCTTCGAGGCGAACCGTCGTTGAAATTAGCCGCGCCATACATTCACCATACACCAAAGGGGCACCCAAGGCAATTCGGCTTATGTGATGGTTGCGATTGTAGGGCGGAGCGGCACTACAGTCTATAACGCGGCGCTACAATGTTCACGAGATGGACCACATGCGAGTTCCCGTCAAAGGCCCGCCCAATCTGGTCCAAGCCGACTCCTGCTCGCTGGATCGCCTGTTTATCCATATCTACCCCGTACCAGCCGAAGAAGCCGAAGCCTTCGGCCGCCCGATCTATGAACGGCGCCGCATTGGCGCGGGGTTTAGGCGACTTACCCGATATGACGTCCGCCACAATTAAGCTCTTCCTGCCCCACGGAGACGCGAAGAGTCTTCGAACCGCCGAAATTTCCAACTGGACTGGCAAGGCGATCGCAGCGCCGCGAACCGAGATGGACGAGTTGCTTGTACGCGAAGAACTCGAAAAGGCGGGCGTTTACATCCTAACTGGTGCGGATCCACATTCCGGCTTACCACTCGCTTACATCGGCGAGGCCGAGGTTATTCGCGAACGCCTTAAGCAACACTAGACCAAGGAGTTCTGGATCTCGGCTATCGTCTTCGTCAGCAAGGACGAAAACCTCACCAAGGCTCATGTGAGATATCTCGAGAGCAAGCTCTTGGAGAAGGCCGCCCAAGCGGGCAGGTTTTCGCTTGATCAGAACCAAGCCGGTGGATCGAAGCTTCCAGAGTCCGATAGGGAGGATATGGAGGTTTTCCTTTCGCACATTCGCCAGCTTCTGCCGGTACTCGGTTCCGATCTCCTCATCCCAATCGCCCAACCTACAGCCAAGCGACCATCCGGCGGCACTCTTTTTTGTCGCATGAAAGGAGCTGAGGGCCGCGGTCATCGCACGCCCGATGGGTTCGTGGTTCTGCAGGATTCTACAGCCGTACTACAGGAGCGTCAGTCAGCGAAGAGGTGGCCCTATGTCATCGCTCTCCGGAAGAAACTGATCGCCGATGGCTCACTGGTCCAGTAGGCCGGGTTCTATCGGTTTACAAGGGATGTGGAGTTTTCTAGCCCTAGCGCCGTCGCAGCAGTGATTGAGGGCGGCAGCGCAAACGGACTTATTGAATGGAGAACCAAGGATGGAAGGGTCCTCAAGGATCTCGATGAAGGGGTTTAAGGCGGCAATCCTCGGAGACTGCTGAAGTCGCCGTTTGTCGTCTTCCCCGCTCCCTGCCGCATCCCACGGTAAACTAGAAGCATGATGCCGCGCATAGTCCCGTGCTTGGCGCTCCTCTCCGCGATGCCTCTGCTGGCCTCCGTCGCCCCGCCGTCCGCCTGGGTGCCTGCGAGGTGGAATGGCGCCGACACCAAATCGCTCGACCTGCTCTCCGGCACGCCCATCAATTGCCTGCTGCTCACTACATACACCCCCGAATTCGTCACTCGCGCAACCGCTCACGGCATCGCCATCCTCGCCGTCCTCAAGCCCGGCACGGACCCCGCCGATCCCGCCCGCAAGGCCATGCGCGACGGCTTGCAGGGTATCGTGCTGGAGGGCGATTTCCCCACCGGCACAGCCGCCCGCGTGCGTGACAACCTGGCCAATGCGCACGCCATCGTCGTCGAACTCACTTCCCGCGCGCGCATGCCATTGGGCGGCCCCGACCCCATCGTCGGCACGTATCAAGGCGTCTGGCCGGGCATCCAGGTGCTCGACAATGGCGCGGCTAAAGCCGCTCCTTCCGGGTCGCCGTGGATCGACACCAACACAGGATTCATCCGTTCCGTGCGGGCGTGGGGTCCGGCCAGCGTGTGGCTGGGATATCTGCCGCCGGCGCATAACGTGATTACGGCGGAACGCTATCAGGCCTCCATCGCCGATGCCGAGATGGCCGGCGCGCGCTGGATCGTGGCGCTGGACGACGATTTCTCCGCGCGCCTCGCACGGGGCGACCCCGCCGCCATCAAAGCCTGGCGCGGCATGGCCCAAGTGCTCGCGTTCTTCGAAAGCCATCCCGAATGGCGCGCGCTGCGATCCTACGGCAAACTGGCCGTGGTTCAGGATCACGACGATGCGCTGCTTTCGGGCGGCATCCTGGACATGATCGCGGCCAAGCACACACCCATGCGCGCCATCCCCGGCCAACGCCTCACGCCCGATGCGCTCGACGGCGCGTCCATGGCCGTGGACGTGGATGCCGCATCGCTGACGCCCGAGCAGCGCGAGATGCTCAAGAACTTCGCGCGCGCCGGCGGTACCGTGCTCACCGCGCCGCCCGGATGGAAAGGGCAGTCCGCGCTGCAGCCCGGACAAATCACGCTGGACACCGCTGAACTCGAGCGCCTCAACGACATCTGGCACGACGTGCAAACCATGACCGGCCGCAAGAATATGGGCGCGCGCCTGTTCAATGTCTCCTCGATGCTCTCGAACGTGCTGTCTACGGACGACGGCAAGCAGGTGGTGGTGGAGCTGGTAAACTACTCGGCGTACCCCATCGAAAATGTCGCCGTGCAGGTGCTCGGGACTTTCAAGCACGCGCAACTAATCACTCCCGAGGGCGTCCAAAAAGATCTGGAGGTATACGTGACGGACGAAGGCGGCAGCGGCGTGGATATCGAGCGCGTTTCCGCCTGCGCCACGGTGCGTTTAGACTAGAAGAATGACTCGCAGAGAATGGCTTGCACTCATCACCGCGGCGCCGCTGCTGAAGGCCGCACCTGGCCCAGCAGATTCCGCTCCCGCAGCGCCCGTGGCCATCGCCAAGTGCGCTTCGTATGACGAAGACGTCACCGCGCGCCTGGCCACTATGTTCGACCAGCTTGGCGGCTTGGACCGCGTCGTCCGCGGCAAGACCGTAACGGTAAAGCTGAACATGACGGGCAGCCCCGCGCTGCGTGTGGACGGCCGGCCGCCGGGAGTCACGCACTACGTGCATCCGAAGCTGGTCGGCGCCACCGCGCACCTGATGGGACAGGCCGGCGCGCGGCGCATCCGGTTCGTGGAAAGCGCCTGGGCCACCAGCGGCCCGCTGGAAGAATATCTGCTCGATTCCGGCTGGAACGTGCGCCAGTTGCTGGCCGCCGCGCCTGGTGTGGAATTCGAGAATACCAACGCGCTGGGCAAGGCCAAAAAATACGCGCGATTCAAAGTGCCGGGCGGCGGCTACCTTTTTCCGGCTTACGACCTGAACCACGCATACGAGGATACGGACGTTTTCGTCAGCATGGCCAAGCTCAAGAATCATGCCACCTGCGGCGTGACGCTGACCATGAAGAACTGTTTCGGCAATTTGCCTGCATCGATCTATGGCGACGACGCGGGCGTCGACGAGCCCAACGAAAACCCCACATCCGGACGCGCCAAGACCATGCACGAGGGGCAGCGCCAGCCTTCCAAATCGGCGCCCGCCGAACTGAATCCGGCCTCCAGCCGCGAGCCGGAATATCGCGTGCCGCATATTGTGGCCGACCTGGTGAAAGCGCGACCGATCGATCTGCAGATCGTCGATGGCATCGAGTCCATCGCGGGCGGGGAAGGGCCTTGGATCCAGGGCATCCACCGCGTGCAACCCGGAGTGCTGCTCGCCGGCCTGAATCCGGTGTCGACCGATGCGGTGGCCGCCGCGGTGATGGGTTACGATCCGCGGGCTCCGCGTGGGACTGCTCCCTTCCGCACCTGTGAGAATACGCTGCTCCTCGCCGAGCGGCATGGCGTCGGCTCGGCGGACCTCCGCCGGATCGATGTGCGCGGCGTGCCGATCGCGGGGGCGATGTACCGTTATGGCGCGTGACTCTCTCGTGGCGCACGCACTCGTGCGTGCACTCCTGCCGGCACCTGCTGTTTTCTTCCTGCTCTCCGGAGCGCTCTTCGCCCAATCGAAGCTCACCATGTTCCCCCCCGTGCGCGGCATGCACGAAATGGTCGGCTCCTGCAATAACTTCGAAGTGGATGCGGGCATGCGCATCCTGGCCCAGGGAGGCAACGCGGTGGACGCCGGCGTTGCCACCACGCTCGCGGCCGGCGTCACCGAACTGGATCATTTTGGCCTGGGCGGCGAGATTCCCATTCTTATCAAACTGGCCGGCAAGCCCGTGGTGGTCATCAGCGGCATCGGCACGGCTCCGAAACTTGCCACCGTAGCTTTCTATGAATCCCGTAAGCGCGAGCTTTGGGAACAACCGGGCCACATGCCGCCCATGCCCGCGCAAGGCATTCTCGCGTCGCCAGTGCCCGGCGTGATGGACGGACTGATCCTGGCCCTTGAACGCTATGGCACGATGTCTTTCGCGCAGGTGGCGGCGCCCGCCATCGAGTACGCTGCCGACGGCTTCCCGGTCACCGAAGTGATGGCCGATTGGATCCGCGGCTCGGAACCCCTGCTGGAACTCTGGCCGACTTCGCGCGAGTTCTTCCTCCCCGGCGGCGTAGCGCCCCGGCGCGGAGACGTCTTCCGCGAACCGGCGTTGGCCAAGACCCTACGCGCGCTGGCGACCGCCGAAGCCAAAGCCAAGGGCGACCGCACCGCGCGTCTGCAAGCGGTCCGCGACTACTTTTACCAGGGACCCATCGCGCACGAATACGACAAGTTTTGCGAGCGCAACGGCGGCCTGATCTCCTACGACGATATGGCCGGCTTCCATGCGGAGACCGATACGCCGCGCACCGGCACCTATCGCGGCTATGAAATCTTCAAGCCCGGCTTCTGGTCGCAGGGTCCGGTGATGATCGAGACCCTGAACCTGCTCGAGAGCTACGATCTGCGCACCATGGGGCACAACAGCCCGGCCTACATTCACACTCTGGTGGAGGCCATCAAGCTGGCCTTCGCCGATCGCGACCGCTACTATGGCGATCCCAAGTTTTCCAAGATTCCCGAGGAGACCCTGCTTTCGAAAGAATATGCGGCGGAGCGGCGCAAGCTGATCGATCCCAGTCACGCGTCCATGGAGCACCGCCCCGGCGCATTCGGCGGACCGCTCTCCATGCCGGCGTCCACGGAATCGACCATCGCGGCGCGCGACACCACCTGCGTCAACGTGGTGGACCGCGAGCGCAACATGTTCTCCGCCACGCCCAGCGGCGGCTGGCTGCCCTCGGTGATCGCCGGCGATACGGGCCTGGCCATGAGCGAGCGCATGCAGACATTCGTGCTGACGCCCGGCCATCCGAATCAGCTCGCGCCCGGCAAGCGGCCGCGTGTCACGCTCAGCCCCATGCTGGTGCTGAAGGATGGCAAGCCGTTTCTGGCAGTGTCCACACCGGGCGGAGACTTGCAGGATCAAACGCTGTTGCAGGTGTTCCTCAACATCGTGGAATTCAATATGTCGCCGCAGGAAGCTATCGAGGCGCCGCGCTTCGACAGCGCGCACTTGTATACATCCTTCGATTTCCACGAATTCCTTCCCGGCAGGTTGAACGTGGAACATCGCATTCCACAAGCCACCATCGAGAAGCTCACGGCCATGGGGCACCGGGTGACAGTGGTTGGCGACTGGGCCAATCTATCCGCGCCCACGGCTATCCGCATCGATATGTCCGATGGCGTGCTGCACGGCGGCGCGGACCCGCGGCGCAGCCGGTTTATTTACGGCCGTTAGGTAGGACAGGCCTCCTGGCCTGTCGTCTTAGGGAAAGGGCGACTCCTGACCATTCAGATTGAACTCGCACCGGAGCCCTACGCGTTGCTCGCTCGCGAGGCTGCAACCCAGGGAGTAAAGATTGACGTGTATGCCGCCAGTCTGCTTGAGGATGCCTACATCGGCCCGCTGCACGTGACAAGCCTACGGCATTTCCGCCTGCCCCTGAGGTCGTCGAGGCCATCGAGCGGCTCAAGAGCTTTGGAAAGACCCATAAACTCTCGCCCGGTGGCATGACCATCCGCGAATTACGCGACGAGGGGCGTCCTTGACTCGCATCGTCATCGATGCCCTCTATCGTGGTGCTTTCCCGACGTGCTCGACCGGACTGAAGGCCGGCGAACAAGCGCTCGTGCCCGCGTTCTGGGCGCTTGAGGCTCTCAACACGCTGCTGACGCAGAGGGCGCGTCACGGCGGAACAGACCCGAGTATTCTTCGACAACATCCGGATTCTGAACCCAACCCTTGATTAAGGGATCGCTGCAGCAAGTGGCCGGACCTGTACAGATTTGCCGCGACCATCGCCTGACCCCCAACGATGCCGTGTACATCGAACTCGCCTTGCTGTCGGGCTGCCCGCTGGCCACTTTGGATTGGCAGCAACGGCAGGCCGCAAGCTAACTTGGCGTCCGTTGCCTATGACCTCTCCAGAGTTATTCGAACCACGGCAGGGTCTGTTCCTCTTGCTTTCTTCGGCGGGGCGGAGGGCTGCGATGCGCCTCCTCAAAGTGCCTGCGAATGCCCTCCCCGCGATGGTGTTCCACTTACCCCGACCCGTTTTATGTGATCAAGAGTGTGCGCTACTCTTGGATCGACGCCCGTCCGCGTGGGGTAGTCATTCTGGGGTCTGGTGCGGTTCACGCGCATGACAAAACAATCTTGACAACCGCCGCTACAGTCAAGTTATTCTGAGAGTGGAGGATGCGCGCAAGCGCGTCACATCATTTCCAAGAGAGGAGGGAGGTTGACGATGCCTAATAACATCGAGGATGCTATGCAACACTTGCTAAGGTTGCGTAAGACCACAAAGGTCATTACTTGTGATTCCTATGAAGTTGATGGAAAACGATATTCCGCTGATGAATACATTAGGTTGGCAAATAGTACCGAGCCAGCCACCTGGTTCAGGTCATTATAATGGCGGGGCCACTTCAGCTTATCGCTGGAAGCGGTTACTGATTGCATCCCCCGCGGTGAATGAGGGGAGACGTAAAGTGGAATCAGTTGAATATTAGCTGACAGCCGCTCATTAAGCGTGTAAATATCGGCCAGTTTAAAATAGGCAACAAGCCCGACACCGATGTCCTGGTGTGATCCGACCAAGTGTTTGGTCTGTAGTGGTTTGTTGCCTTTCTTTTTGAAAGCTCGAAAGCTAGAACATGGAGTTAGCACTGCCGGTAGAGTTGCTCGTTTGGGCGAGAGCAATATAGAAACCTAGCCCACTTTGTGTATGTTAACAACCCGCGCGGCCCGCGCGGTGCGCCCGACCAGCGAAGGAGGTCGATTCGAAAGGACGGCCATTAGGGCCGAAAAAGAGAATGAAGAGCATAAACAAAAGACCGACGATTGCACTGCTGGTAATCGAAATCACGATCCCCAAGATTTGGGAGGATAACTCCGAAACACGGGAAAGGGTTAAGCCCAGAGTGAGAGAGAACCTCAAAAAGCTGGAACAGTACGCCTCAAACATGCCATGGCCCAAGGGTGTCCAGATAGAGCCGGTTCAGGGAATCTTCGGAGGGGTCCCGCCAGGGTAGGCGGCCGGAGCTGGTCCTTTAGATAGCTCTTGGTACAAGTCTCGGAGGCCGACGAGCCGAGGGGATCGAGGGCCCCCACGAATGGGCCGGGCGCCTCGGATGCCTCAGTGAGGTGATCTGTACCGGGCCGCGGCGGGGCGAGGTGCGATGCGGTGCCTTGAGGCAGCGTCCGTGATGCGAATGATGGGAAAATAGTGGGACGATGACGCCCGCCACCCCCACCATCTACAAGCAACACCGCCTCGAATCGTGGGACGACTTCCTGAAAATCATCACCGGCTCTCCCTATTCCAACTGGGCGTTTCGCGGGCATCGCAAGGAGGCTTGGCCCCTGGCCAGCGCGCTGTCGCGTTACTTCCGCAATTTTCACATCGACCGCCGCGCGTGGCCGCAGCAGGAGGGCCGCATCCTGCGCGTATTCAAACGCAAGGCGCATCAGTTCCTGTCCCAGCCTCCAGACCCGGATGACGACTTTCAGTGGCTGGCCCTGATGCAGCATCACGGCGCCCCCACGCGCCTGCTGGATTTCACCTGGTCGCCTTACGTGGCGGCTTTCTTCGCGCTGCAGCGCGCCACCAGCGACGCGGCAGTGTGGGCGCTCAACCCCGCCGATATCAGCGCGGGCGGCATCCGCCGTTCCACGAAGTCGCGGAAGCCCGCCGTCACCACGCGCGGCATGGACCCGCGGCGCAAGGGCAACTTCGCGCGCTATTTCCTAAGGGGCGATCGCGAGTTCATGTGGCTAGGCGAGCCCGACACTATGAATCGCCGCTTGATCGCGCAATCCGGCACCTTCGCGCTGCCGGGCGTGCTGGACAAGCCCATGGAAGAGATCGTGCACCAATACCGCGATCCCAAGAACATGATGGCGAAATTCATCCTGCCTGCCGGCAAGGTTCGCGAAACCGGCTTGCGCGAGCTATACCGCATGAACATCACGCACGCCACGCTGTTTCCGGATCTCGATGGCCTGGCGCGTTCGCTAGCCTACGAGTTGGAATTCCATTGGGCCTACAATCCGCGCACCATGGAGTTCTTCCGGGCGGAGGAGTAACTGTGGCGCGGCTGCTGCTGTTCGCGGCGACCACCGGCTACCAGATCCGCGTCTTCGCCGAGGCGGCGCGCCGGCTCGACGTGGATCTCACGCTAGCCACGGATCGCTGCCACGTGCTCGAGGATCCGTGGGGCGATCGCGCTATCCCAGTGCGGTTTGAAGATGTACCTGCATCGCTCGAAGCCTTGCGCGGCCGGCGCTTCGATGCGGTAGCGGCGGTGGGAGATGCGCCTGCCGTGCTGGCCGCGGAGGCCGCGCGCATGCTGGACATCCCGTTTCATCCGCCGGCCGCCGTGCGCGCGTGCCACGACAAGTATCTGGCGCGCCAGTTCTTTCAGGCGGCCGGACTGCCCGTGCCGCAGTTCTTCCGCGCGCTGTTGGCAGAGGGGGCGGATGCCGCCGCATGCCGCGCACCGTACCCTTGCGTGCTGAAGCCGTTGGGTCTTTCCGCCAGCCGTGGTGTCATCCGTGCGAACGATCCGGACGAATTCCGCGCTGCCTTCGTGCGTATCCAGATCCTGCTGGCGCGCGAGCAGCACCACAACCAATATTTGCAGGTGGAGGCATACATTCCCGGACGTGAATTCGCCGTGGAAGGCCTTGTCACCCACGGCGCCGCGCGCGTGCTGGCGATCTTCGACAAGCCCGATCCGCTGGAGGGGCCGTTCTTCGAAGAGACGATCTATGTGACGCCGTCGCGCGAGAGCGCCGCGGCGCAACAGAGCATGCGCGAGGCCGTCGAGCGAGCCGTGCGCGCGCTAGGCCTGTATCACGGGCCGTTCCATGCCGAGCTGCGTTTCAACGAAAGCGGCGTTTGGATGCTGGAGGTGGCCGCCCGGCCGATTGGCGGGCTCTGCGCGAAAGCGCTGCGATTCGGAGCCGGCATGCCGCTGGAGGAACTGGTGCTGCGGCACGCGATCGGCGAAGACATCGCCGCGCTGCAGCCGGCGGATGCGGCCTCGGGCGTGATGATGATTCCGATACCGCGCGCCGGCGTGTATGAAGGTGTCGCCGGCGTGGATGACGCGGACGATGTCATCATCACCGCGAAGGTGGGCCAGATGCTCGTGCCGCTGCCGGAAGGAGCGTCCTACCTGGGATTCATCTTCGCGCGCGGCGGAGATCCCGCGGAAGTGGAGCAGGCCCTCCGGCGCGCGCACGCGAAGCTAAGCTTCCGGATTGCCACAGCGCTGCCGACCATGCGCGCCGGCTAGGCGCGCACCGCCTCCGCGACCACCGCTTCCGTCTCTTTGCGGTACTGTTCCAACAGCTCCGGCGTGGAGGCTTCAAATCGCATCACCAAAACAGGCTGGGTATTCGACGCGCGCACCAGTCCCCAGCCTTCGGGGAAGAGCACGCGCACCCCGTCCACATCTACGATGGAGTGCGTCTGCCTCAGCCGGTCGGTCACCCGCCGCACGATTTCGAACTTGATATGGTCCGCACAATCCACGCGAATTTCGGGCGTCGTGAACGTCTGCGGCAAGTCCGCCAGTTGGGCCGAGAGCGGCTGGCCCGATTGCGCCACAATCTCTATCAGCCTGCAGGCGGCGTACAGCGCATCGTCGAAGCCGTAGTAGCGGTCGGCGAAAAACATGTGGCCGCTCATCTCTCCGGCCAGTTCCGCGTGCGACTCTTTCATCTTGGCCTTGATCGGCGAATGGCCGGTGCGCCACATGATGGCGTTGCCGCCGCGCTTGCGGATGTCGTCGTAGAGCGACTGTGAGCACTTCACTTCGCCGATGAACGTGGCGCCCGGTTTGCGGCTCAGGATCTCGCGCGCGTAAACGATCATCAGCCGGTCGCCATAGACCACGTTTCCCTGCTCATCCACCGCGCCGATGCGGTCCGTGTCGCCGTCGAAGGCGATCCCAAGGTCTGCGCCCTGCTGGCGCACGCACGCGGCGAGCGGTTCCAGGTTTTCGAGCACCGTAGGATCGGGATGATGGTTCGGAAACCGGCCATCCATCTCGAAGAATAACTCGGTGGCCTCGCAGTCCAGCTTATCAAGCAGGCGATGCATCACCGGACCGCCCGT
>Ga0187871_10003428_pt1 | contig 12320 bp, 11 predicted proteins | sample June2016WEW_16_1_FD_132988 | JGI IMG/M metagenome (GOLD analysis project Ga0187871, IMG submission 132988) | Peatland microbial communities from SPRUCE experiment site at the Marcell Experimental Forest, Minnesota, USA - June2016WEW_16_10 | ecosystem: Environmental > Terrestrial > Soil >... | reverse complement strand
CCGCTCGCGAAACCCCTCCGCCGAAATATGCACCAGCACTGGGGTATCGGGGGGAATCCCGACAGCACAGCTTGGAGTCATCCACTTACACCCTGGGCGAATAAGCGTCACCTGAAACAGCGCGGGCGGCGAGCCGTTCAGCCATTCGACCCTTATGGACGGGTTCGGGATGATATCTCCAGTCTCTCGGTTTGTTAGATTGACTTGCAAAAATGCGCCTTTTGCCGGAAGGACGAGCCTTACATTCGCTTCCCCATTCTCGGGCGTAACCTCGGCTTGCGAGACATTGCCTGTTAACCAAGCCACCTCTCCAGAATATCCGGCCGAGTGATCGTCAGGAAAAATGGCATACTTGCCTTTTCTGAGATTGTCGAAACGAAATTCCCCGGCTTGATCAGTGCTCGCGCTGCTTTCCCAAATCGAACATGCTTTTGGACATTCCCATCGCGCAGCCACGACGATGCCCTTTACCGGCTGGCCGTCTGAACCAACCACGACTCCGGATATCGACCCGCAATTGGTTTCGTCGCGGGAGCACTGCTGTGCGAATACGCTGGCCGATAGCGCCAGAATTGCGAGAATGGCGAGGACCTTCAAATGGCTTGCCCCATGCTAAGTGAACGTAGCGTTCCCGTCGTCTTGCAATCGAATTATTACCCTATGCGATCCAGCCGCCGCCGACCACGACCTCGCCACCATAGAACACTGCCGCCTGCCCGGGCGTAATAGCCCGCTGCGGCTCATCGAACGTAACGAGGATTTCGTCGTCGCCCGTCTTTTCGATCAAGGCCGCCGCCGGCTCATGGCGATGCCGAATCTTCACAGCGACGCGCATCGGCTCTTGCAGATCGTCCACCGAGATCAGGTTCACGCGCCGGGCGCGCAGAGTGCGCGAGTAGAGATGATCCTCCCCCCCTACGATCACCTGCTTCGACGCCCCACTGATCTGGATCACGTAGAGCGGCGAGCCCGTGGCCACGCCCAGCCCCTTGCGCTGGCCGACGGTGAAGTTGTGAATGCCACCGTGCTCGCCGAGAACTTCGCCGTTCGTGGTCACAAGTTCGCCGGCAGTGTCAGGCAACGCCTCGCCCTGCTCGGCGAGATAGGCATCGATGAAGCGCTTGTAATCACCGCCGGGGACGAAGCAAATTTCCTGCGAGTCGGGCTTTTCCGCCAGCGCGAGTCCGTGCTGGCGGGCCAGTTCGCGAACCTCAGGCTTGGTCATATCGCCCAGCGGAAAGATCGTACGGCTCAACTGTTCCTGACTCAGGCCAAACAGAAAATAAGTCTGATCCTTGCTCGAATCGGCTGGACGCTTGAGCAGCCAGCGGCCACACGCTTCGTCAAAAGCCACGCGGGCGTAGTGTCCGGTCGCGACCCGCTCAGCGCCAATCTGCTGGGCCACAATGAGTAACTGATCAAACTTCAAGTGATTGTTGCACAGGCTGCAGGGGATGGGCGTGCGCCCGGAAACATACTCCTCGACGAACGGGCGAATCACGTCACGCTCGAACCGCTCCTCGTGGTTCACCACGTAATACGGGATGCCGATCTGCTGGGCCACGCGACGCGCATCGTAAACATCGTCGAGCGAACAGCAGCGTCCCTGCACCGACTCGGGCATGCCCTCGTTCCCCGACAGCCGGCGCTGGTTCCACAACTGCATGGTCAGCCCGATCACGTTATGCCCGTCGGCGCGCAGCATGGCCGCGACGGTGGAAGAATCCACACCGCCCGACATGGCGACCGCGATGGTTTCAGTCTTATCCATAAAAGTGCTTCGGGCTCTTGGCCATTAGCTGTTGGCTTGGAACTTTTCCCAACGAACGCCAAGTGAGCCAAGGACCAAAAACTAAGATCTAAGAGCCGTCTTCCTATACGTCGGCGACAACTCCCGCAGCCGCGCCACCGTCTCCGGGACAAGCGCTAGCGCGATGTCGATATCTTCCGCGACCGTCTGCTTGCCCAGGCTGAAGCGAATGCTCGCACGCGCCTGATCCGCCCGCAGGCCCATCGCCACCAGCACGTGTGAGGGCTCAATGGCACCCGACGAACACGCCGCGCCGGTCGATACCGCGAGCCCCTTCAAATCGAGCGCAATCACCATCGCCTCGCCGTCGATGTGATCGAAATGAATGTTGCAGGTGTTGGGCACGCGCGCAGCGCCGTCCCCATTGACCGCAGCGTCCTCGACCTGCGCGAGGATTCCCTGCTGCAACCGGTCGCGCATGGCGGCCATTTTCTTGTCGTCGCGGCGATCGAGCGCTTCCTTGGCGATCTGTGCAGCCTTGCCCAGACCCACAATTCCCGGGACATTTTCCGTACCCGCGCGGCGCGAGCGCTCGTGACGGCCACCATAAAACAGCGGCTGCAAGCGAAGTCCCTTGCGGACGCACAGCGCGCCCACACCCTGCGGCGCGTGAATCTTGTGCCCGGAAATCGAGAGCGCGTCACAACCGATGCGCCTCACATCGATCTCGACTTTCCCCGCGGCCTGTACCGCGTCGGTGTGAAAACAAACCCCAGCCTCCGCTGCAATCCGGCCAATTTCTTCGACTGGCTGCAGCACTCCGGTTTCGTTGTTCGCCATCATCACAGAAATCAGCTTCGTGTTAGACCGCAGCGCGCGGCGCACGTCGTCCGGATCGACTAGACCGCGGCCGTCCACCGGTAGAACGGTCACCTCCGCGCCCATCTCTTCCATGTGCTTGCACGCCAGCAGGACCGCGTGGTGTTCAATGCTCGACGTGATGACGTGGTCACCCGCTCCCACCAGGCCGGCTATGGCCAGGTTGTCAGCCTCCGTGCCTCCGCTGGTGAAAACAATCTCCGACGTGCGGCAGCCGAGCAAAGCGGCCACCGATTCGCGAGCGTCCTCGACCGCGGCCCGGGTCTGCTGCCCATGATGGTGAATGGACGACGCGTTCCCAAACTGCTCCACAAAATACGGCCGCATGGCCTCAAACACATCGGGCAGCACGGGCGTAGTGGCGTTATTGTCGAGGTAAATGCGATGCATACAGAACCCACATCTATTTTACGTGGCAGGAGGAAAGCCCGCTAGCCGCCACCGGGTTCGTCGCCCTCTGACCCCTGCCAGTCAACTTCCCGCTTCTGGCTCGGTGACAACTGCAACCTTTGCGACCGCGTCAGTTTGGCGCCGCGAAGGTTTGCCCCGGAAAAATCGCAGCTCTGAAATTGGGACCGGCGCAGGTCGGCTTGGCTCAAGTTGGCTCCGGAGAAATTCACTTTCTCGAAGAGTGCGGCACGAAGATCACTGTTGGAAAGATCGCAGCCGCTGAAGTCAACTGCGATGAAATCATTCCAGCAAAGAGTCGACTCGGAAAGGTCCGTGCCTCCGAAGGACATGTCTCTGATCTCGGAGCGGCCAAAGAAGGTCCGCGGAAGCGTGAGATTCTCGAATCTATCGTCTGACACCCTGGTTCGGAAGAATTCCAGGCCCAGCGGCTCTGGGTCATCGTAGCAAGGTCGCCTTTTTGGAAGGGGAGGAATGGAGCCGGCCTTGACCCAGCCCAAACGCTGGAGTTCCCGGCAGGATTCTTCGTAGCTGGGCCGTGTCCGCCGGGTCGTCATTCGATTATCGATCCTCAATTGGCAGATACCGGGCGGGATATTCCGGCCCCAGGTACTCCGCGCGCGGGCGGATCAGGCGGTTGTCGTCGAGCTGCTCCATCACATGCGCGGCCCAGCCGCTGACGCGCGACACCGCGAAAAGGGGCGTGAACAAATCCACGTCGATGCCGAGTGTGTGATAGGTGGAAGCTGAATAAAAGTCGACATTGGCGTTCAGCTTTTTATCGGCCTTCACAAACTCTTCTATCTTATGCGAGATCTCAAACCACTTGGCCTGCCCGCTGGCTTTGCCCAGGTCACGGGACATAGCACGCAGGTGCGTCGCGCGCGGATCTTCAGTGTGATAAACGCGATGGCCAAAGCCGGGAATTTTTTTCTTTTGCGCCAGCATGCCCTTGACGTAGTCAACCGGGTCGGCGCCGGAAGCATCAATCGCTTCGAGAATCAGGAACACCGCTTCGTTCGCGCCGCCATGCAGCGGTCCCTTCAAGGCGCCGATAGCCGAGGTGATGGCGGAATGCATGTCCGACAAAGTCGCAGCCGTGACGCGCGCGGCAAACGTCGAAGCGTTCAGTTCGTGGTCCGCATGCAGAATCAACGCAATATCGAGCGCGCGCTCGGCCGTCGGCGAGGGCTGATGGCCATTCAGCATGAGCAGAAAATTCGCCGCATGCGAAAGCGAGCGGTCGGGCTCGACCACGGGATGCCCTTTGCGGATGCGGTCATACGCCGCGACAATCATGGCGATCTGCGAAGTGATGCGAATCGCTTTATCAAGATTGGCCTTGCTGTCGTTGCTTTTTTCCTGCGGATCGTAGAATGACAGCGCCGAAACAGCAGTGCGCAACACATCCATGGGCAGGGCGTGCGGCGGAGCATTGCGCAGCAAGGTGATGATGGCCGCATCCAGCTTGCGCTCTTCGGCCAGACGCTCGTGCAACTCGCGCAGTTCTACGCGCGTGGGAAGCTTTCCAAACCACAACAGATAGCACGTCTCTTCAAAATTCGACTGGTCGGCCAGTTCGTGAATGTCGATGCCGCGATAGGCCAAAACGCCGCGATCTCCGTCGATGTAGCAGATCTTCGAATTCGTGGCAACGACGCCCTCAAGTCCCTTGGGCGGGTGGGTTGTGGCCGGGCTGGACATGGCTTTCTCGCTTCGTTTCGCAGGATTTTTCGTTGCCGAACCGCGCGAGGGGAACGCGGGAATACAACCTTTTTTATACCTGAAACACGCCAGGTTTCCAACGTCCACGAGTGACATCCAAGGCTAACAGTGAGACCTACACGAGAGTCACTCCGGCCACTCTCAGCTCGGCCAAATCGAGAGCGCCGTCTTGCTTAGGATCTGCTGCTGAATCGCTTCGCTCAGCGGCAGCGCGCGGAACTCGTCGAGATTTTTCTTGATGTCGGGCACGCCCGGTCCGGGCCAGTCGGTGCCGAACAGGGTCTTGTGCGCGATCTCTTCCAGCCGCGGAAAATATTTCAGCAGCGTCTTAGGCGGGATGCCACTGATGTCGAGATAAACGTTCGGGTGCCGCCGCACCAGAAAAAATGCAGTCTGCATCCACAGTGGCCGTCCGCCATGGGCCAGCAAGATCTTTAGCTTAGGAAAGTCCACCGCAACATCGTCGACATAAATCGGATCACCATACTTGTTGCGCGCGCCTGGAAAAATCGATGTCCCCGTGTGGAACATGACCGGAACGCCATTGGCTTCCGCCGCGCGGTAGATAATCTCCAGTTCTTTGGCTCCCCTCAGATAATCGTTGGGAAACAGCAACTGGTGCGGGGGATGAATCTTGATCATCTGCAACCCCAGCCGCAGAATCCGTTCCACATCGGCCAGCACATTCGTGGTGTGCTTCGGGTGCAGGCTGCCGCACGAAAGCAAACGCCTCGGATTTTCCTTCACATAGTCGGCGACGAACTGGTTCACTCCGTTGGTAAATCCAATCACCTCCGGTGCTACGTAGTTGATGAGCATGGCGCGGTCGATGCCGCTGGCGTCGAGGAACTTGAGAAAGGATTTGGACGAGCGGCAGAACTCCACGATCTGGTCGAAGTTCGGACGATTCTTCTTCATCAGCTCCAGCGCATGGGGCTTGAACATTTCCATCGGCTGGATGTGAATGTGGCAGTCGGTGATCAAGGGGATCGTCAGTCGGCTTCAGCTACGGCGGCATTCTATCAGGCGGCCGCGACGCTTGCCGCGCTTTGACGAGCCGCGCTTTGACGAGCCTCGGTTCGACGAGCCTCGGTTAAGTCGCCGGACAGGGCACGAACGACGACCAATCGATGGCCTGCTGAAACTGCTCATCCGGCTCGAAAGTCGTTTTAAAGGTGAAGGCGAACTGCGTGGGTCCATGTTGCTCGAGATGGGCCAGCCGTTTCGTCGCTTCGTCGATGCCGGGACGATGGTCCGCCGGGACCCACCACAACGCGGTATAGGCGCCCGAGAACTTCTCGAACCAGGATTCCCTTTGACGAAGAAGTTCTGCGTGAGCCGTCTTGTAAACGTAATGCCGCAGTGCCGCAACGCTCTCCCAAACGGACATGTTGATCAGGATCCGGTCGTCCTCCGGGTAAGGTCGAAAGTAAGTCGCATTGCCGACGGGCGTTTGTAGGCGCCACACGAATCCGGGACTGCGGTCGGCGAGTGCATTGATCTCATCGAGCCGCGAGACGAATCCGGCCATCAGCGGATCTTCGACCGGCTCCTTCACTCGACCAATGTTAACCTGCGCGATTTGGTAGTTGGCCATCTGCTTTCTCTTCCGCGAATCTATCAGTTTCGATCCGACATTTGGGCTGCCGCCAGCACCGCCCTCTTCGTGAACACACGAATCATCTCGCGACGATATTCCGGAGTAAGGGCCGAGGTTGTCAACGGTTTGCAAACTTTTGCGGCCAGGTCTCCGGCAGCTTCGGCAAGACCTTGATCGACAGCTTTTCCTGCCAGCAACTCGGACGCTCCTTTCACCAGCAGCGGCGCGGGATTCACGGCAGTAATGCCGATCCGCGCATCGGCGACATGACCGTCGGATAATTTCATCACAACCGCAACTCCAGCCAGCGGATAATCGATCGATCCGCGCACTCGCAGTTTTCGATAAATCCCACAGTAGTCGGCTGACGACGACGGCAGGAGGACGCGTGTGACCAGCTCGTTCGGCTGCAGCTTGCGATAGTCTTCCCCCAGCCCCGTGTAGAAATCGCGCAGCGCGACGCGGCGCGTCCCGTGCGGGCTGGCGATTTCGATTTCCGCGTTCAGGCAGAGCAGCGCCGGAGGGGTGTCTCCTGAAAATACCGCCCAGCACTTGCTGCCTCCCGGCGCGACGTGACAAAGATCGCCGTCTTTCTTGATGCAGAATCCGCAGCCTTTGCGCCAGGTGAGCGACTGGTTGTACCACAAGCAGCGCGTGTCGAGGCAGATGTTGCCGCCAATCGTGCCCATGTTCCGCAGCACGGGCGACGCAACCGTCGCGGCCGCTTCAGTCAGCACCGGATAATGCTGTCGCAAGAAGTCTGAACGTTCAATCGCACGCAGCGCAGTCAACGCCCCGATTTCCACTCCGCCATCGTTCCGCGGCCTGATCCCGCGCAGCGCGGCAATTCCACGCAGATCGAGGACGTACTCCGGTTCAAAGAGTTTCTGCCGCATCGAAGGAATCAGATCGGTGCCGCCGGCCAGCACGCGAAGGTTGCCCGCATGCTCGCTTAGGTAGCGAACCGCCTCGTCGACGGCGCGCGGCCGCAGCAGTTTAAAGTCTGGAAGACTCAATCCGCCCCTCCAGCCACGTTTGGAGTTCCGCTCCGCGATGGGTCAAGCGCATGCCGCTCCGGGCCCTTGCCCTTGAAGCACAGCGACCCGCCATGTTCGCGGAATCGTACCGGCGAAGTTGGGTCCACGCCCTCAGTCAGGTTCAGCGCCTTGGCATTTTTCTTCGCGCGCAGCGCCGCCAGAACTCTCTCTGGCGTGAACGGCGATTCATGCAACCGCACGCCGACCGCATCGTAAATCGCATTAGCAATCGCCGGAATCGTCGCCGCCAGCGACCCTTCGCTGCACTCCTTCGCTCCAAACGGACCTTCCGGGTCGACGCTCTCGACGATGATGGGCTCGATCTCCGGCGACTCCACCGACGACGGACTGCGGTATTCGAGCAACCCGGGATTCATCAGCATGCCGTCTTTCCAAACCATTTCTTCGGTGAGCGCCTGCCCCATGCCCATCCACACCGAACCGATAATCTGACCTTCCACGGAAACCGGATTTAGGGCGCGCCCGCAATCGTGCGCCGCCCACACTTTGTGCACCGTGACTTCGCCAGTTTCTTCGTCGACGCTGACCTCCGCGACCTGCGCGGAGTATGAATAGGCTGGCGACGGCCCGACTCCCGCGCCCTTATGTTTGCCGCCACGAGCTTCCTGCGGAGGAGCGTAGGATCCGGTTCCGGTGAGCGCTCCATGGAAGTCAATCGCCGCAACCACAGCTTCCTCAAACGTCATCCAATCTTTCGGCCCTTCGTCCTTCCGCTTCTGCTGCAACGATCCCCGCAGAATCTGCCCTTCGACGCGCCCGCTGACCGAGGCCGACTCCGCACCGTGGAATGCCAACTGCTCGTGTAGAGACGGGTGCTCTCGCGAGCCTGCCCTGAGCGAAGTCGAAGGGTCCGGTCCGAGCGGGTTTTGCGCGGACTCGCCTTGCGCGGGCGAGTCGCCCGCGCCCACACGAACCTTCTTGAGAATCAAGTCATCCCGAAAGATGAGCTCTTCCGCACCACAGTTCATCTTCTTCGCCGCTGCCGCCGCAATCAGCTTCTTCACTTCTGCGGCAGCTCGCAATGTCGCGTTTCCCGCCATGAAGGTGACTCGGCTTGAATACGATCCAATGTCAATCGGAGTCAGGTCCGTATCGGCGGCAATCACTCGCACTCGCGGCAGGGAGCATCCCAGAACTTCGGCCGCGATCTGCGCGGTCATCGTGTCCGATCCCTGACCGATTTCCGAAGCGCCGGTATACACCACAACGCCGCCGTCTCGGTCAATCTTGATGTTGACCGTCGAATGCGGCATGTCGGAACGAATAATTGAATTGGCCGCGCCGCTGACATAGTGGCTGCACGCAATCCCGAGCCCGCGTCCCGCGGGCAGTTTGCCCTTGCGCTGTTTCCACCCAGAACGCTCTACAGTCTTTTCGATGCATTCGGGCAGCCCGTAACTCTGCACCCGCAGACCGTTGACCGTAATGCAGGGCGGCTGCAGCAGATTGCGCTGCCGAATCTCCGCCGGGTCCATCCCAATCTTCGCCGCGAGTTCGTCGAGTTGCGACTCAAAAGCGAACCGAACATTCACCGTGCCGTGGCCGCGCATCGCGCCGCACGCGGGCTTGTTGGTCAGCACCCGGTATCCGTCATATTGAATATTCGGGATATCGTAGAGCGCGCCCAGCAGCGCACCTGAATAAAGAATCGTGACCACACCGTAGGAACAATAAGCGCCGCCATCCTGCACCACGCGCGCCTTTACGGCGGTGATGCGCCCGTCACTTTTCACACTAGTCTTCAGATCAATAATGGTGCGCGGCCGTCCGCGGTGCGCCCAGAAAACTTCCTCGCGCGTATAAGTGATCTTCACCGGAGCCTGCGCCTTACGCGCCGCCACCGCGGCGATGATTTCCAGCGGAATCACCTCGCTCTTGCCGCCGAACCCGCCGCCGACCAGCGGCTTGATCACGCGAATCTGCGCCATCGGCATCTCGAGCACGAGCGACAGCTTGTGCTGCAGGTAGTAAGGAACTTGCGTCGAAGACCACACAGTCAGGCGTCCGGGCTTGCCCGTGTGCGGATCGATTTCGAACGACGCCAGCGTCGAGTGCGGCTCCATCGCCGCGTGCGTCACTTCATTCGCGATGAACCGCGCCTCCGCTACTTGATCGGCTTCGGCAAAGCCTTTGTCGGGATCGCCAAAAACGTGGTGATAATCCTTCTCCAGATTGCCCGGCTTGGAATCGTGTATCAGATCCGTCTGCGCCTTCATCGACTCTTCCGGATCGAAGTACGCCGGCAACACTTCGTACTCGACGTCGATCAATTCCAGCGCCTTCTCGGCGATGGCCTCTGAAACCGCAACCACACACGCGACGTTGTCCCCCACATAGCGAACTTTATCGAGCGCAAGTGGGTATTCATCATGGCCGACCGGGAGAATGCCATAAGGATTGGGTGCATCCCTTCCGATGGCAACGGCAATGACGCCTTCGCACCTTTCGGCGCGGCTGGTATCGATGCGCTTGATGCGCGCGTGAGGGTAGGGCGAGTGCAGAATCTTGCCGATCAGCATGCCGGGCACGCTGAGGTCGTCAGTATATTTGCCCGCGCCCGTAGTCTTGTCGGCCGCGTCGATCATCGCGGTGGGCTTGCCGATAATGGAGAAGTCGCTCATCTCGTCGTTCCGAGCAAATGTGTGGAATCCGCCTGCTCGGGCATTCCAGCTTCACTTGGCGAGTGCCAGACCTTTGCGCTCCGCGTCGACGACTGCCCGAATCGCTTCATACATCTGGCTGTATCCCGTACATCGGCACAGATTGCTGCTCAACGCCGCGCGAACATCAGCGTCGGACGGATTCGGGTTCTCCGCCAGCAGCGCCTTCACCGTCATAATGAATCCCGGAGTGCAGTAGCCGCACTGCGCCCCGCCCCAATCGCCGTACGCCTTCTGAATCGCCGCCAGGCCGCCGTGCTCGCTCACTCCTTCGACGGTCGTGATCTCTTGTCCCTCACAGCTGGCCGCGAGCAGTGTGCATGCCATCATGGCGACGCCATCCACCAGCACCGTGCAGGCGCCACAGGAGGAATCATCGCACCCTCGCTTCGACCCAGTGAGTTGCAGCTCCTGCCGCAACACATCGAGCAGAAGAGCGTTCGGCTTGATCGCAATCTCGTGCGAGCGCCCGTTGATACGCAGGTCGATAAGTTCTTTTCTCACGTTAGCTCTCAGCTCTTATCCCGTTCGCTCTGAGCTCGCCGATTTGGCTAAAAGCTAAGAGCCAAGGGCCAAGAGCGCATTAGTACGTCGCCACTTTCCCATCCACCCGCCGCGACCAGGCATCGATGCCGCCACGCATCGACTGCGCCTTCTCGAATCCCTGCTGCCGCAGCCACACCGTCACATTCATCGATCGAACTCCGTGATGGCAGACCACCACGATGTGATCCTCAGGATCGAGCTCCTGATGTGCCCGCGACGGCACATCCCCCATGGCCATCAACTTGGCGCCATCGATCCGGGCCGTCTCAAACTCCCAGGGTTCGCGAACATCAAGCAATGTGAACGGCTCTCCCGCATCCAGCTTGCTCTTCACTTCTTCGGGTGTGATTTCGTAATCCATTCGTCGGATGCTGTCGCGCTACTTCCCCGTCCACTTCGGTTCGCGCTTCTCCATGAACGCGCGAACGCCTTCGTGTGCATCGGAAGTCTTCATCAGCTCATCGAAATAAATGCGCTCGGCGCGGGCCAAGCCCTTGTCGAAATGCATCGAGTCCCACGCATACGATGCCTTCTTGGCCAATGCTAGTGCCGCCGGACTGAGCTTGTGCAAATATCCGACCGCTTCATCCACTCCGTCAGCCAGTTCACTCTCAGGCAAGGCGCGTGTGGCCAGTCCAATTTCCGCCGCCTCCTTACCGCCGATTGCTCGTCCAGTCAAAATCAGTTCCGCGGCGCGCTTCTGCCCCACAAGAGCGGCGAGCGCGGTGCAAGCCACCGGCGGATAGCAACCCAGCTTGATTTCAGGAAAACCCCATTGCGCCGATTCCGCGGTGTAGACCAGATCGCACACCATGGCCAACTCCGCTCCACCGCCGAGACAATGCCCATGCACGACAGCGACCGTAACTTTTTTCGTCGCGACGAGGGCGCGTATCACGGCGTGAAACTTGGTCAACATCCCGTCGACCTTGTCCGGAGTATGCGCGGCCACGTCCACACCCGCCGAAAACGCCTTGCCCTCTCCGCTGAAAATGATCACGGAGATGTCCGGTCGAGCCTCGATCTCCGCCAGAGACTGCGCGAGCTCTTCCATCATTCGAATATCGATCACGTTCAATGGAGGGTTGCGCAGCGAGATCCGTGCGACTGGCGAAGCCGCACTCACGCTCAGTGAAGCGAAGTTAGTCGCGGTTGGCGCCGTCAAAGTTTTCTCCGTGCCTCAGCATCTTCGTGGCGACCCCATCCATCGCTACAGGTTTATCGCCGACTTCCGCACTTCGCCAATGGTTGCGAGCGGATCGCGCGCCCCGGTCTTCTCGGCGATCCACTTTTTCTCGTTCTGGATGATGTCGAGCAGCAGCTTCTTGTCGGCCGCCGATGGCACGTAGTCTTTCATGTGCTCTTCGTAGGCGCGATCTTCGAGCGCTTCGCCCGTCTGCGCGTGGAATTTCTGCCCGGCCCACTTGCCAATCGCGCGATTGAACTTGATATGCGGCGCATACAGCTTCGGTTCGCCCGGCCTTAGAGCGCTGTTGAAGCGCTCAATCAGACCCGCTACTTCATCGCGGTAGAGATTGCGGTTGTAGTCATTCAAGTCGTCCAAGTCCGGAGCCTTTTCGTTCTTGGGCTCATCGTAGCGGCCCTTGACGCCCCACACATAAGCCCAGTGCGCCGACGACGAATGATCTGTCCCGAACAAGTCATAAGAACTCGAACTCCACTTGTTCAAATAT